>Ga0366817_10017_pt2 | contig 82728 bp, 84 predicted proteins | sample TotcelFGM3001N13_FD_207092 | JGI IMG/M metagenome (GOLD analysis project Ga0366817, IMG submission 207092) | Enriched cells from coal bed in the Powder River Basin, Montana, United States - Total cells FGM rep3 HSBNCT.FGM.300.1.N13 ...
TCCGACTTCCGCTGGGCCATGGCTGCAACCGCAACCGGCACGGCCGAGGAGGTGGACTCGCACGAGAGGGAAAATGCGCTGGATCGATACCTTGCCAAACATCCCCATCTGAGTGACTTTGTTCATTCGCCCACCTGTGCCCTCTGCAAGATACGGGTTCAGACGTTTTTCGTGGTCACTCGTTTTCAGAGCGTGGTGGAGGTCCACGTCAGACCTTGAAACTCGCGCTGTCTCTACATGAAATTACCCGAAGAGACCGATCCCGGGTCGGCGGAAAGGGCTTTGCCCTGGCCGAGATGCAAAGAAGCGGCATGCAGGTTCCGGAGGCGCTTTGCATCAGCACGGATGCTTATCAGGATTATCTGTCATCAACAGGCTTGCGGGAGCAGATGCACATGGAACTCTACCGCAAGCCATTCGATGAGATGCGATGGGAAGAGATCTGGGATACGGCGCTTCGCATCCGAAACATGTTCATAAAGACACCCATGCACAGCCGTCTTCAGGAGCAACTGAGGACGCTTCTCGCTCCCCGGTTTTCCGAGCGGCCGGTCTCGGTCAGGTCCTCTGCCCCCGGCGAAGATACTTCAAAAACATCCTTCGCGGGTCTCCACGAATCCTTTGTCAATATCCGAGGTTTGAATTCCATTCTGGATCACGTCAGGCTTGTTTGGGCTTCCCTGTGGTCGGACCGGGCGCTACTCTACCGGCAGGAGCTGGGCCTGGATGTGGAAAAAAGCACCATGGCCGTGGTGGTCCAGGAGATGGTCCTGGGCGAACGATCAGGGGTCGCCTTCGGCATGAGCCCAATCCATGAGGGGCAATCCGTCATAGAGGCCGTCTTCGGGCTTAACCAGGGTCTGGTAGACGGGACCCTGGAACCGGACCGGTGGATCCTTGATCGAAACAGTGGGCGGATCCTTTCTCATCATGCTGCCCTCAGAGAGAAGATCCTGGTGCCCGTTCCGCAGGGTGTCCGGTTAGAGAGCCTCCCGCGCAAACTGCACAATCGAGCCCCGCTCAGGAACAGTGATGTCAATGAAATCTATGGGCTTGTCATGAATGCCGAGGCCATTTTCGGCTCCCCTCAGGATGTGGAGTGGACCTATAGCAGGGAAATCCTCCATGCGCTTCAGTCTCGTCCCATCACCACGAAGGCACCGTCCTCAGAGGACCAGCGCCCCTGGTATCTCAGTCTTCACAGGAGCTTTGACAATCTCAGAAGCCTTCGGACCCAGATCGAAACGGAGCTCATCCCTCGAATGGAAAAGGAAGCCCATGAGCTGAGCCTGATGGATCTGTCTGCTCTTCCGGATTCAGCCCTTGCCCAGGAGATCCGAAGGCGGAGGCAGATCCACAATACGTGGATAAAGATTTACTGGCACGACTGCATTCCCTTTGCCCACGGCATGAGATTGTTTGGAAAGATCTACAATGACATCATGAAGCCGGAAGACCCCTTCCAGTTCATGACCCTCCTCCGGAGCCCAGACATGGTCAGTGTCCGGAGAAATCAGATGCTGGAAGAACTGTCCGGGTTGATCCGGGAAGACCCGGGCAACAAGGCCTGCATCCTGGCAGGCAATCAGGATGCCTGCAAACCGGAGGTCAAGCAATTGCTGGAGCGGATTATGGATCAATTCGGGGATCTGGCATGGGAGAATGGTCGATTGGGACAGGACCCGGGCCGGCTGTTGCGCCTTGTTCTCCAGATGCCCTCGCGCGCTGCAAATGGAAACGACCTGAAAGCGCAACAACCAAGGGAATTGGATGAAGCGTTTTTGTCTCGTTTTGAGGAAGGGCAGCAGCCTTATGCCCTTGAACTCCTGGATCTGGCGCGGGCCAGCTATCGGCTTCGGGATGATGACAATATCTTCATGGGAAAGATCGAGGGGCAGATTCTGGCCGCTGTGGCGGAGGCAAACCGGCGTATCGCGGAAAGGCCCGTAACTGACAGCAAGATCCCTGAAACCGATGATCTGTTGCGGGCGGTCCGAAGTGAGGCATCTTTCCAAACGCCAAACCGGAAGGCAGAGCCGTCTGTTTCAAAGGGCGGTTTTTCCCTCAAGTCGAGACAGATTCTCGGTCAACCTGCCGGACCCGGAATGGCGGTGGGAAAAGCAAGGGTCGTCCTCGACGCCTCCGATCTTTTCAGTTTTCAGAGCGGGGAGATCCTCGTGTGCGATGCCGTGGATCCCGCAATGACCTTCGTGGTCCCCCTTGCATCGGGAATCGTGGAAAGACGCGGGGGCATGCTCATCCACGGCGCCATCATCGCCCGGGAGTACGGCATCCCCTGTGTGACAGGCGTCCCGGATGCGGTCAATCAAATCAGGACCGGGGACTTCATCACCGTGGACGGTTATCTGGGAATCGTCATCATCGGAGAGGCGAGTCTCTGACCCGAAAAATGCTTGCCGGCCGTTTGCGCAGCCTCATTCGATTTGTTTCACTGCCGAGTCATTGGTTATGAGAATGGCGAACTACCAAGGAGGTTTAAAACACATGAACGACACATCACCCAATGTCCTGTTGACGGGCGCCACCGGATTCATCGGCGGCCGACTCTTGAGAAAACTGGCGTCAAAGGGCATCCGGGTCCGTTGCCTGGTTCGCTCAGCAAAGCGTTTTCCGGGCAAGATTCCTTGCGGCATCGAACCCCAAGTCATGGAAGGGGATCTCCTGCAACCGGACACGCTGTTGCGGGCCATGGAAGGGATCGATACGGCCTATTACCTGGTGCACTCCATGGGCGGCCGGAGCATGTTCCAGTACAAGGCCTACCTGGATAAAGACGTCCAGGCCGCCCGCAATTTCATCCAGGCCGCTGATCAATCCGGAGTCAAGCGCATCATCTACCTCGGCGGATTGGGGGAGATGGCGGATAACCTCTCCGAGCATCTAAAAAGCCGGCAAATGGTGGCCCAGGTGCTTCAATCAGCCCGAGCCCGAACCACTGTTCTCAGAGCTGCCAACATTATCGGGGCCGGAGGCGCCCCGTTCGAGATGCTGCGTCACCTTGTGGAACGCCTTCCTGTCATGATCTGTCCCCGCTGGATAGAAACGCGTTGTCAGCCCATTGCTGTCGAAAACGTGATAGAATATCTGACAGGCTGTCTGCTTGAACCCGAAACAGCAGGAAAAACCCTTGATATCGGCGGCTCCGAGATCATCACTTACCACCAGTTGATGACAAAGTATGCCCATATTCGGGGGCTACGCCGCCTGATACTCACGGTTCCGGTCCTGACCCCGCACCTTTCATCCTACTGGATAAACTTTGTGACGACGGTACCGGCAGGCGTGGTGATGCCCCTGGTGGAAGGGCTCAAGAACGAAGTCGTATGCAAGAACGACGAAATCAGAGAGCTCATCCCCATCCGGCTTGTTTCCATGGATGAAGCCATCCGCACGGCGCTCTCGGAGATGGCCCAAGGCTCGGAAAGTCTTGTATGTTGCCAGTCGTGCCTCAGGCCATGAGCCTCATGCCTCAGAAACGATGGATAACCACAGAGATCGAAATCAACGCGCCCAGTGCTTTTGTCTGGAAGGTCTTGACGGATTTTCCTTCTTACGGTTTGTGGAACCCTTTTATCAGACAGATCACGGGGAAGTTGATCGTTGGAAAACGATTGAGCGTCTTTGCCCGCCTGCCCTGCGGTTTGCCGATGGTACTCTGGCCAAAAATCCTGGGTTTCGGGATCGAGCAGGAAATCAGATGGCTGGGAAGCCTGATTGTATCCGGGCTGCTGGATGGAGAACATGTCTTCGAACTGAAGCCTTTGGCAGAAGCCCAAGTCCGTTTTATTCAAAAAGAGGCGTATAGCGGGGTATTGTTGCCGATTATGTGGCCTTGGCTCAAGGGCCAGGGTTTCGAAGCCTTCGGGATGATGAACCTGGCGCTTAAGAGGGCAGCGGAGCAATCGTGTGAAAGCTCGTTTTGATTTCAGTATCGATATGGAAAAACCCGACAGGCAGACGCATGTCCTGAGGGCAGTCATGCGCCTTCCCCTTGACATCCATGCGGTTTTTGCGTTTTTTTGCGACGCCTCCAATCTTGAACGCATCACACCGCCGGAGCTCCGCTTTCACATTGCAACCCCCCAGCCCATTCAAATGGCTGAGGGAGCCCGGATCGATTACCGGCTGCGGTTGTTCGGCTTTCCATTCACGTGGCGAACACGGATTTCCTTGTGGGACCCTCCCCGCAGTTTCGTGGATGAGCAGATTCAAGGTCCTTACAGGCAGTGGATTCACACCCACCGTTTTCATGAAGGGGGCGGGATAACGACGATTAAGGACGAGGTTGCCTATCGCCTGCCGTTCTGGCCTGCGGGGGAGATCGTCCATCCGCTGACAGCGGCTCAGCTCAGGCGGATATTTTGCTTTAGAAAGCAGGCAATTGAAAAAAACCTATGCACGGACTTATAGACTGAAGGGAGATGTTCTGCGGCTCAAACCGGATACTGGGACTTCAGCGTCAACCGTCGTCGCGTAGAGCAGCTTCGGCATGAGCTTCAGGGCAGAGATCTCATTCACCACCCGTAATCTCGGAATTGTTTGCCTCACGGTGGTCAATATTTCCCTGGAGCCCCCCTGAAACTTTACTTTTGTATCGTGCGAATTATAATGTTGTCAGTGAATACCATCAACTAAAGGAGACAATTATGAAAAACCTGGAAGAAGACTTTGAGAGCACCAAAGGATCCGGTGTTCTGGCTACTGCCGACAGCAGCGGCAAAGTGGATGCCGCCATCTATTCCCGCCCGCACTTTCTGGAGGAAGGAACCCTGGCATTTATCATGCGCGATCGCCTGACCCATCACAACCTGCAATCCAACCCCCATGCCACGTTCCTTTTCATGTAAGACGGACCGGGTTACAGCGGCAAACGGTTTTTTTTTGAAAAAGGTTCGTGAAGAAAGCAATCCGGAACTGATCCGGAAGATCAAACGCCGCAAATACACCGATGATAATGAAGAACCCAAATTTCTGGTGTATTTCACACTGGATAAGGAACTGCCGCTCATCGGCGGCCAGGCTTAACAACAGAAACGGAACTTTGATGAAGCTTAATGCAGATATTGGGCTTTTTGTGAAGCCATCAAGGTTGATGGCGTGAAGTCTTGAAAAGGAGAATGGAAATGGAAGACAAGATCAGGATCGGTGTCAGCGCATGTCTTCTCGGGCAGCCGGTCCGATTTGACGGCGGCCACAAGCACGACCGTTACCTCACGAACACGCTGGGTGAATACCTGGATTTCGTTCCGGTGTGCCCGGAGGTAGAATCCGGTTTCTCCATCCCCCGGGAGACATTACGTTTGGTCGGTGACCCGGAAGCCCCGCGTCTTGTCACCTCCCGCACCAACATCGACCACACCGATCGCATGACTGGTTGGGCTGAAAAACGTGTCCGGGAACTCGAGAAGGAAAACCTCTGCGGGTTTATTTTCAAGAGTGACTCACCCAGCAGCGGCCTCATGCGGGTCAAGGTGTACAACCCGAAGGGCATGGCGGAAAAGAAAGGCGTGGGTCTATTTGCCCGGGCTTTCACCCGGCACTTTCCCCTGCTGCCGGTCGAGGAAGAAGGGCGGCTGAACGATCCTGTCCTGCGGGAAACCTTCATCGAGCAGATCTTCGCCCTGAAACGCTGGCGAGAGACGCTGGCGCTTGGCCAGAACATGAAAAATCTTGTCGATTTCCACACCCGGCACAAACTGCTCATGCTTTCCCACAGCCCCGCCAACGCCAGGCTGATGGGAAAACTCGTGGCCGACGGCAGAAAGACGCCCATTCAGACGGTTTATGCGCAGTATGAAAACCTTCTTATCGAGACGCTGCGCATGAAATCGACGATCAAGAAAAACCTGAACGTGCTCGAGCACATCCTCGGCTATTTCAAGAACCAGCTCGACCCCGACGAGAAGCAGGAAATGCTTGAAATATTCGACCGCTACCGCAACGCGTTCGTGCCGCTGATCGTTCCGGTGACGCTCTTGAACCATTACGTGCGCAAAAGCGGCGAGCCGTATCTGAAACAGCAGGTGTACCTGAATCCGCATCCCATAGCATTGAAACTCAGGAACCATGCCTGATCAGAGAGCAGGCTGTAGGCCTAACGGCCGGTATTGTGGAGTGCCGGGCCGTCCAGGAAAAGATTCCACAATTGAACCATTGTTTCGGGGTCATGCCCCCCGGAATTCGCCGCACATGATCCGCCGGCAATATTTGGGCAAGCAGTTGGTGGGCAGGGCTCATGGAACTTGATTTCCTGAACAGGTGAGGCGAATAAATAAGTTGCTTTTTGCAATAGCACCTGTCCTGGATACTGTGGACATTAGACGCCGATTTCCCGGTTGATTCCCTGATGGGTTTGAATCGTCATCAATTGGCGGTTGGTTTCGAATCTCCGACCTGAATCACTTGCCTTCACCCGGCTTGGGTGCCAGAAACCGGACGCTCAGAAGGGGAACAATCAGACTCACCAGGGTCACCGATATCATCAGGATGCCAAGCTCACCGTAGTCGCCACGCCCAACCGTGTAAATTTGATTGACATATTTTGTTGCGAGTTGACTGGCCGAAAGTGCCAAGTTTGTAAAGGCAGCCATGACCGCAAAATAAGTGGCTTTCTGATCCATCGGGGCTTCTTTTGCGATCCATGCCAGCATCGGAATCATGACGAGCTGCCCGAGGGGCGAGTCGGCCATGGTATCGACAACGGCAATCGTTCGGGCGCCGAAACCCAGATAACGGGAAGTCCATTCATGCAACCCATAGTACATGCCGATATAAGGCAGGGCCATGAACGTGCCGTAAATGGAAACAAAGACAATCAGATACGGAACAGGACGTCTGGCCATCCATGCCCGAAGGCCGAGCATGCCGATGATCACCAGAACAGCGGAAATCTGGCGCAAGGATCCAAAAAAAGATTCATCAAAGCCGAGAACATCGATCTGCCACCAGCTGGCCCCCGCGCCGAAACCGGGCATGGCGCGATAGATGAATATGATGGCGGCTATGGCACAGAGCTCCCGGCGTTTGACGGACGAGACAGACTTCAGGAGCTGCTGCATCAGATAGAGAATGATGGCAAGGGAAAAAATAAAAATCGTCTCTTCTTTGTATTCTAAACCCGATAATCCGAGGCTCAGGGATATGATAAAAAAGGCAGCGCCGCCACCCAGGATGGTTCGGCTTGCCTTGATGGGCGTTTCCGGAAGGGGCGTTCGGTCGACGGGACTGCGGGCCTGAAGAAGCCCGTGGAGACATACACCGGATACGGAAATAACGGGAATGACCATAGCCAGCCGATACATCCAGACATATGACAGGATGCCGGCCAGCCAACCACCGGCACCGGCAACAAGCGCTCCACCGCCGACAATGGCAACGCGTCCCATGGTTTGGACGGTCACATGCATCCGCTGCCGCTCGGCGTCAGTCCAGGGTGATCCGTCATCGCGATTGGGTGGAACCGCCTCCACGGTCATGGCGTCGGCAACGACATCCTGAAAAACATACCCGATGGGCCCTAAAAGCGCTGAAATGACATACCAGGTTTCAAGGGGCAAAAACCCCACCATAAAGGCCGGCTCTCCCGTCAAACCGATCATGATCGCCAGGCTTGCTCCCATCAGGAGCGCCCCGAAATAGACCCCCAACGATTTCCAGCGCCAGTATAAATCCACCAGATGTCCCAGAGGCACCTTCATGGCCCAGGGCAAACCGGCCCAAAACCCCAGATTGGCCAGAAACGCCGGACTGACTCCCAATGTATCCTTGATGTAAAAGGATTCGACAATCCCCGTAAAGCCGGAAACGCCTGCCGCAAAATAGACCATCAGCGGCGGCAGATAGCTGAGACGTAATTCCTTGAAAACCTCGAAAAAGTCATTTTTAAGAAAGCACCATAACCCGTCGTTTTCGTTTCTGTTCATGGCAGATTCTTCTTTGTCATGACTGCCGCCTTATTTCTACTCTGCCGATTGTTTTCGCCGCGTCAGCCACTTTTCAAAACTCACCGCCCAATGGGAGATCAGCCCCACGGCGATAATGCGCAGCCACGAATCGTAGCCGATGGGCGCCGTGTGGAAAAGGCGGTTCATCAGGGGCAGGTAGGTGAAAAGCAGTTGCAGGATAACCATGAACGCGATGCCGACGATAACCAGCTTGTTGGAGAGCGGTCCCACCCGGAGAAAGGAGTGGTGGAGAGAGCGGCAATTGAGAAGGTAGAAACATGAAATCACGGAAAAAACATTGACGGTGACGGTTCTTGCCACGGCATCGCCCGCCCCGGTCCATTCCTCCCATTCGAACAGACCGAAGGCCGCTACCATCAGGATCACGCCGATGATGAGAATACGCCGAATGAGCACCCCGGACAAAATGGGGCTGGACGGATGCCGAGGCGGCCGGCTCATCAGTCCCCGCTCCTTGGGCTCGAAAGCGAGCATCAATCCCAGGGACCCTGCGGTTGTCATGTTGATCCACAGGCTCTGGACCGGGAGAATCGGCAGCGGAACTCCGGCGAACACGGCGGCGATAATGACGAGCCCCTGACCCAGGTTGGTCGGAAGCGCCCACACCAGAAATTTGATTAGATTATCGAATACGCATCGCCCTTCCTCGACGGCGGCTTCGATGGATGCGAAGTTGTCGTCTGTCAGCACCATGTCCGCGGCCTCCTTGGAGACCTCGGTACCCGTAATGCCCATGGCAACCCCGATATCCGCCTGCTTGAGCGCCGGCGCATCGTTTACGCCATCGCCCGTCATGGCCACGACATGCCCCCTTGCCTGAAGCGCGCGCACAAGATTGAGTTTTTGCTCCGGGGCCACTCGGGCGAAAACGTTGGTTTCTTCGGCAACGGAAACCAGTTCCTCAGGGGAAAGAAGCGCCATCTGTTTGCCGGTGAGAACAGCCGCGCAGGACGGCAAGCATTCGGGTTGCGTGACGATACCGATTTTTTCAGCAATGACCGAAGCCGTCAAGTCGTGGTCCCCCGTGATCATCTTGACCTGAATGCCGGCCCGCAGACAGGCATAAACGGCTTCAATGGCCTCTTCACGGGGCGGATCGATCATCCCCTGCAGGCCAAGGAAAGTTAGGTCCGATGCCACGTCTTCATGTCTGAATCCGACAAGCCGTACAAGGATATCCCGTCTGGCAAACGCCAGGACGCGCAAGCCCATGCCCGCCAGCTTTTCGGCCGCTTCCAGGATGGGGAAAGGGTCGATGGGCAACGGGGAGCCGTTCCCCTCCAGAATGCGCGTGCAGCGCGGCAAAATCCGCTCCAGGGAACCCTTCACGTAAATGCGCTGCAACCCTGCCTGCGGTGTGCCGTGAAGCGTGGCCATATACTGATGTTCGGATTCAAAGGGAATCGTGTCTTGCCTGGGGTAGGTCGCGGGTTCAACCGCTTCGGAAAGCCCGCCTTTTCGGGCGGCAACCAAGAGAGACCCTTCCGTGGGATCGCCCTCGATCTGCCATCGCCCATCCTCCTGGATAAGTCTCGAATCGTTGCATAAAAGGCCTGCGCGGAGACATTCCTGCAGTGGGGCGCACGACACGCTCCCGTCACCTGGATCGCAGACCATATCAAATGTCCCCGAAGGGTCATAGCCGATACCGGTGGCCGAATAGATCCGGCCGCCGGCCAGAACATGCTGAACGGTCATCTGGTTTTCGGTGAGGGTGCCGGTCTTGTCCGAGCAGACAACGGTCGTGCTGCCCAGGGTCTCAACGGCAGAGAGCCTGCGGATGATCGCCCGGCGGTTGGCCATGCGGCCAACGCCGACGGCCAGAATGATGGTTACGGCTGCGGGCAGACCCTCGGGGATGGCCCCGACCGTCAGCGCAACGGCTGCCATGAACATGTCGATTACCGACTTACCATGGAGCAATCCGGCCAGGAACGTGATGCCGCCAAGAGCCAGTATGGCAAGAAGGAGAACGTGGCTGAAACGGCTGATCTTGCGCGTCAGAGGCGTCTCCAGGGACTCGACTTCCGCGATCAACTGGGAGATTCGGCCCATTTCGGTGCGGTCCCCCGTGGCAACGACAACGCCCGTGCCTTGCCCGTAAGTCACCAGACTGGACGCGTAAGCCATGTTGCTCCGGTCCGCAAGCACCGTATCGCCGTCAAGGATACCGACGGCTTTTTCCACGGCAACCGATTCGCCCGTCAGCGCGGATTCGTCGATCTTCAGGTCTCTCACCCTCAGCAGGCGCATGTCGGCAGGTACTTTGTCCCCGGACTGAAGGGCAACAATGTCTCCCGGCACCAGTTCTTCGGACGGAATCAAACGGGGCTGGGCGGCCCGCACGACGCTGGCCGATGTCGTCATCGCGCGCGAAAGGGCTTCGATGGCTCCCAACGCCTTGGATTCCTGGACGAACCCGATGATCGCGTTGACGAGTACCACCGCGAAAATCGCCGTGGCGTCGGACCATTCTGAAATCAGTCCGGTTGTAACTCCTGCGGCAAGAAGAATGTAAACAAGGGGCTGATGGAACTGCACAAGGAATCTCAGGATCGGGCCTTTGGCCTTTTTGGGCGAGAGCCGGTTGGGACCAAACTGCCCCAGCCTGGATTCGGCTTCTGCAGGGTCCAGTCCGCGTTCGGCATGGCAACCCAACTGCTCCAGCAGTTCTTCAGGGGGGAGGTGGTGCCAGAGTCTTTCCTTTAGTGTACCCAAATTTCCTTGACCTCCGGAATCATCGAAGCGAACGCTCAGAGAGGATTGACAACAGACGAACCACATCGAAGACCACCACCGTCAGCCAAACCACGATGCTGATGCCGACAGCCGCGGCAGCCATATCCTTGATGGCTCGTATCTTTTCGTTTTCACGGGTTTCCAGGAAATCGCATATGGCTTCGATGGCGCTGTTGAACAATTCTGCCATCAGAACCAGGCCGGTGGCCAGCAGGATCAACTCGAAATCCACCCATTGCTGGAAAACCAGCGAAAGCACCAGAATGATCGCGGACAGCGCCATTTTGTAGGTGACGCTGAACTCGTTCAGGATCGCAAATCGCAGGCCTGCCAGGATGATCTTGATCTTGCGCAGGGGGTGATAGCCCGTTTCGCCGGTACCCAGAAATTTATTTCTCATGGTGTTTCCAGACCTTCTTTTTCCACCTCCATCGCAAAGAACACCCGGCCGGATGTTCCGATTGCATCCAGATCCCTTACCTGGACCGTTTGGATAACCTCCGGTATCTGATTCAGCATCAGGAAGGCGATGCGCCCCATATATTGAGGCCATAACACTCTTGACACACAAGATTCAACTTCCTATAGTCGATGCTGACGGATTCGCAAAAAGTGCCAATCACTGTTCAGCTAATCTGAAATAAGTAAATATCGTTTTAGATTATAAGACCATAAAAATCAAGGAGACGATCATGGGAGAATTCGATCAGGGAGAACTGTTTGTAAGGGTCAAGGACAGCAGCGGCGAGGAATTTGTCTGTCCCCTGAAGGCCTTGAAAAATCCGAAGGACCTGAGCCCTGAGGAACTGGAGCACTGCGTCGACAGCGCCACGGTCGGACGGTATGCCGGGGATATCAAGATCGTGAATAAGAAATAATGAACCGGGAGTTGATCCGGTTAGCCGAATCCGGCCTGATCCCCGATGAAGTCATCCGCAGGGGAATCGGCCTGTTGAACCGGAAACGGCTTCGCTTGGAAGAAGCCGGTTCGGCGGAATCCCGGCAGAAAAAGAAGAACGACTTCATTGATGGCCTGAAGCAAAGCCCCTTAGTTCTTCAACCGGAAAAGCCCAGGGAGCAGCATTACGAGCTGCCGGCGGCCTTTTTCCAAAGGGTCATGGGAAGTCGGATGAAATACAGTTGCGGCCTCTGGACGGGTTCGGTTCAGACCCTCGACGCGGCCGAGGAAGACATGCTGGCCGAGACCTGCCGCCGGGCCGGCATTGCGGACGGCCAGAGCATTCTCGATGCCGGGTGCGGCTGGGGAGCCTTGTCTCTTTACATTGCCGAACGCTTCCCCCGTTGCCGGGTGGTGGCGGTATCCAATTCGGCGCCCCAACGAAATTTCATCGAAGGCCGTTGCCGGGAAAGGCATCTGACTTCGGTTGACGTCAGGACTGCCGATATCGACGCCCTTGATCCCCGGCAGTCATTTGACCGGATTCTCTCCGTCGAGATGTTCGAACACCTGCGGAATTACCGGGAAATACTCCGCCGATTTTCTTCCTGGCTGAAGCCGGACGGGAAGGTATTTATCCATATTTTCTGCCATCGGGAATATGCCTACCTTTATGAATCCGAAGGTCAAGACGACTGGATGGGCCAGTATTTCTTTACCGCCGGGATGATGCCTTCAGATGACCTGCTCCTCTATTTCCAGGATGATCTGAAGCTGGAGAGACACTGGGTGGTGTCGGGCCGGCATTACCAGAAAACCGCCGAGGCATGGCTTGGCAACCTGGATCGGAACCGCGATGCGGTCCTTCCCATTCTAAGCGCGGTTTACGGGTCGGGGAATGAAAAACGCTGGTTCCAGCGGTGGCGGATATTCTTTATGGCCTGCTCCGAATTGTGGGGGTTCAGGGGCGGCGAAGAATGGTGGGTCGGCCATTACCGATTTGGTCAGCGGTGTTGAAACAAAGGCGACATAACTTTTCTGGAAAAACGTCCAGATCACAGGTGCCGGATTGACCGATTAAATGAACAAGTGACAGGTTAGGGCTTATATTTTGCTTATGAAGGATGTCTATTGCAAATGTTCAAAAGTGTCTAACTGCAGGAACAATAAAGTATGATTTATTTTTAAAAAATGTTTAGGAGGTAGTTATGAAAGTTGAACTGAAATGTTTTTCGAAGCTCGTAAATCCAGGAACCTGCGATTACAAAGACAGTACCTCGTACGAACTGGCTGATGGCCAAACGATTCAGGACCTGCTTCAGCGTGCGGGTATTGCCAGCAAAGACGTAAAAATCATTTTTGTTAACGGTAGGATAGTGAGTTTCAACACGGCCCTGTCCGATGGAGACTTGGTTGGACTGGCACCGGCGGTTGGCGGGATGTAAATCATATCCGATTTTGATCAAGTATTATCAACATTCCGAGAGTCGCAAGTCACAGCCCACGGATAGGAGATGTCCGTGCGCTTCGGCCTCTGCTGCCTTTTTAAAAAAGAACCGGTATCTTAGGGAAAAATAACCTCCACGTTCTGACCTTTGACTGACTTGGCTGTAAAGTCAGTCGTCGGCTGACCCCCGAACGCTTCAACCCTTTCCGCAAACATCTCTGCGTGGCGCATCTCATCTATGGTGATGAGCTTGACCTTTGCGGCCATGTCACCGTAATCCATGTTGTCCAGTTTGTAGTGCTGGTTCATCAACTATATATCGGCACTTTCTTACAGCAACTAATATTTTTTAACGTTGTAGACGACTGGCAGTAACTGTATTCGATCAAAGCAATTATTCCCGATAGAATCACTCGGCATGGCGACAATTCCCCCGGCATCATTTCTCAATCGGAGTATTTTTTTAGGCTTGACCATTTCTATAAACCAAATTATGTATAACACAATCTTTTATCAATCCGTTATATTCCAACTTTTCAAGCGGTTTATCCCTGTAAGAGTTCATACAAAGGGGATGTGATGATGCTGATAATCAGGGAACCCACCTTCATCCGGGGGACTTGTATGAAAATCCGAATATTTTCCATCCTGCTCGCAGTCATGATCGCGATGTTGTCAGGGGGATGTTATCCCAAGCGGGTAGGACCCGAGAGCGCTGATGGAAAAAAACTGACCTGGGCTGAGATGAGCTTGGCGCAGCGGAAAGAACGCATGCGTAATGAGGTGCTGCCACGTGCCGGCGCTGTGTTCCGCTCCTGGAAACCCGAGCGTTTTGAGACTATTTCCTGCAACCTCTGTCACGGAAAGGGGATGGAGACAGGAAATTTCCATATGCCCACGGCCCACCTTCCCCGGCTCAGCGGTGAATTGCTGCTGGGGCCTGAATTTGCCAAGCATCCGGACACCACCAATCTGAAATTGGATCGCCTGGTACCGACAATGGCCGATATCTTGGGCCTGAAAAGCTTCAGCATCATCACCCGGTCCGGTTTTGGTTGTTATTCCTGCCATCTAAGCCCTGATGGCCCTATATTCGGCAACTCCTGATGAGATTTGAACATGTTGACCGTCGGGGGCAGTGCAACGACTATGGGGGAGAAGACCTGCCATAGGACAACGGGACCGATCCAGAAATTTCCCCCTGCCGCCCCGAAAACCACCGCCATCCAGGCAGATTGAAAGCCGACAAAGTTGATTTCTGGACGGCCTAAAAGTCAAGAATTGGGATAACAAATCCTTGAGATCGGTTTTCATAAAGGTTTGCCACACGAAACATCGAGGAGCCAATTTTCGTTTCTGAATACTTCAGAAAAGGATAACATATACTTGAGATCGGTCCTTCGCACGCGTTTGCCACACAAAACAGTGAGGAGCCCCATTTTTGGAGGTGCGATTCATGAAAACACGCATAACACAACTGTTGAATATTGAACATCCCATCATTCAGGGCGGGATGCACTATGTTGGATTTGCAGAACTGGCTGCCGCAGTTTCCAATGCCGGCGGTCTCGGGATTATCACGGGTTTGACCCAGAAGACGCCAGAAGCACTTTCAAAAGAGATTGCACGCTGCAAGAAGATGACTGACAAACCCTTTGGCGTCAATCTGACCTTCCTGCCCACCGTCACATCTCCGGATTATCCCGGATATATCAGCGCCATTATCGATGGCGGTGTGAAAATTGTCGAAACAGCCGGCCGTAATCCTCAGGAGTATCTGCCGAAACTTAAGGAAACCGGCGTAAAGATCATCCACAAATGCACGTCCGTACGTCATGCACTCAAGGCCGAAGCCATCGGATGTGATGCAGTTTCCGTAGACGGGTTTGAATGCGGGGGACATCCGGGAGAGGACGACATTCCCAATATGATTTTGCTGCCAAGGGCCGCAGAAGAACTGAAAATTCCCTTTGTGGCTTCAGGAGGCATGGCGGACGGGCGCAGCCTTGTGGCTTCCCTGGCGCTGGGTGCGGACGGGATCAACATGGGTACGCGCTTTATTGCGACCAAGGAAGCGCCGGTACATGAAAATGTCAAGCAGGCCATTTTGGCCGCAACCGAGCTTGACACCCGCCTTGTCATGCGCCCGCTGAGAAATACCGAGCGTGTATTGAATAATCCCGCAGCATTGCGTCTGCTGGAAAAAGAGATGTCGCTCGGCAAGAATATCCGGTTTGAGGACATCATCGAAGATGTGGCCGGGGTTTATCCGAAGATCATGATGGATGGAAAAATGGATGCAGGCGTCTGGTCCTGCGGCATGGTTGCAGGCCTGATCCATGACATTCCCACCTGCAGGGAACTCATTGAACGCATCATGTCCCAGGCCCGGGAAATCATCCGAACCCGGCTTGAAGGCATGCTGGCAAAATAATGTTCACGGAATATATATCGGATCAAATGCCCCTTCGTTGGAAAGAGTTTGTTGAGGATACCCCGAAGAAAGTGATCACTTATAACCACACCTCACCTTGATTCTCCGAGAGGTTGGAACGATGGATGACAGGGTTATTTGTGGTAAATTTTATCAGGGCCACAATGATCGTGATGGAATTGACGGTCAACCCGTCCAAGAGGATGGGGTGGGGGTGTCGTCCTATAGGTCCATGGGCCTGATCGAAGACTTGCAGATCAATTTTTTGGTGCTGTTCACGTGAAGAGAAGCGTCAGGCGGCCGCAGAGCGCCATCCTATGAAACGTATCGGGTCAGTGCAGGACATCGCTTGATAGGCCTTATTTCTGCTATCCGATGACGCAGGTTGGATAACCGGCCAGGTTTTTCACACGGATGGGGGTGTGGGCGCTAAATCTTTTTCCGGATTGAATCGTATCGGTGCCATAATAAGTGTGTCCTCTCCTCGTTTATCATGTCTTTTAGCGCCTAAAACTTCCCCCTATAATTTCTTTTGCTGGGCCGCTGCTGCCAATACCGCTTCGGCCGCCAAGCGTCCCGACATCAAGGCCCATTGAATCGAGGGTAGGCTGCCGTACTCACCGCAGATAAAGATTCCCGGTCGCAGCTCGCCGACGGCAACCGTGGGATCGGGAGCCGGGGCCGGCTGGTCCGGCAGTGCATGTCGGATCGAATAGGCCCGCAAGAGCTCCCACCGGTTTGCGACTTTTCCGAACCATTCACTGAGCTGGTCCCTGACGGCTTCCTCCAGATTCGATTTCGATACAATATGTTCACCGATGACCGTGACCGAAATCAGCGAACGTCCCGCCGGGGCGTAGGCCGAAGCGACGAGACTGGGCACACACAAATTGTTGATCGGCCCCCTGCCTTCGGCATTGATCACCAGGAGGGGTTCTCTGAGCGGTGGTTCCTCGGCGGAAAAATAAAGACAATGCTCCCCGAGAGAACCGGTGCGCGGAGCAAAACCCAGCAGGCGCTCGACCTCGGGCGCCTCGACGGCCAAGACCGCTTTGCGGCAGGACAGCTCCTCACCAGATTCCAAGGTAACCGTGCCTTGCTTCAGGGCTCGAACTCGGACGCCCGTGCGAAGCCGATCCGGTTCGATGGCTCCGGCAATCTGCTTCGGGATTTCTTCCATGCCGCGGGCGGGAATGCTGACATCGCCCATTGCAAACATCCTGAAGATGTACCGGAAGACGCGGCTGGAAACCTTTATTTGCGGATCCAAGCAGACACCGCTGAAAAAGGGCATGAAGAAGCGCTCGATCATCAGCTCGGAGAATCCTTCCCCCCGAAGAAAGTCCGGTGTCTGGATGTCCGGCCCTCTGTGAATCTCTTCCGGGCCTGCGCGGGTGAGCCGTAGGTTTAGCCTCGCCATGCGCAGGCGGTCGCCCAATGTAGCGATGGGTGCGGCGAGTGTTTGGATCACGTATCGGGGGGCGCGCAGAGGATCTGCCACCGTATGAAAACGACCGTCAATGCGGAATACCGCGCCCGGCGCAAAAGCCTTCAAGCCCAATGCCGCATAGTTCAGAAATCGTTGCGCTTCAGGATAGGCCGTTTGCAGCACCTGAAAGCCGCGGTTCAAAATAAAACCCTTAACGACATCGGTCTTAACCCGGCCGCCAACTCGGTCGGATGCCTCTACCAGGAGGTAATCGGCCCCTTGTGCTTGCAACCGGCGGGCACAGCTGAGGCCTGCAAGGCCCGCCCCGACAATGATTGCGTCGAAAGTTTTTGGATTCATTTCGCCTTCCCCATACACCTTCATCCAGAATACCTTTTAAGGTGAATCATGTTCGATGCCGAACGGTTGGGAAATTTTTTGCTGCCCGATTTTAAAATTGGCAAACGCTTTTCAAGGGATGGTCAACAGGCACTGGTATTTTCGCGCTTGGTGATTGTAGTAAAAATTTAATGGAAGGTAAAGAGCGCATGGAATAAGTTCTTGCAACAGTAGCCACGGCTCATGGACCTCGTTCACATGACAGCCTCGAGTCTCAACCTTTATTCCGTTGGGGCCGTTCGCAGCTGGAACCTGAATCTGCCGGTGGAAACCGGCACCTTGTCAAACCTGCTGTCCATCGAGCCCTTGGAGATGGTATTCTTCGGCCAAAAAATACCCCTCTTTTACAATCTGATCCCAAAATCCAAAGTGTTTGTCACCGGTACCTGTAGCCGACGGTTACAATCTGACCCCAGTGGCCTGCCGATCACCGGACTTGGTATAGGTCGTTTAACCCCATTTGCGCCAACAACTTGCCCTGTAGGGCCGCGGTGGTATCGTTGAGCAGTTTGCTGCCGGCACCGTCCATCAGGGGGTCCACCACGGTTCTTGGCGGCCTTGTGCCATGGGGCATTTGAACGAGGCTGACAACGGCTTCGGCGATCTTTTGGGGATCCGGCGCGCCGTCACCAGACATGCGCTGCGCATAATCTTCGGTCATGCGTGCCTGTCGTTGGGCCAAGTCCTGGTAGGCGTCCAAGCGTGTCGCATCGCTTGGTTTGGCCATGTTGTGGCGAAATGCCGTGGGAAACCCTCCGGGCTCGACGATGACCACCTCGATGCCAAAGGTACCAAGTTCATAGCGCCAGCTCTCACTAAGTCCCTCCAGCGCGAACTTGCTGGCGGTGTAAGCGGCGGCAAACGGAATCACCATACGGCCCATGATGCTGGAAATGTTGATGATAAGTCCTTTGCCAACGGCGCGCATCGCCGGCAGCACCGCCCTGGTGACCCGATGGACCCCAAACAGGTTCACTTCGAAAAGCCGCCGAAGTTGATCCGTGGTGACGGCTTCACAAAACCCGCCAAGGCCGACCCCGGCGTTGTTGACCAGCACATCGATACGGCCGGCAACGCCAAGGCCAGTCGTCACGGCCGTGGTCACGGAATTGTCGTCAGCCACATCCATGGACAGCAAGTGAAGCGTTCCAGAGTTCCGTGTTCCATGCTCTTGAAGTGCGACCGCGGCATGAGCGTTGCTTTTTTCCGGTTCGCGCATTGCCGCCATCACCGTTAAGCCCTGGTCAAGCAAGGCCTTTGCCGTTAAAAAACCAAACCCGCTGCTGGTGCCGGTGATCAACACTGTTTGCTTGGTGTCCATCGCATTTTCTCCTTCCGAACACGCCGAGGCGTTTCAAGCCATAAAATTGCGGAAACCGTGACTTAAGGGAACGCTGGACAGCCAGGACCGCATCCCTATCGATCATTTCGCTGCTCAATGTCCACCTGCTTTTCAACCCACTGTTTATTCAACGCTTTGGATAGAAAATGGAAAAGCCAACCTTTTATTCTTGAATAAAGCTTTTTTTCCTTTTATAACGCCTCAATCAGTTGTGTGTGCTCCCAATCGCATTTCACTTAACATACCACAGGCGGACATCCATTTCAAACATGCAGATCGATTTTGCCGGCAGCTCGCCACCTTGGCCATTCAGCTCCGTTGCCGCCGGTATCGGCTTTCCAGCCGAGCCGGGAGCTGTTCGGCTTACTGCCTATTTTGTAATCAAACGCCATAAAAACTCAACCTGGTTGAGCAAAGACATTTAATGACAGCCCCCTTATTAATCCTGGAAGCTTGCCACACGACGGTCGGATTTTCCGTATAAACACCTGCAGCTTTACTTTTGAATCGAGAGTATTATAATGTCCACTAATCTTGATAAACTTGCAAAAAGTCAAATTTGTGATGGCAAATTAAAAAGTTCAAGATCAAGGCGAGCGAATCCTGAGGAATGAGGGCTACATATAAGTACGCTGCAATGACGAAGGGTGATGCTCAACGCAGATATTGGGCTTTTTGTGAAGCCATCAAGGTTGATGGCGTGAAGTCTTGAAAAGGAGAATGGAAATGGAAGACAAGATCAGGATCGGCGTCAGCGCATGCCTTCTCGGGCAGCCGGTACGGTTTGACGGCGGCCACAAGCACGACCGTTACCTCACGAACACGCTGGGTGAATACCTGGATTTCGTTCCGGTGTGCCCGGAGGTAGAATCCGGTTTCTCCATCCCCCGGGAGACATTACGTTTGGTCGGTGACCCGGAAGCCCCGCGTCTTGTCACCTCCCGCACCAACATCGACCACACCGATCGCATGACTGGTTGGGCTGAAAAACGTGTCCGGGAACTCGAGAAGGAAAACCTCTGCGGGTTTATTTTCAAGAGTGACTCACCCAGCAGCGGCCTCATGCGGGTCAAGGTGTACAACCCGAAGGGCATGGCGGAAAAGAAAGGCGTGGGTCTATTTGCCCGGGCTTTCACCCGGCACTTTCCCCTGCTGCCGGTCGAGGAAGAAGGGCGGCTGAACGATCCTGTCCTGCGGGAAACCTTCATCGAGCAGATCTTCGCCCTGAAACGCTGGCGAGAGACGCTGGCGCTTGGCCAGAACATGAAAAATCTTGTCGATTTCCACACCCGGCACAAACTGCTCATGCTTTCCCACAGCCCCGCCAACGCCAGGCTGATGGGAAAACTCGTGGCCGACGGCAGAAAGACGCCCATTCAGACGGTTTATGCGCAGTATGAAAACCTTCTTATCGAGACGCTGCGCATGAAATCGACGATCAAGAAAAACCTGAACGTGCTCGAGCACATCCTCGGCTATTTCAAGAACCAGCTCGACCCCGACGAGAAGCAGGAAATGCTTGAAATATTCGACCGCTACCGCAACGCGTTCGTGCCGCTGATCGTTCCGGTGACGCTCTTGAACCATTACGTGCGCAAAACCGGCGAGCCGTATCTGAAACAGCAGGTGTACCTGAATCCGCATCCCATCGCCTTGAAACTCAGGAACCATGCCTGATCAGAGAGATTCCAGGCTGAAGGCCCAAAATCCGTTGCCCGTGGGCGACAGCTCAAGGTCTCAGATTCTTCACCCTGCGGTATAATCCGCAAACCGGTGCAGGCGGGAGTCGTAAAACGCCACGTTAAACGGACGTAACAGGCGTTCCGACATTATGGACATCAGGTGGACCATATCGGAGATCACCACCGTGAGCCAAATCACGATGCTGATGCCGACAGCGGCGGCGGCCTTTTTCCAAAGGGTCATGGGAAGTCGGATGAAATACAGTTGCGGCCTCTGGACGGATTCAGTTCAGACCCTCGACGCGGCCGAGGAAGCCATGCTGGCGGAGATCTGCCGCCGGGCCGGCATTACCAGAAAACCGCAGAGGCCTGGCTTGGCAACCTGGATCGGAACCGCGATGCGGTCCTTCCCATTCTAAGAGAGGTTTACGGGCCGGGGAATGAAAAACGCTGGTTCCAGCGGTGGCGGATATTCTTTATGGCCTGCTCCGAATTGTGGGGGTTCAGGGGCGGTGAAGAATGGTGGGTAGCCCATTACCGCTTGGGTCAGCGGTGATCGTTTTTTTATCGATCTCTTCAGATAGAAAAAACAGGACCGGCGGAAGGGCTTTCCGACGACCTGAACCCTTTCCGGGATGAAGCATTCCCGATTCGAGGACTTCTGTATGAACAAAGACAGGCATCAGGATCTTTCGAAGGTTCGAGGCACGCTTTTCGGAATGTGTATTGGCGATGCTCTGGCGATGCCGGTTCACTGGTACTATGACCGCGGGGCGCTTTTTCGGGACTACGGACGGGTGACGGGTTTCCTCTCCCCCCGGAAGGACCATCCGGACAGCATTCTTTGGCGATCAGACTATCGGGCGCTTAATGTGAAAGGAGAAATCCTCCACGATCAGGCCCAATACTGGGGCAAAAAAAATGTTCACTACCATCAGTTCCTCAAGGCAGGCGAAAATACGCTGAACGTCAAGATCAGCCGCCTTCTCATGGAATCGCTGATGGAAAACGGCGGATACGCTTCTGCCGATTTTCTCCAAAGATACATCGCCTTCATGACGACGCCCGGAAGCCACCGGGACACTTATATCGAAGAATGCCACCGGAATTTTTTCATCAACTACGCAAAGGGACTGCCTCCGGAGAAATGCGGCGCGGCGGAAAAACACATCGGCGGCATCGGCGGCATCGTTCCCATCGTGGTTTTTTACCGAAATCAGCCTGCCCTTGCCAGAACAGCGGCCCTGGAGCATCTTGCCCTTACGCATCCCGGAGCGCTAATGCGGACGGCAGCAACACTGATCGTCGATCTGTTGCTCGCGGTGCTTGCAGGAACCCCGCTGCGGGAGGCCGTTGCGGCGCAAATTGCCGCCCAGAAGAATCCGCTGGTGGGACATCCGTTTATGAAATGGCTGCCCGAATCGGACGAGATGGTCGTGGGCAGGCGACTGAGCACGGCCTGTTATGTGGAATTTGCAGTTCCAGCCGCCGTTTACATGGCGCTGAAATATCATGACAACCCGCAAGAGGCGCTTATCGCCAACACCAACCTCGGGGGCGACAACGCCGGGCGCGGAGCGGTTCTGGGCGCGTTGATAGGTGCTGAACACGGGATTGGCGGCTTTCCACTTCGCTGGGTTGAGAACCTTGTCGATCCGCCGCCGGATTTGTGATGCCGTCATGAAATCGTGTCGATTCGAAATCATTTTTACCGGTGACGCATAAGGATTCAGAAGTCACTGACATCTTTTCCTACCGATGCACTGCCTGACGGCTTCAGGACAAGAATGTGGAAGAAATCCCCAAAGAGAGCGCCATCCCACAGGAAGGAAAATGATGCGAACAATAACGGAGAGGATCTTTATTATGATGATCGGATTGCTGGGGATTTTGGGATGTGCCGGTGATCGCCCGAACAACCTGGGAGCAAGGGGAGGTCTTCTGGCCGCGTGCTCCGGTTCACCCAACTGTGTTTCGAGCCAGGCTGATCACGAGAAACATCGGATCGCACCACTGGTGTTCAATGGCGATCCCGATGCCGCCTTTGCCTGCTTGAAGCAGATTCTCGGCCAGCGGAGCGATACAACGGTAATTGAGGACTTGCCAGGCTATCTGCGGGTTGAATTGCGTACGATCCTGTTTGTGGATGACGGCGAGTTCCTGCTGGATCGGACGGGCGGTGTCATCCACGTCCGTTCCGCTTCGCGACTCGGATATTCGGATCTTGGCAAGAACCGCAATCGCATGGAAAATATCCGCAGACAATTCCTCGAAGCAGAGGCAAAACAATCCAGTCTTTTAAGGTGACATCGGAGCGTTTACAGGCTTTCAATAAACGGCTCCATCTGATATATTTTTTCCCATTAGCGTGCAACTTCTTCCACATGCAGCACATATCCAGACTGAATTCCGGATATTCGACATCAATCGGCAGCAGGTATTCTTCCACCGATAATTATTAACCAATCATGTGGTCGAAACCGGGTGAAGGCGGTTCTTCCAAAAAAATGGCATCATGCTGCCCCATCCATTCGGCAATAAAGGGCAACATTTCAGGCCGATGCAATGTATTCCGAATGGGGTCGGACCGCCGCAACCAGCAGAACGATAAAGAGAGACATTGAAATCGATCCTTTAAATGATCTTAAACCGGCACTTTTAACCCCAAAAGATGCATTTAAGAGGATAATATCCCAACAAAAGCATTCTGCGGGCAAGCCGCAGATGTTTCCGTTCGCCACAAGAAACCGAGCTAAAATGAAGACCTGCAACCACGAGGAGCCGTCCATGCCTCAATCAACATACTTCCGCAACGACAGCAACTCCATGCCTGAACTTCATATTCAGGACATCTTCAATAATGCCCCCGAATTTCAATATCACCACAAAAAAGCCACACTGCGCTTGCCAAGAATCTGGTCATCAAAGATCAATTCGGCTGGTTGGTCCGCCATTCCGAGACATACGTGAAGCGGCAACAAATGTTCCTCCCGCGGGTGGCAATAGCGTGCGGAAGGCGCTTTCTCCCATTCGGCCAGACATCGTTCACGCTCCGACTGGGATATTGTACCGGTGCAGACATCGATCAGCCAGTTTTGAAAGGCGTCATTGGCTGGATCCGATGCGGCATTTCCCTGCCAGTAAAAAGCGCTCATGTTATGAAAAGAGAATCCCGATCCAATCACCAGGATTTTCTCGTTTTTTAAGGCACACAACGCCTTGCCAAGGGCAAGATGCGCGCCAGGGTTCAGCCCGCGCAACAGCGAAAGTTGAAGGCAGGGGATATCCGCCTGCGGGTACATCAGTTTCAGCGGTATGAACAAACCATGGTCAAATCCGCGCTGAGAATCAATGTGTACCGGAATATTGTTTTTGCTCAGATATCCGGCAATTCTTTCCGCCAGTTCGGGGCATCCCGGGGCGGGGTAGGTAATGGCGTAGGCTTCATCTATGAAACCATAATAATCATAGAACATCGTCGGGTTTTGGGCTCCCAGCAGGGTTACTGCGTTTTCTTCCCAATGGGCGCTGACGACGAGGATAGCCTCTGGCCTGGCGAGCCGGAAGGGCAGCTTTGTCATGAAATTGATCATCGCCTGGTGACCGGCATCTCCCAGGATCGGCAGCGGTCCTCCGCCATGGCTGAAATAGACAACCTGGATTTTATGTTCAGAACTGATATGTGTCATCCTCAGAACCTTTGCAGTGCGCTACGATGAACTGGGGCTTTCCATCACAATACTCAGCGGCGCTGCCGGCAAAACCGAACCCTTTTTGTGAATGGGCGCCGGTGCGGCGCAGGTGTTAACTTTTTCGAAAAAAACCAAGCTTTCCGAGAATAAAGATCAACAGCATTGCGCCTGCTACCGCAATCAGGAAGCGCAGGATGCCGCCAGGGGTTACAATGCCCAGCAGTCCAGCGAGCCAGAAACCCAACAACGAGCCCACCACACCGACCAGTACGTTGGCTATCAACCCCATCTGGGGATTGGTCTTCATGATAATGCTCGCCAGCCAGCCGACAACGCCGCCGATAATCAATGATAAAATCCAGCTCATGTTTTCCCCCTCTATTGGTTGAGCCTATCACCCCGACACGTCCCAGGGCGCGACGCAACAAACAAAAGCACCTTCTTGCCGACCATCCGCAACGGATTGTCGTCGCCTGCTCAGTCCAGGAGGTCCTGGGGTACATTGCCGCCATTGGCAGCAATGCGCGCAAGCACTGTCTTGTGCAGCCAAATGTTCATCTTTGCCGAATCCCCCATCAGGTCTGCCGGGCATCCCAGCTCCACTGCCAGGTCCTTGCGCGCCGCAAAACTGCTGTCGATCTCAAGGAGCTTGAGCAGGTCGACGATGGAGGTCCGCCAGTTCAGCTTCTGCGGGTTCGTCGCTGCCCGCTGCTCCAGTTGCGCAACGACATCGACAAGAGCGACCGGCTTGGGCGGTGCAGTCGGAGCTGCGCCCGGGTTTTCGGCCGGGGTGGGAGTGGCGGCAGCCGCGCTGCCGATGCCAAGTTTCTCAAGAATTTTACTGAAGAATCCCATGGTGTCCTCCTTGTGTGTTTGACGGGGCGACACAACCGCAAATCGATATCAGCAGTGATTGCCCACTTACCTGCGACAGTCTAACCGATACGCTGCGCCATTTTAGCGAGGCTCACGGCTCACGAGTCGCCTGAAACGCCGGCTGTTTGAGAGTGATTGGTATGTTGAACGAGAATGACCCAATCGTGTTGTTTACAGTACCGTATGCCATGAATAGCGTCAAGCCCATTGATTTGAATGATTCTGCTTCGAATTTCGAATTTTATGATACAGAAAAGGGTTTTCGTTCAGGCACTATATACGTCTTTCCGATGGCGCAGGATATGAGGAAGGCGGGCATCTGATCAATCACGGACATGGACCGTTCAAGGCATTTCCCTGTAGCGTTCAAGTTGATTTTCCAGCAAGCAATCAGGCTGAGACCGCGAAAGCGACCGAGCAGCGATGAGTCTCTACCATTCAGTACGTCGAATCGCGACGCAACGGTGCTGGCCTGATTGCGAACTGGAATAAATAGACACAATCTGTGCTGTATTTCCCTCCACTGGGAGAGGGAATACTGCCAATTGCCAACCGCCAATAAGATAATGCTTTTTCAAAGGTCAAAAGTGTTACTATTTTTTTGCTTTTAAGGTCCCCACATCACAATCCTACATGATTTTTCGGGAAATAACCCCGTGAGGGGTTTGGTCGTATAGCCGGTGGCTTCAGCCACCGGAATGGATTGAAAAAAATATCATCCCGTCCTGAAGGGACGGGGTTTATCCATAGTCCAGTTTGATCCGTCGTCCTTCAAAAACATCAATCCCAATATCCAGAATTGGCATGATCAAAAAACAGGCTTTATTTTTAAACCGAAACGTGTTTAATTAACGCACTCACCGGATTGGATTCACCCCGATATTTTCCTACAATCCATCCATACAATTACCCTGTCAGGAGGCTGATTTTTGCAACATCATTCTGCCCGATACAAATTTGCCGGTCATCAGACATTTGCATTCCGTTACGGGTGGTTGGAAAAAGGCGTCAAGGCCGCTACCGGTGATCCGCTTGTTTTTTCGGACAAGGGCCGGGCCATGGTTCAGTTGGGCGTCGGCAAAAACATGGTTCAAAGCATTCAGCACTGGTGTCAGGTCACGCAATTGCTGGATACCCGGATTGCAGACCGGAAAAGCCGGTTTGTCCCCACAAATCTGGCAGAAAGGTTTTTTCTGGGTTCTGACCCCTGGGATGAATTTCTGGAGGAGGAAATTGATCCATGAAAGATCCTGTTCAAAGCATCATTTCCGGCAGAAAACAACTATTTTGGGATAAAGGACCGATAGATCCGGAAGAAGATAAATTTGTCATTGTGGAAAGGATACTGGAGTTTGGAACGGAAAGTGAGTCTCATGCGATAATCACCCGTTATGGGGAGGAATTCATCCGGGAAGTTATCCGGAAAAGTCCGAATTTAAGTCCTAAAACGGTTAATTATTTTGCCTGGTTATTGAATATTCCAAGGGAGTTGACACGATGTTTTTCCAATGTATCACTTCGGATATGGCAGCCATTCTGAAAAACACGTTTTTTCAGTCCCTTCCCCAACAAACCTATCTTGCAGGCGGTACTGCCGTTGCGCTTCATCTTGGCCATCGCCTTTCTGTGGATCTTGACTTTTTTACTCCCAATGAAATGGACAGCCTGGAATGGTACAATCGACTGAAAACCGCTTTTTCTGAAGAATTTGAATTGTCTGCCACAAAGATTGAAAAAAACACCCTGGTTGTCAACCTGAACAGCACGGGGTTCAGTCTTTTTGTTTATCCTTACCGCCTAATGGAAAAACCTGTCTTCGACAAGGCCATTCCAACTCCTGTCGCCTCGCTTCGCGATTTGGCCCTCATGAAACTGATCGCCATCAACCAGCGTGGGGCAAGCAAGGATTTTGTCGATTTGAAATGCATCCTTGAACATACTGATTTATCTTTGCAGGTACTTCTGAAGGATATAGGCCGAAAATACGCAGTGGGTGAAGAGATATCATTCCAATTGAAAAAAAGTTTGATCTACTTTGACGATGCGGAACGGGATTTGAATCTGAATATGTATGATTCTGACAGGGGACGGTTTGAACATCTTGATAACGATACGTGGTGTGCCACAAAACAATATTTCAAGGACAGGGTCCTGTCCGATTTTCCAGGCGGTGACTGATTGCAACAATTCGGGTTAAAAGTACAAGGCCGGTCTTCCGGGATACTGGATCGGACCAGAGTCATTCCGCCAGAAACAAGAAAAGAACAGTTTGAATCCGATGCGTGTGCCGCCTATCCCCTGCATTCTGTCAGTCTGGTGGCCTGCCCCATTTCTTTCGACGGCTTGCCCAAAACGAAATGTCCCTGTTTTCCTTTTTGTGCAGTCAGGAGCCGGGTGGATTTGCGGCTAACGCCTTATACAGCGCAGGAGTTTATCGTCCATGTACACATTTCTGATACCGATGTTATAAAATAATGTTCAGAAAGCCCCCCCCCACACACACTGCATCCGCTTTCTAACGCATCGAAATCAGAGTGATTCCGTTGTCTATATCAAAATGCCATTTTCCATTACTTCTTTTAAAAAACCGCTTTCATCATGGCATTTTTCTAAAATTACAGGTTCGATTCTGTTAAGCAGTGGTCTTTTTTTCCCTGGTTTTCGGGTAAAAGTCCGTTATGGCCCTGCACATGAATTCGTCGAAAAGTGGAACAGTGAATGCCATATCCCCATGCGCAGGGCTGTAGATCATCCCCTTTTTGATTAGATTGGCACGAACCGGACCAAGTGTCGTAATTTTTTCCCCGAGGGCGTCAGCAATATCGCCTGTGCGACAGGGTCCGGCGCCAAGATATGCCATAGCACGCAGATAGTCTTTTTCCCGTGGCGTAAGTCGGTCAAAACGCACCCGAAAAAAGTTTTGATCAAGTCTCTTTCTGACGATGGGCGTTGTTTCTTGTATGGTCTGGAGGGTGATAGGAGAAGATTCGGCATGATTCCATGCCTGATACCCCCACTCCTGTAGAAAATATGGATAACCCTTGGTTAATCGATACATCTCTTTGAGGGCAGTCTCACCAAAATCCACACCAACAGCTTTCACTGGACCTTGAAGGGCCTTGACTGAGTCTTTTTCTGACAATGGCCCAATATCAGGGAAACTGAACAGTCGCTCGGCATAGGATTTCGATTCTCCGGCCAAACCCGGGAGGATAGGCAAACCGGCTCCAATCAGTAGCAGTGGCAGACGGCGCTGCTGCATGCGGTGCATTCCCATGATCAGGGCACTCAACTCGGTTGATTTGAAATATTGGATCTCATCAATGAGAATGGCAATCGCTGTTCCCCGTTCATGGGCCGCCTCAGCAACGGCAATCAGCAGGTTCGGGAGATCCACTTCCAGATCACCACTGTCTGCAGAACCTTGCTCCGGCTCAATATCAAGGCCGATATCGAGGTCTCCATAAGACACTTTCAGCGAACTGATGAAACTTTTCAGAACACCAATCCCCCTACGGACCTTGTCGCCGGTGGCTTTAACCCGGTCCAGAGCGAAAAGCAGACGGCGGAGATGAGGCGCAAGCAGGGTTCCCAGGCCTTTATCCTCATGGGCCTCGATAAGAATGGTATGATACCCCTCCTTAGCGGCAAGCCGCTCGATCTCATTAAGCAGCACAGTCTTACCAACTCCGCGAAGGCCGGTTAAAAGCAGGCTTTTTTCCGGACGCCCTGCAGCTACCCGGCCGATAAGAACCCGTGCATCTTCCAACACGCCATCCCGGCCAGCCAACTCTGGCGGCGGAGATCCGGCGCCAGGGGAAAAAGGGTTTTTGATCTTGTCCAAAACGATCCTCCAATTTAGCGTGAAAATGCATGGAAATTCGCCCTTGTAGCATAGGACCTTGTTGCCGTTCTGGTCGTATAAACAGAAACCGGTGACCAGCAAAAAACGCCCACAAAGGGCTATGCTACGCGTCAAAATCCATATCCTGAGAAATATAAATAAATATACGCAATCAACCGTATAAAGCAATATAAATTGATATAATCTGGTTATAATGGTTTTGAGGTTGAATAATTGCAATGCCAAAAATTGGAAGGAAAGTTTTATTTTCACCTACGATTATGGTGACAACTGAAGGGACGGGGTTTATCCATAGTCCAGTTTTGCCGTTTGCGGTGTTGCGCATTCGGACAGAATGATTCCTGACCGATTCAAAAAATCATCCCGGTCGGAATCATCGAAAAAAATCTTCTTTCGATCAATTCCCTTATTCGTTATGTTTCCTTGTATTCCCGGAAGCCGTTCAATACATCGGCGAAAGTCTTGGGGCCATATTTCCCGAAACCAGCATCGTCCACAAAAACAAAGTCATACCGGACTTGAGACTGCGCCTTGTTTACGTCCTCGCACCATTGGCGCAAGCGTGCCATCTTGGGCGGCACATCCAGGTCTTCCTGCCCTTTGGTTTCGACAACCACCACGCGTCCATCCGTCAACCGCACCGTGAAATCCGGGTAGTAGTTCGAGATGTCGCCATCCGCGCTGACATAATCCAGCTTGAAATGCACCGCGAGAGAGTTCTTGGCATAGGCGGCCACATCCGAGCATTGTTCAAGGAACGCAGCGAACTCCAGCTCAAACTGGCTGTCACCAATCACCCGGTTGAACACCGATTTCCTGGGAATCATGTAGCCCTGGTCTTTCACCACAAACGGTCGGGTCTTGCGCAGCTTGATGGTGTCCCGGATTTCCGCGTCGCCCTTGTCGCGGACCGTCAGCGCGTTGATCGCCTTTTTGAAGGTCTCAATCACCGTTTTGGTGGCAGCCAGTTCCGAGAGGTTTCGCAAGGTATTGGCGGATTCCAGCTCCACCGTCTTGGCAAACAGGGAGTTCTGAACAAAACCCTTCACCTTGCCATAGAGCACGTCATACCCGCTGACCAGCCGCAGCTCTTTCATGATCGTCTGCGTGAAATAGCCGATAACGCTCCGGTAGTCCGCAACACCGGCACTGTCCAGGAATGTGGTGTGGGTCACTTCACCTGTGGTGATATCCTTGAAGACGATTTCCCGCTGCTCTTCTTCGCTAAATGCATGATAAGCGACCGTATGAAACGAAAAACCGCCCGGAGCGAGATCCGCCAGGTTCTTGTATTCCCGATACACCCTCGGTGTCAGCACCGGGATCTCGATATCCAGGGCATCGATATCCTTTTGGGTGTTTTCGTTGTCCACCTCGACGATGAGAGGCGTTTTCGGCCCGGTGCCTTCGCCCATGGCCTTACGTTCCAGTTCGACGCCTTCGGCCTGAATCGACTCGACAAAATCCATAAAGGCGTCGGTGCCCACCACGCTCATATACTCTTCGGTAAACCCCGGATACATCTTGCGTAAGCCCCGCCCCAGCGTCTGCTCCGGCAGAATGTTACTTTTGGCCGAATACGCGCGCAGTCCGACGATGGTGGTGACGTTTCGCACGTCCCAGCCTTCTTTGAGCATCAGCACCGAGACGATCGCCTTGTAGGGGCTGTCGTTCGAATCAATCACGTTTGACTGTTTTCGCAACAATTCCAGCTCTTCCCTGGCTTTGCCCGTGGCCGCCTCGGAGATTTCTCCGTTGTTCTTGGTGTGGATGGTCAGCACGGCCCCGGCCAAATCGGAATAGCGGTTCTCTATATACTCGGCCACCTCGTCACAGTTGCGCGTGTCGTCGGTCATCACGAAGAGGATCGCCTTCTTGCCCAGCTTCTGGTGCTCCTCATAGGCCTTGCGCCACTCGATCACGCCCAGGTCGAGGTAGTCGGAGTAATTCTCGGTGAACTTTGCACTTTGCTTCTCTCTCAGCTTCGCTCGGCTGGCCGCGTCCGGCAGCACCGGGTGCTTGACCACATTTTGAGAAATCGCCTCCACCAGCGGATAGTCCGATACGGTCTGCACGAAAATCGCCCCGTTGTTGTGCTTGGGCGTCGCCGTTACATCCACTTGCAGGCTCAGGCTGCCGCCTTTCTGCAACAGCCGGTTGTGTATGTCCTCAATTGATTTGAACCACGCCAGCGTCGCATCGTGGACATGGTGCGCCTCGTCATTGAGAATCATCAGTTCGTCGATGTCCCGAACGATCACGCCCAGATCCACTTTGGAATCGGTGGTTTTTCCCGTGGGCCGTTTCCCGAGGAAATAGTCCATGGTGTTCTCGTCATCGGGCGATGGCATGATCTCCTGGCCGGAATAGACCCGGTGGATGTTGGTCAGAAAGATGTTGCCTGTCGCGCGGGTCACGTTCACCTCATCCTGTTTGTGCAGGGTGAGCTGAAAATCGTCCCGCCAGTTGCGCCCGCCATAGCCGTTGTCCGGCAGCACCGGGTCCGCAAAGAAAATCCGCAAGCCCTGAAAGTCGTGATAGATCCGATCCAGCACGATGATGTTGGGTGCGATCACCAGAAAATTACGCGACAGCTCCGACTCCGGTTCATACAGCTTGTGATAAAAACTCCACGCCAGTGCCAGGCTCATCACCTTGGTCTTGCCGCTGCCGGTGGCCATCTTGATCACATAGCGCCGCCAGGTCTCGTCAAACATCCCCGCCGACACCGCACCGCTGGAATCGAAGCGCATCAGGTCGAATTTGTCCCTCGCCCCCACCACGTCATAGAGATAGACGACGGTCTCGATGGCCTCGCGCTGGGCAAAGTAATAGCGGAAGTCGAACATGCTGCCGTCCGCTTTGGGCAGCAGGTGCGGCTCCCTGAACCACCAGTTGAGCAGACTCTTGCTGGTGTCGCTCGCGCCCACATAGCCGCTGTCTCGAAACGCTTTGACCTTGCGGCGCAACTGCGCCACCAGCGGCGGCATCAGCTTGTCCATGGTCATCTCGCGCAGCGCCTCGTCGGCCGGAAACCAACGCACCTCGGGATCGAGGATGGCATGCGGGGAATCAGGAAATTCAGGATGCAGCGCCATTACCATCCCCCTTCCACATTGATGGCCACAATCGTCATGGTGTCGTTGCCAAAGATGTCCACTACCTTGACCGCAATCTTGCGCCGGCCCGGTGTGACCTCATGGGCCACGCTTTTCAGCTCCAGTGAACGATCTTTTTTGGTGCGGAAGCTTTGCCACTCGTTCTCGAAGATGAAATCGCCGGTCCACTCCTCGCGGGTCTCTCCGGTCACCGGGTCTTTCACCCGGATGATCTCCCGCTTGTTCTCGAAGTCGAAATCCACGCTCCAGTAATCAATCCAGTCGGTCCAGTGCCGGGTGAGCTGTTCACGCTGAATGATGCCCTTCTTGTCCTTGACGAGTTTCACGATCTGGCCCTTCTCGACCACGATCTTGCTGCCCGCACCGCTTTTTTTGCCCAGCTCTGATTCGGCGTGGGCGATACTGTCCTGCGAGTAGAAGACCGAGAAATCGGTCAGTTCCACCGCCACGGTGGCGGGCCGGCCTTTCTTGCCCTTGCTCACATGCGGCTTGACCTCGATGTAGGATACGTCGTGGAAAACCACCTGGTTCTTCTCCACCGCCCGTTTGTCGAAGACCTCGGCGGGGATGTATTTCGGCGCGATGTCGATGCCCTTGGCCCGCGCCTCGTCCAGCACGTTGGGGAACAGCCCCATCTCGAATTCGAAGCCGAGGATGTCCACCCGGGTGATGTGCTTTTTGCGGCATTCCAGGATGATTTCCTCCACGAACAGCCGCGTCACGGGCAGGTTGACCGGCCCGATGGACACCAGCCGCCCGGCGCGCTTGCCGTGGAAATGCTCGAACTGCTCGACCTTTTCGGCCCGGTAGGCTTTGAGGATGAGGTCGAGAAACGCCGCCTCCTTTGCCGCCAACTGCTGTCGTTGTTCCTCCTCGCGCAGGTTGGGGTTGATACCCACAAAGTGCTGCCGCTCGTATTTTCCAAGATTGAGGATTTCAAAGGCGCGGTAGTCCTTGCCGTCGGTTTTGAGCTGTCGCTGCACCCCGATCATGCGCTTGCGCGTGGTGTGGATGGCGAACTTGCCCAGGTCGGTGCAAATCCACTTGCGGCCCAGCTTTTCCGCCACCGCCGCCGTTGTGCCGGAACCGCAGAAGAAGTCGGCGACGAGGTCGCCTTCGTTTGATGAAACATTGATGATACGTTCGAGGAGGGCTTCGGGTTTTTGGGTGGGGTAGTCGAGTGCTTCTTTCGTTGTTCCGTATCCCCTTAATTGAGAGATGTCTGACCAAATATCCGCAACTAAAACGCCCTTACTTTCATCAAGATATCTTATATATTTAATTGAGTTTTCCGTGATATGTAACCGTCTCTGAGCGTCAAGCTCTTTCATTTTTTCCAAAGAATATCTCCAACCTTTTGGTGGGGGCTTAACTCCTTTGTATTCATACATCATATTTGGCCTTGGATTCGGGCTAGAACAGTTATCAAGATTGTATTGTCGGCCAGTTTCGGCCTCGATATTCTTATACCAGTTTTGCACAGTCTTTTCAGGAAGCGGTGCATAAGGTGTATTCCATATGGCAGATTCTCTCTTTGTAAACAGAAGAAGATAGTCTGAAACGATGCTAAACTTTCCTTTGGAATCCGAATGTGAGTCAGCCCTTTTCCATACGATTTGATTTTTATACTGATTCACCCCAAACACTTCATCCAAAGCTAACCGAATAAAACTATTCACCCTCCAATCACAATGCACATAAATACTCCCATCCTCGGCCAGTAAATCCCGCATCAAAACCAACCGCTCATAGATCATGGAAATGAACGAGTCCGCCCCCTTGCCCCAAGTGTCGCGGTAGGCAATTTCTTCAAGGATGTTGGGCTTTTTGGTGAAGGTGTCGCCGCCGATCTCGATGTCCATGGAAAAATCCGCGCCCACGTCAAATGGCGGGTCGATGTAGATCAGCTTCAGGCCGCCCTGCGCCTCGATCTCCTCGCGCAGCGGCCCGTTCTTCAGCGATGACAGAATCAGTTTGTTATCGCCCCAGATCAGCTTGTTGGTCCAGCCCTTGAGCTGCCGGCCCCGCACATCCACATGAAACAGGCTCATCTGAATCGCCGTCTCCGACGGTTTTTCCGCCCGCGGCTCATCCACCTGCTCGATGGTCTGAAAGGGCATGACGATATTGCAGACTTCATTGGTCTTCCCGTTCCAGACCAGTTCCACCTCCCGCTTGTCCTCAAACAGCAGAAAGCGATACTTCTCCGGCAGTTCCTTCCCCGCCTCCAGATAGCGGACGATCTCCTGTTTTTCCTGATCAGTCAGTTTCAGCATCTGTTGTCCTTATCTGAATTCATGACGCCACTCCATCGGGCATTGGAAACAAAACGTACAAGGTAACCTACGGGCATGGAACGACAGCGGAACCCTCGTTAGGTCCACCGCCTTGTTAAGCACTATCTCAGACCGGCAAATCATCGGCCTCTGTTACCTCAGGGGCAGGTGAAGCTGGAGTGCCGACGCTGACCTTTCGAAGCTTGGCCGCGAGGTCAGAAGACAGCTTATCCAATCCCTCTTTGTTCGGGAGGTACTTGAGGACGCGATGATGCCGCATGTCGAACGGTACGTCCTCCATGCTCTGGGAGAGCGGGACAACGTGCTTGCCGAGGGTGTGCGCGATGCCCGTTTCGTACATGACATTCGGGTTCTTCCCGGAGAAGTCGACGACCACGGCTTGCGCTCGATAGATCAATCCGAATATGTCCTGAACGATTGTCGTGTCTTCCCAAATATCGTCCGCGCGAAGACACCGAAGACCACATTCGGCTGTCGCTCGCTTGATCGATTCGTACACCGCTGTGAACTCCATGGCGAACGGCATCATGACGGCCACCAAGTCCAGCTCCACGTATCCGTCTGGGATATGGAAGACATAGGGAGCAAAGGTGATGCGCCGCTCCGAAGGTTTCGCCGACACATAGGTCGAGTCCGTCGGGAAGTTCTTGTCCAGATACGCCTCGATTATAGGAAGTGTGCGTGGATCCTGCTCCACAATCCGGCGCAGGCTCGTGAGCACGTTCCCGGCATAATCCTCATCGCCCCAGGAGAGACTGCGAAGTAGGCGCGGATGGCGCGTGATAAGTTCCATCGCACCGGTCAGGAGCCCGAGTTCCTCCCAGTTGCCCGCATCGAACCCGTCGACTATTCGGGCTCTAAGTTCAATAAGGCGATTACCCAGAGCAGCGTCCACTATACCGTTCTCCCTGTGTACTTTCGAAATTCATCGTAGTAGAACCTGCTTCTCTCGTCGTCTCCAAGGGCGATGTCCATGAGGAGCTGCATGGTCATCACCGGACCCGGAACGATTCCGCTTTCATCGACCTCGGCGCCATCGAAGTCAGGGTTAGTTGGGATCTCAACGTTGGTGATCCACCAAACCTCGATCTTGCGAAGCAGTGCGACCATATCGGAGAAGCACTGCGGAAACTCGGCCGGCAGGCCCTCCAATCCAAGCACGGAGAGTAGCTTGTGAGCAAGGTTGTTGCGGCAGCGCTTCATGCGGTCGAAGGTCTCAACGTCATGATCATCGATCGCATTCTGCTCCCTCAGCCAGTCAAGGCTGGCGTAGAATGGGCTCCTATTCCGGGCCAGGACGTCGGCTGTGTACTTGGGATCGATCTTGTCGCCGGACTCATCGAAACCGGTCCAAAAGAAGTCGCGGATGCGACCCACGATAGAGTCCTTGAGAACCTCGAACCCAGCAATGTAGATGGATGCAGCGATCAGACGTGGACGCATGACATCCGGATCCAGGAACTCCTCCCATGACTGTTTGATGTTTGGGTCCAAGACACTCTCCTTCGTGCCTAACGCGATTTTCACTGGCGCCTGCTCTTTGGCGTCCAGTGCAAAAAATTGTTGGCTGTTTTAGTCATTGATTGACAATGGCGTCTAGCTCATTCCTCAATAGATTTGGGAGCTTCATAACATTGAGATTTGTAGCTTTTAGCCATTTTACAGCATCTTCTCTTTTCATGTCAGATTTAGGCGCAAAATCTGATACTATCGCAGCACCTGTTCTTGAAATTCCTAGCCCAATTAAACTCATCATGGTCATTGAACTTGCTCCAAGTTCTAAAAACAAATAAATTGGTGGTATCCTATCAATTAAGGCATTGAGCCCTTTTTCATTTAAGGCATGCTTGAGAAGTTCAATGTAACATCTTGTATATTTAACATATCGAAATCGCAAATCATTTTCAACTTCTCTAAAGAGCGCACGCGCCTCTGTATTTACATCTGGATGCCCTCTCTTTAGAGTTTTTTGCTTTTGTTGTATTCTTTTGTTTAAAAGCTCCGCGTAGCTTTTTCCTCGCATCCATGATAAGGCTAAACTTGCAAAGTATGTATGTGATTTGTCCGAGGTCGCTTTTTTCTCAAAGCAGTTATGTATTCTTTTAAAAAGCCGTAAATACATAGTGTAAACATCGCGGCTACCCTGCAATGGATGTGGTGGAATCAACACATCTGGTCCATCAGACTCCATCTTGGACAGAATGTAATTAAACATCTCTTGTTGGCGGTAAACTGAAATGTTGGGATTTGACTCGGTAATTTCAGATGGGACATCAATACCTGAAGAAATTTCATTCATCAATGCAGTTATTTGAACTGACATCTCTGAAGAAATGAAATTTTGGTGTTGTTCCAGAGTTTTGCTTAGTTTTCCTGAACGGTAATCATTGAAAAGTTTCATAAAGCTGTTTTCAAATCCAGCATTTTGCTGTACCCCTGAACCATGGTCCTTATTACTAATGAAGTCTAATAGCTCGCTGGTACGGTCACAAAGGTGTGCTCTAAATGATGGGTAAATGGTTTGCCTCTTGGGGCCAGAAAATGGATTTTCCTGCCACTGATCAATGTTGATCAAAAAGATATTTCCTTCGAAGTCCTTTGTTAACCGACCAGCTCTTCCTACAAGGTTCCAAAATTCTGTAGAAGAAATGGGAACACCAATACCATCGCTTCTGCCCTTTGTTGGTTTCATGACGAAAACATTTTTCGCAGGCAAATTGATTCCTTGCAACAATGTGCTTGTGCAAACGACAAAGGAAAGATCCGAGCTGGATAATAATTCTTGTATTCCTTTTCTGACAAATGAAGGAAGATTTCCGTAGTGAAATGCAATACCATTATCGATCATGTGGGAAAGCGAAAAATCGCGGTGTATATATTGTCTTATTAAATCTGAAAATTCTTTCCGTGCGGGGTTTTCTTGTTTATCGGTTGTATTATCTAAAGCGGCTATATCAGCAAGCATTAATCCTATTTTTTCACATTGAACGGGTTCGCTTCCATACACTATGCTCTGGCTATCTTTTCCAAAACGATACGCTATATTTGCTATAGTTTTTCAGAAAAATAATTTCGTAAACTCTAACATTAGCGCTGGACATCATATAGCATTGAAAGTAGTATATTCTCAGATACCTATAGACACCTATAAATGGAGGCTGAGAATATGCGCATATCTTTTTCAAAAGAGACTGTCAACAGACTGCGTTCAGAGTTAAAACTGGCCATGGCTTTAAACAATCTACGACTGTTCACAATTGTCAAGGCGTTGCTTATGATCGCAGAAGGCAACTCCTTGCGCTCAATTGCCGCTTTTGTTCATGTCTCAGAAAGACAGGTGCTGAACTGGCTTTATCGTTTTTTGGCTGAAAGATATTCATGGCTTGTTGACCGCCATTATTGCGGTCGAGGCCGGAAATCGAAACTGAACAAGCAACAAAAGCAACGTCTGTATGGTCTCATCTGCGATGGTCCCGAGAAATGTGGCTTTGAATGTGGCATATGGACATCAGCGATAATTGCTGAACTGGTATTCCGGGAATTTAACGTCATGTATTCCCCCCGCTATTTGTGCGATTTGTTGAAAAAAATCGGCTTATCCTATCAGAAGGCTGCTTTTGAGTCTGATCACCTGGATGAAGAAAAGCGCCGGGAATGGTGTGAGGTAACATGGCCAGCAATACTCAAACAGGCTCAAGAGCAGAAAGCAGTCATCCTTTTTGGTGATGAAGTTTCATTCGCCCAATGGGGATCACTTTCAAGAACGTGGGCTCCAAAGGGCAAACAACCTAAAATCAAGACTACCGGCATAAGAAAGGGGATGAAAGTATTCGGAGCCATTGGGTTCTTCTCTGGTGATTTTCATTACATGGAAACCCCTGAGAAGTTCAATTCACAAACCTATTTTCAGTTCCTGGAGACCGTTGTAAGCAAGTACCAGTGCCCCATCATTCTGATAGAAGACGGAGCAAAATATCATAATGGCCCTGATGCCAGAAATTTCAAAGAACGAATGGAATCGGAAGGCAAGTTGTATGTTAAACGGCTCCCTTCATATTCGCCAGATTATAACCCCATCGAAAAACTCTGGCGGAAAACAAAAAGGGATGCAACCCACTGCAAGTATTTTCCAACATTTGACGATCTCAGAAATTCTGTCATCAAGACCTTTGAAAAATTCATGCGTAATGCCACCAAAGTCCTCGCTGTTATGAAAAAACTAAGACAAAGTGCAGGGCTGTTGCCTGCATTATAAATCGGAAATTAATTTTCTGAAAAACTATAAGATTCTATTATCTCCAACAAGCTCTGTACCTAAATCAATATTAGCGAAATTTTCTTTGATTCTATCACGCATTATTAATGACAATGTAATCTTTGAGGGGTTAGTCATTGATGTGGCAACATGAATCAGATTCTGTGTAACCGGCGAATCCGATGTGTCCATTACGCTTGCATTATCAACATCAATTCCAAAAGTTTCCAAAAAGACATCTGGGTTTCCCGCAAATGGGGCGCCAAACATGAGTTTTCCGGTTTGCTCTTTTTGCATAACCTTTTCGATAACTGTTTGTAGAATCACTCCTCTTGATGGTTCGGCGATACTTTGAGCTTCGTCGATAGCTATGAAATCAATAGAGGGATCATATTGGTCCAATAGTATTTGCAGCCGTTCTTGTGTGAGAACATAAAGAACCGCCTTTTCATCGGTTGGTTCAATCTCCGCAGGGACTTCTGTGATGGCAACCTTGCATTCTATGCTCGAAAAAACATGCGACATATCCTTTGTTACTTGAGATATTAATGCACGTGTTGGGACCACATAAACTGCTGAACGCACTGATTTATAACTAAATAAATATGCTAAATAGTTTTGAAGGGCGAAAGATTTACCTGCGGATGTTGGGGCACTAACTACAACAACGCTTTGTGTAACCAAAGAATTCCAGAGTGATCTTTGAAAATCAGTAAGAACAAGTGGAGGATGATCTCCAAGCCTTACCTGATTTTGCATTAAATGGTTCTCTCGCTCAAACCATAATTGCGCAGGGATATCTCCAGACTTGTCTTCCCCGACATTCTTCCAAAAATAATTTTCAGCGGGAAAATTTCCAAGTCTGCTTAGAACTGTCGAAACACTGTTACATAGAAAACTTTGATCAAAATCTGGCTGAGCATTGATACCAAAAAGATTCCATGCTGCAATTGCAAGTTCGTAGGCGACTTTGCGGTGCTCACTATTTGAAGAGATAGAGAACAGACAGGCGCACTCCATAAGTCTTGAAACTTGCTGAGAAAGATTTTGAATTCGGCCATCTATATTTTCTACTATTCCAAGTGAATAATTCAGACAATCTAATGTGAGGTTCTGCTTTTCTATATGAAATTCTTCATGAGACCAAATCCTCTCACATAGCTCGTTTTTCATTAGCTCACTCCATAGCCTTTTTTATCTGATCTTCTGAAAGCCCAAGTTTTCGAAAAAATGCTTTTCGAAAATCTTTAACGCTTGAAAATGGTAATAGAAAGAAATAAAAATTGAGATGTTCAATACAACATTTTTTCAGTTTACTTTCAAAAAGACTTATAGCTGATTTTATACGCTTAGAATATTCAGCTTTAAAAGTTGGTTCAACTTCAGCTGGCGCTTTTTTCATGATGCTATTGTATGCTGAAAATTCAAAACCGGAAAAACAACAAAAAGATTCTGAAACTAAGGTGGATTCTCTTGTATATGGGTCAAAATACTTCAGGAAAGCTTCACGCATAAGAGGTTCGGAAATGTCAACGTGATCTTTTAAAACATCAATATCTCTGGCATGGGGTGGTCGTGCGCTGGAGATGTCGTTGAATGACTTGATAGAAGAGCATATTTCATCCAAAGATGACGAAATGTCCTGATAAATTTTAGACTCACCCCATAATAGTTCTAATTGTCCTGAAGAGGCATCAAAAATTGCATGAATGCTATCTGAGCCATGTACTGGCATATTCTCATTGGTTTTTAAGTACATTTTACATGCAATCTGTGGTGCATTCATGAAGGCTTCAATTAAAATAAAAAGCACAAGCTCGCCTAATTCGCCTGAACGCTTAATACTATTCAATGATTTGATAAACAAATTTTTAGCTTGATCAGCAAGTTCCATATGGTAGCGGTGATCGCCTGTAATTATATATTTCTGCGAATATTCATCACACTTTGCCCTGGGTATGCAGAAGGGTATTAAACGCCAATATATATAATCAACGAATTCTTCAAGTGTGGGCATTTTGTTTTTAAAGGTTAGATAAAAAAAGCGACCGGTAATGGCGATATCCGAAGACGTTGATAAATCCGGCACATCAAGTTCGATAATTCGATTTTGAATGCCATAATATTTTCCTGCCAAAGCCAGTTGCGCAAGGACAGGCTCAGGTGAAGATTTATCCATGAATATCCTTATTTCCCATATTAATATCATCGACCACAGGTACGCCTATTGCTCATATCAGCCAACGGCACGTTTCAGTGGTGCCGATGACAGAAACACCACACTTTCGAGAAAGCAAAAAACTTTAAAAACGCAAAAAGCTGCCCAATGCGCATCAGAATAGGCATCCACTGGAAACGATTGTTATACTGTAAATATTATCTTTTATGACGCAGGTCGTATAATCTACTTTTCCTTTAGCTCCCTGCCTCTAAAAGCTGACTAAATTCAACATTTGTTTCATCTGAAGGAACAACTGATCATATGTAATAATTTTCAGGTATGAAGGATTTGCTTCAGAGATCTGTTTGAGTTTTTCCTCTGAAATATTTTCAGGATACCTTCCTATAATGATAGCGGCAGTTGGCCTGTATGCTGTTAGACCATACTTCCCCAAGACTTTTTGGCGGTTTTGAGGAACCTCGAAATAGTCTCGATATTCTCTTACTTGTGCAATCGCGTTTTGAACCGCTGCGCTAAAGTGCAGTCTGTCTTTTTTACCAACGATCAGATTCTCTGTTGGAAGTTTTAAATCAAGTATGTCGGCATATTGACTACCTAATGGCTGAAGAAAGAAATCAGGAATTAAGTTTCCTTCTTTTTCAGGCTCTCGCTCTAGTATTGGTTGAGCCACCACCTCTTTGTATTGTAATCCCTTCAAAAAGTGGGGATGCTTTTCAAAAAAAATCTGATAGTCTTGTTCCTTACTCGAAGAGTCGTTCAATAAGGATTCAAAGATTTCAAGTTGCTCTTTCCAGAAAGAAGTTAGACGCGGTAATATGATGTACGGAGTCGCTGGAACAACTAAGTTCGACGGAGTAATTACCTGTTGCGGTGTTAACTTGCTGACCGGCAATGCCGAAACACGCCCTTGATTTAACACTAACAGCAGATCGGTTAGATCCTTCGACAATGTTTTTCCAACTTCAATTGCAATCTCGTCAAGATTGGTCTTTTCAAAATAGGCATTAATCACGGAGTTTAGGGAAAAAGGATGGCCCTTTAATTGGTGAACTGCCATATTCCGAAGTTTGGCATACTCGAAATCGGAAATTTTAAATTGACTGAACTTGTTTCGAAGTAACACTTCCACTTCCTTTAAACTCAAGCCTCCTAAGGTCAAACTTTCATAATCAGCAGCAGTAGATAGCGTGGAACGCAGCCTCGATAATGTCCCCGAAAACTGTCTAGCGGTTAGTAACCAACTGATTTTAGGTCTGTTCTGAGCCATTTGAACAATCATATCAGCCGTATTGATATTACTGGGCGGTATCTCGTCTAACCCGTCTAGGATGGCTAAAGTATTTTGACCGGAAGATTCACCTATTCTAGTTCTCAAAAATGGTATGACTGCATCTGGATCTGTAAACATTCCTCCTTGAAGAACAACTTGTCTATTGTAATCAGAGCGTGATATGTGCTTGTACATTAATGCAAGAGAAGTTTTTCCGATTCCTGGAGGGCCTTGAATGATTAGAGGTATGTTGCTTTTTCTTCTACCCCAATCCCGCAACTGTTCGAGTTCTTCACGTCGCCCTACAAAATTCGACGGAAGATCATTTTCTATGCTTGTGAAATCCCGATACTCTTCCATGTCATTGCACTAGAATTCTTAGATAAATTGTATAACGCGGGGGTAAGCGGCTTGACCGCTTGACCCGCTGGTTGGCAATTCTTAGACCCTTGTTTCCGGGGTCATAAAGTCGGTTTCAAGGCCTATTTTGGCCATATATTTATCCATTTTTGTCTGTAAAACAACAAGATACCTTGGTCCGACCCCGGATTCGCCTTTTTGCATTGAGAAAAGATAAATTACCCAGACCCAATTGACTGAAATTTCAGAATTAGTCTTTTGCAGATAGATGGTGACGAAATTGGAAGCCAACCCAGCAAAAACACTTGTTAAGAAATGGAAGAAGTTTTTCATATATGACATTAGTGGTAGTCTCAGTTTCTCTATATATTAGAAATCATGACGGAAAATATGTTTTTTTATTTTTTTGTATTACTGACTTACCCTCTTCTAAGAATTGATTGAAAAAGGCTCTTGGATCCTTTGGTGCCTCAGGAGTGCAATAATCTTTATCTTCGTTGTCTATAATGTAATTGTACAAATATATAGTAGATTCTTCAGCCAGCTTGATTACCGGAATATTGGCAATGTTTTCTTGGTCCAAATGAGCAATAAATTTATCTCTATATTTTTTTAAGCCAGCAATATATTGTGAAAAACTTTCTTCAGAAATGTTCAGGTTATTCAACAACCCTCTGGAAAACAAATCCTTATCAGATATTAGTTTACTCCAGTGATGCTTCCCTCGAATATCTGCAAATAATTTACACCATTCCATTATGCCAATATCGAGGAAGTTATTATTTGCATTTATCCCGGGTTTATCAGTTCAAGGCATGCAATAAGGCTATCTTGTTGATATATTAGGAAATACAGTAAATAGAATTTTAAATTACGTCTAAGAATATATTTTTTAGTATCTATTAAATAGCTTGATTTCTATGACAATATTGATTTATAGTTACGTCTAAGAAAGGAAAGCTATGGATTTAGAAAAACTCCATCTCCACTGGCGCGTCAGTCAATATCAGGGCAACGCATATCGTTCGTACAGCTTGGCGCGTTCCATCAGACAGGATGGAAAGAACCGAAAAGAAATTGTTCTCAAGCTTGGAAAACTCTCTGAAGATGAGGTCATGAAATGGCAAACCTTCCTCCAATTTGTAAAAAGACCCCATTCCATCTTGACAACCATAAGCGACATCATTGTCACCCATCATTATTCATACCTCGATGTTGCTGTGGTTAACGAATTGTGGGATCAGTGGAAACTGGATGACGTCTTCCATTCAAATGGTAAACGAAGCCTTGGGGTTGCGACTATTGCCAAAATCCTTACCATCAATCGTTGCATTGATCCGGGTGCCAAATCCCAGGCCCCGGAATGGTTCCGAGACACTGCATTGCATTGGCTTCTTGATATCGACACGGGATTGATCAATGTCTCCCGCATCTTTCGTGAATTGGAAGTGATCGAAAGTCATAAAGAATCAATTTGCAATCATCTTTATGCAAAAATTTGTCAAGATTTTCCAAATTCAATCAAGTCCATTTTTTACGATCTGTCAAGCACCACATTTACTGGATCTCATTGTGTTCTAATGAAATGGGGTCACTGCAAAGAAGGCTATTTCAATCACATCGTTTTGGCGATGGTTGTCAATCAGGATGGCCTTCCGTTTTACTGGGAGGTGTTACCCGGTGGAACTGCTGATGCCAAAACGATCACCTGGTTGCTCGAACGCTTGAAGGATCGCTTTTTAATCTCGGGAACAACGCTTGTTTTTGACCGTGGCATGGTCTCTGAAGACAACCTTTCACTGATTGAGCAAAACGGCATCAAATATATTTCCGCCATGGACAAAAGCCAATTGGAAAAAATAACAGAGATTGACTTTCACCGTTTCTCCCATCTGGAGCCAGAAAACATTGATCAACAGGTTGAATCTCTGCCGGATTTTTCAAAACTCAATTCAACCACCTATTATTGTGAAGCCAAGGTTGATGGAAATCGACGTTACATTCTATGTTTCAACCCTCAACTGTTCAAAGACCAGCGGAAAGCAAGAAATCAGGCCATAGAGGACTTCAGGGTTTTTGTTGCCGATATGAACACGGAACTGCTTGCGGCAAAAAAATCCCGTAAACATAGTTCGACCCATGCAAAGTTCAAACAACGGCTGACCAGCGCAAAGCTGAATGGCTTTGTTGATGTTGTTTTGGAGTCGACACATGCGATTCATGAAGATTCCTCCGAGAATTCGAAGGTCCAAACTTTCAAGGCTTCAGTCACAATAAATGAAACTGAAAAGAGTGCATCCGAAAAGTTCGATGGGTTCTGGCTTCTGGTTACCAACCACACTGAACGAGAATCCAACAAATTTGCGCTTTCAGCGCCAGAAGCAATTGTACCATATCGGGATAAGGTCGTCATTGAATCCGTTTTTAGAGACATCAAATCATTTATTGAGATTGCACCGGTTTATGTATGGACTGAAGCTCATGTCAAAGCGCACTATACGATTTGTGTTCTTGCACATTTACTCAATCGAACAATCAAGCTGAGACTTCACCAAAACAAAGGGGAAAAGACCAGTGGAGTAGTTTCCCATGAGCAATTGTATAAAAAGATTTCAGCCTGCAAAGTTGATCGCATTGAAGTAGAAAACTTAAACTTGTCAACTTATAATTTGACACGATTGAACGACGATCAGAAGGAACTTATCAATAGATTGGGCTTATCAAAACTCCTGACGAATAAGTTTCTTGAAAAGGTCAAAGCTTCGCCTAACGAAGCGAGTTACGTCTAAGAATTTTAGACCACACTTAATAATTACGATAGTTTATCCAAACAAGTGGTAAATATGGGATTTATCCAGAACTGATCGCGCAATACAGGCTTTCCGTTTTCCCATCCAGATTTGTAAAAGGCAAAATTGCGCAAACAATGGCAGCAAAGGATTATTATTCTTCGTAAATGTTGATTCCTGGTCATTTCTTCTATTCACATCATAATTTCAAATTCAAATACATAACAATATATTGAGCAGTTGTGTTCAACATGATGGATTTTCATAATTGCCAATAGATCAAAAAAGTTAATCAACATATCTATTTTATATTATTAGATAAATGAAGTTGTTCAATATCCATGATTTACTGTTAAGTGGTTTTCCGTTCAATCCCATTACTCTGATCCCACGCTCGATATTGGCCAGTTTTAAATCAATTCCTGAAAAACGATCCATTTCACCCATCCACCGTGAATGCTATAAAAAATGGCTCCGATATTTTATGGGTTTTGCAGCAAATTTTCTGTCCCTGATTTCGCAACCCTTCACAAAACCGATATCCGGATTTGGATGTTCAGAATGCGCCTGATCTCAATGTAAAGACAACCATGATTGAATCCAATTGCCTTCCAAGCCGTATGAACAAGGAGGCCGGAAGCTTTCTGAATTTTGAATCGACACGGCTGGTGGAATCCATTCCGGTCCCATCATGTTGCGACAAAAAGGCGGTTTTGATTGATTGTTGTGAAAAATGATGGTATCCGTCGATACAACAATTCGAGTGGGTGATCAAGAAAAAAACACGCCTAAAAAAATGGATTTTTTCAGGTACTTATGGGAATTACGTGTTTTTTGGCCCATCCGGCTTCACACCTTTTTGTGCTTCAAAACCACCCAGCCCGGACAAACCGCCCTGCATTCAGAACCGATTGAATATTTTCCAGCGGATCCGATGAGCAAGAAGCCATTTTTGCTGAAAGGGTATCTGCGGGATGTTTCTTCTCAATGACCTCTTTTTTCTTGGATCAGCAGGGATTATTGGAGCCACGGCCCATGTCTGTGTAACGGCGCGAATTCACTGCCGGGCAATTTCAATGAGCGTGCTTTGGCTGGTGATCTCGATGACCCGGCATTCGTCGAAAATTTCCTATTTCTGGGGGACGTTGGTACTTTCTGTACTTTATTTTATTACACCGAACAAATGTATCCTTCGATTTTAATGCGCTTTTCGCCTTGGACCTAAGCGGGAATCTTCAAACAAGCTCTAATAGACCGCATCATGTGTTCCAATGTCCGCCAAAGCTATCAGCTCTTTTTCTGTTTCTCTCTCGCTTTCAAAACAGAAGAAAATTCGACAATCATAATAAACTTCACATGCCCAAAGCCCTGCCAGTCTTCCATGCGGTTTGTATATTTTCAGCTCAGGGTCAAAAGGTTGGGCATGCAATAGTGACGGGTATTGATTTATTGATTGAGTTCACTCCTCTATCTTTAACCCCTCCTCAGATAAATGCTTTCAACTTTCATTCAGATAGACTTTGAAAAGGAGGAGGCATGAACAGTTACAATCCTCACGATCCCGATCATCCGCGAAGATGGTCGATGCGCTAACTTCAGGGGCATGATATGGTGCAAAACTACCGGCGCGATCGTCCGGGTTATCCTGTCATGAATCACCAATACATCAATTTCAGTTTCAATATCAACTTACGTTTTTCCCCAGCGCGCAGTTATACCATGTCGGAGCTCCGACATGGTGTAACTAATTTAAAAATAAATTCGGGTACGTTCTCACCATTTGATCATTTATTTCAGATCAAGGATAGATCGTGCGTTTTTGCCAATGCTCTGCCTCTTGCCACCGATTTGCTGACCGCATTGACGGAAATGTCAAGCCGGGTGGAAAGCTGGGTCATGCTGATTCCCAACGCTTCTACTGCAAAGTAACACAGAAGGCTTCTGGCATGAACCGTTCGACGATTTTTGCCGGCTACCAGCACCTCTTCCCGCGTCATGTCAAGCAATTCGCCAATCCGCTGAATGATCGTCTCCAGATCCAGATCTTTGTTCCAAAGATGATGTTTCCGGTTCATGGTTTCCGTTGCATGAGCCAGTACCGCCTCAACAAAATCGCCGTCTCCCAGAATCCGTTCATCCCCCTTGGCAAGGGCGTTCTCCCGGCGAAGCTGCCTGACCGCAGACCATCCTCCGGCGCTTCGAACCAGTCCGCCACCGATCAGATCGGATCGTTGACCAAGGGCTATTCCTTTCTCGACAAATTGCCGGTAGCGATATCTGGCTCCAGAAACCCGCTTGCCAAATCGCACCAGGACAGCATCCGTATCCTGCCATTCATTCTTGTGATTTCCCATCAGAACGCCATGCCCGGAAAATGGATATGCGTCGAGTTGATTCATGTCGGAAACCATGCCCGCGCGCAGGGGATTGAGATGGATATAGCGCACCAGTTCGAGCAGGTAGGGATCTTCCTGGCACAATATGGATTTGTACCGGTTCTGGAAAAGATGGCCGGATCGGTTATGGCGCCGGTTATGGGATACCGCATAACCGGTCAGAAGCCTTCTCATCAGCGTCGAAACAGAACCGGTTCCGGTTCTGAGCAACAGGTGAAAGTGGTTGTCCAGCATCGCCCATGCCAGGCACCGGATTCCGGAATCAGTTAAAAGGGTAGCCAGACGATCCAGAAAATTCCTTCTGTCGTCATCATCCAGGAATATCTTCTGGCGGTTGATCCCTCTTCCAATCACATGGTGAAGGGCGCCAGGTGCATCGATTCGTGATTGTCGTGGCATACGTTCCGAATATCAAAAGCAGGCAATGAAATCAAGTTCAAATAGTGAGAGCGTCCCAAAGTCCAAAGGGGGGAATATGGGCTGGGAAAGTGCGTTATGAACCTGAAGCGTACTTTAAAAAAGGGTTATTGCCCGGAGACATCGGACTTGTCGGCCAGTTGTTCATTAAAGGCGTAACCTTCCGTCATGAGGCAGAATTCAGATTTCTTTTTTTGCCAGATGATCAAAAAAGCTCAGATGACGAAATTTATTTGCCTTTCGATGATCCTCGCGAATTCATCGATGAATTCTTGATAGCGCCTCAGAGGGCAAAAAACCCATGGGGGGCACAAGATCTATGCGGTGACTGCGTCAATACGTTTTCCTCCCCTCTGAATGGCCCGACTAACATCAAAAACGGCGTACAGCACTGTAGGATATCACAGCTTTATGGGAATGTTTCATGGGAATCCCCTCATACCTACTCAACGCCGCCTTGTGGAGGGTACCGTTCCCGGTGACCGTTCCACGCCAACCACCCCCCTAACCTGACGGCCGTCCAAGCGAGCCAATTCGCAACATGAATGCCATTAACGAGCAGAAATTCGGGGGACACGATACTTAATTCCAACTAGAAAATACACCGGATGAACCGGTGATTTTCATGTTAGCACAATAAGGGAATGGGATAAGACATGGAACTCGACGAAGAAAATCACTGTTGAGCGCTCTTGCAAACGGAATTGAACCAATAACAGGCGAAGTCCTACCAGAGACCAGCCCGAGTCGTCCGGGACGTTCGTTCCGGGCGTACCGTGAACAGGACGGCTCATGTCCGCTGTGATTTTCAGATACCTCTCGTTTACGTGGAATCAATTTTCAACTCACCCTTTTTGTGATAAATGATGGTCATGGCGTTTTCATTCAAAGGCTTTTCGGATTGGAACGAACCGTCATGATTTGACGGCTGTATTGGCCGGTCACGCTTTGAAATTCAACCTTCAAATCGAAAGTTGGCCAGCGTTTTTATCACCGGTATCTGGGCCGCATTGGGGGTGATTGGCGGTTGTACGGGTTTGCCGTATTCGGACGGGGTTTCAAAAAGACCCGGACCCGTCACACAGGTCGTTTTGGTTTCCAGCCCGGTGACAACAAAGCGCCTGCGGTATCCGGAAATGAATTCCGGTGTCACGGCAACAGCCAGATTGTCCCATATCCGCACAAATTCAGCCATGGCCTGTTCATATGCCGACTTGGTGTCAAAGGCCAGGTTGATTTCGCCTGGAGTAAAATAGTTCCATTCGATATTCCGCATGAACCCAGCTTCGGTAAAATTGGAGGAGCCGATCAGCATGGAACCGGTGCCGGACCGCCGGTGAAAGAGAAACGCCTTGACATGAAAGGGCTGGGGATTCTGGTCAAACGACAGGTCGGATGGGTGAAAGACTTTCAGACAGGTTTCGGGAAGCAGGGATTGAAGATGGTTTAGATGATCCGGATGCACCACATTCCCCATTGTGGAAAGCAGGATATGGAGTCTGCCATTTTGTTGCAGAAACTGCTCCAGATCCGAAATGAGCAGGTTGGTAATGCCAGGGGAGTAAAACGCGGATGCGATCCAGGCACTGTCGCTTTGTGCCAACTCCCCCCGGATGATCCCAATGAGTTTTCGCTGTTCCGCCGGATTGAAAACAATGGCCGGTTGCGTCTGAAAGGCGAGTTGGGGAGTATCGCCACCATCCACCGATTCCAGAAACAACCGCTTCCAAAATCCACCACGTTCATCGGCCCGTTTCTGCCGCATGGCCATCAGGTCATCCAGGGTCAATCCGTGAACCTGCAATGCCGCCAACAGAATCTCGATCATGTCCGCGGATTCTTTCAGCACACCGGCCGGATTTTCCTGCTGCCATTCGGCAAACAGTTCATGGGCCTCTTCCAGAATTTTGTGACCGACCGCATGCCGGTATTCCGGTTCGCTCAGTGTCCGGATTTGGGCTGTTTTGCCGGACTGCCGGATGATTTCGGGGATGCGGTCCCGGATCAGTTTGCGGTATGGGATGGATGGCATATCCGTTTTTTTGACAGGATGAACTGGATTAAGCAAACCGAAACAGACCGTTTGAACTGCCATATAACCCGACATCGGAATGCAGGTAACATCTCAAACAACCCGAGCAGTGGCAGGTCTTCATCATATAAGCCATAGAAAATATCGGGCAAGAGAACGGTATGGAAATCCCGGATTATTATGCAGTTACAATTTTTCTAATTCGAAATCTGTCATTCTGATACACACAAAAGCAATCTTTTATCTGAGAGGAATAATTTCTCATAATATGTTTAACAACCTGCAACTTTTCTATTCCAGTTGCGTTTTCCAGTCTAAGCAGTTAAACGCCGCAATGTTTCATGGAACCGTGATATACCAGTTCTCCAAAGTCTTTGTCCATGGTTACAACCATGCGGTTCTCAGTGACGGCAGTGTGGATGATATTTTCGTCCTCCATGCGGGAATCGATGTCTCTCACTGCTTTAATATCATAACCCTCATCCCGCAAATATCTTTCGATTCCTTTTCCCACACCTACATCGATGAGAAATTTCAGCTCGGATGAACTCATGCATGCACTTCCACAGCAAATACGCGCTCCTCTTCGACCAGTCCGGTCACATAAGCGAACACCGCCTGAAAATCCTCTCTTTCAAGCTCCGGATATTCTTCAAGCAGTTCCTGTTCCGAAACACCCCCCGACAGTGCACGGAGAATCTGTTCCACAGTTATTCTCATACCCCGAATGGTCGGTTTGCCGACCATTATCCGGGGGTTCACTGTGATTCTTGAAAGCAAATTTTCTGTATTTGACATGATTGATTTCTTCAGTTTTCGATTGGTTATAACGATTGAACAGTTACAATCAATTTAAATATATTCATCTCCAATATCACGCTTTCGGATACGGATATGTGCAGCAGATGCTCCAGCAGCACATCCCGGCATTTCTTGATCAATATTTTTCGGCAATGTCATAATGCATGATTCCCGATATCACGCCAGTTAACCGACGATCAGCACCCCGTTTTTCCCGCTTGCCTTTTTCCGGAACAGGGCATCATCGGCAAGGGCCAAAAGGGATTGAATATCCGTGGCATCGTCAGGAAATGATGCCAGTCCCATACTCACCCCGACATTGATATTGTGACCATGATCGGAAAGATACGGCGTGTCATTGATCCGGGTTCGAATTGCCTCTGCCCGGTCAAATGCCGCAGTTTTGGACATATCCGGAAGGACCACCACGAATTCATCTCCGCCATATGCCACGCCAAATGCCGGATACTGAATGCAGTCCCGAATGGTGCCGGCCAGCTCGCTCAGAACCTGACTTCCCTTGAGATGGCCAAATGTATCCACCACCCGTTTGAAATTGTCCACATCCATGAAAATCAAAGACAGGGATGTATGGATTGGCCTTTTTTCTACAATCAGCTCTGTCAGGGTCTGATACAGATATCGGGTATTATACAGTCCGGTCAGGTTGTCCCGGATTGACAGATCGTGGATCTGGGCATAGCGCCGCATGTTTTCAACGGCAATGGCCGCATAATCGGCGATAGCCGACATCAGATATATCGTCCGGTCATCTATAATACGCGGATTGATCAACTCGATGACCCCGGAGCATTTATCGTTGAACAGCAGGGGAACGGCGATAATCGAGTGGGTTGACATGCCGGAAAGCTGATCCACCCGGCCGCAAAACAGGGGATTTTCACATACGTTGGTCTCGATGACAGGGTGTTTTTGAAGGGCGGCCTGTCCGGCAATCCCCTCTCCAACTTTCAGTCGCACATCTTTGACAATATCCATATCCAGATTGACGCAGGCTTCAAACCGCAATGTTTCGGTCTCTTCGTCCAAAAGCAGCAACGACCAATTTTCAGCCGGAAGGAGTTCGGAAACCGTTTGAATCATTTTCTTTAAAAACCGCCTGGGTTCCAGTTCCGCAGTTAGCACTTTTCCCAGCTCCAGACATGACAGGCAGTCTTCACGGCTGAGGGGATTTTTCTGTTCCGAACAGGTTGCAGTTTTCATAAAATGGCCTTCAAAATGGTTGGGCGCAACAGAGATTTTGATATCTGAAAGTCTATCGAATAATGCCATACACGTATTGTGCAATACCAGATATCGTCAAATTTGGAAACTCAAAAACACAAGCTGCTCCGTAACGTTCACTGCAACAGGCCGTTCAGATTTTTTTTTGACCATGGGTATTAAAAATGAATTCTTCGCTATTTTGGGAAAGTAAATTGATTGAATTTCTATTAGGGGGATGTTAGATGAATTCATAAAAATCGAATTATAGACTTCCAGAAAAATAATTTCACTGCGTTATCGGTCGGGGATGGCCCCAAAAGGCCTATCCCCTCCCTGCTGCCTTGTGAAATGAATTTTCTGAAAGTCTATCCTCCCATTTCCATACATGCGAAACGTGATCATATGCTGACAAAAGACATACCCCAGGATGACGGGATGAATAACGGCATCCGTGAGATCACGTATGCTGTCGATGAAAACGGCAGATACACCTGTGCTCAGAGTCTGGGGTGGGAACCCAAAAATGTTGTGAATGATCAGGCTTGGGAGGTCATTGAACACGATATCCTGACTGCGGCTCGGATGGTTCTTGCCGGCAAACAAAGCCCGCTTGCCTATCATTGTGCCCGGCACCTCATGACCGTCGATCTTCTGGCCAGCTACGTGGGTCTGTCCCGCTGGCGGGTGAAGCGCCATTTCAAACCGTCTGTTTTCAAACGGCTCGCGCCGGAAATTGTGAAACGGTACGCGGATCTGTTTGGTCTTACCCTGGCAGAACTTCACCATATCCCGGAAGGGGACAACCCATTATTGAAGGATATCCGAGAACATGGTAATTGACTTTTCTCACCGCCAGTCAGCCCATTGTGAGACCGGCGTTCTCTCCAACCTTTTACGTCATCACGGGTTGAACATCAGCGAGGCGATGGTCTTTGGAATCGGCGCTGGCCTTTTCTTTGGATATTTTCCGTTTATCCGTCTCAACCATTTACCGCTGACAGCGTTTCGCATCCGGACCGGCGGTATTTTGAATCGGGTTGTCAAGCGACTGGGCATTACACTGACCTGGGAAAAATTCAGAAACCCTGAAAAAGCCATGGCAGCCCTGGACATGAAACTGCTTGATGCCATTCCGGTCGGATGCCGGACAGGCGCCTATTGGCTCAGCTACTTTCCCCGGAAATATCGATTCCACTTCAACATGCACAATCTGGTTGTTTTTGGTAAGGAGAACGGGAATTATCTCATCAGTGATCCGGTTTTTCCCGAACCGGTTCAATGCCCGCATGGTGATTTGATGAAAGCCCGGTTCGCCCGGGGGCCAATGCCACCCAAAGGAAGAATGTACACGGTCACCCATGTGCCGTCTGAACCGGATTTACAAAAGGCCATACGCCAGGGTATCAAAGAGGTTTGCAGGACTATGCTGAAGGCGCCCGGGCCGTTTCTGGGTGTCAAGGGAATCCGGTATCTATCCCAAAAGATCGAAGCGTGGCCCCAAAAAATGGAAGAAAAACAGGCGGCGCTCTACCTTGGCCAGGTCATCCGGATGCAGGAAGAAATCGGAACAGGCGGGGCCGGTTTTCGATTCATCTATGCCGCTTTTTTGCAGGAAGCCGCTGACATCCTGAAGAATGATCAACTTCGGATCATTTCGGATCGCATGACCGGTATCGGGGATCTGTGGCGTGAATTTGCACTGATCGGATCACGGATATGCAAGACCCGGGCAGGGGAAACAGAAACTTACGCGGCTTTGTCTGGTATCCTGAAAAGTTGTGCAGACCAGGAAGCCGGCCTGTATCATGCCCTGTTGGAACAGGTTGTCAAATAAAACACGATTCATTTTCACGGAAAAATACAATTCCAAAATCCGCTATCCATCAGGATGATTGATCCGCATGACACTCAAAGAACAACTTAAAATAATCATTGTGAAAGATCTCAATCTGACAGACATTCTTCCCGAAGACATCGGCGATGATGACCCCTTGTTTGGTGATAAATTTGGTCTGGATTCCATTGATGCGGTAGAGCTGGTCTTTCAAATCAAAAACCATTTCGGCGTGACCATAAAAAACCTGAAAGAGGGACGAACGATCCTTCAAAGCATTCATTCAATTTCGACGTTTATCGAAAAACAGCGTGGCGCATGAAACGTCAAATGCCGATTGCCATCAGCGGCATGGGATGCATCTGCGCTGCCGGGAAAAATCTTTCCAACTGTATGGACACCCTTTTTTCCTGCGCACCGATACCGGCTCCCCCCAGTTTTTGCCCGCAGTCCCCATATCCGGTGTTTGAAGTGCCTGATCACTTTTTGTCCCAAAAAAATGACGGGCTGTCCCGGATTGTTCGCCTTGTTTTGACAACCGCAGAAGATGCACTGGCAGACGCCGGTCTGAGTCCGGATATACTTCAGGACAAACGGGTCGGCGTGATGATGGGCACCAATGTTTCCTGTGGCGTCACCAACCTGACGCGCCAACAACAGGGCATACCGGAAACCGGCCATCTGTCGCCGGAAGCGCTTTTTCTGGCCCTCAACCCGACCCATTGGATCGCGCGGTATTATCATTTGACCGGCCCGTGTCAGACAGTGGTGAACGCCTGTTGCGCCGGAAGTGATGCGATCGGGCTGGCGGGACACTGGATTCGTTCGGGTCGGTGTGATGTGGTGATTGCAGGCGGTGTGGATGCCCTTTACCCGGTGACCTATCATGGATTTATCTCCTTGATGAATTACGATATCACCCCCTGCAAACCATTTGATGCCGGGCGAAACGGCCTTAACCTGGGCGAAGGGGCTGCTGTGATGGTTCTGGAATCCGAAACCATGCTGGCCCATCGGGGCAAACGGGCCCGTGCCTTTCTGTCCGGGTATGGTATGGCAGGCGATGCGTATCACTTTACCTCACCTGACCCGGACGCCGGCGGGCTGCGAATGGCGCTTCAGGACGCCCTGACGTCGGCAGGTGTTTCTCCATCTGATATCGCCTATATCAACGCACATGGGACCGGTACGCTGGATAACGACCGGATCGAGTCCCATTTGTTTCATGATGTGTTTCCGGGCATTCCTTTTGGATCAACCAAAGGCTTTACCGGCCACACGATCGGCGCGTCGGGTGCGATCGAGGCCGCGTTTTCCATCGAATGCCTGAAACGGCAGCAGGCACCGGCCAGTGCGGGGTTCTCTCAACCCGATCCCGATTTGCCGGCGCATCCAATAGCGGCGCGGACGTCCATCAATGGTGGTGCGGTGCTTTCAGAAACACTTGCGTTTGGTGGGAATAACAGTGTTCTGATTTTTACAGCGGAAAACGGCGCATGACGGTCTTCATAAACGGCATTGGTGTTGTCGGTGGATTCGGTTGTGGCATTCAACGCCTTGAGCAGGCGGTTATCAGGCAGAATGTCTGCAACCAGGCGACCGGAGTGTTTGGACGGAATGACACAGGGGTTGCGTCTTCTCCACAGGCAGCCGACACGGCTTTGCTGTCGAAGCTCATTCCGCAAAAAGCCCTGCGCCGGGTGGATCACTATTCCCGGATGGCGATATTGGCCTGCTGGCTGGCGCTAACCGATGCCGGAAATGATGAAAAAACGACCGGTACATTATCTGAGCCGATGGGGGTTATTGTTGCAACCGGTTGGGGACCGACCGCCCGTGCATGCGACTCCCGATCTTCTGATTCAGATGGCCTTCATCTGTCACCCATTCAATTTTCCAACTCGGTGCATAATGCGGCGGCCGCATATATCTCGATGTTGCTGAAAATCAGGGGGCCCAATCTTTCGATCAACCAGTATGACATGTCGGTCCCGCTTGCATTTCAGACTGCCATGGATTGGCTTGAAGAGGGCCGGGTGGCATCGGTGCTGGTCGGCGGGGTGGATTGCTGTCCAACGATACGCCCGGATGCATCCGGCATCCCGGAAGATCAACAGGCAGATATCCGCCATCATTCTGCCTGCGGCGGAAGCGCATTTTTTGTTCTTGGCATGTCCGGGAATGAAAATTCGACCTATCCCTGTATTCTCAATGCCCGGGTCGAAAGATGTCAGAATGACGCCCTGAAGCCTTCCGATATCCTTTTCCTGCATGACGGCAGCGGGGAAGAATCAGCGATGATAAGTCCGGAATCCCCACATGCCAATTTTTCAAATATTTATGGTGTATTTCCATCCAGTATGGCACTGGATATTGCCATGGCGGCACTTCTTCTTAAAAACAATCAATCCCTTATCGATTTGCTGCCACAGGTTCACCCGCGACCGGATTTTCTGAAGAATCCCCGAATACGGTGCCTGAAAAAAGGAATAGCCGGTGACTGGGGCATGATTGATATGAGACAAAAACCGGCTTGGGCATCAACGGCGTATGCAAAATGAACCGAATAGATCCATGAAGCCTCTTTTGGCAGACGGACTGATAAAAACGTATCCAGGGTCCCAAACCGCCGCCCTTTCGCATTTTAATCTGTCTGTGGAACCCGGTGAAATTGTTGGGCTATTGGGACCCAATGGCTCTGGAAAAACAACGGCCATTTCCCTGATGACCGGTCTGCTGTCCCCGGATTCCGGCACGGTGCACATCTGCGGAATGGATATTTTCAGACACCCCGGAAAAGCCCGGCAATGGATCGGTCTGGTGCCGCAGCATATTGCCCTGTATCCAACCCTGACCGTCACGGAGAATCTGACGTATTTTGGCCGGATGTACCGGCTGAATCGGCATGATTTAAAAACCCGGATCGATGCATGCCTGGAAATGGTTGGCCTGTCAAACAATGCCCATATCCGGATTGATACCTGCTCCGGCGGCATGAAACGACGCGCCAATCTGGCAGTAGCCCTGCTTCACACACCCCGGATGCTGTTTCTGGATGAGCCCACGGTCGGGATTGATCCCCAATCCCGCAACCGGATTCTGGAACAGCTTGCTGACCTCAGTCAATCCGATGTCAGCATTCTGTATACCACCCAATATATGGAGGAAGCTGAAAAAATCTGCTCCCGCGTCATCATTATCGACGAGGGGCGCATCATCGCCCAGGATAGCCCCCAAAGTCTGATCAGCGGGCATCCGGGATGTAAAAACCTTGGCGTTCTGTTTCTGCAACTGACTGGAAAGGAACTGAGGGATTAACCGTGATACCGTTTCTGGCGACACTTTATAAGGAACTGCTGCTCCTTGCACGGGATCGGTCCGGATTGCTCGTACTCTTTGTCATGCCAGCCGTATTGGTTGTGGTTGTCTGTCTGGTTCAGGAAAATATCATGAAATCAACCGGCGAAACCACCATGGATGTCCTGTTTATCGATCAGGATCAGCAGGCTTTTGGGAAAGCCATTGGAGAGGCGCTGAAATCCTCCGGGGTCATCACCCTTGTCACGACAGTGGCCGGAAAGGCGGCAGATACCGAACAGGTCAGGAAACTGATCGAAAAAGGCCGCTATCCGGTCGGCATCATCGTTCCGGCCGGTATCACCACAGCCATTCGGCAGCGGGCCATCGATCAGATTTCCGATGCATTTGAGAATGACGCATTCAGGAATGAAGACACTCCCTTGCCCCATTTGTCTGTCTATTTTGATCCGCTGGTGCAGGGGGCTTTTCGATCGGCTGTTGTCAATGCGCTGAAACAAATTCTGCTAACAATGGAGCTGGACATCAAATCCAGGGTTCTGTCTGAATCACTTCCCGTTCGGTTCGATGCGCTCATCCAGACCCTGACGGGTCAGTTGGGGCCTCCTCCAGGCGCCGTGCCTCTGTTTCAACTGGATGCCAGTTGGGGAAGCCGGCGTCTGATGGATGTTGCCGTCGACCAAAGCCGAGCCAAAAAACTGCCGACATCGGTACAGCAGAACGTATCTGCCTGGGCGGTATTCGGCATTTTTTTCATCGTTCTTCCGTTGGGAGGCGTCATCATCCGGGAGCGTCAGGATGGAACCCTTGATCGCCTCAGAACCCTGCCGGTTCCCTATTTAACCCTGCTTCTGGGCAAACTGATGGCGTACGTCATCGTCTGCTGGTGTCAGTTTCTGTTTATCGTTCTGGTGGGAAAAGTGGGATTACCGCTTTTGGGTACGCCTGTTCTGACGGTCGGTTCTGATCTGACAGCGCTGATTGTGGTTGTTTCTTTGATCGCGCTGGCAGCCTGCGGATACGGTGTGATGCTGGGAACCCTTGCCCGGACGTTTGAACAGGCATCCATGTTTGGCCCGGTCTCTGTGGTATGTGCCGCAGCCGTGGGTGGCGTCATGGTGCCGGTTTATGTCATGCCGCAGCTCATGCAGACAGTCAGTCTGTTTTCGCCGCTGGCATGGGGGTTGAATGCGCTTGTGGAGATTTTTGTGCGGGAAGGAACCCTTTTGTCTGTGCTGCCCGAGTTGGGATTTCTATCTGCTTTTTTTGCTGTCACCCTGATGATTGCATGGGCCGCCTTCAGCCGTCAGTGACTGTCAGATGTTCTCCTTGCCCACTTCTTTCTGATAGGCGATGCCCCATGTCCCGGGCCCCATATGTACCCCGGAAGTGAGGGAGAGCGGATGAAGAACAATCTCTGAATCCGGGCAGCATGCGTGTACTACCGGTTGCGCCACGGTTTGAACCCATTCCAGGTTGTTCGAGTACTCCAGCAGGATCAGCGGCAACCGCCCGGTTCTGGATGCCCGATCGATTTTTGTTATCGCAAACCGGAGTTGTGCAGGTTGATCTCTCACCGTCCCCACCTTTCGGGCGCCTTGTGCTGTCGGGCTGATCACGGGCTTGACATGCAGCAGGTCACCCCAGAATGCCCCGGTTCTGGACAGTCTTCCTCCTGCGGCCAGAAAACGGAGCTGATCCAGAAAAACAAACCCCTCACAGTGATCCGGGACGTGTTGTGCAAAGCGGATGACATCCTCCGGGTCATTGTGGCCAGACATAAACCGAATCGTGGCCAAAACAATGGTGCCCAGTCGCCCGGACGCTGCACCGGTGTCGATCACGGTCAATCGATCTTCCGGGTCGTTTTCCGCTTTCCATTGCGTCGCCACCTGATAATTTCCCGTATAAATCGATCCGACACACAGATAGATCACCCGTTCGAACCGGCTGAGAACACTCTGGTAATGCTGATGCCGTTGAAATACGGATGCCTGAGCGGTGGAAACCTTGCCGCCATCATTCATAATCCGGTATAAATCCGATGGCGGGAAATGGGTTTCCGGCAGGGACAGACCATCGGCCACGATATAACTGTCAAGGAGTGTAATCTCCAGTTGTCTGGCAAGGCTTCGGGGGATTGACCCGGCAGCATCCGTCATGATGTGAATGGCGCCATGCCCGGATGGTTTGAAGGAAAGGCTTTCCACATCCATGTCTTCATCCGACCAGTTTATCAGTTGTCCGACCGAGTCGATTTTTTTCCGGACAGCATCCCGATCCGCGGTGTGCAGATGAATCTTCACATACGTCTGATCCCGGGTGACAACAACGCTTTCACCCCATTCAACAGAAGGCGGCACAGCCTCTTTTTGCTCGGGATTCAATCGAATGACGGCATTGACACAATGACCCGGATGGGTTTTGGAATCGACATCATGGATGATGCGAAGCTGGTTTCCGAATCTTTCTGTTACCGGAATAAACGGTCTGTCCGGGTCGAACAGCCTTCCGAAGAATCCCTCAAAAAAAATGAACATGCCCAGTGCGCCGGCATCCACCACACCAGCATTTTTAAGTGCCGGCAAAAGATCAGGCGTTCGTCTGACAGCGCTTTCCAAATGGTCGATGACCCGCGACCAGGCATCGGATTCCATGGGATTTTCGATTGCCAGGATATCAACCAGCGCATCAAAAATCGTGAGCATGGTGCCCGGCCTGGGGTCAGCCACGGAATTCCATGCCGCATCCCGGCCGGAACGGGCAGATTGATGCATATCGGATATCCGGGTGAATTGGAGAAATTCGGACAGGAAACAGGCAGCGATGTTTCCGGAATTGCCGCATGCCGCAAACAGCAGTCGACGTGCGATATCATCCGGAACCGTGCCGATATGCTGCAGCGGGGAAAGGCTGACAACCAGATTCCGGCCGGTGTCCGCATCCGCTACCGGAAAGACGTTGATGCTGTCCAGCAGATCCGCCCAGGCTGCCAGGCGTTCGGTGCCAATGATCAATGCTTGCTGAATACAGCCGTCCATGATTAGAATCCCAAAGCCTGACAAACATCAGGCGGAATTTCATACAGGGTTTCCATGTCGGGAATTCTGACCGCAACCTGTTCCCCGCGTCCTTTTGCACAGACGATGCCGTCTGCTATTCGCCGGATTTCAAAATCGATGACAATTTTGATGGATGCATCCATGGCAATCGCCTTGCAGATAAACGCCTCTCCATTGCGCAGCGAGTCGATATGTTTTGTGGTGGTCTTGATGACTGGAAACAGGCAGTTATTCTCTTTGGAATATTGATACAGGTCGATACCGCCGGACCGGAACAGGGCAAACCGGGCAATATCGAAATATTTGAGATAGTTTCCATGCCAGACCACTCCCATGGGGTCGAGATCATGAAATGGAACATCCAGAAGCACCTCATGAATTCTGCCTGTGTGCATTTTGGGGTATCCTGTCAATTGTGAAGTTCATGAAAGCGGTTAAAATCCAAACAATTACCAGAATTCAGATGATAAGCTGCATTCTTTTAACCAATTACAAATCCAAACACAATTGAAAAAGGTGCGTGATCAGGAAAAAGCTTTGATCAGCGTTTTGGTTATGACTCGTTCTATATTTCCAATGATTCAGATCATGGTCCTGTTTCATGAATGCTCGGCCGAGTGCGCATCCGGTGATTTTTCAATCATTGTTTGTCATACCGATTGACGTTGCAACACGCAAACACCCGCCTCCACAAAATTTATTTTTTGCAATAGCAGTGGGAACGTTATATACATTGTCATGATCTCATATAAACAAATCACCCGCATTGTATCGGCGATGGTATTTATCGGGTTTTTCGGTTTCATCCATCCGGTAACCAGCCAGGCTGATTCTGAACAAGCCAACGGGTTGGAAACGGTTTCCAAACCCCTGTGGGAAGCAGGCCTGTTTAATGTTGTGGCCCGGCTGCCGCACTACCGCGGTTCGGATGAAACCACCACCTATGCATTTCCATTACCCTATCTGATATACAGAGGGGAATTTTTTCGCATGAACCAGGATGGTGTGAAGGGCATTTTTCTACGCACCGAATTTTTTGAATTTGACACATCCCTGTATGGTAACCCGCCTGTTGATGAACACAACCAGGCCCGATCGGGCATGGAGGAACTTGACCCCCTGTTTGAAATCGGGCCATCCTTGAAATGGTTTCCATTTGGACGAAAAACCAAATCCGCCGCATATCTCAAAGCAGCCATACGCGGTGTAGCATCCATCGATTTTCCGGGTGATCTGGAAACGCAGTATCAGGGCGTTCATGGGGAACTGGACTGGATCTATCAGGTGTCCGCCCCTTTTGGATATCGGGACTGGATGGTCGGATGCCGACTGGGCGTGGATATCACCGATAAGGGCTATAACCGGTATTTTTATGAGGTCCCGCCGCAATATGCCCGGGATGATCGACCGGCTTATTCGGCAGAAGGGGGATATGGCGGCGCGAAATTCTCGGCTTATGCCGGAAAAACAATCACCCCGAATATTGACCTGTGGGCCTGGTTCAGATGGGAAAACGTCGACGGAACCGTGTTTGAGAACAGCCCCCTGGTACGGGAAAAGAACAACTTCACTCTGAGTCTGGCCCTGAGCTGGACGATTTTCCGATCGAAACAAACCGTAGCTTCCCATGTGGATGTCTATGGGGAATAGAGTGGATTTAAAAAAGGCGAGAGCAGTCATCATCATTCCGGTCTATAACCATGAGGCAACCATCCGGAACGTGGTGGCGACTGCCCAAAAGCTTGGACTGCCCGTGCTGGTGGTTGATGACGGCGCAACAGATGCATCTTACGACAGAACCAAAGACATTCCGGGCATTCGGATTCTGCGCCATCCGGTCAATCAGGGGAAAGGGGCGGCCCTGCTGACCGGTTTTGCTGAAGCCTCCCGGATAGCCGACTGGGCGATTACCCTGGATGCGGATGGCCAGCATGATCCGATGGATGCAGAAAAAATGATCCGATCGATTTCAACCGGAGAACGCGCGCTGATCATTGGTGCCAGGCAGGGCATGGCTGGCCATACGGTTCCCTGGACAAGCCGGTTTGGGCGATATTTTTCCAACTTCTGGGTCTATGCTGCCGGAGGCCCGATGGTGGCTGATTCACAGAGCGGATTCCGGATATACCCACTGCCGGAAATCCTGAATCTGAATGTGGTGGCCCGGCGGTTTCAGTATGAGGTGGAGGTGCTGGTCCAGGCATACCGATCCGGAATCCCGGTCAGGGAGGTGCCGGTCAGCGTGAATTATGGCGCTTCCGGGATACGGGTTTCCCATTTTCGTCCCTTTCGTGACTTTATCCGGAATTCCCACACCTTTTCCCGACTCATTTTTCAGCGGATCATTTCTGCATTCAGTTTGAATTGATTCCTGTCATCGCACCGCTCTTCCCCATTTACGACAAACATCGTTCAAGGACATCATCAGCGGGCGCCTGGCGCAGAAACGACATAAAACGCATGAACCCCGGATTGTCATGAGCGAAACCTTCTATCGGATCACCACCACGATATCCCGAAAAACAGGGACCTGGTTCTTCCGCATTTCCGCCTGGTTTGTCGCAACCGGATACTTTCTTTTCTGTCCATCACAGGTGGCTGTCAGCATTCGATTCTATAAGGCCCTGTTTCCGGCAAAGTCGCCGGGTTACGCGGTCTGGTGCGCCTGGCGGCAATATCATCATTTTACGACGGTGTTTCTGGATCGATTTTTGCTCCAGGATGATGGGGAACTGACATATACGTCCCAGGGGTGGGCGTATCTGGAGAAGGCCATCGACGACCAGACCGGTGGTATCATCCTGATGTCGCATCTCGGCAACTGGGAAGTGGCCGCCCGCCTGCTCAAGCAGAAACGGCCGGATATCCCCCTGCTGCTGTACATGGGAATCCGGGACAGGGAACAGATCGAGCGGATTCAGAAAGAAAGCCTGTCCCAAAGTGGCATTCGAATCATTGCCGCCGATCCGGCCGGGGGGTCACCGTTTGACATCATCGAGGGAATCCAGTTCCTGAAAGCGGGCGGACTGGTTTCCATCACCGGCGATGTTGTCTGGCAAGCGAATCAACGGACAGTTCCGGCAACATTTCTTGGCCATGAGATTTTTTTGCCGGAAGCACCGCATGTACTGGCGCTGATGTCCGGTTCACCGATTTTCATTCTCATCACCGTTCGTACCGGCGATCGGCAGTACGCCTTTTCCATCACCGAACCGTATTATGTTCGGGCAAAGTCACGTTCACAACGACCATCGGCCATTCGGGCATCTGTTCAGAATTATGCTGTCAGACTGGCGCAAATGCTGGAGCAGCATCCCCTGGAGTGGTATCATTTCAGACCATTCCTGGGAAGAAAGCTGTTTATTTCCGATGATCAGTCAATTCATTTACCTTGACTTTTCAGATGCATTTTATTTAAGTTTCAATTTTTGTAACTGCTGGGGTTCACAGGCACAGAGGCCCAAACTTGTCTTGCCTCTGTGCCTTTGAACCTGTGAATCTGCGATCTTTCCTGGAAAGAGGGATGTTGTTGAATGAATATAACCCGTGAACAATTACTGCAAAAACTGCTTCATATTTTCGAGGAGAATTTTGAAATCAAGGAGCCGGGACTGAATGATGATCTGAGAGAAACATATGAGTTCGACAGCATCGATGCCATTGGACTGCTGGTAGAAATTGAACGTATCATGGGAGTTAAACTGAGTCAGGAGGAAAAGAAGCAATCAATGGATATCCGCACAATCAATGATATATGCGACTATGTCGAGGCAATGTACAGCGCCCGATCATAGGGTTGTCCGCCTGATTTTATCATTTTTTTAACCGTCGACAGTCGGAACACATTATGGAAAGAAGAGTCGTCATCACCGCCGGCTCGGCGATAACGCCGATTGGCCATGCCAAAGAAGATATTATCAACAGTCTGATCCAGGGCATTTCTGGTGTAAAGTCTCTGCGTAAAGACGAACTTCTGTCCCAATATATCAGTTCTGCTGTTTTTGGTACGGTTGATTATCCCATCCCGTATGAATTCGCCCGCAATTTTCGGAAAACCATGGGACCGGTGGCGTATTATGCCTGTCAGGTGGTCAAGGAGGTGCTGGAATCAGCCGGTCTGGAACAATCGTTCATCACATCGGGCAGGCTTGGGGTCGCCTTTGGATCGACGCATGGCAGTCCAACGATTCAGCGGAGGATATATAAAAATTTTTTCAGCAATGATCCGTCGCAGTATTCCGCCATCGATGCAGTGGATTACCTCAAGTCCATGGTCCATACCACGGCTGTCAACATCACCAAGATGTTCGGCATCACCGGCAGGGTGATTTCGTCATCCACGGCCTGCACCACCAGCAGTCAATCCATTGGCTTTGGATATGAAACAATAAAATTCGGGCTTCAGGATGCCATGATTTGTGGCGGCGCCGACGAATATGATACCACCACCGTAGCGGTTTTTGACAACCTTCTGGCCTGCTCCACCGCCTTTAATGATACGCCGCACCGGACACCACGGCCGTTTGACGTGAACCGGGACGGACTGGTGGTCGGTGAAGGCGGGGGAGCCGTTCTTCTGGAGGAATATGAATTTGCCAGGAAACGGGGCGCGACCATTCTGGGTGAAATCATCGGGTTTTCCAATAACAACAATGGCGGCGATCTGATCCTGCCCAACATGGCAGGGATCAAGGCCACCATCCGTCTGGGCCTGGAAAATGCCGGGATTGCTCCGGATCAGGTCGATTTCGTCAGTGCCCATGCCACCGGCACCAAGATGGGGGATGTCATCGAGGCCATGGCCATCGGGTCCGTCTATGGCAAACAGCCGTATGTAACCGGACTGAAAAGCTATATGGGCCATACCATGGCCACCTGCGGCGTCATTGAAACCCTTTTGGTCCTGTACATGATGGAGGCGGGATTTATCGCGCCGACCCTGAATCTGGAAGAGGTGGACGAGCGATGCGCCATGATCCGTCATGTGATGAAACCGGTTGAATCCCGAATCCGAATCGCCGCCATTCAGAATTTTGCTTTCGGCGGGGTCAATACCTGTCTTCTGATCAAACAGTTCGATGAATGATCCATCCCGTTCCGAAGCGGTTATTCCGGGCTTCAAAATGATCAAGCCGGTTCTGGATGTGGTGATCACGATCATTGCCTGGTTGTATTATACCCTTGGATTCGTATTGTTTTTTTCACCGTTTTATGTGGCCGTATCCCTGTTCTCAACTGCGGGTGAACGCGGATTTCAGAAACTGAACCGGCTTTTCTACCATCATTTTTTCAAATTGGTTGCCGGAATCACCCCCGGGCTGTCATTTCACCTGTCCGAAGCGGTCCGGTCCATTCATTCGTCGGTTGTGGTATGCAACCATGTGTCCTATCTGGATCCCATCCTCCTGATCTCGATTTTTCCCAGACAAAAAACCATTGTAAAACATACCTTTTTCAGGGTTCCCATCCTGGGCTGGCTGTTGAAACGATCCGGATATCTTCCGTCCACCACGCGGGATGGGCTGGATGTTCTGATGATCGAACAGATGCAGAAGATGGATGCGTTTCTTCGGGAAAGAGGGGTTCTGTTCATTTTTCCGGAAGGAACCCGAAGCCGGGATGGCCGCATCGGAGGATTGAATAAGGGTGCTTTCAAGATTGCCCGGCAATTTCACGCCCCGATCACGGTGCTGCGCATCCGGAACACGAACCACCTGTTCCGGCCCGGCAGGTTCCGGTTCAACACCTGTGTGACCAACCCTGTCTCCATCGAGCGACTCGGCATCGTCAATCCGGATGAAAACGGTCAACTCCTGTCCACGACAGAACTGATGGCCCGAACCAGAGCGCTCATGCAGGCTGACCCATGACAGCAAACACATCGGATGCGAAAGATGTTCTGGTGATCGGCTCCGGAGTCGGCGGGCTGTCGACGGCTATTGTTCTGGCCCGGTCCGGATATCGTGTCGCCGTGGTCGAAAAAAACACCCTTCCCGGCGGTCTGATGCGGGGATATTCGCGTCATGGAATCGAATGCGATGTGGGGGTGCACTATCTGGGTAGCCTGGGAGAAGGCCAGATTCTTCGAAGGCTTTTCGACTTCCTGGACGTTTCCCGGTCCATTCCGGTCCAAAGAATGGGGCAAGACGGCGTCATTGACCGCTACCTGTTCGATGATTTCCGTTTCGATCTGCCGGAAGGACTGGATGCGTATTCCGCCAACCTGATCGCAGCGTTTCCGGATGAAAAGAGACAGATTGACGACATCATGCAGGGACTGCGATCGGCAGCCCGACGTTTGAACCATCTGGATTTTCTGTATCCGGAACATCCGGAAAAACTGTCATGGGATCAATTTACGCCATTGGGTGAATTTCTGTCGCGAATCGGCTGTTCGCCACGACTGCGGGCGGTGTTATCGGTTCCGGCCAACTGGATTGGCGTTTCTCCGGATGAATGCCCCATGATATATCATCACATGGCGTTATCGAGTTATCTGCTATCATCCTGGCGCCTGGAAAATGGCGGGGCGCAGATGGCGGATGAATTCTCCCGACGTTTTCAGGAGCTGGGGGGACGTTTGATTCTGGGCGATGCGGCCAGTGAAATCCATGTGGATGCCCGAACCGTGCAGGGAATCCGGTTGCGTTCAGGCAGGGTCCTGTCCGCCCCGGTTGTTGTGGGTGCGATTCATCCCAAATCCGTCCTGGGAATTCTTCCGGAATCGTCCGTGCAGCCATTGTATCGCAGCCGGATAGCCGGGTTGACCGATACCCAGGGATTTTTTTGTGTTCATGCCGAAGTCGATGCCGCTTCGCATCCGGAGATCCCGCACAATCTTTTTGCGCTCAAACAGGATCAAACCGGAAATATTGTGAATCTGATCTATTACCAGATACGCAAAACCCGAAAGCCGGGCAGCAATCTGTTATCCATTCTGACTTCCGGGGACACCGGATTCTGGATGCGATGGAAAAACTCCCGAAGCGGTCATCGGGGGCCGGATTATCTGAAAGCCAAAACCGACAGAGGCATGACCCTGATTCGTGAATATGAAAACCGGTTCGGCAGATTGAGCGGCGTGAAATATCTGGACGCCTATACGCCCCTGACCATCCGGGACTGGGTGAACAGCCCGAACGGTTCGGCTTATGGCGTTTCCCGGTCCTATACCCAGATGCTGGCCGCCGCCATGCTGAACCGGACCCCGATCAGGGGATTGTTTCTGGCCGGCCAGAGTGTCATGGCACCCGGAATTCTGGGAACCATCATCGGATCACTGATGACGGCGATGTTCATCATGGGACCGGAAGCATTTCAGAAAGCAGTGATTCAAAAAATCAATCATCCATGAGGGCTTATGAAAATCCTGCTTATGTCCATGCCAGATATTGCACCGCTGATTCTTCACGCAGAAGCCATTCACATGCCCAATCTCGGCATTGCCAGTGTGGGAGCCAACATCGACGACTGTCATGAGGTGGTGATCGTCGATCTGATCCGCAAAAGGCGGGGGCTGCGCCGGTATATTGTCCGACTTCTGGAAAAGATTCGTCCCGATGTGGTGGGACTTTCTGCCATGGCCTGGCAGTACGACACCTGTATCCGGATTGCCCGACTGATCCGGCAGGTGATGCCGGAGGTGAAAATTGTCATTGGCGGTTATCATGCCACACTGATGATCGAGGAGATCGCGGCGTCACCCGAGGCCGGAATCATCGATTTCATGGTTCGCGGAGAAGGGGAGGATGTTTTTCGAAGGCTGGTGAATGCCCTGGACGGAACAGATAGGATGGCGGATATTCCGTCCCTGTCCTATAAGCAAAATGGCGGTTTTGTTCATAACGACCGGGCCGGGCTGCTGGATCTGTCCACCTTGAAGCTGCCCATTCGCGACCATCGCCGCCTGACATGGGGGTATCATGTCCTGAACAGCAAAATCGAGGTGATGGAAACATCCCGCGGATGCACCCGGACATGCAATTTTTGCAGCATCCGTCATATGTACGGACAACACTACCGGACATTTCCCATCGAGCGGATTCTGGCCGATCTGGATGACATCTATCATAAACGCAAAACCCGCTGGGTATTTCTATCGGATGACAACCTGGTTCTGGACCGGAAACGGGTCATGGCCCTGTGTGACGCGATCATTGATAAAGGGTACAAAGGTCTCAACCTGATTGTTCAGGCAGACTGCATTTCCATGTCCCGGCATGAGGAGATGGTTCAAAAAATGTCTCAGGCAGGCATCCGGTCCGTATTTCTGGGCATCGAAAACGTATCCCGAAAAAATCTGGCGATGGCCAACAAGGGCGACATTGTCGAGGCATCCCGACAGGCCGTGAGGTTTTGCCACCGCTATGGCATGACCGTGGTCGGAGGCCTGGTTCTGGGATTTCCGGATGATGACAGCGACGATCTGATCGATAATCTGAAGTTCATATCGAACCTCGATGTCGATGCAGTTTACTGCCAGATTCTCACGCCGTATCCCAAAACCGGCATTCGACAGATTCTGATGGATGCCGGACTGGTGGTCAACGCCGATGATTTCAGGTGGTATAACGGCATGTGGGCCAATGTGAAAACGCGATACCTGGAGGCGGATCGGCTTCAGTATCTGGTCTGGTACTACAAACAGACCATTCTGGGGTGGTGGGAGCCGTCCGAAAGAATCCAGGCACGCGGAAAACTGTGGACAGCCATCTGGCGATGGACCTTCAAACCGGTGGCCAGATATTTTTTTGACCGGAAACTGAGAAAAATCGGATGGGAGGGGTGTTACCGGGAAGACATTCAATATTTGCGCGGGATCAACCGGTTCGAGGATCTGGATGGATGACCCGGGAATTCAACTGCCGGCGTCTTTTCCAAAGATCCGATGGGCCATCCGCCTGTTTCTGGCTTTGTGCGTGCCGTCCGCCATTTCTTTTTCCACCACCTGTTTGTGCAGCTTGAACATCCGGATCATCTGGGATTCCTCTTTGTAAAAGGCATCCCAGGCATAATCGAACAGTTCCTGAAGTTTTTCGGGCGACATATGTCTGGGCTGATAAACGACCTTGTCTGCCGTATAATCATTCCAGTCATGGGACAGAATCCGGCCCTGCGCCTGAAGTTCATCATATGCCCGGGTATGGGGAAACGGGGCCAGGACCGTAAATTCGGCCAGATCCAGATCGATCTCCAGAAGAAAATCAATAAACCGTTTGATGTAATCCTCTGTATGGTGATCGAGTCCCAGAAGAATGGTCCCCTCAACCGATATGCCGTGATCATGATATCGTCTGATCCGGTTCCGGATGGTGTCCGACATGTCAAAGACCGCCTGATACACATACCAGGCACCGGCCTGTGCGGCCAGATCGAGTATTTCCGGATCATCTTCGATGGGGTGGCTGCACCATTTTTTTTTCAGCGGAATCATTTCCCGAAACAGTTCTTTTTCCCATTTTGCGTCCTGAGCCAGGGAATTGTCCACGATAAACAGGCGGTTGTTTTCGATGCCCGCCATTTCCGCAATTGCCTTTTCAATGGGCCGGGGTCTGAATTTCCGGCCGCCCAGATAGGCGACTGCGCAGGGGTAGCAATTGAAGCGGCATCCCCTCGACGCATGAACCAGGTCGAACATCTGAACACCCTTATAGTTATACAAATCCCGGTTGAGTATGTCCCGGCAGGCCGGGCCCACGCTTTCTATGGGGGGATGGTCGTTCAGATAATCGTAAACCGGCTGAAGGGCGTTGTTTTGCAAATCCGATAAAACCCGTTCCATCCGGCCTTCGGCTTCGCCCAGAAAAACGGCATCTGCATGCAGCCCGGTTTCTACTGCATGCAGCATGGTGGCGATGCCGCCAAAAATCACCTTGATCCCTTTCCGGCGGAATCTGTCGGCGATGGCCCAACCCCGTTTGACCTGAATGGTCAGCATCATGGATATGCCCACGAGATCAACGGGGTCGTCAAAATCGATGGCCTCAAGATTTTCGTCAACAAATGTCACGTCAACATCTTTGGGCAGGGTCGCGGCAAAGACAACCGGTCCATGCGGCGGAAGATGAAATTCCGTCTGGCCCTTCAGTTTGGGCCATTTGGGATAAATCAGTTTGAACTTCATATCATGATATCCTGTTCGGGCAAAATTCAATCCGATAAGGGAATTGCTTCAAGACGGGTCAACTCCAGATGGTATGGCAATGGGCTGTAGGCGATCAGTTCAATACGCTCCGGAATACGGTCCTGTTCAGAAGAAAAATCCCCGGGGCCATTAAAGGCGTTGATGGTTCGTACCAGACGTTGTCCACGATACAGGCGAAGTGTCCAACCGACATGGGGACGGACCATCACCTCAATGGTCTGGTCATTACCGGCCGGATAGCGGCAGACCGGTTGCCCGTCATCCAGTAAACCAATTTCTTCCGGCTGATTCACGGGCCGAAAAAACATCAGACAAATATCGTCCATCACTCCCTGTGCAAAGTTTTTGGAGTCAAAGGGGGGTATTCCCCGGTTAATCACAACAGTGCCATCCGCATACCCGGCATCAAACATGACCAGTCCTTCGATGGTCATCATGACACAGTGGAGGGTCCGGACGTCGGGGTAAATATCCGTGACGCCCATCATGATTCCGGTGTGGCCACCCGGCATGGTGGTCTGGATGGCATGAACGAATTGCCAGTTGTTTCGGACAAAGGGAATCTGGCAATTGTTATGAATGTCCGGCATGGTTGCCGGCCGGACCCGTGTCACGGCAGGTAATCGGGCGCACGCGCTGAAAAGCAGGAATGCCGATACGATCAAAATGAACGGTTTCACTCGATCCCCTGAAAGAGCCTCTCGTCGATCCCGGAATTCAGGGTTGGTTTCTGAAAGGTCAGTCGGGTAAAGGAATCCTCGCCTTCATAGATCGTCACCGAGTTGAAAATCCCCGGTGTATCTGAAAGCTGGATCTCAATCCGGGCAATTATTTGGGAAAGGGACGTTTCTTTTGGGGATAAAATGATTTTTTTTCCGGACGCCAGGGTTGCCGAAAACTGGGGATTGTCATCAAAATGACCATTCAGCCAGCGCGTAATCTCTCCAAGAACCACCTGCATGGATTGAAGCTGAGCCGTGTCATCCTGGATCATCCCATTCTTTCCCTGAATATAGCGTTTTGTTTTGCCGTTATACATGAGCAGGATGCTGCGAATGGGCGCGGTATATTCCCACCGGAGTGCATCCGGCATTCGAAACATGAAAGAACCCGAGGACGTCAACGGCCTGACCAGGATCTTCATATGCTTTTCCTGAACGAAATCCGCCTGAATTGTCTGAATTTTCCCGGCGCTCTCCCGAATATCCTCCCACTCCCCGCCCCAACAGAGACCCGTGCAGCAGAACACAAGAAACAACCCCATCCAGCCAGGATAATTCATGGCTGTTCGGAATAAACGGGTTGGCCGGATGCGCATGGTTGCTATACCATCCCGCCGTTGACAGAAATAACCTGCCCGGTGATGTATGAGGCGTCATCTGAGCAGAGAAACCGGACGACCCTGGCAACCTCTTCGGGTTTTCCGATTCGTGCCATGGGAATCATCGCCTTGATTTCCCGAACCGGTGCGTTTTGAATCATATCGGTTTCAATGAGTCCGGGTGCAACAACATTCACCCGTATGCCCAGCCGGGCGACCTCTGATGCAACAGAGCGGCTGGCGCCGATCAGGCCGGCTTTGGCTGCCGCATAATTGGCCTGCCCCCGGTTCCCCATCAGACCAGCCATCGAGGCAATGGAGACAACCGATCCCTGTTTGCGGGGGATCATGTGTTTCAGGATCGGCTTGGTCATGTTGTAGAAACCCTTCAGTGTGGTATTGATCACCGCATCCCAGTCTGTTTCCGGCATCAGGATAAAGAGTTGATCCAGAACAATTCCGGCGTTGTTGACCAGAACGTCAATGCGGTTGAAGCGGGATATGATATCTTCCAGAGCCGTTTCGGCGGCAACAGAATCGGATACGTCAAATTGAATGGCTTCTCCATCGCGACCGGTATTGCGTATCTGTTGAAGGGTTTCTCCGGCAGCATCCGCGTTGGATTTGTAGGTCATGATGACAAAATAGCCCGCATTGGCCAACTCGATTGATATCGCACGGCCGATCCCCCGGGTTCCACCCGTGACAATCGCCGTCAGTTTATCTTCCTGATTCGTCACTGTCATCTTCTCTTTCTGCACGCATGACCTGAAGAACGGCTTCTCCGACAGGAATATCGCCGATGATGGAATAGCCGTGCATTTCTGTGTAATGATCCATTTGAATCGTAATGACTGAACGGGTGGTAATCCGTGAGTGAACGGGAATTTTATCCAGGTGGAAACTGGCTGATTTGATACCCACCAGCCATCCTTTTCCATCGGGAGAATTGGGATTGTTCTTCAATTCCTTCCACCCGATGGTGATTGCGGATGTCTGGGCCATCAGCTCGATAAGAATCAATGCGCTCACAAACAGGCCATCCTGCAAGGGCCATTGATTCGTTACCGTTGAGAGGGAAACAGCCATTTCATGGTCCACGTGGATGATTTCGTCCACAAGCTTCATCCGTTCCCGGTGTGGGATGAGCCGCTCAACCGCGATAGGGATCACGTCGGGTCCTTTGTCAGGAAATCGCCACGGGTCATTGTTTTGGCCACAAAAATCTTGTCGGAATTATTATTCACTTTTAACCATGCAAAACCGTACAACATATTGATAATCGTTTGAAATTTCATTTCATCTACAATTATTTTGTGTTGATGTAAAGCCTTTTTTGCGGTATTGGATTACCATTTCTGTTAGATATCACGCTATATTCTGGAATTAACCGTCTGTAAGGGAAAAAATGATAATGTCTGCATTGATCGACGAACTGAAAATTAAAATTATCGATATACTTAACCTGATCGATGTTACCCCTGATGATATCGATGCGGATGAACAACTGGTTGGCGGGGCACTGGGAATCGATTCGATCGATGTTCTGGAAATGGTGATGATGATCGAAAAAGACTATTCGGTCAAGATTGATAACAAAGAACTGGGAGTGAAGGTTTTTGGCAGCCTGCGAACCATGGCACACTACATTTCTGAACACTCGCCAAATTTTCTCAATTGACATGGCATCAAACCTGTTGCCATGAAAATTCTGTTGATCTCCGCCAATACCCTTACCACACCCTATCCGGTTTATCCACTGGGTATGGATTACGTAGCCACTGCCATATCGCCTGCTCATCCCGTCAAAATGATCGATATGAATGCAATGGGTGATGACGGTTTTCCGAACGATGCAATTCAAGCATTTAACCCCGACATCATCGGACTTGGACTTCGGAATGTCGATAACATCGATATATCCGCTCCGGAGGGTTACATTGGCCGGTATCGGAAACTGGTGGATAACATCCGGTTGGTTTCGAAAGCCCCGCTGGTTCTGGGCGGGAGTGGCTTCACCATTTTCCCGCATGAGATACTGAACGCTCTGGAAGCAGACTATGGCGTTGTGGGTGAGGGCGAACGCTTTGCGCTTCTTGTTGATGCATGGGACCGGCAGGAACCTGGAATAGACATTCCCGGGATCATTGTGGGCAACCGGGATCAGACGCGTTCACCCGAAAAAAATAATTCCGTGCATGTGCCCTGGAATGGCAGGTTCAACAGACGGTTTGAGAAAACATCATCCCATATCAATTATTATCTGACCAAAGGCGGGATGCTCAACCTTCAGACCAAGCGGGGGTGCAGTTTCAGGTGCGTTTACTGTACCTACCCCCATATCGAAGGAAGACGTCTGAGACTGATTCCCCCGGATGAGGTGGCCCAAACCGCGATTCAACTGCAGGATGCCGGAGCAAAATACCTGTTTATCACAGACTCTGCTTTTAATGTCGATATCCATCACAGCATTGCCGTGGCGCAGGCATTCCAGAATGCAGGCCTGACCATTCCATGGGGCGCATTTTTTGCGCCGGTTCTGTTGCCAAAAGACTATTTCCGGATCATGGCAGATTCGGGCCTGACCCATGTTGAATTTGGTACGGAGTCCCTGTCTGAACCAATCCTCCAATACTATGGCAAGCCGTTTCAATATGCCCATGTCCTGGAAGCCCACAATGCGGCCCTTGCTGCAGGTCTAAATATTGCCCACTATTTTCTCCTGGGGGGGCCAGGCGAAGATTTGAATACGGTTGAAGAGACGCTTTCCCGTATTGACAAACTGACGCATTCCGTTCTATTTTTTTTCTGCGGCATGCGGATTTATCCGCATACCGCTTTATATGACATGGCTTTGAAAGAAGGGCAGATATCCACGGGGCAGAGTCTGCTTTCACCGGTTTTTTACAGGCCCCAGCATATTTCATCCGAGAATATCGTCCGGAAAGTGGAGGAAAAAAGATGTGGCCGCCCCAACTGGATCATCGGGGCCGGCGGAGAAAAAACCACATCCATACTATCCCGGATGTATGCCAGAGGTCGTGTTGGCCCCCTGTGGGAACATTTAATCAGATAGGTCAACCAGAGATTATGTGGCATACAATGGAAAACAACCAGCGTTTCCCTTCCGGCCAGTTATACGCTGAGGTCGAAATCGGTGTCGATTCTCCCTGGTTTTCCGGGCATTTTCCAGGAGAACCGGTTCTGCCGGGTATTGCACAACTGTCCATGGTCATGGAGACGATTCGGCAGGCAACCTCTGTCCAGGCCCGGATTTCCGGCCTCAAACGGGTACGCTTCAAACAAATTGTCCGGCCGGAAAGCCGGCTTCAGGTTTTTATCACACCGAACACAGGGGAAATGGAATCATCCTATTCCTTTCAGATAAAAGCCGGGGATGATATCGTTTGCAGCGGCATCATGATTACCGAAGAATAATAGCGGTGGGTATAAAGGAGATATAGCATAATGGTGCTTGAAATGGATATGGTGTTACACCACGTTTCAGAAGTGATGATTCAGGAGCTGAAACTGGAAGATGTCACGCCGGAAACATTCGATCCGGATGTAGATCTGGTGGACGAGGTCGGAATCGACAGCATGGATTTGGCTACCGTAGCACTGGTGATTCAGGATGAATATGGCATCCGCATCGATGAGGATGATTATCCCAAACTGACAACGGTTCGCAAGATTGCTCAGTATATCCTGAATAAAAAATCGCCATGACCATGCAATGGGCGCCGGAGTGTTGCAAGTGGACAATATGATGAAAAAACAGGCAGGTGAGTCTGCTGCAGGCGCAGAAAAAACCTGGAAATTTTCGGAAATTCTTGAAACCCCCATCATTCGGGAACGATGGAACAAAGTCCGGAAATATTTCTTTTTGCGGGAATCCACCTATGACATGACCAATCGGTGCAATATTCACTGTGACGGCTGTTATTATTTCGAGGGGGAAAAACAGTTCACCCCGGAAAACCAAAACCCGGAAGCGTGGCGAAGACTGATGCATGCGGAAAAAGAACGCGGCATCACATTTGTTGTTCTGGCCGGGGCAGAACCGTCACTCGTTACCGATCTTTGCGAAATCTGTTATCAGGAGATTCCACTGGGAGCGATTGCCACCAACGGGTTAAAAGCCATTCCGTATGCCGTAGGTTATAAAATTCACATATCGGTCTGGGGAAACGATAAAACCAGTCTGAAGGTCCGGGGGGCGCCCCATATGCTGTCCCGTCAGATCGAAAATTACAGACATGATCCCAGAGCGGTATTCATCTACACATTCAATCCTCATAATATTGATGAAGCTTATGAGGTGACCGATATACTTGCCCGGAACCATTGTAAACTTTCCTTTAACATGTTTTCGGCACCGGTCGGATATGAAGGCGACCTTCGCCACACCGAAACGTCACTTCGGCAGACCCGGCAGGTCATGCTGGACCTTCTTGACAAATATCCCGAACATGTCCTGTTTTCTCCCTATAATGCGGTTGCCCATACGCATCAACACGGGCTTCACCATCTCTACGGCTGTTCCTACCCGCGGATGAATCCCGCAAAGGATGTGGGGCTTGGCCGATCCTTTCGCCAGTACCGGACCGATCTGACCTGGGACCGGGGTGCGGCATGCTGTGTACCTGACACGGATTGCACCGATTGCCGTCACTATGCATCCGGAAGCGCTGTGGTGACGGCACGTCTGTTTCGTCACGGAACCCATCCGGAAACGTTCAGTTCATGGCTGGACTATGTGGATACCTATCTTGCCGTATGGGTGACGGGATATGGAAAAAGCCCCAACCTCAACCCGTGTCTGGTCGCTCCTCCCGGCCATACGCTGTTCGATGCGTGAAGGAGTCATTTGTCCATGAAGACAGTCAGTTCATTCTTGGATGCCAAATGGTACGAGCGATATCAGCGGATATCCAAACTCAATATCCGCAGCTCCATATATGATGTAACCAACCGGTGTAACCTGCGATGTAAAGGGTGTTTCTTTTTTTCTTCCGGTGAGGACAAGGCAGCCACTGAAGAAATGAATATTGATGCGTGGAATTCGTTTATTGACCGGGAGATGGATCGGGGCGTGAATCTGGCCATATTGATCGGTGGAGAACCCACGCTGTGTCTGGATCGGGTGGAAGCGTTTTACAGACGGCTGCCCACGTTCTGCGCCACCAATGGCCTGATCAAGGTGCCACGGGATCGGTTTCCGGATATGATGGTGGGTATTTCCCTCTGGGGAGATCCGGCGGATGAAACCGTTCTTCGCAGAAAGGACACCTTTTCTGTTTCCAGCAAAAACTACCAGGGGGATCCCCATGCCTATTATCTGTATACCATCACGCCCAGACAGATGGGACAGACCGAACGGATCATACGTAACGTCAGGGATGCCGGTTTGAAAATCCACTTTCAGTTGCTGTCGAATGATGAGAAAGTTGACGGGTTTTCATGGAAACCAGAAGAGATGAAAGCGATTCGGGAGGAAATGGACGACATGCTCGATCAATACCCGGAAACGGTCATTTCCTCAAAATATTACCATGAAATCATCACAACCGGAAAGATGCTGGACCGATCATTTGGATGGAACGAATGCCCATCGGTCACAGAGCATCTGGATACCCGAAACCCCGGGCCCAGACGGCTCATTCATTTTGTCCGCTGGGCATCGGATTTAAAAACCATGCACCGGTGTTGTACCTCCGAGACCCGGGACTGCTCGACCTGCAAGGACGGCGCGGCCCATATGAGCTGGGTGATGGTGAACAAACGGGCCCACATGCGCAGCACAAAAGACCTTCAAAACTGGATCGAGGTTTATGAGATGTTCGCCAAACTGTATCAGTTCATTCCGTGGTGAACGGCACAAAAACAGTCATTCTGGGGTTTGACGCGGTATCCCCTCTGGGCACGGATATCGATGTCCAATGGACCCGGGCCGTTGCCGGAGAAAGCGGCATTGGTCCGTTGACCCGGTTTCTGACTGACGACACATTTCCGATCCGGATCGCAGGCCAGGTTGATGATATCGATAACCTGCACTATCCGTTTTTAAAACCGCGCTATCTGGCTCTCTGGCCTTCTCTGATCTTTAAATATGCGTTATTGACAGTTCATCGCGCCCTGTCGCGCAGTGGCATCGACATAACCCCGGATTTGGCGCCACGGGTCGCCGTGACCTACAGCTCTGCGGTTGGCGGCCAGGATGTGTTGATCCGGTCGGACCGGCGCATGGTCTCCGACGGAAAGCTTCCGCCACCCTATACCAACCCCAATTCCTGCATCAATATGGTGGGGGGCAAGGTTTCCATTCTGACCGGAGCCAGCGGCCCGATCACCGCGACCGTCTCGGCCTGTGCGACGGGATTGACCTCCATGCTGGCAGGCAGCATGCTCCTTTCGGCCGGAAAAGCCGATGTCGCCATTTGTGGCGCGGTTGATTTTGCCTTGGTGGCGCCCATCGTTGCCGGATTTGCCACCATGAATGCGGCATTTGTGCCACGGCCTGATGAAACAGCCGAATTGCCCGCTTTGGCCAGCCGGCCGTTTTCGCTGAACCGGCGCGGATTTGTGATATCCGAGGGGGCCGGGGCCGTCATCCTGGCGACAGACGCATTTGCCCGGGCTCATGGGTTGAAATGGGCAATTGAAATTGCCGGATGGTCCATGACCGGCGATGCCCATCATTTTGTGGCGCCGAACCTCAGCACGGTTCAACGGTGCATGGCCGAAAGCATTCAGGACGCCCGCATATCTCCGGGTGATGTCCATGCCGTGAATGCACACGCCACCTCGACCAGAGCCGGGGACAAGGTCGAATATGATGCATTGAAGGCCGTCTTTGGCCATCGATTGCCGCCGGTCACAGCCAATAAATCCCTGATAGGCCATGCAATGGGCGCATCCAGCGCCATCGAGTCCATTTTTGCAATCGAGGGAATGATGCGATCCGTCCTGCTTCCCACCATCAATTATACACCGGATCCCGAAATGGAACTGGATGTCGTATCCGATGGTCCCAGAAACATGGACCAGGAATTTGTGTTAAAAAATGCATTTGGATTTGGTGGATGCAATGCGTGTGTCGTTTTCAAAAGGGTTGGGTAACCATGAAAGCACCCCGGAACAGGCGGGTTTTTGTCATCGGCTACGGCGCAGCCACTCCGCTGGGCAAAACATTTGATTTGACGTGGAATCGGGCTGTTACCGGGGAAGCCGGATTCCGGAAAGTCACCAAATGCCAGGTCAGTTCCCTGAGCAATGTTGTCGGTGAAATACCGGACTGGAATCCCCTGGAACTCGATTTTGTGGATCGAAAAGAGGCCCACAACTGGAACGCCGAATTTGTTTCGCTGACCATGGCAGTCTGCAGGGAAGCACTGGAGCGATCGGGTCTTCAGATTGATTCCAATACCGGACCCCGTACAGCCTGTCTGATGGGCTCGGCCCTGAATGGAACCAACGCCTTCCGTATCGCCATGGACAGCCTGTTGAACCAGGGTCCATCCCGAATCAGCCCCTATCTGTTGCCCAACCTGTGTGCCAATCTGCCATCCGGCAAGGCCGGGATGCTATTGGGCTTTACCGGGCCCGTTTTTTCTCCCCAGGGTGCCTGTGCATCCGGAAATCATGCCATTGGCATCGGGGCCCGAATGATCCGGGATGGTGATTGTGATTTTGTTCTGGCCGGAGGGGTGGACGCCTGCATCATGCCGGAAATTATCTACGGATTTGCCAATATGAACGCGACCATCAAAATTGTTGAGAAAGACCGGGCATACACCGATCCGACCCAGGCATCCCGACCCTTCAGTATCGACCGGAAGGGAATGGTTCTTTCCGAGGGTGCGGGGGCACTGGTCCTGGCCGCGGAGGAAATGCTTTCCATTTATGGATTCATCCCCAAGGCAGAGATATTCGGGGTCGGTTGGACATCGGATGCGTATCATTTCACACGGCCCAATCCGGACACCATCATTCGGGCGATGCGGGATGCCATTCAGGATGCCGGTGTTGAATCCGGGGATATCGGCTATATCAATGCCCATGGCACATCAACTCCCAAGGGAGACAGCGTCGAAATCGACTGCATCCGGTCGGTTTTTGGTAAAAACCGGGGAAACATCCCCATTTCTTCCAACAAATCCCAGCTTGGCCATACACTCGGGGCATCTGCAGCCATCGAAGCCGCTCTGGGCATCGAAGGAATGTGCCAGGGGTTGATCCTTCCCACGGTCAACCACATTCCTGATCCCGATCTTTCGGATGTGGATGTGGTTTCCAATGTGGTCCGGAAACAGTCTTATGAATTCTTTCTCTCCAACGCATTCGGGTTTGGGGGAACCAACTGTTGCATTGTCTTTAAAGGTGTATAACAAACCAGGATGAAACCCAAACCCTTTTTACCGGAAGTCATGCCGGACGACGCGCGATATGTACGGGACCGGTCCACGGGCCTGATCTGGCACCAGTGCCGATACCGGACCATTTATGCGGATACGGATCAATCCCGGGTCGTCTATCATGCCAATTACCTGCGTTATTTTGAGGTGGGGCGAAACACCCTGATGCGGGATGCGGCCTATCCCTACAAGGAAATTGAAGAAAGTGGTTTTGTCTATCCCATCATCCGTGTGGAACTCGATTATTTCAGCCCCCTGAGATACGACGACCCCATGATGATCTATACCCGTCTGTCCGATATCGAGCGGGTGAAACTTCAATTTGACTATATCATCACCCACCGGGATACGGGTGATATGGTCTGCAGGGGGTTTACCCGCCACTGTGCCACCAATGGGTCCGGCAGGCCGGTCGCCATCGATGAAAAAACAATATGTCTATGGAAGAATTTTCCCAGATAATCCAGTCCCACCATGTGGCGCTGGATATTAAAATTTTTCCGTGCCACAGGGATCACCGGTTCGATGGAAAGGCGGTCTATCCCGCAGTGGAAGCGATGCAGGTACTGGCTGCCTCTGTTCAGGGTCTGGTCCCGGACGTGTCTGTTTTCTGTATTCATGAGGCCCGATTCGATAAATTTCTGGTTCTGCCCCTTCAATCCGATTTCATTTCTGCATATCATCATATCGATGTGTTTCAAAATGGCCGGATAGCCTCCAGTCTGATCACCAAAACCCGGGCCTCCAGATCAGGCATGACCCGGGTCAAATCCCATGTGACGATTCACTTCGGGCCCGATGTGCTTCTTCGGTCCATGCACCATGTAAACACAATCCAAAGTATCCCGAAGGACGCTTTTGAAATTCCGTCCAATCGACTTTACAACGAGCTGGTTCCCTTTGCATCCGCCTATCACAATGTCATGGGAAGTGCTTGGATTTCAGAATCTGTTGCCACAGCCGATGTAAACGCGCCCCTGTACCAAATACCGTCCGGGCCATTGGGTTCCCCGTTTCCGCTGGATGCCGCCTTTCATATTGCCTGCGCCTGGAGTCAGCGGTTTGCCGGAATCGTGGCATTCCCCGTCGGGTTGTCCTGTCGCCGGATTTTCCTACCGGTCCGTGCCGGAGAACGCTATCGGGCTGTCGTGACACCGACCGTCATGGACGCCAGATCGCTGTATTTTGATATCGGTTTGTACCGACAGGACGGAGAACCGGTCGAAATGGCTTGGGGCGTACAGATGCGGGATGTCAGCGGCGGGCGAATGAATCCGCCGGAATGGGTCATGAAAATGGTTCCTGTTTAATTGTGGCGGCTGGATTTAACCGGCTCAAAATTTCTTTTGGCTGCCAATAACGCAGGCAGGTTTTTGAGCGCATATCCGATACTGTTCCGATGCTCCCAAATCCGTTTTCGAAATTTTCTGCGCCAGTCCGGATCAGAGTAGAACCGTTTGACATGCGTGTTGTAAAGCTGGTCCAGCGTCTCCCTGGAGTCTATCCCGTTTGGCACGAACACAAAGTTGAGACAATTCATTTGTCTCCAGTCCTCATCAAAGGTTCCGGTTTCATGAATGGTCTTCCAGACCGGGGCACCGTAAAAAGGGGTAAATTTGGACATGTTCATGTCGTCAAGCCCCAGGGACATGACAAAATCACTGGTTTTCTGTATGGATTCGACAGTTTCTCCGGGTAATCCCATCATGAAAAGGCCTTTGGCGCGCAGCCCTGCAGCCTGAATCCGCCGGATGGTATCCTGAACCTCGTCGACATAGACACCGGGTTTATGCGTTTTCATCAGATCCGGATCACCGGTTTCAATCCCCACAGATATCTGAAGAAAGCCGGCAGCTTTCAACATCTTGAGCAAATCCGTGTCGGCATGACCGACCCGTACGGCACAGTTGAACTGCATTTCCAGCGGTTTTGAAATCAGCATCTCACAGAGCCGGGTGATGCGTTCCCGATGGGCCGTGAACAGATCGTCATAGATATTGACATGCCGAACCCCGAATCGGGTGCGGAGGTGCTGCATGTGTTCATGGATGTATTCCGCAGAATTGAACCGATAGCCTTTTTTAAAAACAGACCGGTCACAGTAGGAACACTGGTAGGGACATCCCCTGCTGGTGGTCATCGTTGCCCCGGGTGTCATGACATAACTGAACAGGGGCAGATTATATTTTTGTGGAAATCCCGCCAGTTTTTCATAGGCCGGTAACGGAAGGTTGTCCATATCAGAAATGTTGGGCCGCGGATCATTGGTCACAATTTGATCCTGATCCCGCCAGATCAGGCCGGGAATGTCGTTGAACGCTTTGCATTCCGCAATTTCGGACAGGGTAACCTCACCCTCGCCCACACATAAACAATCAATTGCAGAAAACCGATCCAGGAGAATCGCCCCCATGGCCGAAATGTGGACGCCGCCAAAAACAGTCCGGATTTGCGGGCGGATGTTTTTGAGGCGGGCTGCCAGATCATATCCATCCAGAAAGCCGGATGTGGTTGCAGAAAAGCCGACCAGATCGGGTGCGTAATCCAGAATTATCTGAGTATTACTCCCGGTATCGGTTGTGGCAAAGGGGCCGAGGCAGTCATGAACCCGCACATCATGCCTTTCCCGTTCCAGATAAGCGGCGATGGAAAGCAGCCCGAGTGGCGCCATGCGGTTGGCTGTTGCCGCAAGATCTTTT
>Ga0366817_10020_pt1 | contig 80805 bp, 97 predicted proteins | sample TotcelFGM3001N13_FD_207092 | JGI IMG/M metagenome (GOLD analysis project Ga0366817, IMG submission 207092) | Enriched cells from coal bed in the Powder River Basin, Montana, United States - Total cells FGM rep3 HSBNCT.FGM.300.1.N13 ...
CGGGATGAGGCGGTCTTTGCTGAACTTGGTTTTTTCGATATAAAGTGTACCCCGGGGATTGTAATGTAACAGCGTAAGCCGCAGGGGTTCAGAAATGCGCATGCCGCATCGGGCCAGCAGCAGGATGGCGACATAGATGGAATACCCGGTCAAAAAATGGTCCGGGTCTTTGGGTATGGTATTCTGGATATGATCAAGCATTTGGTTGATCTGGTCCGGACTGAAGACAAAGGGGATAAAGGCATTTTGGGAATACGCCGTTATATCGGTCAGGGGATTGTAACAGATGACCTGACATCTGGTGAGGTGATTCAAAAATCCGCGCATTCCCAGAAGCATGGCATTGAAGGTATCGGGTCTGTCCTTGTAAGACAATCGGATATCCAGGAAAAACGATGGCGTTAAATCCTGTAGGCCGATACCTTGGTCTGCGATGAGCTGATCGAGTACAAGAAGCTGACCCGGAAGAGCCCTGTCCCGATATCCCAGGGACTTGCGATAATCGATATACTGCCGGATCAGATCGGCCAAAGGGCTTTTAAAGGGTATCATCAAAAAGAGTCCTTAGCATGAGTTGGGTGTGGATATGCAGGTATCGACTGCTGGACTGGATTGTCATGGCCCAGCATTTCCTTGATTTCAAAAACAGAGGCGCCACTTTCCAGAAGATTCTGGGCATAGGTATGCCGGAGTGCGTAAGCAGAAGCAGTCGGATTTATCCGGTGTATCCGGGAGGTGATGTCGTTGCCGACAGTGGCTGCTGTGACCGGACGGTACGGGGCAGTAAATGTCAGAAAAAGCTCTCTGTGATGGCTTTTGGGGCGGGCGCCAATGATATAGGCGGCAATGGCCTTGATGGTGATCTCAGGCAGGGGGATATGAACCGGATTGTCACATTTTCGCTGATGGATGTTGATCAGACCTTTGGAAAAAGAAATATCATCCAGAGCAATTTGTGCGATCTCTTTGGGTCTGAGGCCCAGAGTGTATCCGATATGGACCATGGCAGACGTCCGGAGCCCATGCGGGGTATCCGAATCCAGGCTTGAGAAAAGCCGGGTGATTTCATCCGGATTCAAGAATCTGGGCGGTTTGGCCAGACCGTAGATCGGAGCACCCACGACAAGCAAAGCCAGATTTCTTTTGATGGACTGCATCTGGTAAAGATAGCGCAGGAACCCGCGTAACGCCGACCGGTTATGCCGTCTGGTGGCGGACTGAAAACGGGCGTTATGTTGTGTCAGAAACGCATCGATCTCTTCGATGGTCAGATGGCACAGATCGATATGTTCCTGTTCCAGATACCGGCTGAGGCCCGAAAGAATTCTTCTGGCATATCGAACGGCAGAATAGTGAACCGCCCGGCTTTTTTCATAATACGCCAGATAAGTTTCATAGATATCCGGTAACCGGACGACCGGCTTTGTGATGGGTGCGGGAATGAGCTGTTTCTGGCAGAGATAGCGGCCCAGTCCCCTGACCGCAGGAAAATGGTGGGGGCTTTTGCCAAAAGCACATAAGGTGTCATAGGTGAACACGCTGTCCCTGCTGATGGCATGTTTTCTGACAAACCGTTCAAACTGGTTCAGGGCGCCCCGGTACGTTGTGACCACACTGTTTTGGTAGCCGTTTTCCTGCATCCACATCAGATAGTCCCGGATATAGGATTGCAAATCGTTCAAGATCAGATTCCTTTGGCAATTTGTTGAATCAGCCGGTTAATGGCGCAGGGTTTTGTAGAGGCAACCGGTTTTCCCGGCAGATCCAGAACCTGAAACACGGTTCCGTCAAAGTCGATGAGATCCTTTCGGATCAACCCGTCCCGGGCCTCGATATACTGGTCCAGATGAAGATGGATAAACGAGCAGATGGCATCATAGCTGTAGTAGGAAAGCCCGTAACGGTCCGATGCCAGTATGAGGAACATATACAGAAGAATTTCTTCCCGGGTTAAAATGGACAAAAATCCGTCCGAGAGAAAGCGGTGGGGGATAAAGCTGAAACCGCCACTGATTTTACGAACCCTGCCTGGATTGATGATTTTTTTGGTGATCATATGGCTCCTCCATGAGTGTTTTGGACATAGCCGGTTGATCGCAGAAAAACAAACACCTCTTAAAACCAGGATTCGAGTAGTCTGTTAGAATATGATTGTATTTCAAATAGTTGACACTATATCACCTCTTAAAATGAAAAATGGAGTAGTCTGTCCAGATATATCATGATATTAACAGGTTAACCCATGATCACCGCTTAAACTGATCAGGCGATTAGTTCCAAAATTAGACATATTCGAATGTATTATAAATAATATTAATATGTTAAACTATTATCACCGCTTGACAGCAGGAGATGCCGGATCAGATAAATTGAGGATAATGCTGTAAATATAGTTAGTTAACAATCAATCGTTTCTTAAGGGGGCTTGGCCGGTATGGACAGACGGACAGACTGTGCCCGCCTGAGAACATACCCGGCCAGATAGTCGATAATGATGAACTGTTTCAGGCCAATCCAATCGATAATAAACCGGACTGGAATATCTGGCATAAACGCTTCGGGAGTTGAATCAGTAGCGGAATTGAGCTTTTGCTGAAGATAATTTTCACGAAAGGATATGACATTTTTACGGTTCCACTGGGCGCATTTCTTTTTGTGCCACGCTTGTTTACATTCGGGGCTGCCGCAGGTTTTCTGACGACCTGATAGCCTGGGATCTTGAAGAAACCACTTTCGGCAAATCCGGCAGGGGTGTTTTCTGGATTTTGCTCGTGGCATATCGTTTTCTCCTTGGTTAAGAATCAGAGAAAACGATATGATGAAAAATTGAAAAGGAAAAGTGAGGAAGGAAAACAGAAGGAATAAAATCCGGAACAGAACTTTCACCCGGAACATGATAATTAACCGGGTGAAGGGAATCAGATGAAGAAAATGGAAATATAAGCTAAAATTGGAATTAAATGGACCGAATCAGAGGCTCCCGATCCCTGCAAACTGCCAACATAATTAAACTCACAACATAACGTCCCAGAATTCACACCTCAGAAAATGTGGCTGAGGAAGTACGGCCTCGACATTTGTCTTGACAGAGTGTATCCTATGAAATACATTTACCAAAATGATTGAGATTCGAAAGACCGACCAATATACGAAGTGGTTTTCGGGTCTGAACGACCGGAATGCAAGAGCTCGAATTGACATCAGGATTCGAAGGCTTCAATTAGGCAACCCGGGAGATGTAAAATCAGTCGGGGACGGCGTATCCGAGCTGAGAATCAATTGTGGACCGGGATATCGAGTCTATTTTGTCAATCAAAATGGACAGTTAATTGTTCTTCTTGGCGGCGGTGACAAAGGGTCACAAGATCGGGACATCAAGAAATCGATTGCGCTTTCGAAGAAATTGGAGGACAGATAATGAGCAAAGAAAGAACTACAATCTGGGATCCTGCCGAAAATCTCGAGACCGAAGAAGACATGGCGGCGTACCTGGAAGCTGCTCTTGAAGAAAATGATCCATCGCTAATTGCTGCAGCACTCGGGGATATCGCTAGAGCGAAAGGAATGACCCAGATTTCGAAAGAAACAGGTCTTGGTCGAGAAAGCCTCTACAAAGCCCTGTCTCCTGATGGCAATCCAGAATTCTCAACAATATTAAAAGTGGTTGGAGCACTTGGACTAAGTCTTCATGCCGTTCCTGTTAAGCTGAAACCGATTGCAGTAAACTAGTGTTCAGTAAAAAACATCAAAATCATGACTTGAACGCAAGGCCCGCAGTTTCAAAACGGCCTCTGCCCCAGGCAGGCTCCATCGGGCTCCTGTCACATCCATGCGATCTTTTGCCGGATACCGGCAGGCTCCTTCGATGACACCTGTAGCAATCGGCAACCCTTCCGCAAGATAACGATCATAATGCAGATAGGGCGCATAGGTCAGAAGATATCTTGCACAGATATCAACCGGCTTTCTGACATCGGCGGAAAGTCCCCGGCGGGTCGCACTGCGACGCATTCCACATGCTACAAGGCTGGCTTTTCCCCGAAGCACCTCAAGAATCCGGTGACGCACCCGTTGCTCCAGTGCCGTTCCGGATTTTGGATAAAAAGCTCTGCCAGCCTTCCAAAGATATTCGATGACATGGATGAAATCCGGGACGGGACGTTCGTTTTATGTAGGTTCAGAACGAACGTCCCGGTCCCCATAAGGAATTGTCCTGGGTCAAAGATCCGATCTGATCGGTGGCGGACTGGTTCGAAGCGCCGGGGGATGGTCTGCGGTCAAGCAGCTTCACCGGGAGAACGCCGTTGCCAAGGGGGACGAACGGATTCTGGGAGACGGCGATTTTGTTGAGGCGGTACTGGCTCATGCAACGGAAACCTTGAACCGGAAACATCATCTTCGGAACAAAGATCTGGATCTGGAGACGATCATTCAGCGGATTGGCGAATTGCTTGACATGACGCGGGAAGAGGTGCTGGCAGCCGGCAAAAATCGTCGAACGGTTCATGCCAGAAGCCTACTGTGTTACTTTGCAGTAGAAGCGTTGGGAATCAGCATGACCCAGCTTTCCACCCGGCTTGACATTTCCGTCAATGCGGTCAGCAAATCGGTGGCAAGAGGCAGGGCATTGGCAAAAATGCACGATCTATCCTTGATCTGAAATAAATGATCAAATGGTGAGAGCGTCCCCGAATATACGGTCATCCTGTAGTTCCGGCGTGTTGTCCTGCACCCATTGCAGGGCTATCAATTCGGTGGCAATTGTCGCTGAAACCGCGGGTTGACCCGGATGACATCTTTCATCAATACGGTGTTACCGGCCATTGTCTGCCTCCGGATGATAATGGCGCTCCAAAAGACTGACCGGATCGACCAGTGCCCGGCGATACACCTGCTTCAGACCAGCGGTTTCATCCAGCACAATCATGCCGGCGGTGCTGGTTTCCAGTTCTTGCGGAGGCTCCAGGTTGTTGTTCAGGCAATGCTGTAATTGTTGCAGCTCTTCCTCGGTCAGCGTGATGGATGCCATGAGGCGGTTCAATGGGATTTGAAAATATTCTGATGAAAGATCAAGCGTTTCTTGCTTGCGGTATAACCTGCAAATCAAAGGTCAGCGAGTATCCCATAGCCTTTGCATAACGTTTGAGTGTTTTGATCCCGACATTTTTTCCGGATTCAATTTTTGCAACGGCCGGTTGTGATACCCCCAGTCGTTTGGCCAGTTCGGCCTGAGTGATTCCGGCGTTAACACGGGCTTTAATCAGCGCGTCGATCCAGGCAAATTCCTCTTCCAAATCCGTGTATTCCTTCCTGTATTCGGAATCTTTCTCCATCAGGCCCTTATGAATATTTCTGGCATTGATCATAGCGTTACCTCCGCTGCTCTTTTTCGGGCAATTTCAATTTCCTTCAGAGGTGTTTTTTGGCTTTTTTTTGAGAAAAACCGCAGCACCACAACCTTTCTCCCGATCGTGGTCACATACAATCCCCGGGCAATTCCGCTTCGTCCTCTGGCACGCATTTCCCAGATTGTTTCATCGATATGGCGTGCAAACGGCATCACCAATGCGTTCAATCCATTCTGCTCGACCAGTCGGAATATCCTCTGGAATCGGGCCTGAATATCTTTTGGCAGGGATAAAAATTCATCAACGACATTCTGGTTCAAAAATTCAACTGACCACTCGGGAGTCATTATCACATAATATAACTTATAGGTTATTTTTTGTAAAGGTCATGGCTTGCTGAAGCAAATCCGGTCATGGTCTGCCTCCGGATGATAATGGCGTTCCAGCAGACTGACCGGATCGACCAGTGCCCGTCGATACACCTGCTTCAGACCGGCGGTTTCATCCAGCACAATCATGCCGCCTGTGCTGCTTTCCAGTTCTTCGACATATTCCATCAGGCTGTTTTCATCCAGTTTGAATACCTGCCCCGGACTGTTGGTGCCATACATGCATTCCTGCACACTCAACGTAATGCGGCCATCGGGCAGGCTCTGAAAATATTGCAGCAGGGCAAACCCGAATACCACAGACGGCAAAGCTGACATTCCGACATGCCGGTATTCCGAAATGCCGGTATGCCGATATTCCGGCATTTCGGCATTACTGTATTTCGGCATTTTCGGCCCGTCCCTTGTCCGAAAAAACAAGGGAATCATTGGCCGCGGCCTTGACGCCTTTTTCCAACCACCCGTAACGGAATGCAAATGTCTGATGACCGGCAAATTTGTATCTGACAGAATGATGTTGCAAAAATGGGCCTCCTGACAGGATAATTATATGGATGGATTGTAGGAAAATATCGGGGTGAATCCAATCCGGTGAGTGCGTTAATTAAACACGTTTCGGCTTAAAAATAAAGCCTGTTTTTTGATGGCGCCAATTCTGGATATTGGATCGATGGTTTTGTCGGTCATTGATGTCAATTGTCAATCGGATTCAAGGTTGAAAATGCCATTGGATTGATTTGTGGGATTGATGTCGGTACTTTCTGTATTTTACAAATATTGTTGATATTATAGCATATTATTATTTGGATGGCTTCGCTGAGGAAAATTTCCGGCTGGATGTGTGGGTATGTGAATCACTGGTCTTTGGCACTGTATCTATGGATTATCTGGATGGCGATGGTGAAAGGATTTGCCGTGAAAAAATATTGGCGGCGGCAAATGCGACGATGCCGGAGTTTGTGGGTTAGTGGAGGGTATCTCATTCGAACAACTCTGCATGCGTGCCCAGTCGTGTCGGTCTCAGTTCACATTCGGTACAGGCATAAATAAGCAGCAAGTCTGATTCGATATGACATTACCGAAAATCGCGCCATTTCCCCTTGAGTTTGTGATCTCTGAAATCAGGGGGCAATGGTTCGGGAGCAGCAAGCGCCTCCAAGGCAAATTTCAGCCTTTCAAGATTGTGGCCCTGTTTGATGGCATGTTTCAGGTCTTTTTGAAAACGGGATGTCGGCCGAATGTTGAGCATCAGATTCCGAGATCCTGAAACATTGATGCAACACTGTCGTATCGCTTGCCTTTTCCTTTTCGAGCATCCTGCATGGCCTGAATGGTTTCTTTGGTGGGAATACGATCGTCAAAAGGAAGTCCGTGGTGAGCAATAATCTGCCGATAGAACAGATCATAAGCGGAAGTGAGTGGAATACCCACTTCTATTAGAATCGCTTCTGCTTTTTCTTTGACGTCCAATGTCTGCCGGGAATGTGTCATGCCACTTTTCGTCATTGAATCTGCCTCATCTGAATTGTTTATACATTTGAAATGATAATATAATTTCCATGCGGAGTTGTCAATGTTTGCATTTGTAAACCAGTAGCGTGTCATACGTTAAAATATAAGTTTCCTTTTTGGCCCAGACATGGTGGACATGAGGAACATCCCATGAATTAAAGCGTTTTTATTTCATTGAAGATGTGACAAAAGCCCATGCCAAGACAATCATGAAACATTTTGTGAGACTCATGCGCAGGAACACCCCAATGGCTCCTGTCCGGGGGCCGGCGATACACCTGCTTCAGACCGGCGGTTTCATCCAGCACAATCATGCCGCCTGTTCTGTTTTCCAGTTCTTCGACATATTCCATCAGGCTGTTTTCATCCAGTTTGAATACCTGGCCCGGACTATTGATGCCATACATGCATTCCTGCACATTGAACGTATTGGATGTTAACTTCAGAAACAGGTCAATTTCAATCATCGGCATCGTCGTCATGGCCAGTTATCTCATTCCAATTCGCATTCAAGTTGAAACCTTGTCAGCTTGGCTGTGTTGCCTTCAAGATCTCAACTTGAATATCCGTTGGAATTATTTCGGGGTTATTGTGACAAACAGGGTGTTCTGGTTCCTTTCGATTAAAAACAGCAGGCTCTCCCCGCCTTTTGACGTCTTAATTTTCTCTGCAAAATCCGTGACATTCATGACCGGCTTCCGGTTGACCTCCCGAATGACGTCGCCTTTTCGGATCATGGCTTCGGCCGCTGCGCTTCCGGGTTCTACATCAGTCACCACAACGCCAACGGTTCTCTTCAGGCCCAATTCTCCGGCTATCTGAGGGGTCAGATTCTGCACGGATATCCCAAGCGACTGATGGGAAGAATCACCCGAGTCTCCGGTTGGGCGCTCTGCTTCCATTTCCCCGACTTTTGCCTGGAGTATAAGCGCTTTTCCATCCCGCATTACCTGTAACGTGACGGTCTCCCCTACCGGTGTCGATGCGACGATCCGCGACAAATCCCTGGATTCCGCTACCGACTGGCCGTTGAACGTCACGATGACATCCCCCTGCAATATCCCCGCTTTTTCGGCAGGTCCGTCGGCAACCACCATCGCAACAAGCGCCCCCCGGGCTTCCTTGAGTCCGAAATACCTGGCCATTTCCGGTGTCACATCCTGGATGTTGACCCCCAGCAGGCCGCGTGTCACGTGTCCGTTTTTCTGAAGTTGGGGCGCGATCTCCTTGGCTATGTTGATTGGAATCGCAAATCCGATTCCCTGTCCGGAAGCGATGATGGCTGTGTTGATGCCCACCACCTCCCCCTGCATATTGATCAGGGGGCCGCCACTGTTTCCGGGGTTGATGGAGGCATCGGTCTGGATGAAATTGTCATAGGGACCGGAGCCGATTACCCGGCCTTTTGCGCTGATGATCCCGGCGGTGACCGTCTGCTCCAGGCCAAAGGGGCTCCCGACGGCAACCACCCAGTTGCCCACTTTCAGTGTGTCCGAATCACCCAGTTTCAGCGGGCGGAGATCCGTGGCACCGTCGATTTTGACAATGGCCAGATCGGTTTTGGGATCACGGCCGATGATCCGGCCATCAATCTCTTTTCCGCCTGACAGCTTGACCTGGATCTGATCCGCGTCTTCAACCACGTGGTTATTGGTCAGGATGTATCCGTCCGCGCTGATGATGAATCCGGAGCCGACGCCCTGCTGTTTTCGATCGGGCCGGTTGCCGCCAAAAGGCCCGAAAAAGTCTCCGAAAGGATTCCGGTCTCCAAAGGGATTCCCCCGAAAATGCGGAGAGTCGGCGCTGCGTACCTTTTTGTTGACCTGAATGTTGACCACGCCGGCCCGAACCTGATCGGCGAGGTCGCTGAAATTGGCCGGAATCATCGGTGCTCCGGCGGAGACACCCGATGAACCGGATGTCGGCAGTTCGCCGGTATTTGACGCCAGCGGCATCCCGGTCCCGATCCCCATGACGATTCCAGTCAGTATCAGGGCAATCAGTATGGTTTTGAAATTTTTCTTCGGTTTCATGGCAAATCCTCCTTGTGATGGTTTCGGGCAGTGCCCGTTCATTATAGACTTTCAGAAAATTCATTTCACAAGGCAGCAGGGAGGGGATAGGCCTGTTGTGGCCATCCCCGACCGATAACGCAGCGAAATTATTTTTCTGAAAGTCTATAAAACCATTATAAGGCGGATACCTGACAGGAAGATGATCATAAGATTACCATTCGGTCATGTTCAGAACACAGGCAGGATTATGCTGCAGGAAGTGAAACGGTGAAGGCGCTTCCATGGCCGGGCCGGCTTTCCACCGAGATATCCCCTCCGTGAGCCCGGGCAATGGCACGTGCCAGACTGAGGCCCAGACCGGTTCCGGAACGGGATCGGCTCTGGTCGCACCGGTAAAAGCGCTCGAAAATATGGGGGAGATCCGCTTCGGAAATACCACAACCCGTGTCGGTCACCGTGATGACCGTGTTATTTTCTGACCATTCCGGCATAACGACCCGGACAGTTCCCCCGGAAGCCGTGTATTTGATTGCATTGTCAACCAGGTTTGCGAGCATCCGCTGAATCGCCCGGATGTCTCCGGTGATGCTGCAGCGTTCCGGAATATCGCAATCCAGTGTCAGACCCTTGTCTTCCGCCATGGTTCTGAACAGGTTGCAGGCATCCCTGATTAGACACGCCAGATCGATTTCTTCCCGAATGGGCCGGTCAACACCGGCTTCTGTTCTGGAAATCATCAGCATGGTGTTGATCATGTCCAGGAGGCGGTCGCATTCTTCAATGGCACTCGCCGCCATGGCCTGGTATCCGGACAGGGATTCGCCGGTGGTCAGGGTGATCTCCGCCATCCCCCGGATCCGGGTGAGCGGACTTTTCAGGTCATGAGCGATGTTGTCGCCCATCTGCCGGATCTCTGTAACCAGGGTCTGAATGCGGTCGAGCATCTGGTTGAATGTCATCGCCAACTGATCGATTTCGTCGCCCCGGTCCCGGACCGGAACCCGTTTTTCCAGAGTTCCGGCGGAAATGCCTTGCGCCGTACGGGTGATCGCCGTGACACCCGAAACCGCCCGACGGGCCATGAACCATCCGACTCCGGTCGCCAGGCCGACGAGAAGGGCCATTGTCGTCAGAAAAAGGCCTTGAAAGGCGTCGATGATCCGGGCGTAGTTTTCCATCGACTGGCCGATCTGAAGAATGACACCCGGGCCGATCATGGCGTAGAGAATGCGCACCTGATCCCTGCGGGCATCCAGGATGACCGTTTCCCATACCTGGTTGCTCCCACCAAGCAGTTGAGCGATCGCGGATTTTCGAATGGCGATATCCTTCCAGTAGGCCATGTTGGACGAGGAAAATGCCTCGCCGCTCGGGTAGAGCAGTCGAAGAAAAACCTTTTTTTCCCCGGCTGCCTGGGCCTCCAGCAAGGCAAAATTTTCAACCGCACGGATTCCCCGTTCCCGCAATACGGATGAAAATTGGCTTGCCTGGTTTGAAAGATCCTGGTCGGTTTTTTCCCGGATAACGGCGGTGATGAGCGCATAGAACAGGAGAAAGGCGATAAAGGAGGAAAGCGCGAATATCCCGGCATACCAGAGGGTCAGACGGAAGGACAGACTACTTTGAAGTCGGCTGGGTTTCTTTGAGGACATATCCCACTCCCCGGACGGTATGAATCAGCTTCTTTTCAAACCCTTTATCGATTTTATCCCTCAGCCGGCTGATTCTGGCTTCCACCACATTGGTCTGGGGGTCGAAATGATAGTCCCACACATGTTCCATGATCATGGTTTTGGAAACGATCCGTCCGGCATGGCGCATCAGGTATTCCAGCAACGAAAACTCCAGCGGCTGCAACCCGATCGGTTTCCCTTCCCGAATCACCTCCCGGGTCAACAGGTTGATCGACAGGTTTCCCACCGTCAGCCGCGTGGGGTCGGTTACGCCGCTGGCCCGCCGGATCAGGGCCTGCACACGCGCCAGGAGTTCGGAAAACGCAAAGGGTTTTGGAAGGTAATCGTCCGCACCGGTCTCCAGTCCTTTGACCCGGTCATCGACCGCTCCTTTGGCGCTGAGAATTAATATGGGGGTATTCACCTTTTCTTCGCGAAGGCGCCTGATCAGGGATAAACCGTCCCGTTTGGGCAACATGATATCAATCACCGCCGCATCGTAGGGTTCGGTAAGGGCCAGGGCGAGACCTTCTTCGCCATCGGAAGCGTGATCCACGGCATAGCCTGCATATCTCAATCCCTTGAGAATGAATTCGGCGATTTTTATGTCATCCTCTACCAGGAGTATTCTCATATTCGATACCGATTCCGATTCAACAGACAGGTGACAGAGTCAGCCGCTTGCAGCCAACGGCTGATGGACAATATGCCACTTTGTGCCTTTGTGCCTGAATAGTTATCCATGAAAGCTATATTCAGACATAAAAGCATAAAGTTGCTGATTCAACGTATCTGTGTGGTTCGCGCAGACCATTCGTCTGCCTGAACAGATCAATTCCGGAATCAATCATCCATAAGTGATGACAGCAGGTGATTTTTCAGTTTCAGATTTTCCAGCAATCTCCCATCCTGTCGTAATCTGACGAGCGCCCGGACAGCCATGTATATCCCCAGACAGGATAACAGCAGATTCAGCATAAATAATGGAATCAGAAAATGCAGGTTATCCCCGATCTCATAGAATCGGGATGTCGCCACCAGAAAACTGATGATGGACATGGGAAGCGCCACAATGGCGATACCGGTACGCAGCATGGCCAGATGGGTCCGTTTTTCTGCCAGAACCAGTTGGGCTTCATTGAAAATGATCGGGTCATTCTCTTTTACATCCGGAACACAGGCATCGACATCATCTCGATTCTGTTTTATGGATTGATAAAACAGTTTAAATTTATTAAACATTCATTTACTCCAGAATATGCGGGATGTCATCTGTCAGATGCTATAGCCTTCAAGATAAAGATTTTGGGTGCGTGATCGGTCATGGATGGCCAAAAAAAGGCCTACCCCCTCCCTGCTGCCTTGCGAAATGAATTTTCTGAAAGTCTATATCGCTACCGGCAATTTGTCGAGAAAGGAATTGTCCTGAATCAACGATCCGAGATCTGATCGGCGGCGGGCTTGTTCGAAGCACAGGGGGGGCTGTGGTCAAGCAGCTTCGCCGGGAGTCGGACCGTTCATGCCAGAAGCCTTCTGTGTTATTGGGCAGTAGAAGCGTTTAAAATCAGCATGACCGGGCTTTCACACGGCTTGATATTTCGGTGAATGCGGTCAGCTTCCAGCGCCATCACGGACGAAGTGATTCAGGCCCGGTTGCTTGAAAAAGAGAATGCCGCCAAACCCCGGCTTGCCCATCTGTTTGACACAAAAGGCGATATCCTCAACAACCAGCTCAGTCTTACCGGCGACAACAGCACCCTGAAAACCTTTGGATCTGCGGATGATTTTACCAACAATTATCCGTTTGCGCCGTTTCATTTTCAACTGGTTCAGAAGATATTTGAATCCATTCGGAAAGCCGGAGCCACCGGCCTTCATTAACATTCAACATTGTTTTCAAGTATTCAACAATATTTCTTGAAATCCCATATATTGAGTTTGATTTTTCAAGTTTTATCCTATAGGCTTTCGCCATGAACATCATTGACAGAAAACACGATTGGGAAACACTATCCAGATGGATCGGGATATTTCCCGTGGTGGCGATGCTTGGCCCCAGGCAGTGTGGAAAAACAACGCTGGCCAGAGCAATGAATGCCGACCACTATTTCGATCTTGAAAATCCCCAGGATGCCGCCCGGCTGGAACAACCCCAGCTTGCCCTTGAAGACCTGACGGGGCTTATTGTCATTGACGAAATCCAGCGTATGCCCGAACTGTTTCCGCTGCTGCGCTATCTGGTGGATCAGGGCCTGAACCGGAAATTTGTGATTTTGGGAAGCGCATCGCGGGATTTGATCCGGCAAAGCTCGGAATCCCTGGCCGGCCGGATCGCTTATTATTATCTGGGCGGGTTCCGGCTGCACGACATTGGTTCGGAGAACATGAAAACCCTGTGGCTGCGCGGCGGATTACCACGATCCTTTCTATCGGATTCGGATGAAGAAAGCTGTCTGTGGCGCAATCAATATGTCACCACTTTTCTGGAACGGGACATCCCCCAGTTGGGAATCACCATTCCCGCCAGAACGCTTCGGCGCTTCTGGCTCATGTTGTGCCATTATCATGGACAGATTCTGAATTACGCGGAACTGGGACGGTCTTTCGGGGTTTCGGACATGACCATCCGGAAATACTGCGACATCCTGGAAGGTACCTTTATGATCCGTATGTTACAGCCATGGTACGCCAATGTCGGAAAGCGGGTGGTCAAACGGCCCAAGCTCTATCTGAGAGACTCCGGCCTTTTTCACGCCCTGTTGTCCATCGAAAAACCGGAACAGCTATATACATCCCCCAAGTTGGGTGCATCCTGGGAGGGTTTTGCTCTGGACTGCGTTTGCCGCGCGCTGGGGAAGGAAGATACCGAACTGTTCTTCTGGCATACCCATGGCGGGGCGGAACTGGACCTCTTCTGGCAATGGGGAGGAGGGAACTGGGGGGTGGAATTCAAATATGAAGACGCCCCCCGCTTGACCCGGTCCATGCAGACGGCCATGGATGATTTGCAATTGACCGGCCTGTGGGTTGTCTATCCCGGTAAAAGCGCATATGCCCTGGCGAAAAATATACGGGTGCTTCCGCTGCCAGAGATCGGCGTTACGTGGAATTATGAAGAAATGTTGAGTGTTAAATTTTGAATGTTGAATTGATGATGCGCTTCGCGCTGCCTTGTTGTTGAATATTAAATATAAAATTCAAAATTTCTATAGTTGTTTTTCAAAAACAAATCTCTTTTTTGTTTAAATAATGGTCAAAATAATGGTATGTTTTAGCCATGCTCAATCGAATTGCTGAAAATTATTTATATGTCTGGCACCGGAAAGGCCGCCGAAAGCCTCTGGTGATCCGGGGGGCCCGGCAGGTGGGCAAATCCACCCTGGTGCGCCGGTTTGCCCAAAACAACGGGCTGGTCCTGAATGAAATCAACCTGGAGCGGCATCTGTATCTGGACACGGTTTTCAAGTCTCTTGATATGGATGTCATCCTGCGGGAGCTGGACGCCCTGGCAGGCCGCCGCATTCATTCCCCGGACGCGGTCTTGTTTCTGGATGAAATTCAGGCCACTCCCCATGCCATTGCCGCACTCCGGTATTTTTATGAAACCATTCCCGATCTCCCGGTCATTGCCGCCGGCTCCCTTCTGGAGTTTGCCCTGGCGGACCATCATTTTTCAATGCCCGTGGGCCGCATCGACTACTATCATCTGGGACCCATGACGTTTGGGGAATTTCTGGCCGCGAAGGAACCCGATCTGGCCCCTTATCTTTCCGGGTTTCATCCCAATCAGCCCATCCCCCTGGCCGCTCACCAGAAACTGATCAAACGCCAGCGGGAATTCCTGTTTGTGGGCGGGATGCCGGAAGCCGTGAACGCATTTGTGGCGGAAAACGCTTTGCCGGAAGTCACGGCCGTCCATCGGTCCATTGCGGAAACCTATCAGGATGATTTTTCCAAATACGCCAAACAAAAAGACCTGGCGTTAATGCAGAAGGTGTTCCGGCAGATTCCCCGGATGATCGGGCAGAAAGTCAAATACAGCAATTTCTCTCGGGAAGACAAATCCCGGGAAGTGCGGACCGCCATCGACCTGCTGGTCAAGGCCCGGGTCTGTCATCAGGTATTCCACAGCAATTGTTCCGGCGTGCCGCTCATGGCGGACATCCATGAAAATGTTTATAAGCTGGTGTTCATGGATGTGGGCATGGCCGCCTGGCTCACCGGGCTGGACTGGATCGCCCTTCAGCGGCTCGATGGCCCGGCCCTTGTCAATGAGGGAAAACTCGCGGAACAGGTTGTGGCCCAGCATTTATTAAGTCCCCTGGAACCGCCCCGGCTGGTGTACTGGCTTCGGGAGCAGAAATCCGCCAATGCGGAAGTGGATTTTGTGACGGCCAGCGGCAATCAGGTCATCCCCGTTGAGGTTAAAACAGGCAAAAGCGGGGCGCTCAAATCCCTGCAACAGTTCGCCCTGCATAAAAAAGCAAACCTGTGCGTGCGGTTCGACCTCAATCTGCCTGGCATGCAGGAGATCACCCATTCCGCAAAAGTGGCGGACTGCAGCGTGCCGGTGTCTTACCGTCTTTTGTCGCTTCCCCTGTATCTGGCGGAGGAATTGCCACGGATATTGGATGAAATAAGAATGGGTAGCAGAGGAATCAATCGCCCGTAAAACGGGTATCGTCTCATGAATTCGCAATTTATTTTTTACCGGCGTTTCGGTAATGACGCCATCAACGGGAAGAGTGGGAACATATGACTATAAATCCGGATTTTATTGCACCGTGTGGTCTGTATTGCGGGGTTTGTGCCATTTACATGGCACATCGTGATAACAACCAGAAATTTAAAGAACGGTTAGCGAATCTGTATCAGGGGGGCATTCAAGGAAAAGGCAGGCTTCCAAACAGCGAAACGCTTTCCGCACAGGAAATTCGATGCGGCGGGTGCCTGTCTGATGATCGTTTTATGCATTGCAGGCAATGTGCCATCCGGGACTGTACCAGGAAGAAAGGGTACAACGGATGCCACGAGTGTGATGAATTTCCCTGTCAGCATATTGAAAACTTTCCCATGACGGTTGGGAAAAAGGTAATTCTGCGGGCTGTTCCCTATTGGCGGAAGGTTGGTACTGAAAAATGGATTCAGGATGAAGAAGCCCGCTACATCTGTCCCAAATGTGGCAACACCGTTTTTCGGGGAGTTGTGACATGCAATCAGTGTGGCGCGAAGTTGGATCTGGATTAGTTTTCAAGAGCAATGAAATTGAAACGAAATGAACTTTGCCGGAGTATTCCATGACGCCCATCCATCTCCTTCTGGTCGATGACGAACAGGGCTTTGTTGAAGCCCTGGCCCGGCGTCTGGTAGGCCGCGGTTATCTGGCGGACTCTGCCATGAGCGGCGAAGAGGCCCTGCGTTTATTGGATGAAAAAAATGACATTGATGTGGTGCTGCTGGATGTCAAGATGCCAGGCATTGACGGACTGGAAACTCTCCGCCGCATCAAAGCCATGCAACCCCTGGTGGAAACGATCATGCTTACCGCTCACGCCACCGTTGACACGGCCGTTGAAGCCATGCGCATCGGGGCACGGGACTATTTGATGAAACCGTGCGATTTGTTGGCGTTAACCGGCAAGGTGGACGCGGCGGCACTTCGCAAACGGGAACGCGAGAGCAAAATAATCGATGTGCGCACGCGACCGTATATTACCGAGCACGAAAAGCAAGCGTTGATTGCCGCCATTTTGGCTTCATAGACGCTTGATATCCGCATTTTTGGTGGTTGTCGGTATTTCCCGCGCAGCCCGGTCGATGGCATATACAGACGGTGTGATTGTTGTCAGGCTGACAGGAGGCGAATACGCCATGAAGAACACCGCGGGGGGAGAATTCAGGGAACCTGGGCTTTGGGAGACCATCCGCGAGGCCTTTTTCGGCGTGCGCCGGATGATGGATTGCATCCAGATGGAGGTCACTACCCGCTGCCCGGGCCGATGCATCTACTGCCCCCACACCATATATCATGCCCAGTGGCTTCCGCGCGACATGGATATGGGCACTTTCGAGCGGCTGTGGCCGCTCATGCGAAAAGCAAGCCGCGTACACCTGCAGGGTTGGGGCGAACCATTGCTCCATCCCGGCTTTTTCGAAATGGCGGCGCTGGCGCGCAAGGCCGGCTGTGCCGTGTCCACCACGACATGCGGGTTGTGCATGAACAAAGACATTGCCAGGAAGATTGTCGACAGTGGGATCGACATGGTGGCTTTCTCGCTCGCGGGTACCGATGCGGCCAGCAATGCCACACGCCATGGCGTGGAATTTGCCCGTGTGTGTGAAGCCATCGGCCTGCTTCAGGATGTACGCCGATCAGCCATGGCTGTACACCTGGAAATCCATTTCGCCTACCTGATAATGGCTTCCAGCATGGAGGCGGTGCGAGATCTGCCCGACCTGGCGCACCGGCTGGGAGTACACGCCGTCGTTGTCAGTACATTGGATTACATTGCCGATCCGGTTTTCGAATGCGAGGCGTTCATGCCCCATGAAGCCCACAAACTTGCCCAGCTTGAAGCGGTATTGGCTGAAACCGGGGTCGAGGCGAAACGTCTTGGCGTGGACTTTCACTGGTCGCTGCCTCGTCCCGCTGCCTCAGGCAAAGGATGCCGGGAGAACATTGTCCGCTCCCTTTGTGTGGCGGCCGATGGGTCAATCGCTCCCTGCGTTTACGTGAATATGCCCGTCAACCGATTCGATCCAAAACGTCGCGTATTCGGCAACGTCAACGAAACGGATCCGTTGAAGATATGGGAAAGCAATGCGTTTCGCCGCTTTCGCGAAGATCTGGTATCCGGCGACGCGGACCTTCCGTGCCGGATGTGTCCCAAGCGTTTCATGATTTAAGCGGGAATTGGCATACAGGGTAATAAAGAAACGTCGTTTCATTCATGGGGGCAATACAACTTATCTTGTGGCGGGAGCCGAAACAGCGAATTTTCTACCAGGCAGAAAAAACATAGCGGTCCACCGGAGCGAATTCGTCGGTCAGGAGTGGTATATCCGAATCAACAGGGGGCTCGAGCCGGTTGGCAAGCATGGCTGCGATATCCAAGTCCGGACTCGGAACAAGGGGCTCAGCCTCTGAGACAAACGCCGCAATAATGATATTTTGCCATAGGAACGGGTCATCCGGATTGTTTACGGCAAAGGCCATGACTCTGGGAAATGTGCTTGCACATGTCGAAAAAAGCGCGCGGAAAAATCGGCCGCGGTCTCCTTCAATCGCAGACAGGAGATTGATCAGAACCACACCGCCAGGGGGCATTGAAGCCTTGATGCGCTGCATCGTTTCCACAGTGGTCAGATGAAATGGAACGGCGTAGTGGGAATTGAACGTGTCGCAGAGGATGACCCCATATTTTTCAACATTCCGGTTGAGGAATGTTCGGGCATCTTCCTCGATAATGTTCAGACGCGGATGATCGCGGAGCCCGAAATGGTCCCTGGCCAGCGCCGTGATCCCGGGATCCAATTCCACGACATCCACATGAACAGTCACATAGTTTTCCAGCACATATTTGGGAAAAGAATACCCGCCGCCACCCAGCACCAGCAATCGCTGCATGTCCGGTGCAAAATACTTGGCCAGTCGATAGAAGCGGGTGTAAGGCAGGACCAGTTCGGAAGGATCGTCCATATACATGGCCGACTGCCAGGCATGAGGACCTGTGGACATTATCCGGACGACCCGACCGGTGCTTTTTTCTTTCCCATTAAAAACAAGGACCCGGTTATACGGCGTGTCTACGTCTACAAAACCCTCAGCAGCCATCTTCTTGTCATAGCCCAGCGCCAGGAAAAGTAAAATCAGGAAAACTGTGCCGGTTACAATCTTGATCGACGTATGGCTGCGTTCCACCAGCAAAGATGCCACAACCAAAACCGCGGCCATCAGCAAGAGGATGTTTGTGCTTCCAAGTACCGGGATGAGCGCAAATCCGGCCAGGAATGTACCCGATATGCTTCCGACGGTGGAAATGGCATAGAGATTTCCAGCCGTTCGACCGCTTGTCCGCGTGTCTTGAAGCTTGAGCCTTACGGCAAAGGGAGACACCATGCCGATGAGTATCGAAGGCGGCGCAAACAGTAGCAGGGTTGCCGAAACGACGGTCAGATGCAGGCCGCCGCTTTGGGCCTGAAGAAATCCAAGGACAAACGTTTTGATCATGACCACAAAAGCTGTGGCAAAGGCCGAAATCAGAATGATTCTGGCAAGCAGCCGGGCCTCCGGACGCCGGTCTGCCAACCGTCCGCCCCACCAGTATCCGATGCTGAGAGAAGCCAGAATAACGCCGATCAGGCTGGTCCATACGACCAGAGAGGTGCCGAGATATGGTGCCAGTATACGTGATCCGGTCAACTCGATCACCATCACCACAGCCCCGCAGAGAAAAACAGCGATTTCAAGCATATGAGATTTTTTCCAGATTGGTGTGATAGAGACCCGTCAGACTTGAAAGCCCTTGGATAAACTGGTAACCGCTATCTGTTTTTCCATATGGGTTTTTCTTTTTTGATAAATGCAGTAATGCCGTTCTGGGCATCCTCCGCCATCAGATTCATGGTCATGGCGTGACTGGCATACTGCATGGCGTGGTCATCCGTCTGATCGATCTGGTCGTAAAAGCCTTTCTTGCCGATAGCCAGCACAAACCGGCTGGCCTCTGCAATCTGAAGCGCCAGATTTTCCGTTTCTTTGGAAAGGTCTTCAAGGGGAACGACACGGTTGACCAGTCCCATTTCCCTTGCTTCGGATGCTGAAAAAAACCGGCCTGTCAAGAGCATTTCCATGGCGGCTTTTCTCCCGATGGCCCGGGTTATTGCTACCATGGGTGTTGTGCAGAACAGTCCGATCCGGACACCGGGTGTTGCAAATCTGGCTCCCTCTTCCGCAATGGCCAGATCACACCAGGCGACCAACTGGCAGCCAGCGGCTGTCGCGACGCCCTGAACCTGCGCAATGACGGGCTGCGGTATGGTGTGAATCATTTGCATCATGTTTGTGCACTGGTCAAAAATGAACTTGTATTCTTTGACACCCTGTCCCGTCATTTCTGACAAATCATGTCCGGCACAGAAATGTTTGCCCGCAGCCCGAATGATCACCACCTTGATGGATTCATCTCCGGATACGGCGGTCAGGGCATGGATGATTTCTCCAATCATTTTTTTGGACAGCGTATTGATTTTTTGGGGATTGTTCAAGGTCAGCCAGCCGATTGATCCCTCTTTTGAAAAAAGAATTTCATCATAGTCCACGGAAATACCCTCCTTTGTATGGCTTTTTAGATAATGATTTTGAGTGCGTTATCTTGAAGTCTCCAGCATGGATAGGCCGTATTGACCTGGAAAAAACGGCATGATATGTTCTTGCAGAAAATAAGTCAAAAATCAACGTGATGAACATATCAGAAAAAATGATTCCTGTCTGTGGCCGGTGAGCATACCCGGGAAAACGCCTGGAAGTGGGCAACAACCCTGTCTAATCAAGCATGGCGCATGAATGATCACAATTGATACCGGACAGTTTCAGATACCTGTCCTGGCCATTGGAAAGGGTTGGCTGGTGGTGGACAAACCCGCAGGTCTGACGGTTCACAACGCGTCCAGCCAAGATCTTTGCTCCCTGGCATCTGCCGGAATTCAAAAAGATGCGACGCTTCAGGCGCAGATAGTCATGGATCCGGGTTTTGGTGTCAATCCGGTTCATCGCCTGGACAAGGAGACAAGTGGCATTATTTTATTGGCCGTAAACCGGGAGATGTTTCGATTCTTTTCGAATCAGTTTGAATCCCGTCTGATAAAAAAGCAATATACTGCAATTCTGCATGGCCGACTTGAAAAACCGGAAGATAACGTTCCGTGGGGAACATGGCGCTGGCCCCTTGCCGAAACCGCTGGCGGACGCCATCATCCCGAAGGCGCTGGAAGCCGAAAGGCGTGCCAAACCCGTTATCAGGTTGTTGATTACAGCGCCCATTACACGTTGGTAGAAATAGAGCTTCTGACCGGCCGCACGCATCAGATACGACGACACGCAAAATTGTCCGGCCATCCGGTTGTCGGCGATGCACGTTACGGCTCGGTGCGGGCCATAAACTACCTGAGGCGGAATTATGCGTTTGACCGTCTCGCGCTGCACGCACGCACGCTCACCATGCAACTGCCTGACGGAAAAACGCCGGAAACCATCGAAACCACAACGATTCCAGCCCAAATGCAGGATTTGTTTCAAAACGACTTTTCTGCCTATTTGACCTGAATGACCGTACCAATTCATTTATAGCTTTCAAGATAAAATTTGGGGTGCGTTATCGGTCGGGGATGACCGACAGTTTTTCAAGGCGTCAGCCGCAAAAGCGCTATCCCCCTCTCTGCTGCCTTCCCAAGATCATTATCTTAAAAGCGATATAAACATAAGGAAAAAACAATGGATGGACAGCACCGAAAAGAAATTCGACCAGGCGTACATGTTGAAATCATTTTGAAGAAAGATCAGCGAACCGGTCATCGCACAGCAGGGATCGTCAAGGACATCCTGACATCTGCCGCCTATCATTCCAGAGGAATCAAGGTCCGCCTGGAGAACGGACAGATCGGTCGCGTGCAAGTGGTTCTGTTGGATGAAAACACACCGCACCGTGTCACTGGATGATTGTCAATTAAAAATAAATGGGTATTCATAATGAATCATTCCAGAACGCATTCAACTTGAGACCGCGAAACCAGGTGGGTAGACAGGCGAACCGGAATCAGAAATCCGTGTGACTGGAAAGGATATGCCATGACAACTTATGCCAGATATCGCGTACGTATCATCGGAAGGGTTCAAGGCGTTGGTTTCCGGCTGGAAACGCTTCGGGAGGCAAACCGGCTGGGTGTGACCGGCTGGGTGAGAAATGCCAAAGACGGGTCGGTCGAGGCGGTTATTGAGGGAGAAGAAGGGCCGGTAAACGCCATGATTGACTGGTGCTGGAGCGGACCGTCATTTTCGCGCGTGGCGGGTGTTGAAACAATCCCGGAAAACTATCAAAACGAGTTCAAATCGTTTACCATTGCGCGGTGAAAGGGGAAGTGAATTTAAAAACAAGCCTGACAGCCTTCAGTATTCACCCTGAAGGCTGTCAGCCGAAGCGGTTTCGCTGAATATCAGACCGCGTCCTTCAGCTTTTTGCCTGCGCGGAACTTGATGACATTGCCTTTCTTGATTTTAATGGCTGCGCCTGTGCGGGGATTTCTACCTTTTCTGGCTTTCCTGACGGTTTTGTAGAAGGTTCCGAAACCGATCAATGAAAATTCACCCTCTTTTTTCTTCAAGGCTTTTCCCACACCATCCATAAATGTGTTTAATGCGGTGGCGGCAGCAGCCGTGGTGATGCCGGCATCCTGAGACATTTTTTCGATCAAGTCGGCTTTTGTCATTCGTCATCCCCCCATTGTTGGTTGTTGTTTATTTGTTAGGCACTCACGTTCATTTTGTTGTTCGATACATGAGAAGGTTTTGTATGTCAACAGGAAAAATTGATTAGAACAGTGCATTTACAAAAGCGGCAGCGTCAAACCGCTGCAAATCGTCAATGGCTTCCCCAACCCCGATATAGGTTAACGGAATATTCATCGTATGACAGATGCTGATTACGACTCCTCCCTTGGCCGTTCCATCCAGTTTCGTCAATGCGATGCCGCTGATGTCGATGGATTCGTGAAATAATTTTGCCTGAGAAAGGGCATTCTGACCAGTGGTGGCATCCAGAATCAACAGGGTTTCGTGAGGGGCATCCGGAAGTTTTCTGGCAATGGCTTTTTTGATTTTTTTCAGCTCTTCCATCAGATTGACCCGTGTATGCAGCCTCCCGGCAGTATCGACCAGCACAATGTCCATATTTCTGGCAATCGCGGCCTCCATGGCATCATAGGCGACAGCGGCCGGGTCCGAGTTCGCCTTGTGGCGGACGATATCTGCGCCGGAGCGTTCAGCCCATATTGCCAGTTGCTCCGCGGCTGCAGCCCGAAAGGTGTCTCCTGCGGCGATCAATACTCTTTTTCCGTCTCTGGCATACATGGCAGCCAGCTTGCCGATAGTGGTCGTCTTGCCGACGCCGTTCACGCCCACAACCAGGATAACATGGGGTTTTCCAGATTCAGTCGCCACAGCTTGGGCCTGTCCCATCAGACCAAGGATCTCTGACTTTAAAAGGGCTTTCAACTCCTCAGTGCCGGAAAACACGGACTCTTTGTGTCGGGACAGGCGATCGATCAGGCTTTGAGTGGTCTGAATCCCGATATCCGACGTGATCAGCATTTCTTCCAGTTCTTCCAGCAGGTCATCATCCAGTTTTCGGCGGGTTGTAAACAGCCGATCGATATCCGTGTTCAATATCTGGCGGGTTTTGCTGAGTCCGTTCTTCAGCCGCTGAAAAATTCCTTTGGATTCTTTTTCCGCCGGTTTGTCGCTGTCTGGGGAAGCCACCAATGTTTCATCGGCGATATCCGAAACAGCCGACTTTGCCGCAGAGTCGTCTGTTTTGTTGGTTTTGAACCAGTTAAATGCCATAAAACACCCTTCTCTCACGCGTCAGCCTGTTTTTGTGTGAACCGTTCCAGATTGACAGTGACAATTTTTGAAATTCCCTTTTTTTCCGCGGTTACGCCCAGCAGAACATCTGCAAATTCCATGCTGCGGCGATTATGCGTGATCATGATAATCTGCGAGGTTTCCCCGATCATTTTCAGCAACTGATTGAAGCGAAAGATATTTTCTTCGTCCAGCGGGGCATCGATTTCATCCATCAGGCAGAACGAGGCGGGTTTGATCAGAAAAATGGAAAAAATAAACGCGATGCCCGAAAGTGCCTTCTCGCCGCCGGAGAGGAGGCTGATGCGCGTCAGTTTTTTTCCCGGAGGCTGTATCATGAATTCGATACCGGTTTCAAGGGGTTTATCCGGATCAGTCAGAATCAGACCGGCAGAGCCACCGTCAAAAAGCCTGGGGAAAATTTCCTGAAGCTTTTCGTTGATGGCAGTATAGGTTTCGATCAGTTTTTCCTGAGTGATCCGATTGATTTTCCGAATGACCGCTTCCAGATCCGCAATCGACTGAATCAAGTCCTGTCTCTGTGATGCCATAAAGTCATGACGGATTTTCAACGCATCAAACGCCTGGATCGCACCCAGATTGACATCCTGAAGTTTTAGCAATCTGGCCCTGCATTCAGCCAGATCGCTTTCCATGACAGAGGCCGGAGGTTGAGGATGGGTCATTTCCGCCGCCATTTCCTTTCGGAACTGTGCAAGCGATCCCTGATAGTGATTCTCGATGGTGTGGATGCGATGCTCCCGGCCGATGTTCAGTTCGGCAAGCACCATCTCCTGGGACTGAATCTGTTTCAGGATGGTGTTCCGCTCTTCTTGTATATCCTGAATCTGTCTGTCATGTTCCTGAATCCGGACGACGAGTTGCGAATAGACCTGCTCGCTGATTTCAAGATTTGATTTTACACCCTGCTTTTTGTGATTCAGCCCGACCAACTGCTTTTCAGACGCGTCTTCCAGAATCTGACAGTCCTGTATCGCCTGTTTCCGGGACTCGATATCCGCATCGATCTGCAGAAATCTTTCCGCGCTTTCTGTCTGGAATTGCCGGATTCTTCGAAGGGTATCCACCGCATTTTCCAGTTGTACGCCGGCAGTCGTCAACCTGAGCTTCAGACCGACAACCGCCTGCTGCTGTTGTTCCAGTCTGTCTGAGCTTTCCCTGATTTCTGCGGAAACCCGTGTCAGATCCAGTTGTATGGATGCAATATCTGTTTGAATCGTATTCAGGAGCCCGCCATATCGGGTTATTTCCGCTGCGGAGTCGGTTTCCTCGCCATCCAGCTTTTCCTGCTCCAGTTGAACGATATCGGCATGCCTGCGGGCGTTTTTAAGTTTTTCTTCTGTCTGAAACACGGTTTTCTCGGCCGATGTGTGGCGTTCCCGAATCTGGCGCGAATGCGAGATGGCCTGCTGAAGGCGGTTTTCTGCATTTCGGATTCGTATGTCGCATTCGGCCTGTTGGCTTCTGGCTTTTTCAATTTCGACATCCAGTTCATTCAGGCGTGTTTTGAGTTGACCCAGTTCAGTTTTTTGTGCCATGATTCGCTGCGTGCCGTCGCCGGTTCCACCGCTGATGACGTTGTTTATGCCCACAACGTCTCCATTTCGTGTGACCACGCGACCGTCCGGCAAAAGGGATTGCCGAGAGGACAGGGCGTCATCCAGTGTATCCGCCACCTGTGTCTGACCAATGAGGGACTGAATAATGAATTCATATTCAGGATTAATATCAACGTGATGAATCAATAAATTGCCTGAATTGGATGTCGGTGCCGGACTTGATTTTGACGGAAATTCACTGACTGGCAAAAACGTGCATCGACCGGCTTTCTGGCGCTGCAGATAATCGATAGCCCGGGTGGCTGTTTCAACCCGATCCACCAGAACATATTGCAGGCAGTCTTCCAGACCTGCTTCCAGAGCCGTTTCATAGCCCGGCTTTGAACTGACCATGTCGGCTACAAGCCCTATAATGGATTCTTCATGAGATATTCCGGAGGGGTTTTGAGCATTCAGGCTATTGCGGTATGGTTTCATAACGGCACGAACGCCATCCCGATACCACTCAAAATTGTCGGCCATTTTTTTTAACGCGGCATAGCGGGAAGCGATCCGATGCCGTTCCGATTCAATCGTTCGGGTCGATTGGATTTTTATGGCCTGCTCCTGAGCGGCCAGCCTGATTTCTTCCCGAATTGACTCTTCCAGGCGAATGTTGGCGTCAATTTCCAGTGAAAGATGCTGAAGTGACCGGGTCGCCTCTTCCATCGTGTTTTCAAGCGTGGAAACGGTTCTGGATATCTGAAGAGACTCTTCATCAATCTGTTTGATGCGCCTGCGGATCTGCTGCCGTGTTTCTGAGGCCGAACGAAAAATCTGCTGGTACCGGGCTTCCTGGGAACTGAAGTTCAGAAGTTTTTTCCGGTTTTCCTCAAGTGTCTGCGTCAACCACTGAACCCTGGCGCGACACTCATTTTCCGCGTTCTGTTCGGTTGCGATCGCGCTTTGGATGGATGCGGTTTGTTCTCGAAGCAGGGCTTCCTGGCTTTCAACAGAGGCAATATCCTGATTGATTTTAAGCCGTCTGGCAGCCAGGGTCTCGTGGTCGCCCTGAAGTTTCTGACATTCGGTTTTCAAACGGTTCTGTTCCCGCTGGGTGTGTTCCCTGTCCTGCACGGTTCGATCGATCTGGCGTTGGGTATCGAACTGAAGCGCGGTCAAACGGGATATCTCCCCCTGTTTCTGGATCATTTCCAGTTTAAGCGATTCAATCGCTGCATCTGCAGAAGACAATTGGACACTCTGAACTGCACCATGATCCTTCAGACCGGCCAGACGATGATGGACATCACGTATTTGCTGATCCAGATTGTCGATGGCAGACAGATTAAGAAGGATTTCAAGTTTTCTGGCTTTTTTCTGATACTTGAAATATTTTTCCGCTTTTTTGGCCTGGCGTTCCAGGCTGGACAATTGTTTCTGAATTTCCGAAAGGATATCATTCAACCGTATCAGGTTTTGATGGGTTTCATCCAGTTTGTGCTCAGTTTCAATTCGTCTGGCCTTATACCGCGTTGCACCGGCAGCCTCTTCGATATAACTGCGTCGTTCCTCCGGGCTTGCCTCGGTGATTGCCCCGATGTTTCCCTGCTGAATAAATGCATAGGATCGGCTGCCTGCACCGCTTCCCAGAAGAAGCTGCTGGATATCTTTCAGGCGGCAGGGCTGACGATTCATCCAGTAGGCACTCTCCCCGGATCGGTGCAGCCTTCTGGAGATCATGATTTCAGTGTATTCCCGAAATTCTTCGGGGAGTTCGCCTGCGTCGTTTGAGAGGGTTAGTGAGACCTCAGCCATATTCAAAGGCGGTTTGCCTGCGGCTCCGGAAAAAATGACATCCTCCATGGCTTTTCCGCGAAGCTGTTTTGCGCTCTGTTCGCCCATCACCCATTTCAGGGCGTCCAGCACATTACTTTTGCCGCATCCGTTTGGACCCACAATGGCTGTTATACCGTGGGGAAACGCGATGACGGTTTTTTCCATAAAGGATTTGAATCCAAAAATTTCCAGTCGTTTGATGCGCATATATCAAAATAAATGTTGATGGTGTATGTTTGAAAATCCCAATTTATCAGTCGAAGACATAATCCGTCAAACAATATGGAATTGATCGTTTGAAATCCTGCTTGACTTTACCCACATCGGTAAGTAATTCTAAAAATCAGAATTCTGAATTCTGAATTCAGAATTCAGAATATATGGCATAGACTTCAAGATCGTAATTTTGGGAAGGTGGGAGGGAAGGTCTATAGACAGTTTTTCGGACATCCTCGACCGTAATGCGCCCAAACCGCTTGATCTTGAAGTCTATAGATACCATGATGACAAAATTGGAGGCGATCATGCCGGAAACAACGGGTTATTCAATAGACAGTCTGCTGAATCATTCCGAAGTCAAAACAATCTCCGAAGATGTGAACACGGAAACCATGATGAGAAGGCAATGCCTTCCCCAGTTATGCTCGGTGTTTTCCCATCCGGTTACCCAACTGACAGAAACCAGTCAGTTTACGTTTGACCTGGATCATGAAGCCATCAAGAAGCTTCCCCACATCATTAATAACCCGGTGCAGTTTATTTCCAGCATGGACTCTCCGGATATGGCCACATTGAATCAATATCAGAAGAATCGAAATATCGGAATCGTTTTTTCCGGTGGACCGGCACCCGGCGGGCATAATGTGATTGCCGGACTGTTTGACGCTGCCAGAAAAGCCAATTCTGAAACCAAAATTTACGGGTTTTTAAATGGTCCGGACGGAGTCATCGAAAATCGCTATATCGAGATCACAGAAAAAATGATCAATAATTACCGCAATCTCGGTGGATTTGGCATGATCAAGACAGGTCGCACCAAGATTGATACCGAAAAAAAAATGAGCCTGGCCAGAGAAACCTGCAAGAAACTCCAACTGGATGCCCTGGTGGTAGTGGGCGGTGATGACTCAAATACAAATGCGGCATTCATGGCACAAGAATTTTTTGCCGATGGTATTCAGGTTATTGGCGTTCCCAAAACCATTGACGGCGATGTTCAGGTGCGGGACAGCAATGGCCATCTGCTGTGTGCCATGTCTTTTGGATTTCATTCGGCAGCCAGGGCGTTTGCTCAGGAGGTCAGCAATCTGTGTACGGATTGCAGCTCGGACATGAAATACTGGCATATCTGTAAGGTTATGGGCCGTTCGGCCAGTCATCTGGCACTAGAGGTGGCCCTGCAGACACACGCCAATATCACCCTGATCGGCGAGGACCTGGCTGAATATACCGATGTCAGGCGGCTGGAAGAATCCCGAAAAATCGGCGGGACGGATTTTACGGCATTTGGTATGACGCTGCGCCATATGTCCCGGATAATTTGCGATGCCATTGTTCGCCGGGCCGCAGCGGGTAAAAATTTTGGCGTGATGATCATCCCTGAGGGGGTTATGGAATTTATCAATGAAATCCAGGTCTTCATTCTCAAGCTCAACACCATTATCGCCGAATATAACAAAACCCATGACACGGTTTTTCACGGTGATTTCCCGATTCTTGAAAACAAACGGGATTATCTCCGTAAACTGGCGCAGCAATCCCGTGAAAACAAAATGCTTTCAATCTGGAATGCGCGAGATGACGACCTGTTCAATGATCTGCCGGATTTTTTCCAGGAAGGACTCCTTCTGGAGCGGGATAGTCATGGAAATTTTCAGTTTTCCCTGGTGGAAACCGACAAGGTCATCATGGAACTGGTTCGCGATTATCTGAAAGTTCTGAAAGAAAAAGGCATTTACAAGATGGGTATTCATCGGGAAGATTACGCCCGAATTCTGGAAAATTCAGGCCTTTCACCCAGTCGATTCGGACAGGCTCTGTTTAAAAATTATGACTCTGGAACATATCTGCTGATGAAGGAAGCCATCATTTCTCTCAAAACGCTCAAGCAAACCCTGGTTCGCGCGGGTCTAATGACCGATGATGACCATATCCCGCCAGCGATCGAAAAAATTTATAATCAATCGGTACCCCAATTCAAAACGCAAACGCATTTCTATGGATATGATGGCAGGGGAAGCCTGCCCACAACGTTTGACTGTGTTTATACCTACAATTTGGGATGGACGGTTTTCAGTCTGATTGCCAATGGCGTAACCGGGCAGATGGCAGCCATATACAATCTGGAACAGCCATTTTCCGGGTGGACCCCTGCAGGCCTCCCCCTCGCCCCGCTCATGCACCTTGAGGAAAGAACCGGCAGGTTGTCACTGGTTATGGAAAAAAGTCTGGTGGATATACAATCCCCTGCGTTCCAGGTTTTGAAGGCCAACCGGGAAAAATGGCTGGCTTCTGAGCCGGGACCGGATCATTACCGGATTCCGGCACCCATCCGTATGGTAAATGACGTGGATGATGACAGGCCCATCACGCTGATCCTGAATGAAATCGCATTTCAACAGCAGCGCTCAGCCGGCTGATGGACCCCAACAAGGAATATGGTATGAAAGACCATTGTCTTGGCAGCCTGAAGGGTCAGTTTTTAATCGCCATGCCGAATCTGGTTGAACCCAGTTTTTTTCAAACCGTTATTCTTGTATGTGAGCATAACGCATCAGGTGCTGTAGGGGTGATCATCAATCGGACGCATCCATTTCTGACCTGTCGGCACGTTTTTGAAGAAATTCAAATCAACTGCCTGCCCCATATTGCATCGAACCCCATTCATATCGGGGGCCCGGTGCATTCCGAAGAAATATTTATTCTTCATGGGGCTCCGTTTGAATGGAACGGCTCTCTGAGCGTTACGCCATTTGTTTCGCTCAGCAATACGTTGGACCTGCTCAATGAGATCGGGAAAGGGAGCGGGCCGCAATCATTTATCGTGGCACTGGGATGCGCAGGATGGGCACCGGGTCAATTGGAATCAGAACTGAGTCAGAATGTCTGGTTGACGACCCCGGCATACGAGAAGACTATTTTTGATACAGCGGTGAATGACCGATGGGAATCCGCATTGCGACACATGGGGGTCGATCCCCTTTGGCTTTCCAGCCAGGCGGGTCATGCGTAGTTTATGATAATAAAAAAAGGCCGGATATTCACCAATTAAATAATGGGCGATTCTGGCCTTTGACATGAAAAATCCTGTTGTCAATTATCCGTTATCTGAAATGGATTGATCGGGCTCTGATATGTCTGTTTCAGTTGTGGAATTGATGGCGTCCACGGTTTCTGCTTCGTCCCGGTTTTTGCCGGATTTGGGTTTTTTCTTTTTCAGGCAGATTTTGTCCTTTCGAACAAATGCGCAGAGTTTGGGATTATAGTATTCCTTGCAGTTTAAGGGATTATAAAGTGGGCATTCCGGATTTTTTTCTGACATTCTGATTCCCCTTTATCGAATTAATATCATTCCCAATATCAGATTATCCTGAATTTTGCAAGATACATTCATGTGGGATGGCTTTGTAAAAGGCCATGTCAATTTTGATTTTTTGGAATTCATCGTGTATGACCGGGAGGTCAGATTTGAATCATGAATTCATGGACAGGGGGCTGATTATCTTGAAAGTCTATATAGCGTGAAAATGCATCCCGTGTTCAGACAAACACCGGGCACATAACAACACGCCAGTCGTTTTGCCGTGAGTCCGGGTCAAACCCGGCAATGGCGAAAGACCTCATCGGTTCATGAATCGTACCTGACTTTTTGGTTCTTGAATCAATGAAATCAGATAATCGATATCGGCCTGATTAAACGCCGTTAGATCACCCGGATTCAAGGTTGCGAACTGGAAGTGAATTCCGGTTTCGGATTCAATACGAACGATTCGTTGAATACGCTGATCCAGGGTTTCCTGATAAAAACCATATTCATCCTCCAATGCAAACGTCCCTCCGGAAGCATGGCGTTTCATCATATCCAGAATCAGAGGTCCAAATGCCTCTTCCTCCAGAGCACCTGACCAGGCATTGCTCTGAAACCATCTCAACCCGTATGTGTTCCAGGCATAATCCAGCAACTGATCGTTCATTACCGGGTAGTTGTCGTAGAGATGGTTGATCATTAAAATCAAGGGGATCGAACCGAGTTTTTCAGAAAAAGAGGCAAAAATATCGACATGTGTCATCTCGGCTTCCATCAACAGGTTGAAGAATTGATCATAGTCACTATCAAACGCGGTTTGCCAGTCAAATCCCATTACCGCCATTTCCCCGTAAATACCTCCGGCAGATATCTGCAGTGCATGAGGCTTGTTGATACTGTCAATCATCAGCCAATCTGCCAGGGCTTCCATAAACACTTTCACTTCCTGGATATAGACGTCGTCCCAGGGAAGCGGTTGTACATAATCGCCTTCCAGGCACCAGGCGCCTTGTTTTTCTGAAAAAAGCCAATCCGGACTGGCCTGAATATGCCAGCCTCCGTTAAAATAAATCCGTAACACACATTGAAGTCCTGAAGATTTGATCGTCTGAATATAACGCCCCAACAGGTCAAAGGAAAAGTGATTGTCTTCTGGTTCAAGATCACGCCAGTGAACGATCAGATTCACGAATTGAAGGCCGCTGGTTTTCGCCTGCTGGACCTGGGGAGTGAACCAGTATTTCAGATTGTCTTCGGACAGTGGCGTTACGGGAAAAAACAGACCGACGCCGCCAGAAAAAGCAGGGGTGGTGGACCATGAATTTTTGCTGCCATGGGCAGCATGGGCAGTGATTCCTGACATCAGGATCAGCGCAAATAGAATGGAAAGAACATGAATCAGATGGGTGGCTCGGGATTTAATGCAGATGTTGGGACAAAAATATGGTGTATCCATGAGAAGGCCTCCTCCATGTTTTCCGTGCAGAAAGGCATTTGGAAGGTGCCATCTCCCGCCCGGCAACTCTGCTGCCATATTCCGGAAAAGAACTTAGGCCAGAAGCTTTGCGTCCCACCCTTTCGGATGGTTTGCCATTATCAGACGAATCATTTAAATATGACTGGGGGTATCATCAGTCTGGCAATATAATGCGTTCGGAATGCTGAATCAAAACGCAATTGATGTCGAACCGATGTGTTTGACTTTAGAATGACTGTTTGTTGATGTCAATAGGAATAGTTATTGATAAATTGCCGGTCTCAGGGTTCCGGCATCTGTCTTTGTGGTGATCAAATATTTCCAGCATCATTGAAGCTGTTGCCCATGGTTGAACGGTGTGATATATCGAAGATCGATAAAAACAGGATCTGAATTATACCGATGATGATCAGTAATTTACCCAGCGATGGCGTTATTTATGCCGAATGGCTGATTGACGGAACTGGCACCAGGCCACAGCAGAATATATGGATCACCATTCATGATCATATGATTTCAGGAATTTATACTTGCTATACGGATATTCCCAATCATCATCCTGTGTTAAATCCACCAATTCTTAATTTTTCCGGACATACGGTGATGCCGGCATGGATTGACTGCCATGTTCATCTTGTTATGTCAGGAACACCTGATGCGGATATTCGCAAGTCCCAGTTGGAGATGGATTATCAAAAAGCCCGTATGGTTATTTCCACCCATCTTCAGGATGTTATCCAATGTGGTATTGCGGCTGTCAGGGACGGTGGGGATGGCCATGGCCACACACTTCGTTATAAACATGAGAATCGAGAGTCATTCAATCCGGCTGTTCAATTGAAAACGGCTGGAAAAGCCTGGCATCAGGCTGGCCGTTATGGCAAGCTGATCGGGGATTGTCCCGAACCCGGCGAATCCCTGTCAGAAGCCTTGGCCAAGTCAATGACACGGCCGGATCCGGTCTGTCCGGATCACATCAAGATTGTCAACTCGGGCCTGAACAGTCTGACCTGTTTTGGAAAGGAAACCAAACCCCAGTTTTCCATGCAGGAAATGACAGCGGTTGTGAAATTTGCTCGGTGGATGAACCTTCCTGTCATGGTTCATGCCAATGGAAAGCTTCCGGTCCAGATTGCAGTTGAATCGGGTTGCAGCTCAATTGAGCATGGTTTTTTTATGGGCCGGAACAATCTTGAAAAACTGGCGGAGAGGCAGATCGTCTGGATTCCCACAGCCATTACCATGAAAGCCTATTCGGAATGGCTTTTACCCGCCAGCAACGAGGCGGAAACAGCCATCCGCAACCTTGAGCATCAGATCGGGCAGATGATGCTGGCCAGGAAACTGGGTGTTCCGATTGCCCTGGGCACGGATTCCGGAAGTCTGGGCGTGTTTCATGGGTATTCTGCCAAAGAAGAACTGAAACTTTTCCAGGAGGCAGGGTTTTCTGTTTCAGAAGCGATTCAATGCGCAACATTGAATGGCGCCCGTCTGTTGGGCATCCCGAATCTGGGAAGTCTTCAACCGGGAAAACGGGCCTGTTTCACAGTCATTGACGGCCCGCCGGAGCAACTTTTTGCCAATCTGAACTCGCTGAAGGGATTAACATGACGGTTGCTGTTCAAAAAAAATCAACTATTTACAGGGGGCGGGTGTTTGAATTAACCGCCGAGGATATCACGCTTCCAAACGGGACACACATGACAATCGATATTATCCGGCACCCCGGGGCTTCGGCCATCGTGCCGGTACTTGATTCCGGAAATGTGGTTCTGCTGCGTCAATATCGTCATGCGGTCGGAGGAGACATCTGGGAAATTCCTGCCGGTACGTTTGATGGCCGTGAAGATCCCCTGATCTGCGCAAAGCGGGAATTGACTGAAGAAACCGGCTATACAGCCGGATCCTGGACCAGGCTGGGTGAGATCATTCCGGTTCCGGGTTATTCGGATGAACGGATTCATCTGTATCTGGCTTCCGGTTTGACCATGACCTCCCAAAATCTGGATCTGGATGAGGTGATTCAGGTTCATGATATCCGGTTTCAGACTGCGATGGACATGGTTTCATCCGGTGAGATTCAGGATGCCAAGACGATTGCCGGATTGTGTCTGGCATGTCGGGTTCTCCAAAACTGTTAACATATCATAGGTATGACTCATTTCTGTCAGGTGAACGGCCATGACATCAAAAAAAGCAACGCTGCGAAATCCGGACCATTTTAATCTGTTATGCGACATCAGTGATCTGACAGCCCTTCTGACGGGCGCCAGCAACATTGAAAATTTTTTGCAGCGAACGGTTGAAATGGTGGCCCGGCATTTGTCTGCCACGGTTTGCTCAATTTATCTGTTTGACGACAAAACGAGTGAAATTGTGCTTCGGGCCACTGTCGGCCTGAATCCAAACGCCATCGGTCAAATTCGGATGAAATCCGGAGAAGGCCTTGTCGGTGCCGCCATGATCAGCCAGCAGGCAATTTGTGAAGGCTCTGCCAGCCACAGCCCGCAATTCAAGTATTTTGAATCGGCAGATGAGGACCGATTTGAAAGCTTTCTGGCTGTACCCATATATAAAGGGATTGAAAATATCGGTGTCCTGGTTGTTCAGCATGAGCACAAAGACTATTTTGATGATATCGATATCATGACGCTGAAAGCCACGGCGTCGCAACTGGCCAGTGCCATTGAAAATGCCCGTCTGTTGATGAATATGAACAGCATGGCTGGTCCTGAGCCAACGTTAAGGGCTCTTGAAAAACTGAAATTCATCAAAGGACAAAGTGCCTGCAGCGGATTTGCACTGGCACCATCCGCCCTGTTCGGCAAAAGCCACGGATGGCTTCTTTCCGAGGATTTTGACAGTCATATGTCGTATACCCGGGCTGACTATCATCGCGCGTTTCAGGCCACTCTGGAACAACTGAAAGAATTTCAGACCCGTTTTTCCGAACGTCTGCCGGAAAGTGCGTCCCTGATTTTTTCCGCCCATTTCATGATGCTGAAAGACCCTCGTTTCAATCAGGAAATTCTGAATCGAATCGATGCCGGAATGTCACCGGCCAGCGCCATTCAGTTGATCGCCAGACGGTATGTCGCCATGTTTTCATCAAGTCCGTACATGTATCTGCGGGAAAAAGTATCTGACATAGAGGATCTGGCCGGCAGACTTCTGGAAAATCTGAGGCAGCAGGACGCCATACCCCCCCATCAGTGGCGGGATCATATCGTGATCGCCCGCGAGCTCTATCCATCAGATATATTGAAACTGATCTCTCAGGATGTACAGGGTGTCATTCTGGTCAGCGGTGGTATCACCTCCCATGTTTCCATTCTGGCCCGATCCATGAAAATTCCAACCGTCATTGCAGACAGTCCGGAGTTGCTTCAGCTTCCGGAAGAAACCCTGCTTCTGCTGGATGGCGATATGGGCAACATTTATGTCGCGCCGCCCCGGGATGTGATTCTTCAGTTTGAAAACCGCAATCGAATTCGGGCGCAGGCAAAGCCTTTCAGCCGAATCATGACACCGACCACGTGTACCCGTGATGGCGAGCGGGTATGGCTTCTGGCAAACATCAATCTGTTAAGTGAACTTTCGCTGGCCAGGGATCTGAAAGCCGAAGGCATCGGTCTTTACAGATCCGAGTTTCCGTTTATCATCAGATCCAGTTTTCCGTCCGAGGAAGAGCAGTACTATCTGTATAAACGGCTCATGGAGGAAATGCCTGAAAAGGACATTACGATTCGAACCCTTGATATCGGTGGTGACAAGGTTCTGTCCTATTCAGACGCCACAGGGGAAGCCAATCCGGAGCTGGGGCTTCGCTCCATTCGCTTTTCCCTCAGCAATCCACAGATTTTTGAACAGCAGGTCCGGGCCATTTTACGGGCTGCGGCACACGCCAAAACCATTCAGATCATGTTTCCGATGATATCTTCCATTGATGAATACCGCGAAGCCAAAGAGGTGGTGACTAACAGCATCAACACCTTGATTCGAAGCGACCTGCCGTATCATCCATCGCCTAAAATCGGCATGATGGTCGAGTTGCCGTGTGTCATTGAGATCATGGATGAACTGGCCCGGGAAGTGGATTTTTTTTCTATTGGAACCAATGATTTTGTTCAATATATGCTGGCGGTTGACCGAACCAATGAAAAAGTGGCCAGATATTATCAGCCCTGTCATCCATCAGTTTTGAGGGGGCTTTCCAAAATTGTTGAGGTAGCCAATCGCCATTCGAAACCCATTTCGGTTTGCGGTGAACTGGCGCATGAACTGGAATATATCTGGTTTTTTATTGGAATCGGAATTCGGCGCCTCAGTGTGGATCCCCAGTTTTTGCCTGTTATCCAGCAGGTCATCAATCGCCTGACCGTAACAGATGCCGCTGCATATGCCCGTGAGCTTCTGTCTCAAAGCACACTGAAAGATACCCGAAAGATAGTGGATCGTCTTCGGGATCAGATGGATGTACGGGAAAACCGGCTGACCGATTGATTTCCCGATCTTCTGGCATCCGATCAACCCACAATTTTTATGAACAAGCGACATGGCCCAATCAGACAAGTTGGCAACGCCGGCGACCCGCCAGTTGAAAATGTTCAATATTCCCTATGGACTTTATCCATACCGGTATGAGGATAAAGGCGGCACATCCCTTGCCTCATCCGCGTTAGGGATAGAAGAGCATTTGGTGATCAAAACGCTCATTATGGAAGATGATTCCGGAAGGCCGTTTATCATTCTGATGCATGGCGACCGCCAGGTTTCGACAAAAAACCTGGCCAGATCGCTGAAAGCCAAATCGGTTAAACCCTGTGACCCCCAGAAAGTGAACCGGCTGACCGGATATGTCGTGGGTGGCATTTCACCGTTTGGTGTGCGGACTCAAATGCCAACCTACATGGAATCAGACATTACCCTGATACCTGAAATTTATCTGAACGCGGGAAAGCGGGGATGGTTGTTGAAGATTCAAACCGTTGATTTATTGAAGTCGCTGAAGCCGTCTCTGGTTCAGGTGGGCATTTAATTGCCGTTCGCAGCAAACAAAAGGTTAACATTTACAGGAGGTGATCATGTATAATACCATTCTTACACCGCTGGACGGATCTGTCCGGGCAGAACGGATTCTTCCCCATGTCGAAAATCTGGCGATTCAGTTCAAATCCAAAGTCGTGCTGCTTCAGGTCATGAGCCCACCCCAGATTGTCAACCCTTCCATTCAGGTATCCAGCGCCCATACGGATCTGATCAAACAAAGCCTGAAGGAATTCAACAGACGGTATGAGGAGGTTATGGCCTATCTTTCCGGATGGCAGGGTGAGTTTCGCGAAAAAGGGATTGATACCCGCAAATTCGTTGAGCAGGGGCCGATCGTGGAAACAGTTATTGCCATTGCCCAGCGGGAAAACGCCGATATTATCGCCATGGCCAGCCATGGCAGAACAGGACTATCCAGGGTATTCTATGGCAGCGTGACTGCCGGGGTATTGCAGATGGTGGACCGTCCCATGCTGCTGATTCGATCCAGAAACCTGGAATAAAGCGCCCCGCTGTTTCAGAGCCTGTTTGAAGGTCCTGTCCGGGGTGTAAATCAACGCCATTTTCGATTCGGCATCGGGCACATGGCGAATATCCATTGGCTGATTTCAAATGAAATCAGCCAACATCCGAAGTGTTGTCGCCAGAAAAATGCCTGGAAATGAACACGAGTTCATCATCACGTGTCTTGAGTTTTTCATTCAGTTTTTCATTTCGAATCGCCAGAAGGATATCCTTGAACATCGGACCGGGTGGGAATCCCATCTGTTTGAGGTCCTCTCCGGTTACACTGGGTTTTATATATCGGAGCTTGACAAAATAATGGGAAATCGCGCGTTTCACGCTCTCCTGGCGTGTTGCAGCCATCATATACAGCTTGAGCTCGGTTCGAATGCCCATCAACAGATCGCATAGCTCACTGTTTAACACAGGCATGGACCGTTCCAGCCAGTAAAGCGTTTTTTCCGCTGCATACCGTTCTTTGCCCAGAATGGTTTTCATCCGGGGCGCCAATTCCAGGCGGTTGAATATATCTTCTGATATTTTGGAGTCATATCCGCGAAGAATCGCCAGAAGATATACGGCCCACTTCATGACCGATTCTTCCAGAAACAGCAGATCATGCCAGGATATTACATTTTTAACGGAATTCAGCAGGGTGATCTTGTCAGGGCCCAATTGAAGATTGGGGTGAATCACCCGCAGGAGTTGAAAATCATTCAGCCGGCCGATAGCCGGGACTGGATTTTCCTCATCCAGAATCTGTTTGATTTCATTAAACACCCGTTTACCGCTGAGTTTTGAAAAAAAATCCATTTTTATGGCATTTTCAATCAATCCTACAGTCAATCTTCCCATGTTGAATCCAAAACGCTGTTCAAATTTGATCGCCCGAAAGGCACGGGTTGGATCTTCCACAAAGCTCAGATTATGAATGACACGGATGGCCTTTTCCTTGATATCCTTCTGGGCAGAAAAAAAATCGATCAGCGTGCCGAATTTTTCCGGATTTAACTGAATGGCCAGTGTGTTGATGGTAAAATCCCTTCGAAACAGATCCTGCTTGATCGAGCTCATTTCAACGATTGGAAGCGCCGTGGGAAATTTATAGTATTCCATTCGGGCGGATGCGATATCAATTTTCAGATGGTCCGGAAGAATAATGACTGCGGTTCCAAAATGCTCGTGGGTATGAACCCTTGCGCTGTTCAGAGCGGCATACTGTTTGGCAAACGCGATCCCGTTCCCTTCCACCACCACATCCATGTCCTCGTTTGGCCTGTAGAGAAACAGATCCCGAACAAAACCGCCCACCACATAGGCCTCAATGCCCATCTCTCTGGCCACCACGCCAATGCCCCGAAGCAGATCCATCATCCGTTTTGAAAATCGTTCAATCATGAAATTCAGGATATTGCGGGTTCTGGCATGAATAATATCCTGAAAATTTCCGGCAGCCGCGGCCAAATCACGGCTGGACTGCCTGACGATGAGGTTGAGTAAATCAGTACGGCTGACAACACCTTTAATGGTTCCGTTTTCAACGACGGGTAGAATACGCTGTTTATTATCGATGACTTTTTGCTGAATTTCTGAAATATCGGCGTCCGGGCTCACCCAGGCAATATCCGTTGTCATATATTCCCGGACAGGGACATCATCCAGATGGTGATAAAGGGCTTTTTCCAGAACCTGCCTGGTGATATAACCCAGCAGCGACTCCCTGGCATCGGGGCCACCGTTAATGAGCAGTGCATTGATATTGTACCGGGTCAACAGCCCGGATGCTTCCTTGCACGAGGTATCCGCACCCGTCGATATGGCTGGCGAAGACATGATATCCCGGGCGAGCCGCCTGGGTCGGATGGTCTGGTAGAGTATTTCCAGAAGGCGTTGATCTGTCTGAGCCAGTGTATGATCCTTGATGGTCGCAGATGCGGCAAAATTATGGCCACCGCCACCCATCTGGGATAAAATCGTTCCCACATCGACTTCGGGTATGCGGCTTCTGGCGACAATATGGATTTTGTTTTCCATGCTCGCAATAGCAAAAATCGCGTTCAGGTTTTCCATTTTTATCATTTTGTGGACCAGAAATGCAAAATCCGGCACATAATGTTCCGTGATGATGCTGGTCACAACCACTTCGGTTCCCTTGATGGTATACCGGGTTGCAGACTGGATCATGTCATTCAGAAGGCCAACCTGTTCCGGGCTGATTTCCCTGGCGGTCATGGAGGAGACCATGTTCAGATTGGCCCCTCTTGACAACAGGAATGCGGCTGCCAGAAAATCCTGTTCTGTTGTGGATGGAAATGTAAACGAGCCGGTATCTTCATAAAGTCCCAGACACATGATTGTGGCTTCGTCCGCTGAAACATCGATCTGTTTTTCACGGATGATCTCTATCAAAAGCGTGACGGTTGCGCCGCTTATCCGGCTGAACTCAATATGACCTTTGATATCATTGGGCATGGGTGGATGGTGATCGTAAATATGGATCTCGATATCGGGATGATTTAACAGCTCTGCAAATTTTCCGATTCTGGAGGGTTGCCTCGTATCCACCAGAATCAGTCGATTGATCGCTGAAAAATCGATATGTTTGATATCTGCCATATTAAACAGATAAGCCATGGATGTGATAAAAAAATTCCGCAGATTTTTTTCCTGGGAACCGGGGAAAACCACCAGAGCATCCGGGTAGAGTTTTTGCGCGGCCAACATGGACGCCAGTGCATCAAAATCCGCATTCAGATGAGTGGTGATGACCGTAATCCCGTTTGGATTTGACATAAAATGGTTTCCTGTATCCGTTTCTCTGATAGCCTGTTTGAAGATTCTGGATCAGGCCTGTTGACTTTTAACCTATATACCGGATTCCTGCGATTGATCAACCTCAACTTGTTCACGGTTTCAAGGGCGTAACATGTTCTTGTTGTCTCTTTTGGTTTGTGATAGGAAGTTAACAATCTGTTATTGTTGACTCGACGGATCACACACCCAGCCGATTCAGGAGATGCTGACATGCCGATATATCAATGGACCGGAAAAAATCGCAAAGGTGACGTTCAAAAAGGAGAAATAGACGTTGCCAGTGAGCAGGCTGTCAAAGCCCATCTTGCCAGACAACGGATCATACCTGTCAAAATCAAGAAGAAACCCAAGGATCTCCTGGCAAATATTTCATTTTTGCAGCCCAAGGTGGGGGAAAAAGACATCATTCTGTTTACCCGTCAGTTTTCCACCATGATTGATGCCGGTCTTCCGATTGTCCAATGTCTGGATATTTTGCACACACAGCAGGAAAATCCAACATTCAAAAAAATGATGAAGGATATCAAGGAGACGGTTGAAAGCGGCTCCACATTGGCGGATTCCATGAAAAAATATCCAAATCAGTTTGATGATCTCTTTGTAAACATGATTGCTGCAGGAGAGGCGGGAGGCATCCTGGATACCATCCTCAGAAGACTGGCCGGCTATATTGAAAAAGCCGCCAGGCTTAAGTCCAAAGTAAAAGGCGCCATGACCTATCCGGTTGTGACATTGTTGATTGCATTGGTCGTGCTGACCATCATTATGGTTTTTGTCATTCCGGTTTTTCAGAAAATGTTTGCGGAATTTGGCGCCCAGTTGCCATTTTTTACCCAGATCGTGGTCAATATGAGCAATTTTGTGAAAAGCAATATTCTGTATATGATCGGTGCCGTCATTATTTTTATCTTTGCATTCAAAAAATTCTATAAGACCGAAAAAGGCCGGATTACCGTGGACCATGCGGTGCTGATGCTTCCGGTCTTTGGCCTTCTGATTCGAAAGGTTTCCGTTGCCAAATTCAGCCGGACCATGGGGACCATGCTTTCAAGCGGCGTGGCCATACTGGATGCACTCGAAATCGTAGCGAAAACCGCTGGGAATAAAACCATTGAACATGCGGTTTACAAAGTCCGTTCTTCCATTGCAGAGGGGCAGACCATGGCGGATCCTCTTTCTGAAAGCGGCGTGTTTCCCCCGATGGTATGCCAGATGATTGCCGTCGGGGAATCAACCGGAGCTTTGGATACCATGCTGGGAAAGATTGCGGATTTTTACGACGAGGAAGTGGATCAGGCGGTTGAAAACCTGACGGCGTTGATCGAACCGTTCATGCTGGTTTTTCTGGGGATTACCATTGGTGGCCTGGTAATCGCGATGTATCTGCCCATATTCAAAATCGCCAGCGTCGTCTGACAGAAACGGATTCTATCCATGTCTTCATTCCGACTCTTTCGTTCCGCGGCACGACCCCGCATTGAGTCAACCGATGAACTGTCTGACAAACTGAAACTGCTGATGCTGTTTCGGATTGTATTTACCGTATTTCTGTTGGGTTCAACCATTTTTATTCAGTACGGTAACAACCTGACCCTGCTGAACCCACCGCTCATGATTCTGTATGGTATCGTCATCGGCATTTTCTTTCTCTCCATTCTGTACGGACTGCTTCTTCCAAGACTGAAATATCTGCTGATATTTGCCCATTTTCAGATTGGAATCGATATCAGCGTGGTAACGCTGATTATCTTCTGCACTGGCAATTTTTCCAGTATTTTTTCGTTTCTGTACCTGCTGATCCTTATTTATTCCAGCACACTGGTGTATCGAAAAGGCGCACTGTTCATGGCACTTCTGGCCAATATTCAGTATGCCGCCATATTGATGCTGGAATATTTTGGCATAATTCAACCATTTGCCCAGCGGTTTCATGAGTCAACCGATTTTGGATTGATCCATGTGGTTTATAAAATCGGTGTTATGTTCGTATCCAGTTTTGCCGTATCCATTCTCAGCAGTTATCTGGCAGAACAGGCCAGAGAAACCAGTAAAGAGTTGAAATCCATGAAGGAGCATGTCAGGCGGGTTGAAAAAATGGCCAATCTCGGGGAGCTTTCGGCCGGTCTGGCACATGAGATCAAGAATCCACTTGCGTCACTTCTTGGGGCCATACAAATGCTGCGGGATGATATATCCTTTGCGCCGCACCATGACCGGTTGATGAAAATTGTGATACGGGAGACGGATCGCCTGAACAAGCTCCTCGGTGATTTTCTGTTTTTTTCCAAAACACCGGCCGGAAACAGGCAACGGCTGGCTGTGGGTCAGTCGCTTGAAGAGATACTTGATTTATTTCAAAATACCAAAACCGTCCAAGGTCGTCTGATCATCACCCGTGACTATCCGAACAATCTTTATGTTGAAATGGATCCCATTCATTTTCAGCAGATCATCTGGAATCTTCTGTTAAACGCGGCAGACGCCGTTGGTGAAGAGGGATATATTCATGTCAGCGCAGCGGTTGGCAAACACGGGATGATTCGAATCACGATTCAGGACTCCGGTCAGGGGATTTCCCCGGAAAACCAGAAGCAGATATTCAATCCGTTTTTTACGACCAAGCCCAGCGGCACCGGCCTTGGTCTATCCATTGTCCATCGGTTGCTGGAGTCATATAGCGCCCGACTGGATGTTGACAGCGAACCGGGACACGGAACGTCCATGTCCATTCGGCTGAAGCAGGCTGACCCGAAGTCCAGGTTGTAAAGACCGTCCCTTCCAGTTCAAATGACCGACTTTCGACTTATGGCCGTTTCCCTGCCAACCAGTGTTCCAGCCGAATCAGGCCTTCTTCTGTGGAGATTCGAGGCGTATATCCCAGATCGCGTATGGCCGACTGAATGTCAAACCAGTGGGATGTGGACAGCTCCCGGGCTGTAAACCGTGTCAGCCTGGGTTCTCCCGGCAGATGGAAAGTCGAATATATCCATTCCAGTGCCGCACCCATTCGTATGGCAGTGCGTACGGATATGGACCGCCGGACCGGTGGCAGATTCGCGGCCTTCAGGATGGCATTCACCATGTCCCACAGCCGGACCGGCTCTCCCTGGCTGATAAAATAAATATTTCCTGACAGACCCGGATTCTCCTTCAAACGGTCAGCCGCCAGTACATGCGCTTCCGCCGCATTGTCGATATAGGTCACATCCACTTGGTTGTCACCGTTTCCGATTTGAACCAGGCTTTTTGCACGCTGAATGATTCGGGGAACCAGGTGGTTGTCCTCAGGACCCCATATAAGATGGGGCCGAAGAATAATGGCTGAAAGGCCCTCCCTGGCCGCCTGTCGGACCGCCTGTTCGGCGATGGCTTTGGTTGCCGGATATGCGGCATCAAAATGAAACGGGTAGGGGGCTGATTCATTCACGCCTGCCATATTTCCACCGGTAAAGACAACACTGGGGGAACTGGTGTGGACCATCCGGGAAATGCGATTTTTCTGACATGCGGCAATCACATTCAGGGTTCCCTCCACATTTACGGAATAATAGGATGCAGCGTTTCCCCAAATGCCCGCTTTGGCTGCGGTGTGATACACCACATCCATTCCGGCGCAGGCCGATTCAACCGCCGCCGGGTTTGAGACATCGGCCTGAATCTGTTTCACGCCCATATTATCAAGCGCTTCATATCGATTTCTGCTAAGGCTGTATACCAGATCCCCCCGTTTGACAAGAAGACGGGCGATGGCTTTCCCCAGAAATCCGCCACCTCCCGTGATCAGAACGGTTTCCGGTTGATGAAAATTTGACGGCATGCTGTCGTTCATATCATTATCCGTTTTTCAATCCACTGAATTCCGGCTTTTGCAACAATTCGGTCAATCAATAATACGATCGGATTACAATCTCAATATCATGATCAAGAGAATTATTCAAATGCCTGCGTTGCTGAGCTGCCCGTAAATGTACTGGTAAACCGGCAACATAATTAAACACGCAATATAACATCCCCTGAGCACATACTTTCCCGCCGATTGCAAAAAATCGGTTTATAACCCCACGCTGGCCGTCTATATCTTTTCAAACCGTCCGTTACTCCCATTGGTCCCATGATTCCCTACCCCCCGGAAATATCTGTTGAAAAATGGATTTTGGTATGCAATAGGCTTTGACACACTGTTTTTCGTCAACTGGTATTATTGCGGCTAGCGCCTTGAAAAGCGTACCGGTAATCTTGTGCGTATATCTCGATTTTGCCGACAACATATATCAGTTCATCACAGGATCGGTGACGGACAGGCAGAACCGGATGCGAGCTGCCGGGGCGATTCAGCCGTGTCGCATCGTGCTGTTTGGCGCTGTGCCCGTATAAAGAAACGGCAGCACCCTTAACCGGCTTCGACTATTCTGTGAAATGACAGGAGCGATTGTATGCCCCAGATAGCTGTAAGCCAACATACCGAAAAAACGTTCTGTTTGATAATAAAGCCATGCAGCATGAAGAAAATTCCCTTACCGAAAAAGCTGTTGCTGCCATGCAATGTGCCGTAAATCGGGTTATTGAAGAACACAGACGACGTTGTAAACCCATTGTTGTCTGGAAGGATGGGAAAGTGGTATTCCAGTGTCCAGCCCCGCTTGCGATCATCGGTATTGAAAAATCCTGATTATAGCGGATTTTAGGGGTATGGACATCTAACCTATCCCCCGAAGGAGCTGCTTTCCGGATAATCGCTTTCAATCTTCACGTCCGGTAAAATCAGAAGAAATTGTTGTGACGCTGTCACAACAATCACCGATGAAGCGGAAATACTCGGATTTGCTGCTGCGCGGCATTCAGCCGGTCATTCTCTGTTCTGCAAAAGGCCTGAACCGACTGAGATTGGGCAAACCAGCCAGAGCAGCCCTGAAAGAAGACCGGCTGTTGGCCCTGTCCCCATTTGACCAGACAATCCGGCGAACAACCGCGGCCAGAGCCATCATCCGGAACAATCTGGTTGCCGCAATGTCTGTGGCCATGCTGATACCCCACGCCACAGTCGGCGGAAAAACCTGGCAGACAGTCCGGCAATCCCTCGAAACGGGCCACCCAGTATTCACATTTGACGATGAGGCCAATACCGGTCTCAAAGATATGGGAGCCAAAGCGTACCCCATTGACATTGTCTGCCAACAGATTTCCCGGCATTTTGACCGGATCAAAACACCGCATGAAGATCAGAGCCAAATAAAATGACCAATGGGCATTTGCTTGAAACGATTTAAACGGACTTATCCAGAAACGGCATTATCTTGTGCCCTCGTACCGGGCAAATACTACCGAATGGACGCGCGTGTACAGGCAATCATGGTTGAAATCAATCGCGGCCTCTACATGAATGAACGTACCGGTGCTAAGAAACCGGACTTTGTGGTCATCAAAGAAAAGCTGCAAACCGCTCTTCAATCGTTGATTGAGGCTATAGCTGAGCGCGTGATGGACCAACAAGTCGGTCCACGCAATCGACGACACTCTTGGTGAATTCATGATCGTTCCCACGCTCCAGCGTGGGAACGATCATGAATGGGAATAAATCAAAAAGTCATAAAAATTTCTTGCCACGTTTGCCATTCCCTGAAATACTACCTGTCGGCATCGTGATGCGTGTTATCGCAGAAGGGATGTCATTCTGTAAGATCGAAAATGGCTGATGAACAAGGAAGGAATCGTCTTAATATTCAGCCAAAATACAGAAGGGGCGTTGTGTATAGAGACCATCGCGAACAAAGGAGCGTGCAAATATGTCAGTTCATGTGACCATAGATGTGCCGGAAACATCTTTTTCCATTCTCCGGACCACGCCGGCAGTTTTTGCCCAAGAATTACGACTGGCAGCCGCCGTCAAATGGTACGAAATCGGAAAGATTTCGCAATCAAAAGCGGCAGAACTGGCCGGAATCAGCCGAGCAAAATTTCTCAAAGCGTTGGGACAGTTCAATGTTTCACCCTATCAGATCACACCGGAAGATTTGGCTGCTGAGGTAAGTGATGTCTAACCGCTTGTGGGTGGTCAATGCCTCTCCCATTATCTCGCTTGCGAATATTGAGCATGCGCATCTTTTGACGGATTTATCCGAGCAGCTCATCATTCCACGCGCCGTTGAACACGAGATCCTCGATGGTTCTGATGACGATCCCGCGAAACACTGGATGTTGACAACTGGTCAGCGATGGGTGCACGACATCGGATCGGTTGTGCCACTTGTTGCGGCGTGAAAGTAGGGGGGGACGCCGGTAGAAAATGAAGATTATTCGTTGATATGGGGACCCCGGTACGGCATTGTACGGATTGATCCATCTGGCTATCAGACCCCGATAATCCTGTCACAGGTTCAGGTACGCAGCCAGTTGCTTTCAGCATCCAGCCGGAATGATCATTTTGATTTTTCCCGCCCAATCGGCTTACGGTAATGCCATAACGCCAATCCGCAGTTTGTTGTCCACCCCACCTGGCAATCTGCCAAACCGGCCCCGCAAACCGGCTGCCGGATTACCCACTCCTTCCCGCCGACAGAAAACCCGGAGTTGACGGAATTGAATCCCCGGATTATGATCAAAGCCATCTAATGTTCGCCTGTTGACCGATTCCGGAGCCGCTATAGTTTATGGTATGGATACCGATATCTCATCCCGGATGGATCTGTCCACTCTGGAAGTGGATACCGAAGGCTATGTGGATGACCAGTTGAAAACGCATTTTTCGATGTGGTGGCTTCGGTTCAGTTGACCGAATAGTGTTGGAGGGTTGACTGGTATGCATTATCATTTTGAATGGGATCCTCATAAAGCCGAATTAAATATTCGAAACCATAAAATTGGTTTCCATAGCAAGTGTATTCAAAGACCCATTGATGATGACCATTTTTGATGATGATCACAGTCAAGATGAGAAACGTTGGATTACTATGGGACATGATGATCATGGCATCATACTGGTCATTTCACACACCTTTCAAATCGTAAATAGCGATGAACATGTTATGATTCGAATCATTTCTGCTAGAAAGGCCACAAAACGTGAACGCCGACAATATGGGGGATAATATGAAGTCTGAATATGATTTTTCTCGGGCTGAACGGGGGAAATTTTATAATCCTGATGCAATATTTCACATTCCGATCTATCTTGATCCGGATATTGCCGATTTTCTAAAGCAATTAGCTGATGAGAAGCAAATGGACGTAAATACAGTAGTGAATACCTGGTTACGAAAAGATATCGAAATGAATCATCTTTCCAGATAATCACCCCGATTGTTTATCGAACATTTTAACTGGCCTGGCGTTTGAACCCGTTTATGCCTGGGGGAAATTGAGGTTTAGAATGCCTCCTCTTGTCATATTTTGAGGACGGATCGGATGGATTGATCCATTTGATTGTCATGCCCGGACAATCCTGAAACAGGTTCAGATATGCAGCCAGTTGCTTTCAGCATCCAGCCGGAATGATCATTTTGATTTTTCCCGCCCATTCGGCTCACGGTAATGCCATAGTGCCAATCCGCAGGTTGCTGCCCACCTACCCGGCAATTTGCCAAACCGGCCCCGCAAACGGCTGGCGGGCTTCCTGTGCATCTCCGCTGTTTTGCGGCACATCTGTTCCGAACGTACCGTATGGGATCAAGGGTGGCAGGATTGTCGGAAAAGGCATCCCTCGGTTTGGAGGGACATCCATAAAACATAAAGAATTGCCTGAAAAAAGAGGGCGGCCAAACGGTTACAAATTGTAACCGTTTGAAGCTTCCGGCCGAAGACGTCAAATTGAGGCTGACCGATGTGGCTGATCCCCAAACGCTTCTGCGGCTTCCTCATCAGGGCGTTATATTTCTATGAAATACCGGAGGTAAGGGATGACAGACAATTATGCAAAAATTGTTCGAGACAATCTTAATCGGCTATACGGTAATCTGCCTAAAGACTTTGCAAAGAACCTTCCAGGCGAGCAGGATGGAGAGCGGTTTATTTTTGATGCATTTGGTGAAAGATGTGTGATTGAGCCGGAAAGAATTACGCTTGGTGAGGAAGAACACTCCTCAGTGTTAGGAATTCTAATATCTCTTTACGCATTAAATGCACGTTCAGATATTTGTATTCCTTCCCCCCTCAAATCATTCAAGGATTTCCCAGACAGCATGCCTTATGTAGGAGCTTTTGCGACGCATACTGAACAATTGCTTTCCCCTCATGTTGCAAAAATCAAAGAAACGGAGCAAAGAATTACCAAAATACTAAAAGGGGGGAAAGCTCCTTCTGAAGCAGGAGGTGATTTTTCCTTTATTGTTTATCCATTACCGAAAATCGCACTATGCTATATTTTTTATGAAGCCGATGATGATTTTCCTGCTTCGGTAACATGTCTATTTTCAAATAACGCAAATCAATTTATGCCAATAGATGGACTTGCTGATGTGGGGGAATACACATCCAAGAAAATTTTAAACCTGATCGATTGACTATCCGGCCCGATGTGATGCCTGCTGCCTGCCGGTGCAGCATGGTTCTGGGGGCATGGAATGTTTAGTGGCGCTGGCGGATTGAACGTTTCAAAATGGCTTCGAAAGATCCTGAACCGGGCTGTTCTTGTCGTGAAAAGGAAACACAATAACCTTCTTCCGGATTGTTTTCTGTAACCGGTCAAGGGATGCCGCCAGGTCCTCAAGGGAGAAAATTTCGAGAGACAGCCCGCCTGTATAGTCTGCCAGTGCGCGGCAGATCATCTTCCAGTCTTCGGGTAATATCCACTGAACGCCCAGGTGGTCCACGCCTTGGTGGACGCCATGAAGATGGATCATGACGCTTTGAGACAGGTGTCTGTCCAGTTGGGTCTGAAGATCATGACCGTAACGGATCAGGTGCCCGATATCCAGGCAGGTTTTCAGCCCCATCTGCGCCACAAACGGCATCAGCCGATCCAGGGGGTATTCCAGATTTTCCACTGCCACTTGCGCAGGATCAAGTCCTTCTTTCACCAGTTCAGAAAGCGATCCGGCCATCCGGTCCGTCCAGGCATGTGAATCGGGTTCCGGCACGCCGTCAGCTCTCCGGCTGTCCAGATGCAGGATATACAGGGTTGGAGTCAGGGACAATGTCCGTTCATAAAAACGCAGGGCGGTTTCCTGGAACCGTGTTCGAAGGGACGGGTTCGGATCCCCGAAAAACAGGTCTCCCGGCAGATGCACGTTGTAGGTAATATCCAGGTCTTCAGCCGCCTGCCTCATGTCCCGGATATTCTGGAAAGACGGCAGGTTGGTTTGGGTGTCGGTTTCAAAAAACACCAGCTCCACTTCATCCAGATGCGGTCCCAACAATCGAAGATTGTCCAATATGGATTCCGAAATGACACAGGATGTGGTAGACAACCGAAAGGGGAATTCACCTTTCAGAAACGGCAACGGATCGGTCTCCCGGAAAGTTAACCTCTGTCCGCCGTCGGTCATTTTCTGATATTTTTTGTGTAAAACTCTTCCGGAATTTTCTGATCCGGCGTGACACCGTAGTAACGGGTTCTGGCCTTGCCCCAAAAACAACCCGCTTTTCCCATGATCATCAATTCAAGGCGCTGCAAAACGTTACATATCGGATTTCCGGCCCGTGCACCTTTGCAAACGACACAGTATTTTTCACAGAATACAGGGGGTTTTGTCGGTTCTGTCATATGGGTATTTCCTGAGTGGGTAAAAAACAATTTGAAATGAACGGAAGTATTGCAAAATGGTTTTGGACTGTCAATCCAATAGACTGTTTGACGACGTTATCCAAGAGAGTTATAGTGTGAAGCGAAATTATCGTCCGTCCCCCCATGCATGAAGATACCCCGACTCTCTTTGTGAAAGAACCGAAGCCTATGATTCCTTTTGACTGGAAACGGGAGCTGGATCGACATGACCACCGGGTGGTCCTTTCCGGCCAGCCGGTCGCGATTCACTGCCACCATTACAATATCAATCTGCATAAGACCCTGGAGGATACACTGGGCCTTGAGGGTATTCGGCTGATTTACAAGTCGGCAGAGGAAGCCATATATTATGGGATTCGGGAACTATTGTCTCAATACAACGAAATCCGGACCGTTAAATCCAAGCTGGAAATGGCTGCCATCATGTATCAGAACTGTGGATTGGGCGTGATCCATCCCCAGGAAATAAATGAAAGAGGCGGATATATTGTCAGCCCGTCCAGCCATCATGTGACCGGATGGCTGGCCAAACACGGCAGGCGCAACACGCCGGGGTGCCATTTTTCCTGTGGATGGATTGCAGGCATGGTAGCTGCCATCCATGATAAACCCGTCGGACATTATCAGGTGACGGAAACCAAATGCAAAACGATGCGTGATGCGGAATGCGTTTTTGAAATAAAGGAAAACCTGAATGAGCATTGATGGTGCCAAAATCATTCATGCGGTTATGGAAGGCAGTCGAATCAGGGACTCCAAGGGAATCATTCCGCTTTTCGGGGTTTATCTCTCGATATTCTCGGTACGGTATTACAATCGGCTCTGCTTTGAGTTTGAAAAAAAAATAGGACTTTCCCGGGGAATCGAGGCGGAAAATCTCTTGATAAGAGCTGCTCAGGAGTGCGGCTATGCCACATTTCAGGGAATTCGCAATTCCTGGGAATGGGATGAAATTGTCAAACCCATGATTGACAGCAAAGAAGATCAGATATTGGGATTTGCTGCGGTCGCCGTGGCATTCGGTTGGGGAGATTTGCAGGTTCAGACGCTTGTTCCGGATCATGAACTGGTCATTCGCGTGAATGATTCCTATGAGGCCAAGGGATATCTGGATGAATATGGACTGGCGCAATCCGGGAAGTGTTACATGCTTCGGGGTGTGACAGGGGCCTTTATGGACCTGATCTATGGCGAGGATTATCCTGCGGGGTGTTTTACATTTCTGGTCAAAGAGCCCGCATGCCGGGCCAAAGGAGATTCCTTCTGTGAGTTTGTTGCTCGAAAATCATCTTGTTGATCTTGATGAAAAACTCATCCCGGCGACCCTGGAATCATTGTGTTGGGAGCTTCTCCACTGCACCAATGTGCTCTGTCCGGCTCATGAAAAAGAGTTTGTGGACTGTTGGCTGATTCCCAAAACCCACTGTACCAACTTTATCGGGGATGATTTTTTTCACAAACTGGGTGCCTGTCTGACCTGTTCCTATTTTGTCGCCCGAAGCAAAAGCCATCCCGGCGGATGGAATGATTTTGTCTCTGAACAACTCCATGGCTACCACAGTCTGGCCCTGGAACGGATCTATCAGAAAGAGGAAAGTTTTGTCGAAATACTCAACCGGTTGCCCGATGGCCTGTTTACAACGGATCATGAACTGCGGATAACCTATTTCAATCCGGCGGCGGAGAAGATAACCGGTTTTTCTGCTGATGATGCGGTGGGCATGTACTGCAAGGATGTTCTGAAGAATTCCATCTGTGAGTATGACTGTGTGTTAAAACGGACCTCGCTGGAAGGTCGCGACATTCATAATTGCGAGTATGAAATCACCAACATTGACGGGAAAAAAATCCCGATCATCTGTTCAACCTCGATTTTCCGGAATGAGGCCGGTCAGATCACCGGCGGGCTGGAAATTTTCAAGGACATCACCGAAATCAAGCAGTTGCAGCAGGATATTCAGCAGCGTGAAAGAAAGTATCGCCGGATTTTTGAAGGCAGTCATGACATGATTTACGCATCGAACCTGGCAGGCCGGGTTCTGGATGTCAATCAGGCCGGCATCGAACTGATGGGCTACAGGTCACGGGAAGACATCCTGGATGGTCTGAATGCCCGTGATTTTTATGCGGATCCCACCGGCCGGGACCGGTTTATCAGCGCCATCAAACGACAGGGGTTCGTCAAGGATTACGAGGTCGAATTTCAGAAACAGGACCGAACCCGGATGCATGTGCTCATTTCCAGCCGGATGTATGAAAATGAGGAATCCGGTGAAGTCGAGTTTGTGGGCATCATCAAGGATATCACCGAGCGTAAACAGAATGAGGAAACCATCCGGCAGCGCAACCGGGAGCTGTCGCTGGTCAATGGTCTTGCCGTGGCCCTGAACCATTCCATGGATGTCAACCATATCATGGATGTCACCCTGGAAAAGGCGGTTCATGTTCTGCATCTGGAACGGGGCGGCATTTTTATCATCAATCATGAAACGAAAAAAGTGCTGCTGAAGTCTAGATACAACATTCCCTGCACGGCTCCTGAAGATCCGGATGAAGTCGTTTTCAGGGACACCTTGCTGATGAAACACATCGTCGCGGATGGCAGTGAGTTGGCGCCGGAAGCATCTTTTCCACCGTTTCAGGTCCGCTATCGGACAGCAGGCAGTCAGACCAACCTGTGGCTGACATGCTTTCTGATTACCTTCAAAGGTCGCTCGATCGGTTTTTTCGGGCTCAGTGTACCTCCTGAGCGGGTATTCAGCTATCATGAAATTCATTTGATGGTGTCCCTGTGCAATTTTCTGGGAGGTACGATTGAAAATAATAAAATGATGGGAATGATTCGACAGCATCGTCAGGAACTCCGCAGACTGACTGAAAAACTATTCCAGAGCCAGGAGGAAGAACGCCGGCGGATCGCCCGGGAGCTGCATGACGAGGCAGGCCAGTCCCTGACAGCCGTGAAACTGGGGCTGGATCGCCTGGAAGAAAAATATGGCGATTTGTGCCATTTGGGAGATGAAATCGGTGAAATCCGGAAAATGATCCAGCGCACCGCAACGGAAATCCGGCAGATGTCCTTTCACCTCCATCCCACCCTGTTGAGTGATCTGGGTCTTGAACCCGCTTTAAATCTGTATTTTAATGAAATCAGAAAACATTCCGACCTTGAAATCGATTTTCACATCATCGGATTTGATTGCCGTATCAAACCGGATATCGAAACCGTACTGTACCGTTTCAGTCAGGAGACGTTGACCAATGCCCTCAAGTATTCGGGCGCCGAAAATTTTCACCTTTCCATCATCAAAAGTTATCCCAGGATCATTTTTCTGGCGGAAGATGACGGTGTCGGATTTGATGCAGAGATCATCGGGAAAGACAAACGCAGCCTGGGCCTATTGGGCATGAGGGAACGCACATCTTTGCTGAATGGCACGTTTCTGCTGCGCAGCACCCCGGGAAATGGCACCCGTATCCGGATTGAAATTCCACTGAATGAGGAATCCGGCGATGAATGAATCGGTACGCATTCTGATCGCCGATGATCACACCATTGTCCGGCAGGGGCTTGCACGGCTTCTGGAGGAACAGCCGGGTTTCCGGGTTGTCGGAGAAGCCACCAATGGGCAAACGGCTGTCGATCAGTCGCTTGAGCTGAAACCGGATATTGTGATATTGGACATTGCCATGCCGCGGATGAATGGCATCGAGGCCGCAAAAAAAATCCGGAAGCAGTTGCCCAAAACCAAGATATTGATTCTGTCCATGTATTCGCATGAGCATTATATACATGAACTGATTGAAACCGGTGTTTCGGGTTATCTTTTGAAAGATGCCAGCGGCCGGGATATCATCAATGCCATTCACTCGGCCATGAAAAATGAAACCTTTCTCAGTCCGGTCATTTCCAAGGTGCTGATGGAAAACTACCGGTCCCCCGGTCGCATGGGTTCATCCGTAGCCGAAAAATACAAGGAGTTGTCCAATCGCGAGCGGGAGGTGTTTCAACTGATTGCAGAAGGGCATCCCACACGGGAAATTGCCGATCTGTTATGCGTCAGCATCAGCACCATCAAATCCCACCGCGCCAAAATCATGGAAAAGCTGAACATTGACTCCCCGGTCAAACTGATCCATTTTGCCATCCAACTGGGCCTTGTGGATTCCGGAATGATCAAGCCGGGCAATTGAACACCCACACCATCATGCCGGCGATGATCCGACATGATGGCATTGGCAGCCTGTTTTGTCTGCTCCCTTCCCTGCACCTGACAGAGCCGTTTCGGGAACTGTTACCGGAGGTGCTGTTATCCATATTTCCCCATCAATTTTTCTGAGCAGTTTTCACATTTTCCCTTCCGGATGCCTTGTTTTTCAAAATCATCCCCCCGCCTTTCAAAAATCAACCTTTGGACGATTTACATGTGCCGACATTCCTATGTATAACATAAAATAATGGAAAGCATTCTTGAGAATGAATTGTATTCATATTGTTTTTCCACATCTGTTGCAATCCGGTTTTTCAGGCGTGTCAACAGTTGCCCCCATGGTTTCCAACCGCTTTTTGCGGTTCATCAACCGGGCCTTTGGCACTGACAAAGGTATTTCAGGTGAAAAATTTTATCGAAGGAGGTCAGAATGTTTGAGATCAGCAGGGACCAGAAGGTTTGTGAGGTCGGCGGGGTAAAAATTGGCGGCAAACCCGGCGAATACCCGTGTGTCTGCGTCAGTTCCATATTCCAAAAAGGCGACAAGGTATTTGCAGGCAAACGGAAGGACGGTTTTGACGAGAAACGGGCGGAAGAACTGCTCAAGACTCAGGAACGACTGACTGCAGAAACCGGCGTCCCTGGCATGGCCGATATTGTGGCCAATACCGGAGAAGAGTTCAAATTGTTTGTCGATTTTGTCAGCTCGGTCAGCACCATGCCGTTTTGCATCGACGCATGGGTCATGAAACCCAAACTGGAAGGCGCTGCCTATTGTGCGGAAAAAGGACTTCTGGATCGGATGTTCTACAACAGTTTGACCATATGGGAAAAAGACCTGGAAACCGAAATTCGTGAAATTTCACAAATCGGTGTCAAACACGTGCTGCTGGTTGCATTTGACCAGGACGACCAGATGCCAAGCGGACGGATCACCGGTACGCAAAAACTGCTGGATGCCATTGACAAGGTGGGCGCCAAATTCGAGAGCATCATGGTCGATACATCTGTCATGAATGGACCGGCTACGGCATTATGCGGCGTTGCAAACCGGATGATTAAGGAAAAATGGGGTTTCCCGACCGCAAGTGCGCCAAGCAACGGCTCCTATATGGACTTAAAACGATTCAAGGATATGTGGGGTTTCAAGGGATGGTCCTCCACAGATGCGGCACTGGAAGGTCTGTCCGCCTTCTTCTTTCATGACATGATCTTTTCAGGTCCCATGGCTGGCGCCACACGCATTTTGCCGGCTGTAGCTGAAGCCGAAGCATTTTTGGCAACGGCGGTATTTGCCGAAACAAAACAGTTACCCAAGGATCCAAACCACCCCCTGTTTAAACTGTTCCCGGCATTTGTGGAGCAACTCAAGTCTCTGGCCTGATCGCTGTGACCCGCATGGGCCACTTGACAAATGTTTAATAAAGGAGCTTGTCGAATGACGGTACTTACATCCAAAGAACGCGTTTTGCGCCTGCTGCGCAAAGAACCCATCGATACCATGCCTTTTTTCAGCGGAATGGGAATGGTCGTCATGCCGGGAATCGAGAAAGCCGGCGTTAAATTTGCCACCATTCATACAGACGCTGAACGTATGGCCATGTCAGCGGTCTGGTCTGCACGGTTGATGAATTTTGACTGCGTGGTGATTCCTTACGATATGACCATGGAATCCGAAGCCATGGGAAATCAGATCAGTCTGTATCAGGATTCCGAGGATATTCTGTATCCCACCATTCCACAGAAAATCTGGACTGATATGGACCAGGTGGTCATCCCAAAAAACATCACCGAACTGGGGCGACTTCCTCTTCTGCCAAAAGCCATAGAAATTATCAAACGGGAGGCGCCGGATCTGCCCATTGGCTGCTGGCAACTGGGTCCGTTCACCCAGGCGGGTCAGATTCTGGAACTGGATCAAATTCTAAAAGGTGTATTCAAGCAAAAGGCCAAAGTTGAAAAACTGCTTGACGATCTGACCGATATGATCATCAAAATCGGCCAATATCTGCAGGCTGCCGGATGTGATTATATCACCCTTCGTGAACCCGGGGTGGCAGCGGACCTGTTAAGCCCCAAAACATTCAAGGACATCATCAAACCCCGATTGACCCGCATTCTGGATTCCTGGAAATCTCCCAAACTGCTTCATATCTGCGGACAGACCGAGCCGCTTCTGGCCCTGATGGCAGACTGTCATGCCGATGGCCTGACCGTTGACGCCAAGTGCAACGTTCGAAAAGGTCGTGAAATTCTGGGGCCGGATGTGCTGTTTATGGGTAATATAGATACTTACAAAATGACCTGCGATGAAAAGACGCCCAAACAGGTTGCCATTGACAGTATAAAAGACATGATTGACGGCGGAATGGATGCCATCATGCCGGGCTGCGACCTGTGGCCGGCTATTATCGAAGAGAATATGAAGGCGGTGGTGGATACGACCCATACCTATGGGAAAAAGCCCAGTTCGTGTGTCGGAAGACTTTAGAAAAAATGTGTTTTCTGCCATATTTTGATGACAAAAAACCAGATTCAATACAACACTGATAAGGAGAAGAAAAACTCATGGCAACGAAAGAAGAATTGTTGGAAAGACTGAAAAATGGCGTAGTCGAGTATCAGGAAGACGAGGTGAAGGATGCAGCCCAACAGGCTCTGGACGAAGGCTATGTTCCACTTGAGATGATTATGGATGGCCTGGCTGCGGGAATGGTTGTGGTTGGTGAGTTGTATGACCGTAACGAATATTTTGTTCCCGAGGTGTTGATGTGTGCCGATGCGCTGTATGGCGGCCTGGCCATTCTGCGCCCCCATGTTCCCAAATCAACAGAAGGCCTGAACGCCCAGGTGGTTATCGGCAGCATCCAGGGTGATGTGCATGACATCGGCAAAAACCTGGTTAAAATGATGTTCGACGTTGCCGGATGGGAAGTTCATGATCTGGGTCGTGACGTTCCCCTGGAAAAATTTGTCGAAGAACAGTTGCGGACCGATTCTGAAGTGGTGGCCATGTCGGCCATGATGACCACAACCATGCTGGGCATGAAAAAAGTCATCAAAATGATCAAGGAAAAGAATCCGAACGTGGCCATCATGCTGGGTGGCGCTCCGGTGACCAAGGATGTCGCCAATCTGTTTGGTGCGGACGGTTATGCCGAATCAGCCGGTAATGCCGTGTCTGAAGGTATCAAGATGATCGGCAGACTGCGTGAAATGCGTAACAAAGGAAAATAACCGACTCATGGCACGCGTGTGGACTGACTGTTGCGTCGGGCCACACGCGCTCTGAGTGATCCATAATTGGCGTGAAACGAATATGGTCAGGAGCAGCCTTCTTTGTTTTACGATTGGGATAAGGAGCAGTGCGAATGGATTCTGATAAGGCAGTTGTAATATTTCAACCTTCCGGGCGCAGGGGTGAAGTGCCCAGAGGGGTTAACCTCATTGAAGCATCCAGACTTCTGGGTGTGGATATCGAGGCATTGTGCGGAGAGAAAAAAGTTTGTGGCAAGTGTATTGTTCGGGTCGAGGAAGGGCATTTTGAAAAATATGGCATTACCTCGAGCATGAGTCATGTCAGTGAATGGAAGGAAGAAGAGGACAAATTTATTAACGCGGAACGCCGGGAAAAGGGTTTCCGTCTGGGTTGTGTGGCAAAAGTGGAAGGTGATGTACTGATCTTTGTGCCGGAAGAGTCCCGTGCCGGAAAACAGGTGGTTTCCAAGGCGGCCCGTGATATCCACATCGACCATGACCCTGCTGTAAAACTGTACTACGTGCAGGTGGATCCTGCCACATTCGAAGAGCCGACCGGTGATTTTGAACGTATCTGCAGGGGATTGGAACGCGATTATGGGTTGAGCAACCTGACCATCGATATTTTTGCCCTTCGGACCCTGCCCACAGCGCTGCGCGAAGGCAACTGGAATGTTACGGTCAGTGTCTGGAACGATAAAGAAATCGTCCGGGTGCGTCCTGGTAAATTTGACCATGCGTATGGACTGGCCATCGATGTCGGCACGACAACCGTTGCCGCCTATTTCTGTGACCTGACCACGATGGAGGTTGTCGATACGGTTTCCATGATGAATCCCCAGTGTAAATATGGGGAGGATGTCATGGCCCGAATCACCTTCCATATGACAACCGATGACGGACTCAAGCGCATGAGCGATGATATCATCGAGGGGTTGAACGATCTCATCAAACAAGCTCTTGACAATACGTATCCACCCAAAAAGAAAGTGAAGAAGAAAAAGGGCGAGGAAGGCCCGGATGAATTCGTGGAAGCGCCGGTTGCCGGAAAGACCTATCTGCGGTTGACCAATGATGACATCGAGGACATCACCATAGGATTCAATACGGCCATGCACCATATCCTGCTGGGCCTGAATCCCGAATTTGTGGGTCTGGCACCATTTCCACCGGTGATTCATCACAGCATGGATATCAAGGCCAGGGATCTGGGCATCAATATCAATTCGTCATCCTATCTGTTCGTACTGCCCAATGAGGCCGGTTTTGTCGGCGCGGACAACGTTGGCGTGCTTATATGCGAAGAACCCTATAAGCATGATGAAAATCAATTGATCATCGATATCGGAACCAACGGTGAGCTGGTTCTGGGCAATCGTCACAAGCTGATTTCATCCTCATGTGCGACTGGCCCGGCATTGGAAGGCGCCCAATTGTCCTTTGGTATGCGGGCGGCTCCCGGAGCTATCGAGCGGATCGAGATCGACCCCGATACCAAAGACGTAAATTACAAGGTGATTGGCCGGGATGCATGGCGCAAATTTTCGGAGCCCAAAGAGATGAAGGCCAAGGGTATCTGTGGTTCAGGCATTCTGGATGTGCTTGCGGAACTGTACTCGAGCGGCGTCATTTTAAAAAGCGGCATTTTCAATAAAAAAGCACTTAAGGATTGCCCGCGATTCAGAATCAATCCGGAAAACCGTCAGTCGGAATTCGTGCTCGCCTGGGCGGAAGAATCCAGTATTGACAAGGATATTGTCATTACGCAAAAGGATGTGCGCCAGATTCAGCTTGCCAAGGGTGCCCTGTATGCCGGGTGCAAACTGATGGTCAAACGCATGGGCCTGAAAAAGCTCGACAAGGTCAAAATTGCCGGCGCATTCGGCACGCATGTGGACCGGACCAAGGCGCTGGTCATGGGGCTTTTCCCGGACTGCGAAATCGATATGATCCAAAGCGTGGGCAATGCGGCTGGTGATGGATGCCGTGCCGCCCTGCTGAATGTCAAAAAGCGGGTGGAGGCCAACTGGTGTTCGCGCAATGTTGAATATGTCGAATTGACGGTAGAGCCGACCTTCCAGCAGGATTTCATGGAAGCCATGCAACTGCCCCACATGACCGATCCGTTCCCGCATCTGCGGGGCATTGTGCGTGACGAGATTCTGGACCAGAAATAAATATGGAATACGGACCGCGGCAGGATATAATCGGATTGCACCGGATTTTGGACCGGGCCTCTAGGGCTCATCTGCCGGTGCATATTCGGGATATCCGCAGTAGTGGAAGTCGTTAGAGGGGCCAATAGACAAGTCAGAGGGCTTGATTACTTGCTGAGGCCATAAACAGGGTCGATATCGATGCATTTTTGCGCGTTCGATCAAAATACCGATACCGACCCTGTTAAAAAAGAAGAGACGCTTTTAATCCTTGTTAAAAATGCAATTTTCACTACGGATTGCATTACAATGTATTTTTTATTTGTACACGGAATTTTCAATATGTCTTCATCATCAGATAGCAACGTATCGGAATCATGTGTTTCTGCTGAACCCGGTATATGTGGTTTTCCCTGTAAAATTGTTGCAAAAAAACTGGCTGGACGCATGGTATCGATTGAAATGTCCGGTTGTGAATGTGACAAGATTCAGAAAATGGCGGCCTTGTTAACCGAATTATCCCTTCGGGACATTTTTTTACCCATGACGCGTAATCCGGTTTATGTGGCTGCCGAAAAATCCGGATGCCATCCGTCCTGCTGCATTCCGGCTGCAGTTCTGAAAACCGCGGAAGTGGCGCTGGAACTGGCGCTCCCTAAGGATGTCTGCATTCAATTTCTGTCTGACAGGATTGTAAAGGATAATCATGACACAGAGTAAACCCGTGAAAATCGGCAATTTGGTTCAGTTTAAGAATCATGAGGGAATTTCCCGTGAACTTCTGAACCGGTTGCGGGAAAAAGGGATGAGCTATGGTCTGAATGATATCACGCCTTTCAGCGTTGAAAAGATTGTTGTGGCTGAATGGGTGCATTTGAAATGCCGGTATGGGTGTAATAACTACAACAGTTCCTGGTGCTGTCCACCTGCCACCCCCAATCCTGAAAAAGCCCAGAAAATTATCAATGAATATTCTGTTGCGCTGCTCATGGCTGGGCGAAAGAGCCATTCCGACTTTTATCTGAACAATGGTCATAAACGCGGTATTCAGGTCAAATGCTGGAAGGGTATGCTCAGTCTTGAACGAATGCTGTTTCTGGAAGGGTATTACAAGGCATTCAGTCTGGTGGGCGAATGCTGCGCGCTCTGCAAAACCTGCGCCTATCCGCAAGACTGCCGGTTTCCACAGGAAAAACGGCCGTCAATTGAATCATTTTCCATTGACGTCATTGGAACGCTGAAGAATCTGGGTACCACGCCACGGGTTGCATTCAGCAAGGATGAGGCATTCAATTATTATGCAATCATGTTGTTGGAGTGATGGAACCAATTGATATTTTGAAAGGAGGTGACGCGTCGAATTCTTGATTCTTATTCTGGAAGCGCTAACTGCTAACACCAAGAAAGGAACGTATTATGGCTAAACAGATGTTATTAGATGCCTATCGGGGAAAAAGGACGCCCAAAGCCCCGTGGGTGCCGTACGCAGGTGTTCATTGTGCATTTTTGATCAATGAGCCGGCGGAAAAGATGCTGAAGGATCCCAAACTCCTTGCAAAAGGAATCGTTCACACGGCCAAGCGGTACAAGGCGGACGGGATACCCCTGCTTTTCGATCTGTCGGTAGAAGCCAATTCCATCGGATGTGATCTGAAATGGTGGCCTGACAATGTGCCATCCGTCACCAACCATCCATGCTCCGGCAAGACCCCATCCGAAGCCGGTCTTTCGCTTCCCACAAAAGATTCCGGACGGTGGCCGATTATTTTCGAAGCCGCCCGAATCGCCAAACCGCAACTGGAAGAGCTTGACTGTGCCATGATGGGACTGTTTTGTGGCCCGTTGACACTGGCATCTCATCTGGCAGGTGTCCGTATTTTTACAGATTGCTATAAAAAGAAAGAATTCGCTCACGAAGTCATCAAATTTGCCGGCCAGGTGGGTGCGATTGCCGCCCAGTTTTATGCGGATATGGGCTGCGACATTATTGCCATCGTGGATCCGGTTGCCTCACAGATTAAATCCGAAACTTTCAAAGAATTTGTTACCCCGAACTGCCAGGAAGCCATTAAAACCATTCACGCTGCCGAAAAAACATCGTCATTTTTTATCTGCGGTGACTGCACCAAGGTGATGGAAGATGTCTGTACGCTGGGAACCCACGGGTTTGCCATCGACGAACAGTTGAATCTGGTTTTTGTCCGGGATATGGCCCGAAAACATGGTGTTGGATTTGGTGGAAACCTGAAACTGACGCTTGCGTTAAGCCTCGGGTTGCTGTCCTCCAGAGAGGATGCCATTGTCAGTCTTGCTGCAGGAGGTCAGCATGGATTTACCTTCGCACCTGGCTGAGACATGCCCTACGATGTTCCGGTGGAACATATGGATCAAGCAATCGAAGCCCGTGACTGGTACGAACAATATTATGCCAAGTATCCCGAATCTTGGTGATGAATAAACGTTAAGGAGGATTCGGATTATGGCAGGCGATAAAATACAAATCGATGTTCTGACTCTGGATAGTGTACAATGTGCTGCCTGCGGCTACATGATGGAGTCGATCGCAGCACTGCCCAGCGATGTCCAGGAAATGATCGAGTATAAAGAGTGGTCGATCAAAAACAAGGACAGCGTGGGAAAATTCATCGAACTGAAAGGCAGAGTTTTGCCTACCATCTGTATAGAAGGGGATCTGGTTTTTGAAAGCATCATTCCCCAGTATGAAGAATTGATTGATGAAATGGCCAAACGTGCGCCCAACCCGGCGATGAAGGAACGCATTCTGTCCCTTCGGGAAGTCGGGTTTGAGTTTGACAAGCTCGCGGAAAATTTGGAAAAAGCAGGCTCGGGTTACTCAACACGGGTCGATTCGACACGCAAGTAATTTAACCGTTACCACCCCAGATATTCAGGCGATTTTTTGTGCCTGGATATCTGGTTAACTTTGGAGTAACCACCGCTTTGGACAGGCTCGAAGCGATTGAGCAAATAAAACTGTTTGTTATCGAAAATGACCTTCCCAAAACAGATATGGGCATTTTCGGCATCAGATGTCCCTATTGCGGCAAATCGGATCGTATTCGCAAATTGGAACCGCCGGATGCATTGACCGGCCGTCTGAATGCCAGGGATATGCTGGTATATGCGACGCTTTGGCACCAACTTGATCCTCTGGATGTGTCATGCCTGGGAGTTTGTCGATTCTGTCAAAATCCCCTTGAACTGTTTATGAATGAAGGACATGCCAAAACGCTGGATGAATCTGTCAATCGTTGATGGTGAAGTCATCTCAACCGGAAAATTGCTGTCTGCACAAGAAATTCGTTAAAAAATTGAGGAGAAGATGGTGGCCATGTCTGATAACACTCAGGTCTATCTGATCACCGGATTTTTAGGGGCAGGAAAAACAACCTTTCTGAACCGGATTATCAGCCGATTTCCCAAAGACAAAAAATTGACCCTTCTGGTCAATGAATTTGGAGAAATCGGTGTGGATGGAACGCTGGTAGAGGGCGAAGACATCGATATGATGGAAATCAGCAAGGGATCCATTTTCTGCGTCTGTGTCAAGACCGATTTCATCAAAGGACTTTATGCCCTCAATACACAGGTTCAGCCCGATGTGCTGATTATCGAATCCACGGGTGTGGCAAACCCGTCAGATCTTAAAAAAGACCTGAAACTGCCCATCTTCAATGACCGGTTTCAATTCATGGAGCAGTTCTGCGTCATCGATGCGGTTCATTTTCTGGATGCCTATGAGGTATATGCCTCAATCGAAAAACAGATCGCCTCATCCAGCGTATTCATTCTCAACAAAGTTGACGCCGCGCCTCCGGAGATTCTTGAAAAAACAAAAGAAATCGTTCGTCAGTTTCATCCGGACCCGGTTTTTTACGAAACGACATATGCCGACATTCCGTTGGATAAATTTTTTGATTTCGCATCCGGAAACAAACCCGTAGAAAGCAAATGTAATTCCACGCCCATCCTGTCGGATGCGGAAATGGATCAATATCTGGATGATCTGATGGACAGCCCGGATCTGCAGATGACCCCACCCGATTTATTGATGTCAGTGGCCTATCAATGGACAGGAAACGATCTGAATCAGGTCCGGATCATGGCGGATGCGCTTCCGGCGGGTGTACTGCGGGCCAAGGGCTTTATCGAAGACAAGGAAACTGTTTTGCTGTTCAACTATGTGATGGGAGATTGGACAATCGAAGATCCCCATATCGCCCGGGAACGCATTCAGCATAAAAACATCATTGTTTTGATCGGGCCACCGGATTCCATGGACGGCATCAATGCAGCCGCACAGCCAGAACATTGGATCAATATCGGATCATATCAGCCGTATTCTTCGGAGAACTGAATCAGGAGGCGTGCCGCATGTCACAGGGATCAAACGATTTGTTGATTGTCGGAACCGGTCCCGCGGGGATGACCGCGGCACTGTACGCCAGGCGACTGGGATTGAATCCGGTTGTTTTCGGTGATGTTCCAGGCGGCAATCTGTATATGATCGAGAAGATCAATAATTTCCCGGGATTTATGGACGGTGTCGCTGGAACCGAATTCGGCATTCGGCTGTTTCAGCAGGCCCAAATCGATGGCGCCCAATTCACCATGTCCCGGATTGAAAAACTGGGATATGAAAACAGCCTGTTTCACTGCACGGATTCCAATGGCCTTTCATATACAGCCCCGGCAGCGATCATGGCAACCGGTCGTGTACCGGTAGGGCTTTCTGTTGAAAACAGCAATCTGAAGGGTATCCATTTCTGTTCGATATGTGATGGTCCCCTGTACCGTAACAAAAATGCCACATTGGCTGTTATTGGCAGCACGAACGCAGCGGCTCAACATGCCCTGACCCTGTCAAAAATTGCTGAAAAGGTCTATTTGATATACCGCAGTGTACGGCCACAAATGGATGCCAGCCATCAGGGCCTTCTGGCAGGTCATAAAAATGTGGAGATACGTCCCGGGACGGAAGTCATTGGATATAAAGGGCTTCATCTGATAGAGGGTCTGATTGTTCGGCCAAACAATGGTCAAACAGATGAAATTGGCGTTGACGGTGTTTTCCCGGCGATCGGCTGGCAGCCAAACACACAGTATCTTGATTTTCCGGTCAGGATGACACCGGATAGATACCTTCAAACGGATTCCAGTTTGATGACATCGGTTCCCGGTCTTTTTGCGGCCGGTGATGTACGGGATACAGACCTGTCGCAGGTCCTGACCGCATGTGCGGACGGAGCCCGTGCAGCCAAATATGCGGCTGCATTTTTAAATAAACATTCATGAATCGCCGGGACATTCACCCCCATTTATGAAAATGACATTTACCGTTTTTCTACTGAATTCTGAATCCTGACTACTGAATTCTGCTTTTGCATTTTCACAATAATCCGTTTTACAGAGTATGACGATGGATGAAGATCACATGGATTCCCCTGGCGGATATGAAAAAGGCTGTGAACTGACACATGCCGGAAAATTGTCAGAAGCTGTCGCCATATTCACCCGGAATATCGACAGCAAACACAGACAGGCCGAGTCATATTTCCGACGGGGTGTATGCCATTATAAACTTGGTCATTTTCGAATGGCCGAAGCGGACATGAATGTGGCCTCACTTCTGGGCTGTGTTGATTCTCAAATGTGGAGCCGATACGATATCCAGAATATCCATAATTCCAACCCTCTTTAATGGATAAACGAAGTGGCAGACGAAATGCTTGTCGGAAAAAATGGAAAGATCCTGATTGAAGTCATGTATAAGGCAGATTACTGCCTTCCCTGTTTTTACATGGATGAGACAGTTCAGGAAATATTGCCCAAATACGAAAAGTATGTGGAATATCAGCGGGTGGATCTGCTTCGTGGCGAAGGCAAAAAACGTTTTCTGGAGTTGTCCTGCAAGCTGTTTGGTGAGGAAAATGTTCGAAAAAACTGTCGCATTGCACCGGTACCGTCCCTGTTTATTGGTGGTGAGCTTGAATTTGATGCGATTCCCCCCATGTTTGAGCTGGAAGAAGCCATTGAGTCGGCCATCATGACGCATTGGCCAGCCAGCCGGATTATCCATTAAACCTGTTGAAAAGGCATCTGAATGCAACCTGGAAAAATATATCTGGAAGTCCTTCATGAAGGGGCGCATTGAATTCCATGTGAATACATGGCCCGTGTGGTCGAGGCCGTCGTTCCGGATTATACCGAATGGATCGACTGGAAAATCATTTATACAAAACAACTGGCAGGCGCTTTACGGCATTCTGAACTGTCAAAAACATTGGGCCGCCCCATGCCCGTACCATCGATCATCATAAACGGAACGCTTGTTTTTGATTCAATACCCAGCACCGAGGCATTGAGTCAGTATATTGATCAAAAAATTCATCATCTGGATGTTTCCGAAACAGATTTTTCGTTCAGACAGAATATAAACGTGGAAGATTGAAAGACAGGAAAACAATCAGTTATTATCAATTATTAATCTATTAAGGAGAAGCGTGTTCATGGCCAGTTTAACACCCAAGGAAAGAGTAATGAGGATGTTCCGCAAGGAACCTGTCGATATGATGCCGTTTTTCAGCGGCATGGGCATGGTGGTGATGCCTGCCATCAAACAACTGGGCTATCGGTTCGCCCAGGTGCACACGGATGCCAACCGGTTGGCACAGTCCGCCATTCTGTCAAGCCGCATGTTTGGATTCGATTCAGTGGTGGTTCCGTATGACATGACCTGTGAATCAGAGGCTTTGGGCAACAAAATCAGCCTGTATGATAATTCCGAGGATATTTTATATCCCACAATTCCTGAAAAACGATGGAAAGACATGAATCAGGTTGAGATTCCGGGCAATATCATGGAACTTGGCCGTATGCCCATGATCATTGAAGCCATCAAAATCGTCAAAAAAGATGCGCCGGAGTATCCGGTCGGTGCCTGGCAACTGGGTCCGTTTACCATGTCCGGCCAGCTTCTGGAACTGGATATCCTTCTCAAAGGCATTTTCAAGGAAAAAGCCAAAGTCGAAGCGACCCTTGACAAGATTACGGACATGATCATCACCATCGGCCAGGCCCAACAGGCAGCCGGAGCCGACTACATCACGCTTCGGGAGATGGGCACCGGCACGGACCTGATCAGCCCCAGGACCTGGAAAACCATGATTCAGCCCAGAATGCGACGGATATTTGATGCCTGGAAATCCCCCAAAGTTCTGCATATCTGCGGCGCAACGGATCTGATTATTGAAATGATGGGCGACTGCGGTGCGGATGCCATCAGCGTTGATATTAAAAACAACCTGGTCGAGTCCCGCAAAAAACTGGGTGACAACGCCCTTCTGCTTGGAAACTTTGATGTATTTGCCCTGCCATGCAAAGCGGAAACGACTGTGGATCAGGCGGTTGCCGCAATCAAGAAAAATATTGATTCCGGCGTCGATGCGGTCTGGCCGGGTTGTGATCTGTGGCCGGATATCAAGGAAGAAAACATGCGGGCCATTGTGCAGACTACTCGGGAATATGGCTGCAAACCCAGTCCTGCTGTCGGACGGTTAAGCTGATGAATCATAACTGATGCAGATCTGATAATTATGGGATACCCGAACGGGGGCCAGTCATACACCGGTCCCCGTCTTTTTTGATGAAAATCCTCATGATCAGGGGCTTGATCACCCTTCATGTCTCACAACCCATAACCAAAAGGAGGTTCCCATGTCCCAGGAATTGATCCAGTATTTCAACAAACAGCCCAGGCTGGGCACACTCAGCACGGCAGACAAAAATGGCAAAGTGAATGTGGCTTATTTCGGCTCACCCACCATGATTGATGAAAAAACCATTGTGATGGGTTTGGGAAAGAACCGGACATTCGCCAATTTGAGTGAAAATCCGAATGCGGTGTTCATGATCATGGAACCCGGAGAATCTCCGGTTCAATGGAAAGGTGTACGGCTTTACATTCGAATGACCGAATGCGAAACATCGGGAAGCAAGCTGATCGGCATTCAGGAGAAAATCGGTGCAAAGGTTGGCATCGAGACTGCCAAACGAATGATTCATGCATATGTTGCCTTTGAAATTCTTGAAATTCGGCCCATCGCCGATTTTGGTCAAAGCTGGAAAAAATCCATCGGTGCCGAATGACATGAATGTTTTTCTGTTGAAACCATGACCCCCAACAGCAGTCAGCAGCGATTTATCTATAAAACAGATGGGGTATGCCCACCCGAGATTCATTTTCAGATTCATGATGGCATCCTGGATGACATTCGATTTGTGGGAGGCGGGTGTCCAGGAAATGCCCGTCTGGTCGAACGTCTCATCACGGGGCGCCCGCTTGATGAAGTCCTTGAAATCGTTCAGGGTATTGCATGCCGCAATGGCACATCATGCCCGGATCAACTGGCTTTGGCCATTCAGTCTGCGCTGGCAGGACATCTGACACAGACAGACTCATTTCGCATGTTTACGGATGCTTCGTCCAGATATCGGGTTGCACTTATCGGTGATGTGGCTGGCAACCCGTCTGCCCTGAGAAAAATCCACGACCATATTCTGAAAGTCGGGGTGGATGCCATTTATTGCATCGGCAACATCACCGGTCATTCCCATGAAAACAGGCAGACGATACAGCTCATCCGTGAACTTGAAATTCCGTCGGCTTTGGGGGAAACAGACTGGGCATATGTTCAGGGAAATAACGGCAACCAACTGCCGACGCTCAGCCATCAGGCCAGGGACTGGCTGCTTCAGTTTCCGCAGATGCTGAATTTTCGACTGGGTGAATACACGGCCATTGCCTTTTATGGAGAATATCTTCAGCAGTTACCCGGTTTTTCAGACTTTGAACCGTATGCGCTGGAAATGAATATGGTCTGCGGACTGACTGATTTTATGCGGGACGAGACGGTTTTTCCGGCTCTGACAGCCATGATTCCACAGTTTCAGGCGAATATTGTGATATTTAGCCAAACAAAGAAATGGGGACATTGGCAGGTTGGTGGAAAGGATTTTATCAGCCTGGGGCCTGCTGATGAACACAACCTTATGGCCTGGGGTCTTCTGGAGATGAAAGCGAATGTCCTTCGCTTTCAAACAATGCCCCTACCCGTCTTATTTTTATTGAATCATTGAGGAGGCGAAATGTCCCAACCGGTTATTGTGGATGTGCTTTTGACCGATTTCAATCAGTGAGTGGCTTGCGTCTATATGGCGGAATCGGTAAAGGTTTTACCGGCTGACATTCAAAATCTGATTATTGCCCGGGAGTGGGATATGCGCACGCGGGACGGGGTCAGGCGTTTCAGGGAGCTCAAAGCCAAGTCATTGCCGAGTATTGCCCTGGATGACGAACTGGTTTACGAATCACTCATTCCCATGCAGGAAGAATTGATCGCAGAAATTCAAAGGCGGTTTCAGGAAAAAAATCAGGAGAGCTGACATGTACCTTGAAGATATGGCCATCGAGGGATTCAAATCATTTTCAGAAAAAACAGACATGTCGTTTCAGCCGGGCATCAGTGTCATTATCGGAAATAATGGGGTTGGAAAATCCAATATTCTGGATGCAATCATATGGGGGCTGGGGGAAACGGATCTGAATCGTGCCCGGTGCTACAGCCCGGATGAGTTGTTTTTTGCCGGAAGCAAGGATTATCCGCCAGCAACATTTATCAAGGTAGACATGACGTTTCGGCCAGGTCCGGAGAAAGATGCCCCGAAAATCACACTGGGCCGGGAATTGCATAAAGATGGGAGCGAGCGTTACCATATCCTGAATCAGCCCTATACGCTGACTGAATATCGGCATCACCTGGCAGAGCTCAATTTGACACATGCCTTGAAAACCATTATCCGGCAGGAGCAGATCAACGATATGCTGCTCCTTGATCCTGAAAAACGGCTTGATCAAATATGCGCACTTCTGGATTTACAGTCCTTTCAGGAATTTTCCGGAAAACTGGAAAGCCATATTTCAGACCATTTCCGCCGCTATATGACCTACCTGATACCGGACGCAACGGTTCATCTTGAAAAACTCTCGCAAAACGGTCGGAAAGGGCTCGATATTCAGGTAACCCTTCCGGGAAACCGGATTCGTAGAGCTCACCAGTTGTCCGGCGGTGAAAAAGCCATCACCAGTCTGGCGCTGAAGCTGGCCATTTTCAATCAGTTGCAAAATCCATTTTATCTGCTGGATGAAGTCGAACCCTCACTGGATTATGTACACCATAAATCGATGCAGGCATTCCTGAAAGACGTGGCAAAAGACACCCAGTTGATCATGATCACCCATCTCCGCAGCACGATCGAACTGGCCGATACCGTGCACGGGGTGCGGACACGGTGGGATGGATCCTCCTTCATGAAATTCTATTTCGATATGGATGAACGCCTTTTAAGGCTCTATAAGTGTTGTTGACACAGGGCTGGAGGGACGTCCTTCATATTTCCAGATTCAGCAAGCCGGGATGACCTGATATTGTTCCGGTTGTTGAATCTGGAAATATGAAAGACGTCCCAACGTCTCCCACGGATATCCGTTTCACGGCTTCTGCTGGAAGCGTTCTTCTTTCCATGGATCGGCGGAGTTGCTGAACCCCTGGCTTTCCCAGAATCCGGGCACATCAATAGCGGTGATTTTGACAGCCTCCAGCCACTTGGCACTCTTGTAGAAATAGCGGTCCGGGATCACGACGCGCACAGGGGCGCCGTTTTCCCGCGGCAGTGTCTCACCGGAGAAACTGTGCGCAAGGATCACGTTCTCCTTGCGAATCTCGCTGATGGGAACATTGCTTGTATAACCTGCGGCGGCCTCAAAAATGACAAAACCCCCACTTTTCAAAGGCCGGACCCTGTCCATGATGGTTGTCAGGCGAACGCCGCGCCATCTGGAATCCAGAAGGGTCCAGCCGGTGACACAATGAATATCACAGATGATATCCACCTGGTCCAGGTTGAGCAGCTCCGGGTAGGAAAGGACGACCGGTCTTTCCACCTCGCCATGGACGCGCAGATACCAGTTCGCGACTGTAGCGGTACCAGGTGACCCGCCCATATTTTGAATCTTTTGGATTGCCATCTGCCCGGGAGGCAGCCGGGGCCTGCCGTCCGGTCTGATTTCGGCGGCCAGCGTGCGTTGATCAGCATCTGCGAGCTTGATGAAAACTCCGGGCAACCCGATGTTTACCAGAGTGCCGCCTGCGGCGGCCAGAAAGGCACGCCTGGATATCTTCCGGTCTTTTTGCATGGCCCTCTCCTGTGTCCGTTGATTGGGTCTCCGCCCCCGGTATTCAGTCGCAGTATTCAGGGTGATGGACAAGCGCCTTGCCAGGCATTATTATTTCTTGCCCGCCAATGCGAAATAACTCGTCATGAGGTTCCGGTAATTTGGAATGAAATTGGAGAAGAGCGTGCCGAGACCTTCGATGTCGTTGCGCCAGTCGCGGTGCAACTCACAGGCCATGCCAAACCAGTTCATCAACTGCACGCCGGCGGCCTGCATCCGCAACCAGGCGCTATGGCGGGTGACCTCGTTGAACGTGCCTGAAGCGTCGGTAATCACAAACACGTCATAGCCCTCTTCCAGGGCCGACAGCGCCGGAAAGGCCACACAGACCTCGGTAACCACACCGGCGATGATGAGTTGCTTACGCCCCGTGTCCTTCACTGCACGAACGAAATCCTCGTTGTCCCAGGCGTTGATGTTGCCGGGTCGGGCGATATAGGGCGCGTCTGGAAACATTTCTTTCAGCTCCGGTACAAGGGGTCCATTCGGGCCGTTCTCGAAGCTGGTCGTGAGAATGGTCGGCAACCTGAAATACTTGCCGCATGCTGCGACAGCCAGAACATTGTTTTTAAACTCGCTTGGTCCAAAGTCCTGAACCAATGAGATCAAGCCCGCCTGGTGGTCTATCAACAGCATTGCCGCATCGTCTTTTGAAAGACGGGTGTACTTGAATGATGTACTCATGATTGATACCTCCTGCAGTTATCGGTCAGGGAAACTCGACCAGTTTTTTTTGCGCCTCATCCCATAGTTTCAGGCGAATGCCATACAGACTTTTTCGGAAAGTGAGGGGCGGTTTATTCCTGAGTGCCGGCACCGCATCGTTGCACTGCCGGAGTCGGTAATTCGGAATTCGCGGGCTCAGATGATGAACATGGTGGTGCCCGATATTCGCCGAGAACCAACGAAGCACCGCTGGCAACATGTAGAAAGAACTTCCTTCCATGGCCGCGCGCAAGGCATCCCAATCCCGCCTGCGGGCCCAATACACGCCATCGAACTGGTGTTGCACATAGAAAAGCCAGATTCCCATGGCCCCGGCGAACCAGATCACGGGCAACTGGATGAGAATTTAGGTTCTCAAGCCGATAGTCTGGGCTGCAATCAGAATGACAACGGCGATAATCAGATTGGTAAATAGAACGCTCATGCGCTCTTTACGCTTTGTCCTTCGTGACGGCAGTCGAAATCTGAGCAGAAAACTGAACACCGCCCCCAAACCAAGCAGTACCACCGGATGACGGTAGAGGCGATATGACACCTGTTTTGGCTTGGACGCCTTTTCGTATTCCAGTCGGGTCAGGGTCCATATATCGCCGAACCCGCGTGCGTCGAGGTCGGCATAGCTCGTATGGTGACGCAGGTGACTGAAACGCCAGTCATCAAACGGCGTGAACACCAACATCCCCAGCGCGTGTCCGAAAAATGTGTTGGCCCCCATTTTCGGGAACAGCGAACCGTGCACGCAATCATGGAAAAGGATGAACACGCGAACCAGAAACAGGGCGGCCACTGCCGCCAGCGTCACCGTTAGCCCATAAGGAAGGCCTTGCCGGATTGACCAGATCATTATCCACCACAGGCAAGCGTAAGGCAGCAGGGTGTTTGTCAATTGCCAAACAGCCCGCCAGTCACTGGGATTTCGGTAATGTCTCAACGTGGCAAACCACTCGGGCCACTTGAAGTCCGCCGCTCCTTTCTGTTGATTCTTGAGGGAAAACGCCTCTTCAGACACCGCCATGTCTGCACCTCCCATTACAGGTTCTCCCCTATGCAGCCCGATTTTCGTTGCTCTTGGAGGAATCGTATCTTGGCCTACACGGAGGAGGAGCGGATATAATATGCTATTTCAACATGATACACATTTTCATGATCTGTTTTTGGCCGCGCAGCAGAAACCTTTCCGATAGATTTTGACACCTGCAACCAGGTAACTGCCCCATAACCCGGGGAGTCTGTACCGTGCCCGATGGTTTCCATGTTTTCTTGAGCAATTTATCACGGTTTTGGCACGGGTTTTCCCAAACCGGTGTCGGTACGCTGACATGAGTTAACTATATTAAATATATCAGAAAATGCCGATAGTCAAAAAGTTTTGCGACTCCGGCCAAAGCCGATCGGGTTGCCCAACCGATTTTCCCATGTGTTGACATAAGGCAGACACAGGCATAAAATATTTGTATGAAATATATGAATTGGAATTCCGAAAAAAATGAGATTTTAAAGCGAGAGCGGGGGATTTCCTTCGATGAAATAGCTTATCTGATTGAGTCGGGGCAGATAATCGGAATTGAGGAAAATCCAGGATATCCCAATCAAAAGATGTATGTTCTGGAAATTGAAAACTTTGCCGTCATTGTACCTTACGTTGAAAATGATCACGAAATATTTCTAAAAACGGCCTTTCCAAGCCGCAAATATACAAAACGATACGGCTTTAAGGGGGGGAATAATGGAAAAAATTACCGAAAAGGCATTTAAGCCAATTGATCAGGAAGAAAATGATTTGATGGAATCAATCGAACGTGACGAGTGGCAGCCCGTTAAACAAATTGATCAGGAAAGAAAAAAAGCAATAGAAGCCGCTCGAAACACCTTGAAAAAAGAAAAACGCATAAATCTCCGTCTATCTCAAAAAGATTATCATCAAATTCAGATCAAGGCTATTGAAGAAGGCATACCATATCAGACACTTATTTCCAGTCTTGTGCATAAATATCTAAATGGTTCATTAACTCCAAGATCATAGAAATGGAACAGAACTATTCATTCGAGGGGATGCGGATAACTTGCGGTCTTCGTAGGGAACACCGCACGCGCACCACTCAATGAGATCACGAACAAGCATGCGTTTGGGCTGCTTTCCGGACAGTCACACATCGGAAACCGTCCTGAATGTTCAATAATATACCTTTGATTTTACATAAATAGGTATATATAGATGGCGTGCCCAAAGCGTGCGCCCAAAGCGTGCGCCTGAGGGACGCCCTCCATATATCCAAATTTACATAAAATTACAGGTATGTGGGCAATTGGGGATGGGTATTGATATATTGATTGCCATATTTCGTTCCCCCCCCTATAACTGGATCAGAATATTTTTCCAAACCCATATCACCGGCGGCATGAAAACCCTGCTGAAACGGATCATCGCGAAAAAATGGCTGGCCCTGCGGCCCGAAGAACGCCGGTGGCTCTATTTCAAGGCATATTCCGAGGCCGGTCTGGCCGAACAGATGAACAAGGGGTGGCGCAAGGCATTGTATTGCGCCCTGTCCGACGGTAGCGCCATCCGGGTTGGGCCGAAAATCAGCCCCAAAGTCAAAAAACAGGAAGAACAGGAAAACATGAGCCTGTTTGAACTGATGAAAGGAACGGCCTGATCATGTTGAACTCCAGACTCAGGCGGGAAGCTTGACATTTTGTAGCCCAAAAGCTACTTTGGAAGCATGAGATATGAAATCGAAAAAACGGAGATTTTCGATAAATGGCTGAGGAATCTGAGAGACCGCAAGGCAGTTCTTGCTATTGCAGGCCGTCTCGACAGGGCCTCTACCGGGAACCTTGGAGATGTTGCCCCTGTCGGCGAAGGGGTCAGTGAAATGCGCATATTTGAAGGCCCCGGTTATCGTCTTTACTATACCATCCGTCACAACAGGATCGTCCTTATGCTTTGCGGGGGAGACAAATCCAGCCAGGAGAAGGACATAAAAAAAGCTCGGAATTTGGCAAAGGCCCTATAGGAGGAGACCATGAAAATTAAAACAAGTCCTTACAATCCTCTTGATTATCTGGAGTCCGAAGAAGAGATCAAAGAATACCTGAACAATGCGTTCATGGATGATGATCCCCAGATCTTTCTCATTGCTCTTGGTCATCTGGCCCAAAAAAAGGGAATGGCGGAAGTTGCCAGAAAAACCGGCTTAAACCGTGAAAGCCTTTATAAGTCCATGTCCGGCGATGGCAACCCCAAATTTTCCACTATCAGCAAGGTCGCCAAGGCCCTCGGTTGCAAACTGGCAATTGTATAGGCACAAGAAAATCATCCGGAAGCGGTTCAAGCGTACCACCGGTGTGCGGAATCTCTTCAAAAACACCAATGCTTTTCCCAAATCGCGGCCGAAAATGCTGGAAGAGGATATTTTTCGGGTGATTGTGCCCCTTACCGACCAAGCTGCCGCACAAGTCACCGCACAAGATAGCGCACAAGTCACCGAGCAAGCTACCGAGCAAGCTACCGAGCAAGTTATCGAGCAAGCTGCCGACCAAGCTGGCAGAATTGAAAACATCTTGCGTTTTTGTGTTCTGCCAAGATCATCGAATGTAATCATGGATTATTTGAAGTTAACCCATCGTGAACATTTTCGGGCGGAAATATTAAAACCGTTGCTGGAATCAGGTAAGTTACGTTTAACCATCCCCGACAAGCCCAATAGCCCCAAACAAAAATACATAACCACAAAAAAGGCCCACTGATGCTGAAACCCTTTGACTGACAAAAAGGATCTGATCAATGATCTGTTTGATGATGTGCTGGCGGAGAAGGAGCCGATGGGGTGAAGCGTCAAGGATCAAGGCGGAAGGATGAAAGGTCTGCATTCGTGCATACGGGCTACTTGACCCCCTCCCGACCTCACACGCTGGAAGAGGGAATGCTGCCAGTAGCCCAATGGCAAAAAGAGCAGGCTTTTTCAAAGGACCAAATGTGACTTTGGTATGACTTCTGGGATGTTATCACTATTTAATTCTGATTGTCTTGCTTTTGATATTCCGAACGTATGCCACGACAATCACGAATCGATGCACCCGGCGCCATTCGCCATGTGATTGGAAGAGAGATCAACCGCCAGAAGATATTCCGGGATGATGATGACAGAAGTAATTTTCTGGACCGCCTGGCTACTCTTTTGACAGATTCCGGAATCCGGTGCCTGGCATGGGCGATGCTGGCCGACGACGATCCGGAGGACGCGCCGGCTTTCCCCATCGACGGTCAGAAGACCCGTGTTCGCATGGCCCAGGCGCTGCTTGAATAACGCCTTCGCAGGTCACTCCATCCTTGCAGCAGCGACTCCGCATCATGGGTAGCCATGTACTTGCCCACGGCCAGATAGTAAAGGGCTTCCGGTGCGAATTCGCTTTGCGGATAGTGGTCATAGACGGTTTTGAATTCGGTTATGGCGTTATCATATTTTTTGTGTTTCAGGGCGTGATGACCCAGCCCGATATAGAGCATGGCGGCATACTCGGCCGGTGAGAACCAGCCTTCGGCATGATAGGCCACCCGTTCGCGGGTATCCACGATATTGATGTTGGGTGTCCAGATCACCTGATACTGGTCGGCCAGTTTGGCTTCCTTGGTCAAATCCACCTGAACCGGAACGAAGCGGGCATTGATCAGTTCGCTGACGGTTGCATCCGGGTACGTCACGGCACCCAGTTTGGCGCAGCCGCCTCACCCATCCTTAAAAAAATCCAACAGCATCGGCTTGTTCTGGGCCTTGCACGTCTCCAGGCCCGTTGCGTAGCTTCGCACCCATTGTACACGATTTTTTGTCTCCATGGCAGTGCTCCTTTCACAGGTTGTTTCAGGAAGACCCGGGTCCGAATCCCTGCCCGGCATATTCCCGCAGGCTGGTTTCCACCTCCGTCAGGGTTTTTCCCAACGGCCGGGGTTCTATAAAACCGCACAGGAACAGTTTCCACTCCCCGTCTTCCTGGTAAAGATCGGATTCGGAACAGGCTCCCGCGCAGCTCCCTTCACCCACGATCTCAGACAAGAGATCGAAGATTTGCTGTTTTTCGTCGTTCATGGCTGACCTCCCAGATTTCTGTCTGCTCCACCGCCTGGAGATGATCGCACAACGTATTACAGCCCTGCAGCAGCCACTTGAGAGAAGAATCGGAGTCCAACAGTGGGGCAGGCTCGGAATTCAGCGCGCTACACACCACTTGAATGCATAAATGGCGTTAGGGAACAGGTTGGGGTGGAATTTTCCGGGTTGTTCGGCGCGGTTTCAAGCCGACGGTGCGATCAAGGGACGCACATCGGTGATTTTGAACCGGATGGCGGCCACGATGGCGTTTGCCGATTGGCTGCCCGCTACCTTGCGGATATTTTCCCGCAGTGAATCCAGCAGCTCGCCATAGCGCTCGTAGGTATCCATTTTCAGATACAAGCGGACCCCTTTCCAGGTCATGGGAGTGTCACCGGGCTCGATCACGATGAAACTGGCCTTGGGATTTTCTTGCAGATACTGAAGGGATCGATTGTCGCCGATGGCCATGATCACCGTATCTTCATCGATCATGCGCGGCGATCCGAACACGGCGACATTCACATCACCGTTTTTGTTGGTCGTGGCCAATGCACCGATACGCGTCTTCTTGTTGAACATTTCCATCACCTGTTTTCTGTCCATGCTTCCTCCTTGACGATCCTGCGTAAGTCGGGTTTACATTCAACTATCCCATGAGAGCCAAAAAGCGACGAACGGTAAAGCCGGAAAAAAACGGAAAAAGAAAAGATAAGAAAAAAATAATCAACTACCCGCTCCCTGTCAAGGGATGGCGGTGGACCCCAAAAACTGAACAATGTGCTGAGCTATGAGTCAGACCAAAAATGTGAGGAGGATCTGACGATGGAATTTGGACGACCTTAATAACAAAAATAAAATTGATACGAAATGTTTGTTGTTGTTCCGTATCAAGAGTATCTTCGACTTGTGGAATTCCGGGATATTGAAACAACCATTCCGCATGAGGTTGTTGAAAAAAGCCTTGTCGAGGAATTGGGGCTTGTCCGGGCATGGAGGGAATACAAAGGGCTTTCACAGGGTGTGGTTGCAAAGAAAATGGGTATCAGTCAAGCCGCCTATTCACAGATGGAGCGCCCTGGCGCGAGACTGAGAAAAAAAACGCTTGAAAAAATTGCTGTCGCGCTGGAAATCGAAGTCGGACAATTAAAGATATGATCACCTTCCGATGGCAGTCACTCAATTAAGAGATGACCGATGGACTTTTCAATATCGGGTTGGCGATGGCGAATCGTGGGGTCGGGCCGAGCAAAATGACATAAATCAAGATGGTTAGAGCAATAGATGACCCTGTGACAGGCCTATAATCGTGTTTTGGGTCCAAAATACGATTTAACGAGCGCGAATGCCCAACAAATCAAATCCAGTGGATGCAAAAAGCCGAACCACTGATTTAGGCGTTCACGATTGTAACACAAAAACTTAAATACAATTCGACATAATAACCTAAAAATAGCTTGACACAAAAACCTAAAAATAATAAAGCTTAATTCCCTAAAAATGACATATAATATACAGGTCAAAAATGCCAACATTACAAGATAAGCTTTCAGAATCTCTCGCTGTTCTGAAAAAACTTCAGGACGACGGTATTGTGGCCATCCAAACAAAAAACATGACACGAACTCACCGGGAACGTCTTGTCAAAAGCGGCTTCATCAAAGAAGTGATGAAAGGCTGGTATATCTCAGCCCGTCCTGAAGAGACGACCGGAGAGAGCACGGCATGGTATGCGTCATTTTGGGGCTTTTGTGGTGATTATCTTAAATCAAGGTTTGGCAATCAATGGTGTCTTTCCCCGGAGCAATCATTGCGCATTCACAGCGAAAACTGGAGCGTACCCAATCAACTTCTTGTCCGAACACCAAAAGGGGGGAACAAGCCGATATCTCTTCTTCATGGGACATCGATAATGGACGTTCGTTTGAACCTGCCGGACAGGAAAGATATGGAAATCAAGGGAAACATACGGATTATGACCCTGCCCGCTGCTTTGATTTCATGTACTTCTGCGTACTATTCAAATCATGCTGTAGAGGCCCGCGCTACGCTGTCCATGATCTCTGACGCTTCCGAGATCTTACACAAGCTCCTTGAAGGCGGGCATAGCACGGTAGCCGGAAGGCTTGCAGGCGCTTTCCGGAATATCGGGAAAAATGTTATTGCTGCCAATATTATTGCGACAATGAGAGCTGCAGGATACTTCATTACGGAAAATGATCCTTTTGAAGAAAAACTCTCCGGGCACGGTGGTCAGCGATGATCATTCCATATGGTGCAGAGAATTATTTACCCCAAGCGTAATCGCTGGTCTTATAGACGTATCTGACCTTGCCGGTTACCGAAACCAACCTGTCTATATACGAAAATCAAGGCATGTACCACCCCGGTACGAAGCGGTGAGCGATCTTATGCATGCATTCTTTTCTCTTTTAAAAGATGAAGCAGAACCTGCGGTAAAAGCTGTTTTAGGCCACTTTTTCTTTGTTTATATTCACCCCTATGTTGATGGAAATGGACGCATGGGACGATTTCTGATGAATGTTATGTTAGCCAGTGGCGGCTACCCATGGACAGTCATTCCACTTGAAACCCGCAATGATTATATGGCCGCCTTGGAAGAAGCAAGTGTAAGAAAAAATATAGAACCTTTTTCCAAGTTTTTGGCTGAACTCGTCCAAAAAGGCAATGATGGCAGACGGGACGTTATGTTGTGAGTTTGGTTACGTTTGCCAGTTTGTTTGCTTATGGGACATTATCTTAAAAGCTATGGTTGCATCCGGATTGTCTCTCTGATAATAAATTACAGATTTTTGTGAGGGTATGGCTGACAGCCATCTGGATTGTGTTAAGCGTATTCTGGAAATCAAATCCACCGGACAGGAGAGTGATGTATGGTCATGCCGCTTCAGGATAATCTGACAACGCTTGAAGACATGCGCCTGGAGGCGCTTCAGGGCGGGGGGCACAAACGGATTGCGGATCAGCACAGCCGTGGGAAACTGACGGCGAGGGAGCGGATCGATCTGCTTCTGGATGAGGGGTCGTTTGAGGAATTTGACATTCTGAAAACCGGGAGAGGCGGCTCTCTGGGAGGCGACAAACTGTTTCTGGGCGATGGGGTGATCACAGGGCATGGCACCATTGACGGCCGGGAGGTGTTTATGTTCAGCCAGGATTTCACCGTAATCGGAGGATCCCTGGGTGAGGCCCATTCCCAGAAAATCAGCAAGGTCATGGATCATGCGGTGCGTGTGGGCGCCCCCATCATTGGCCTTAACGACTCGGGTGGCGCCCGGATTCAGGAAGGGGTGGATGCACTGGCCGCATATGGGGAGATTTTTTACCGGAATGTCGAAGCCAGCGGCGTGGTGCCACAGATTTCCTGTATCATGGGGCCATGCGCCGGTGGCGCGGTTTACAGCCCGGCCATGACCGATTTCACCTTTATGGTGGCCCATACCAGCAACATGTTTGTCACCGGCCCCAATGTGGTGAAAACCGTCATTCATCAGGACATCACATCCGAAGAGCTGGGCGGGGCTGATGTCCATGGTAATATAAGCGGGGTGGCCCATTTTGTGACACCCAACGATATTCTGTGTCTGCGGGAGGTTCGCAGACTCATCAACTATCTGCCATCAAACAACCGGCAGAAGGCCCCGTTTCTGGATTTAAGAGACCCGCCCGAACGAACCGATCCGGCGTTGGATTATCTGATTCCCGCCAATCCCAATCAGACCTATGACATGAATGTCCTGATTTACAGCATTCTGGACGGCGCCGAATTTCTGGAGGTTCATGCCGGGTTTGCACGGAACATCATCTGCGGATTCGGCAGGCTGGGAGGCCAGACCATCGGGCTGGTTGCCAATCAGCCGGCAGTTCTGGCCGGTGTTCTGGACAGCAACGCCTCGATCAAGGCGGCCCGGTTTGTCCGGTTCTGCGACGCGTTCAACATTCCGCTGATCTGTCTGGTGGATGTCCCCG
>Ga0366817_10018_pt2 | contig 78192 bp, 73 predicted proteins | sample TotcelFGM3001N13_FD_207092 | JGI IMG/M metagenome (GOLD analysis project Ga0366817, IMG submission 207092) | Enriched cells from coal bed in the Powder River Basin, Montana, United States - Total cells FGM rep3 HSBNCT.FGM.300.1.N13 ...
GGGGCTGAAGAGCGGAAATTCCTTGGTTTTGATGCGATGCCATTCATACACCGAGCCGATAATGTCTCCTGCGATTGCGCCAATCATGATGGGTTCCTTTTTCTGCTACCTTCCCAAAATCATTATCTTAAACGCTATAGCACTTTCTGAAACTATTCAGGTTCAAAGTGGCAAAGGCACAGAGGCACTAAGTTGAACCGATTTTTTTCTTTGGTGAGCCGGTTGATCAATAGTCAGGTGACAGAGTGGCCGCTTGCAGCCAACGGCTGATGGACAATATGCCACTTTGCCCCTATGTGCATATATGTCTGAATAGTTCCCACTTTCTTAACATTCCAGCCGGGAGCAAAGCAGCAATTCCAATTTTGATATTGAACTGGGTGTAAATTAACACCGATATCACCCCCTGTACACCTCGCCCTGGCCCCCGCCTCCCAGAAATGCCTCCACCCGTCAGGCCATACCGGATTCTGTTTGGATTTCCATCTGTGGTTTTAAAAGCTGGTTCATGGGTGCTTCAGCCTTTCAATTTGATTCTGTTTTGTTCCATTCCTCAAAAAAACCGATAATGAATCAATTTAAACCAAAGGGTGATCAAAACCTGTAAGCCAGAAAAGGTTATACAGGATGACATGCACTGAAAAAATCCCGCTTTCCATGGATGATCGCCAGGATATCGACATCTCCGTTTTTCACCTCATAAACAAGCCGGTATGAATATCTGAAGCAATATAGTCGTAGATTTTTTTTAGGTCATTCTTGGCCGGAGACGTCCATCTCACCATTTTTCCATTTCCTCTTTCAGAACATCAATGGTTATGGAGTCTCCTTTTTCTGCCGCCTCCCTGCCTTTTCTGATTTTATCCAGAACATAAAAACGATACATAATGTCATCGATATCCACAGGCTCCGGGATGTTTGAAATCACCTGAATGGCCTCTTCTTTGAGTGTCTGCATTTTATCTCCTGATTATATGGCTATGAATTGCATGTGACGATGGATATGGAGTCAGTCTTTTCCATGCAACCCCACGAAGCATCTTTAATGATGAACGGTTGAAATGATCTCATCAATTCTGAATTGGGGATTTCCAGATCGTTTTCATCGTCTGATATCCTTTATTCACAAATGGTTAAAGCAGTATTATTGGGATCTGTCAATCGAATCAAATGGAGTTGGGGACGTTATGTTGTGATAGCTGTTGTCGGCTTTGAATTTCTGCTCGATCTTATCTGTTCCTTTCCCATAGTTCAGATACAACAGTTCGGTCAGGGACAGGTTTTCAAAGACCGGGCGGTGGGTATGACCGGCGATGATCGTGTCTATCCGGCAATCCGGAAACCAGGATGGGTCGGGGAAACCGGTGGTGGGACACGCCTCGAGGGTCGGGCCACGCCAAGATTCTGATTATTCATGAGATATGTTCCAGGGATAGGTGTTTTCATGGATTATATCGCTCTTTTGGAGCCCGAAAAGTGCTCCATAGGGGGTCAGCTTGCCCCCTGAGGTGGAACCATTAGGCGCCTTCCATGACTTTCCTTCCCTTTGCACTATAGCCCAGCAGCGATTTTACTTTCTCAATGAACGATTTGCTTCCAACCGTACTGATGCCTGTCCGCATGTTTTCACCATGCTTTCCACTGGCGTTTTTCCAGCCAAAGCAAGGATGACGCGATTGTTTGGCTTTGGTTCGGTTTGATCGGAAACGCGCCCCATTGTTTTTCATGCTGACAGTAAAGACAGGTGCCGCCAAAAACCTCCTCAGAAAAACTGGATGCCAGAAAATCGACCAAAATGCATCCTTCAGTGACATTGACTTCACGGAGCACCGGGGTGCGATGATAACTGTACCATATTCGGGGTTCGGCAATCACCGGGATAGGGACGTTGAAATAATGGTACAATACTTCTGACACGTTACAGAGCCGACCGGACTCGATGTCATAAAAATGGAGCTGTTCCCGCTGTTCAAGTATAAGCCGGTCACGATGACTGTGGTGGGCCTCACGAATACTGGCATCAAGCTGTCCTAAACCATGAAACGTCCCAGTATCATCGCTGGCAATGGTGGCGATAACCGAGTTGAGTGTGCCTTGAAGCACCTCGCTCCACGACCCGTCGCGATATTCCACCTCAAGCAGATATCGATATTGGGGTGTCACCAATGGTGTCAGACGAGCAACATTGGCATACTCGTCCGTATCTGGATAATATTGTTCGTAATAAAATCGACCACGGAGCGATCGCACACGATAGTGCAAGGCGCTCAGCAACGGGCTTTCTACAATCCCAGCGTTCAACCGGGCGACAATCTCCTGCCTCTTCTCTTTGGACAACGATTTGACTTCTGGTCTTGGAGATCTCTCAGGCCATTTTCGATTTTTCCATTGCATCATCGTAAATTCTTCGATTCGTGTTATTTTTGCTGTAAGTAGTTTTCAAGCATTCCGGCATAATCCATCAATTCTGAATTATGGGTATCCGGATATCGCTGTAATGCCGCTGTAATCAACTCATTCAAATCGGTAGCCCATCCTTCCTGGATAAAATGTTGTGCCTGATTGAACAACTTTTCCGGCAGTTCCGCTGTAACGGGAACATTCATGATCGTCTTCCTGAATTGTTTTTGTGTTTCTGTCGTACCGGATTATGATTGTGATGTCAATATGACTAAAAAATCGAATGGTTAAGCGTTAAAAGATATTTGTCAAAAAACGTTTCGGTAATCCGCCGTAACGGATCATCCAGGATGTCCAACGCCTTTTTCCGGATAACCTCCGGCACATCGCCATAAAACGCCTCTGCAATGCCGCCGGTGATACAGGCCAATGTGTCGCTGTCACCGCCCAATGAAATGGCGTTTCGTATGGCATCTTCATAGTCGGTCGATTCCAGAAATGAGATGATGGCCTGGGGTACGGTCTTCTGGCAGGATTCGCTGAACCGGTAATCCGGCCGGATGTCATCCAGTGTCTGTGACAGATCATAGTGACATGTCGTCTCGATATATTCCCGGATTTCCGGTTTGGAGTGGCCGGTTCTGGCCAGAAAGATGGCTGCCGCGGTTGCCTGGCCCCCTTTGATGCCTTCGGGATGGTTGTGGGTGATGGCTGTAAATTCCGCGGCCTTTTCCAGAACAGACTCCAGGCTGTCAAAGGCAAAACCGGCCGGGCTGATGCGCATGGCGGCCCCGTTTCCCCAACTGTTGTACGCCTGGCTGTCACGGGATTGGGCCCATTGGTGAAATCGCTCGCCATAACCGGCATCCGGATACCGGTGATAGTATTCCTTCATTTTTTTGCCATAATCCTCTTCGGTCAGAATGGCATCGGCCAGTGCAATGGTCAGAACACTGTCATCCGTGAAAAAACAGCGGGGGCTGAAGAGCGGAAATTCCTTGGTTTTGATGCGATGCCATTCATACACCGAGCCGATAATGTCTCCTGCGATTGCGCCAATCATGATGGGTTTCTTTCCCTGCTGCCTTACCTTAAAGTAACTACTCAGGTATTCAGAATTCAGGAGTCAGAATTCAGAATAGCCCGCATGTAAGGGATGTTGAAAATACTGAAATACTTTTTATGAATAAAGAATCTCTGATTTCAGATAAAATCTCGAATATCGTCATGCCAGGCTTGATCTGGCATCCAGAATATAACGATCTGGATTGCGGCTTTCGCCTTGAAAAACCACCGGCTTTCGCCGGAATGACGGGAAAACGGTATCTTAACAAATTCGACATCCCTAAGCTTCCAGTTGCTCTGCGAAATTGGGAAGACAGGTCATAGATTTCTGAGCGTGGGAAGGATTGCGTCAAGCGATAAACAGCAAGCACAAACTGATGGGCTTTCCGCCAAACCACCCAGTCTTAAAACGTTTTTGATGGGTCCCTCATTCTGACTCCTGAATACCTGAGTAGTGACCACTTTCTTAACATGCCAGCCGGGAGCAAAGCAGCAATTCTAATTTTGATATTCAACTGGGGTAAATTAACACCGTGATTAAAAATAGCATTGTCGTCATTCCGGGCCTGACCGGGAATCCGGAACCATTGGCTACGATGCTTACGGCTGACGGTTTATCTGTTTCTGGATTCCTGCTTTCGCAGGAATGACAGAATTCCAAACTCGATCAGCAATCAGTTTCTGTCATAATGAGAATTGCCGGGAGCAAAGACGATTTTCAATGATCATGGCCCAGACATGCAATATGAATATGTGACCTTCCTGAATGCGAGCCGTTCGGGCGTGCGGCACAATCACCGCGCAGTCAACCAGGGCGGACAGGGCTCCGCCGTCTCTTCCCAGAAGGCCGATTGTTTTCATCCCGATATGGCCGGCTGTTTGGACGGCTGCTTGAATATTGGGGGAGTTGCCGGACGTGGATATGCCGATCAGCAGATCACCGGATCTGCCCAGTCCCTGAACCTGACGGGAGAAGACCGCATCATATCCATAATCGTTTCCAATTGCCGTCAGATTGGATGTGTCTGTTGCAAGGGATATGCATGGCCAGGCCTGTCGTTCTTTTTCAAACCGTCCAACCAGCTCTGCGGCAAAATGCTGGGCGTCCGCCGCAGAGCCGCCGTTGCCACAAACCAGAATTTTGCCACCCTCACAAAGTGTTTTGATCATCATTTCAGCAGCATCTGTAATAACCGGTTCCAGAGACACCAGGCGGTTCATACAGTCAGCATGTTCATTTAATGCTTCCAGAAACATATTCTTTCCCTTTCTTCCAACTCGTAACAATCCCGACCTCCGACCTCTAACCCCTGACCACTAACCCCTGATCTCCGACCTCTGACCTCCAACTCATCCACCATATTCATAAATGGCCGCGGCCAGAAGTGGAATCATAATTTCATGGTGACCGGTTATGGCATATCCCCTGCCGCCTTCCAGTACCGGCCTGTTGACCACGTTGACGGTGGGCCGATAATGCTGAATCATGTCAATGTTGGCGGTTGTGAAATGCGTTACATCAAATCCCAGATTTCTGGCTACGGACAGGGCCTTTAAAAACACCTCCGGCATCAGAACCGCGCTACCCAGATTCAACACCACACCACCGTCTCCCAGTTTTGATACCGTGGCGGCAAAAATACGAAAATCCCTGTGGGATGCCTCGCCAATGGCCGCACCGCTGGCCGAAGGATGCTGATGAACGATGTCGGTTCCAATGGCCACATGAAGCGTGTAGGGGATTCGATACCGGTAGCACTGATAGATGAGGGCGCGGTTCAGGTGGGGGGGCGATTCTTCTGCCAGCAGGGCGCCGACCGATTCCCCAAATCCCTCATGCTGGTTGACGGCGCGGATGGCAGCCCGATTCACCAGGTCTGCGGTATCATGGGCCATGCCAAAAGATCCATCTGCCAGTTGAATTGCCACATCTTCGGATGTATGGCCAAATCGGGCCAGCTCGGTGTCATGGATGGCGGCTGAGCCGTTTGAAGCAACATGGGTGATGAATCCCTGCCTGACCAGATCAATCAGAACCGTTGCGCAGCCGGTCTTGATGACATGTCCGCCGATCATGGCGATAACCGGTTTCCGCCGTTTTTTTGCATCACCGATTGATCGCGCGATCTGCTTGAGATCGTCGGCCTTTAAGCAGGCAGGCAGACTGTCCAGAAACTGTCTGACCGTCATGCCTGAACAAATGGATCCAGCCTCGAAATCGGTCGTGACCTTGGAAACCCGGTTGGCGGCAGAGTAGGTTGTTACACCGGATAAATCAATTTCATCATATGGGGGCATGGTGCCGTATTCCTTAATGATGGATGAGGTGATTTTCAAAATAAACGATCATGAATAAATTCCGAAATCTTAACCAAAAATTTTGAAATAGACATATACCTTTTTATTCTGTCTTCTGTCTTCTGTCTTCTGTCTTCTGTCTTCTGGCTTCTGGCTTCTGGCTTCTGACTTCTGTTTTTCCACCTCAGGGCTGTTTGTTTTGCGGACCTAAAGATGCAGGTCCCAGTTGAACCCCGGCCCCCAGATCGCTCAAACGCGGATTTTTCAGGTCTGTCCACAAGGTCCCCTCACCGGCGTGCAGAATGGTCACGCGAATATCCGGATTCAATTTTTCAGCCACATCCAGTTGTGTAAATGCCGCCGCATCCCCCATGGCCTGAACCCGCATCTGGAAACCCCGTGCTTTTTCTCCCTGAACCAAGCGGGTGGCCTGGGCATGCGCCGCCCCCAGTTGTCGGGTCGTCTGAGCCTGCACCGTGGCCGTATCCTGACGAATGGACGCGACCTGCCGGTTGGTTTCAGCCTGAATTTCAGCCACTTCCCGTTCCTGTGCGGCCATGATTTCAGCGGTCATTTTGGCGGTTTCCTGCAGGACCTCCTGCCGGCGTTGATCCACCAGGCTTTCCACTGTATTCAACTCGGCCAGCATGCGTGCGGTATTCTGGCGTTCCCGGTTGGTGAGATCCTGCTCAACAGCCAGTGCTGTCAACTGAATGGGTCTCAAAATATCCTCCGGCACGCTGACATGACGAATCAGTGCATTATGAACCTCGATTTTCTTCTCTCCCAGAACCTGAGCAAGCGCATCGGTCAGTTCGTTCTGAAATTTTTCCCGGCCTTCTCCCACAATAAATTCCTTGGCCCCGTAATTGGATCCTTTCAGTCGAGAAATCGATAAAATCTGAGGCATGATGATTTTATCCACAACGGCCGGTAAATCGCCATAATTTTTGAATATTTCGGCAATATGAGACGGCAGGAATTCAAATTCAACGGTCATGTCCAGCCGGATTTCGAATCCATCCCGGGAAGGAAATTCCACATAGGGCACCAGTGAGGCCGTGACAAGAGTTTCATTACTGACTTTGGTCCGCTGGGGGGAAGCCGGCTTGGCAGCATCCGCCTGCTTCGGCGCCTTTTTGTCTTTTGCGCTGGCTGCCGGCGGCGCCTGAGCCCCTGCAGCCCGCCGGGACATGGCATCGGACTTGGCCTCCTGTTTTTCGATATAATCCAGCCGTTTTTCCTGCTGGCGCTGAAGCGCGCTGGTGGCCAGCTCCTGCATCGCCACATTTTGGGTTTCCATCTGACCCTTGGTCAGCACCTCTCCCCCGTCCATGCCGGTGAGCGAGACCTGGTTCAATCCGACTTCCAGCACATCGGTTTTAAACTCAAAGGGATTCATATAATACAGGCCAGGCTGGAGGACTTCCTGTCGAATGCCTTTCTGGTTGGGGCCGGCAAACGCCCCTTCGCTGATCTGGGCGCCGGACAGGGAGGTCACCACCCCCACATAGCCAATGGGGATGCTGATGGCATCGATCAATTCGATATGATATCCCATTGGGTTGAGTCTGTATTTTCCAGGGCCCAGCGCCTTGCGCCAGATGCCTTTTTGCCCGGCGTCTGCCAGAAATTCACCCGCAGGCAAATCCGAGCCCACCTTGGACGTCACAATACCGGCCTTGCCCGGTGGAATGGTCAGGATGGGGACAATCCGCCAGTCATGGGTCAGCGGATTCAAAAAATAGCGGCCTTCAGGCAGGGGCATTTCCTGGATTCCCTTCTGGCCGGGCCCGGCAAGCAGTTTCCCGGGTTCCAGCGCCGCCCCGGTTTTGGCTGTGACAATAGCCATATAATCCGGTGGTACATAAAACCGGCAGAAAAACCAGATCCAGATTCCACCGGTTATTAACAGGAAAACAGCCAGACCCACAAGGCGTCTCATCCAATTCTGATTCACGGGCGCATCTGTCGTCATTTTTTCACCTCCCCCGCGGGTTTCGCCGGTGTCATCAGAATCGACCGACCCAATCCCTGCGGCTGATCACTGGTCAGAATCGTATCAATCCGGGGAGCCAGACGGGTCTGAAAGGCATAGCGGGCCAGATTGTCGCCCCCGCCAAAGGCCTTTGCCCGTTCCGTCAGGACTTCTGCCTCGGCCAGATTTTGCATATGGACCACGTCTTTTTCCGCCTGGGCTTCCACGACGATGGCCCCGGCCTTGGCCTCAGCCGCCTGCTGATCGATTTTCGCCACTTCCAGCTCGCGTTCGGCCCCGACCAGATCCACGGCCATACGCTGTCGGGCTTCGATGACCGCTTTCAGTTTTTGCGTATCGGCTGCCACCCGGGCGCTGTTCTGTTTGGCCAGCATTTCCTGCCGAACCAGTTCGGCTTTGGATTTGGACTGCTGGATTTGCTGGTTATATTTCCGGGCTTCCTGGACCGCGATTTCACGATCGCGGATGACAGCAGCGATTTCATCCGGTGGAATGATGTTGCGAATGAGCACGGAGTTGATGGCTATTCCCCAGACCTGACAGGTTTGATGGAGATGCTTTTCCAGATTGTTTTCAAACTGCTGACGACTTTCTCCCACAATAAAATCCACCGCCCGCTTCTTGCTGCCTTCAATCCGGCTGTAGCCCCGGGCCCGGGGCAAAATGATTTTTTGAACGATATCTTCGATGTCTCCGACCCGATGGGTCAACCTGGCAGCTTCCTGCCGGATGATATTGAATTCGATGGTGCCCTCCACCCGAACATCAAAACCGTCCTGGGTCAGAAAACTGATGGCGTCGATGCCACTCATTTCAAAACGCTGGCTCTGAAGATTGACTTCCACCACATTGACAATGAACGGATTGAGATAATAGGTTCCCGGATCCAGAACCCGGTTCTGCGTACCCTTCTGCAGATCCGTGACCAGAAACTCGTCACCGGAAGCCGTTATCGCGGTATTCTGAAAAATATCCTGCCCGACCAGTGACACCACCACACCGACATGTCCCGGTCGAATATTGACGGCATCAACCAACTGGACTGTATTGGCATAGGGATTGATCCGGTATTTGCCTGGTCGCAGTACATCAGCGACGATCCCTTTCTGCCCATCTCCGGCAATGATGTTTCCGGCCGGTGGATCCTGGCCATAAAGCCTGACCATGACCCCCAGTTTGCCGGCCGGGATATCCGTTATCCGGCTCAGGCGCCAACTCCAGGTATAGGGATTGCGGAAATAGCGGCCTTCAGGAAGCACCGCCAGTTGAATCCCTTTCTGGCCTGGTTTTTCAGCCAGAATTTGATGAGCCGGCAGGGGATCGCCTGTTTTTCGTATCAAGATGGCGATCATGCCGTTTTCCGGCTCAATTCGACAGAAAAACCAGACCCAGGCGCTGAAGAGAATCAAAAACAGGCCCGCCAGCATCATCCAAGCCGACCGCATGGACCAGTTTGACCAGAAATGGGGTATCTTTGGGATGAAAGCCGCTTTTGAAAACTTTTTTTTCAAAGATATCGGGAGCAAATTGTTCGAGTCATCCATTGTGATCACCTCAATAAGGCGTGTTAAGGGGGAAAGCTAAAGATCTGCTGTCAGTGCAATCGAATAAACCGATCATTGAATTCAGCCAGAGTCCCTCCTGCAGATGGATCAATCGCATTCATTGAATCTGTCGCAGGGTTGACCCAGAATACCTGTAGCCCGACTTTCATCGCGGGCTCAATATCATTGCGCCAATCGTCACCCACCATGATACACTGTTCCGGACCTCGACAGATATGCTCCAGAATCTCCCTGTAATAGCGGGGATTCGGTTTGGCGGCGTGCATCACCTCGAAGGAGGTGATCAGCCTATAGGGAAAATTCGAAACGCCGGCCCATTCCATCCGCTGCCGGATCGCTGTCTCGGGAAAGACGGGATTTGTGGCGATGACCACGTCACATCCTGAATCGAATGCTGTCTGGATGACTGCACGGGCTGAAGGGTTGGGGCGGGTGAGAGAACGGAGTTTGCCAAACTGAGTGGCATAGAAATCATCAAAGAGGGGCATCATTTCCTGAGCTGTCCGTCCAACCCTCGGGAAAAAAACATTGATGAATGCCTGCTGGTTTGTCACGGCAGCGTCATTGTTTTTAATCATCGCTTGGGTCGCATATATCAGTGCGGATATGAATTTCTCCGGCGGAACCAGGTGGGCCATGCTGGGGGTCAGCAAGTCAAAATACGCTTTCAAAAAACGGTCTACGTTGTTTTCCAGCAGCGTATCATCCAGATCAAACAGAACCGCGCGAATGGTGTTGCTCATATCGTGAAACATTCCCTTCCATAGACTTTCAGAAAAATAATTTCGCTGCGTTATCGGTCGGGGATGGCCTAAAAAGGCCTTTGATTCAGTAATCCTCGGGATCATCATCGACTGATGTCGGTTGTCAATACGCGACAGCGGTGCACTGCCATTCTCGCGGTTGATCCAAAATTATGAGAAGGGCGCAAAGAAGTCAAACAAAATGAAAACAAATCGGGAGCTGAAAAAATCAAGACATCTCCTTGAGACCCCGATCAGTCTTGGGCCAAGCGAGTCTTTTTTCCCTCTGACGGTTGTTTGCACGAGGCCCTGTGTAATATGCTTGTCTTCCGACGTCGATGCTGGTAGGACACTCAAAACGGATTACAGGATGAAAGAGGGGAAAAATTTTCCATTTTTCCCGGATGCGTTTTTTCGCAAAGAACATGCTTAATTTTCCAGGAAGACAAATCAGCGATGCCCCTATTTCTCTCTCTTGCCCCTCTCCGGGGCTTAACGAATGCCCTTTACAGAAATCTCTATTCGGTCCATTTCCACGGGATTGACAGCGCCATTTCTCCATTTATCACCACGCTTTCGGCAAGACAGATCAACCGCTCCCTTATCAAGGACATTTTGCCTGAAAACAACCATGGAATGCCTGTTGTTCCTCAGATCATCGGCAATGATCCTGCGGGATTCATTCAACTGGCAACAAAATTCCACGACCTGGGCTTTGACACGGTGAACTGGAACCTGGGGTGCCCAGCCCCCATGGTCGCAAACAAGCAGCGGGGCTCCGGCATGCTGCCATACCCGGAATTGATAAAGTCTTTTCTGGACGATGTCATTCCGCGCATCCCCACCCGGCTGTCAATAAAAACCAGAATCGGACGCAAAAAAAAGGAGGAAATATTTAATCTTCTCCCCATCTTCAATCAATACCCCCTTGCAGAACTCATTATTCATCCCCGAACCGGGATACAGATGTATACTGGAGACGTGGATCTGGTGACGTTCGAGGAATGCCTGCCGCTGCTAAAGATCCCGGTTACCTATAATGGCGACATCCTTGATTATGACTTCTTTATCAGGCTGCAGGAAAGATTTACAACCGTTTCCCGCTGGCTTATCGGAAGAGGTGTTCTTTCCAATCCGTTTTTACCGGAAATCCTGCGATCCGGAGAAGAAAAAATCCCTCAACCTCTTGAAAGATTTAAAAAATTCCATGATGATCTGTTTGAAGCATACCGGGCCGAGTTGAGCGGGCAATCCCATCTGGTGGATAAAATGAAAAGTTACTGGCTGTACTTTTTCAGATCCTTTGAAAACGGAGAAACCGTATTCAAGAAGATTAAAAAGGTCAGCACCCTGAAGAAATACGAAGCGATAGTGGGCAAATTTCTGGGAGAGGATGCCATATGGCGCCCCGGGCTCAGATATAGACCTTCAGAAAAATAATTTCGCTGCGTGATCGGTCGGGGATGGCCGACAAAGGCCTATCCCCTCCCTGCTGCCTTCCCAAAATCATTATCTTAACAGCTATAGAATTTGACATATGGCCAGCATGTTTAATTATTTGAAGGTAAAACAGAAAACAGTTGAATTCTGGCCTTCGAACAGGAGACGTATCCGATTGTGAGGGATTCATCCCGGCTACCCTCATGGGTTCTAAGCGTCCATCTGCCAAAGCCGTCCATTCAGGACAATACGGCTGATGTTGATCGCCTGCTTTCGAAAATCCGGCAGCGGATCGATGCGGATCAGGTTACCTGTGATTACCGGCTCATGAAACGGTTGTCCGCCATTCTGCGCGCGTCAGATTATCGGGTTCGGTGTGTTCTGTTCAAGAGCGCCTCGGGCTGGTTTCTGGTGGATATCCAACCCGACACAGATACCAAACCGGTGCTGGGACTGGCAGTGGATGTGGGCACCACCCGGGTGGCCCTTCGTCTGATCGACCTGATATCCGGTCTTAATCTGGCTGAAAGCACATTCGACAATCCCCAGATTCAAATTGGACCGGATGTTCTCACCCGGATTCATCACGCGGACCAGCCAGACGGAATTGGGGTCCTTCAGGCGTTGATTGTTTCTGAAATCAATCTTCAGACCGGTATATTATGCCGAAATCTGGAGTTGCGACCACAGGATATTTATCTGATGACCGTTGCCGGAAACACGGCCATGACCCATCTGTTTCTGGGCCTGGAACCCCGATGGCTGATTCGGGAACCCTATATTCCGGTAAGCAACCGGCCCGATGTCCTTCCTGCATCGACTGTGGGCATTCGAATTCATCCGTCGGGTCAGGTATTTGTCTTTCCCAATATCGGGAGTTATTTTGGAGGCGATCTGGTTTCGGGCATTCTGTTTTCCGGATTGAATCACCGGAAAGACACGGCCATTCTGGTGGATGTGGGAACGAATGCGGAAGTCGTGCTGGGAAACCGGTCCTGGATGATTGCCTGTGCCGGCGCTGCGGGGCCTGCCCTGGAGGGCGGGGTGACACAAATGGGCATGACAGCCGGGCGTGGCGTAATCGATCGGGTGATCATCCATTCCAGTGACCGGAGGATGGAATACCATACGATTGACAATGCACCACCAAAGGGAATCTGCGGGTCCGGCCTCATCGATCTGGCGGCGCAACTGTATCTGTCCGGCATGATCGATATTCGGGGAAAACTGGTACAGGATAAATGCAAAGACAGGTATTCCATTCAGAACGAACTGCCGGCATTCATCCTGGTGCCTGCAGCCCAATCAGCCACCGGCAACAATCTGACCATTACCCAGGCCGACCTGGATAGCCTGTTTCGATCCAAAGCGGCCATGTACACGATTCTGGAAACCCTGACTGGAACGGTTGGCATGACGCCACAGGAAATTAAAACCTTTTATATTGCCGGAACATTCGGATATTTTATCAATCCGGTTTCGGCGATCACCATCGGAATGATTCCGGATCTGCCGCTCTCCCGTTATCATACGCTGGGTAACAGCAGCCTGGAAGGGGCTTCGATGCTGCTGACAGATCCATCCCGAATGGATGAGATCAATTCGATTCAAAAGAACATCACGTATATGGAGCTGAACGTCAACATGGATTTCATGAACCGGTTCAGCGCGGCCAAATTTGTTCCCCATACACATACCGGCCTGTTTCCTTCCGTAAGCGTTTGGAAGGCTGAAGGTTGAAGACTGAAGACTGATGGCTGCTGGCGGATTACCATCCCTTGCATTTTTATAAACAATATGATTAAGTTCAAACATGAAAACACAAAACGAAAAAATACCCAATCCCAAAGAAATCGAGAAAGAACTGGGAGATTTCCTGGCCAAACGGTTCGGCGGCTCCGTGAAAATGGTTTCCACCCATGAGGTGATGCCCCATCCGGATATGTATGATTCAAAACCCAAAGAAACCGCGGCGACGTTTACGCTGGATTTTGATCTGAAACCAGACGACCTGATTGCCTGGCTGGATCAGTATATCGTCAGACAGGAGCAGGCCAAAACCGTTCTGGCAACCAAAATCTGCACGCATTTCAACCGGATCAAACGTCTTCAGGACCCGTCCCAGTCAGATGGCGAGATCGTCGGCAGCATCAAAAACAATGTGTTGATGATCGGACCGACAGGCGTTGGCAAGACCTATATGATCAAACTGATCGCCAAAAAAATCGGGGTCCCGTTTGTCAAGGGAGATGCCACCAAATTCAGCGAAACCGGATATGTCGGTGGGGATGTGGAAGACCTGGTGCGGGACCTGGTTCGGGAGGCCAATGACAACATCGAACTGGCCCAGTTTGGCATCATCTATATCGACGAAATTGATAAAATTGCCGGCAGCCGGAACATCATTGGCGCGGATGTATCCCGGACCGGGGTTCAGCGCGCGCTGCTCAAGCCCATGGAAGAAACGGATGTGGATTTAAAAATCCCCCATGATCCGATTTCCATGCTTCAGGAAATCGAGCGCTTTCGGAAAACCGGTGAACGGGATCGTCGCGTGGTAAATACCCGGAACATTCTTTTTATTGTCAGCGGCGCTTTCGGTGATCTGCAGGATATCATCAAAAAACGAATTCATGCCCAGGGTCTTGGATTTGGCGCCCAGTTAAAAGACAGTCAAAACGTGGATGACATTCTGGCCCTGGTCAGGACCGAAGATCTGGTCGAGTATGGATTCGAATCCGAATTTGTGGGCAGGCTTCCGGTCCGGGCCATGTTCGAGCGCCTGACCGAAACGGATTTGTATGATATCCTTCGAAATCCGAACAACCCTGTCGTTCTGGGCAAAAAGCTCGATTTCGCCGCATATGGCATCGACATCAAATTTGAGGATCAGGCACTCAGGCTTCTGGCAAAGCGGGCAAACACGGAAAATACCGGGGCCAGGGGATTGGTCAGCGCCGTGGAGAGCGCGCTTCTGCTGTTTGAACGTCGGCTGCCATCCGGGGATATCCGGCGGTTTCCGATCACGGCCGATGTGATCAATTCACCTGAAGCATCCCTTGACCGGTTGCAGGATGTGTCGCAGCGCAATGTCCTGGATTCAGAATACAACCATCTGGTCGCAGCGGAAAAGGATTATATCCGGAATTACCTCCTGGAAAACCGGAAGCGGTTTTCCGACCGCTACAGCCTGACGCTGACGCCATCCCGAATGGACATCATCGCCACCTACTATTCCCGGTTCATCATGGATATCGGCCGGGTCATCTCCCGGGTCAAATCGCTTTATGACGAGATCAAGAAGATTGAGCTGGCGTTTTATAAAAATCATGACATCAATATTGTTCTGGAGGACGATGCCATTGATTTCATCATCGAGCAACTGGCCAATCCGGCGATTCATGTGGATGATTACCATATGCAGATCAATCTGGATTTTGAGATGGGGTTGAAGCTGATTCGTGAAAAATCCGGCAGAAACCGTTTTTTCATCAGCCGTAAAGCCCTGTTGAATCCCGAACAGTATATCGGCGAGTTGATCCGGATGGACATGAGCGGATCGGCCATTCAGTTGCCGGATCATTCAACCATTTCGCCCAAGGATAGCCAATGATTGGTATTTCAAAACTGTATTGTGGAACCGTTGAGCCATCGGATGCCCTGCGATATGGCCGGATGTCCGGCCAACTGCCGTCCCATTTGCTGCAGTTTTCCAGTGACAAACGACCGGTGGTGGTTTGGAATATGACCCAGAGATGCAACCTGAAATGCATTCACTGCTATGCCAGAGCCACGACAAAGGCTGCTGAAAACGAATTGTCCACATCCGAGGGACGTGCCCTTATCGATGATCTGGCCCAATTCGGCTCTCCGGTCATTCTGTTTTCCGGCGGCGAGCCGCTGATGCGGGAAGACCTGCCGGATCTGGCCGAGTATGCGGTTCAAAAAGGCATGCGGGCCGTCATTTCCACCAACGGCACACTCATCACACGGGACATGGCCAGAAAACTGAAGGCCATCGGATTATCCTATGTCGGCGTCAGTCTGGACGGCATGGAAGCGGTGCATGACCATTTCAGAGGGGTTCCCGGCGCATTTCAATCGGCCCTGAAAGGCATCCGCAACAGTCAGGAAGCGGGCATCAAGGTTGGGCTGCGATTTACCATCAACCGGTATAACCAGGCGGAAATTCCCAATATTTTTCGTCTGCTGGAAGAGATGGACATCCCCAGGGCCTGTTTTTATCATCTGGTATATGCCGGAAGGGGGTCCAAGCTGGTTGAGGAAGACTGTTCCCATGAGGAAACCCGAATCATCGTGGATCGTATCATGGACATGACCCGGGCCCTTCATGACGCCGGAAAACCCAAGGAAATTCTGACCGTCGACAACCATGCGGACGGGCCATATGTCTATCTGAGACTGCTGAAGGAAAATCCCGAACGGGCAGCCGAGGTGCTGGAGCTTCTGAAAATGAATGAAGGCAACAGCTCGGGCAGGGGGATCGGTTGCGTGAGCTGGGATGGCGAAGTCCATGCCGATCAGTTCTGGCGTCACACCCGTTTTGGAAATGTGCGGAACCGGCCGTTTTCTGAAATCTGGTCCGATCTGTCCAATCCTCTGATGAAACAGCTCAAGGAAAAAAAGCTTCATGTAACGGGTCGATGTGCCACCTGCAGGTGGCTGGATATTTGCGCTGGCAATTTTCGGGTTCGGGCCGAAGCCCTGACCGGCGATGTATGGGCGCCGGACCCGGCCTGTTATCTGACCGATGCGGAAATCTAACCGCTTAACACGTTAAAACGTAACACTTAAAACCTGAAAGTTAAAAAATGATATTCCCCGAATACCGACCCAGAAGACTGAGACAAACCGAAGGATTTCGCCGCATGATCCGGGAGACAATTCTGGATGTGAACAATCTCATCATGCCGCTGTTTGCCGTGGATGGAAAAAATGTCAAAAATCCCATCCCCTCCATGCCGGATCAATACCAGTTATCCATCGACAACCTGTTGAAAATCTGTCAGGAAATTGCCGGTCTCGGCATTCCCGCTGTCATTCTTTTTGGCGTTCCGGATAAAAAGGATGCGCTGGGAACCGCGGCCTATGCCAGAGACGGCATTGTTCAGCGGGCGGTCAAAGCGGTCAAGAACAAGCTTCCCGATCTGATGGTCATCACCGATGTCTGTTTGTGTCAGTACACGGATCATGGGCATTGCGGCGTGGTGGATAAAAATATCATCGACAATGATGCAACTCTGGATCTGTTGGCCCGCACAGCGGTATCCCATGCAAAGGCCGGGGCCGACATGGTGGCGCCATCGGACATGATGGATGGCCGGGTGGCCGAAATCCGGGAAGGACTGGACGAGGCCGGCTATAGTCACACGCCCATCATGGCCTATTCCGCAAAATACTGTTCCGGATTTTATGGCCCGTTTCGGCAGGCTGCGGATTCCGCACCCAAATTCGGAGACCGCAGAACCTATCAGATGGATCCGGCCAATGCCCAGGAAGCCCTTCGGGAAGTGACCCTGGATATTGAGGAAGGTGCGGATATCATCATGGTCAAACCGGCTCTGGCTTACCTCGATGTCATATATCGGGTGAGGCAGGAGATCGATCTGCCTGTTGCGGCCTATAATGTCAGCGGCGAATACAGCATGATCAAGGCTGCGGAACAACTGGGCTGGCTGGACGGTCCGCGCGTGATGATGGAATCCCTGACCGCCATCAAACGGGCCGGCGCCGACTTGATTCTGACCTATTTTGCCATGGACGCCGCAAAGGAAATCCGGAAATCCATATGACCCATCCCCATTCATCAATGGCCAGTCCATCCCATTCACCCAATCCATCCGGACATTCTTCCCTTCGGTTGGTGGCATGGGAAATCACCCGCAACTGCAACCTGTCCTGCATTCATTGCCGGGCCGCCGCCACCCGCGGGCCTTATGACGGAGAACTGGATACCACTGCCTGCTTTCGGCTGCTGGATCAGATTGCCGAAGTCGGGTCCTGCATCGTCATCTTGACCGGCGGCGAACCCATGTTGCGGCCCGATATCTTTGAAGTGGCCAAATATGGAACATCCAAAGGCCTGAAAATGGTCATGGCCCCCAATGGAACCCTGATCACCGAAACCCGTGCCATACAACTGGCAGCGTCAGGTATTCAGCGGATCAGTATCAGCCTGGACGGGGCCACGGCCGAATTCCATGACGCATTTCGGGGCGTTGACGGTGCGTTTGAGGCCGCGCTGCGGGGTATCGGTCATGCCAAAGCCGCTGGAATCGAGTTCCAGATCAACACCACGATCACCCAGAGCAATCTGGATCAGATCCCTAAAATTCAGGACCTGGCGGTCTCACTCGGGGCCGTGGCCCATCACATTTTTCTGCTGGTTCCCACTGGTCGCGGCAAATATATCGCGGATCAGGCCATCAGCGCCGAAGAATATGAAACCACGCTGAACTGGTTTTATGACCAGCGGGGCAAGACCCCCTTGATGCTCAAGGCCACCTGTGCGCCGCATTATTACCGGATTCTGCGCCAACGGGCCAAAGCAGATGGTCAAACCGTCAGTTTTCAAACCCACGGGCTGGATGCGGTGACGCGCGGATGCCTGGGGGGCACCGGATTCTGTTTTATCTCACACCGGGGTGTGGTACAGCCCTGCGGATTTCTGGATCTCAACTGCGGTGACGTGACGAAGCAATCCTTCTCCGAAATATGGAATCATTCACCGATATTTCTGAATCTCAGAAATTATGACAACCTGAAAGGCAAATGCGGGGCGTGTGAATACCGTAAAGTCTGCGGTGGATGTCGGGCCAGAGCCTATGAGGCGACGGGCGACTATATGGCGGAAGAACCACTTTGTCTGTACAGACCGGGAAATTGAGTTGTTCTGAATGGTGAGATGTGATACGTGAGGGTTGCGTATTGCAGTCATCCGTTATCTGTCATCTGAACCAGGAGCATTCGCCATGAAAATCAAGTCCCTGATGATACCCGATCCCATTACGATCACGAAAAAGACCTCTATCGAAGACGCCATCAAATTGATGAAAACCAGAGGCATTCGGCATTTGCCGGTCGTGGGGAAAGGCAAGATTCTGAAAGGGTTTGTGACGCTGGCGGATCTCAAGCAGGCGTTGATTCCAGCCATGGTCAGCGGTCTTTTTTTGACGGATATCATGATTGCCGACCCCATTACGGTCAGTCCGAATGACGATATCGAAAGTGCGGCCCGATTGATTTACGAACACAAAATCGGCGGCATGCCAGTGGTCGAAGCCGGCCGGGTGGTTGGTATTATCACGGAATCCGACATGCTGCGCGCGTTTATCGATATGATGGGAATTCTGACTTCCGGATCCCGAATCGAGGTGGCAATCGGATGCGAACCGGAAGCATTTAACAAGGTGATTCAGATCATCAATGAAAATGGTGGCGATATCGTTCAGATTGGCATGAACGCCACCCCATCCTGCGCCAAGATCTATTCATTTCGAATCAAGTCGGAAAAAACCGATGGGATCGAGAAAGCACTGCAACTGGCTGGATTTAAGGTCATTCATGACGCCTGATTGACAGAGATAAACCCCCCGCCCAATACCATTTCTCCCTTGTAAAACACCGCGCCCTGACCCGGCGTGACGGCAGATTGCGGTTTTTCAAATTGAATCCGCACGGTATGCCCGTTTTCCGGAATCAAGCGGGCCGGCACAGCCTGATGACGGTAGCGCAGTTTGACGGAAATTTCAATCGGGCCTGATGGAATGGCCTCGATCCAGTTGACCTGAGTCACCCGGCATTCCGACGCATACAAATCTTCTTTCCATCCCACAATCAGCCGGTTTGTCGACATATCCAGCCGTAACACATAATAGGGTTTTGCTGCCGGAACATTGATTCCCCGACGCTGGCCAATGGTAAATTGGTGCAATCCGGAATGTTCACCCAGAATTTTTCCCTGCATATCCGCGATCAGACCGGGCTTTGGCTCAATGCCGCTTTGCCGGGTGATGAATTCGCCATAATCCATCCCCTTGATAAAACAGACATCCTGACTTTCATTTCCGGTAAAGGGAATCAGGCCGTTTGCCCTGGCTATTTCCTGCACACGGAATTTTGTCAGATCCCCCAGCGGAAAAATGGCGGATTGTAGCTGTTGCTGGTTCATCCGGCCCAGAAAATAGGATTGGTCTTTGTTACTGTCCACGCCGGTCAGAAGGTGATATTGCCCCTTTGAATCCACCTGAATCCGGGCATAATGACCGGTCGCCAGCCGTTCAACCCCCAATTTTTGGGCCGCATCCAGAATCACACCAAATTTGATCAGGGGGTTGCATATCAGGCAGGGGTTGGGGGTTTGACCAGCCTGGTAGGTTTGGATAAAATAGTCAACCACCCGATGTCTGAATTCATTCCGGCAGTCGATATGAACAATGTCGATATCCAGTTGCTGGTTGAGATGGCTGATGAGAGCCCGGGTCAAATCTGAATCCGACGTATTTTTGTCAAAACTGTCGGAATTTCCGTTTTGTTCAAATCCAGTGGTGAAATGAATCCCCACCACCCGGTCATATTCCTGTTTCAGAAGACATGCGGAAACCAAAGAATCCACGCCGCCACTGAGCGCAACGGCGACACTCCGGCTCATTCAAAAAAGAGCTTATTGGTGGGTCGGGCAGTCATGACCCGAACCGGGCATGCGGGAATACACAGCTCGCATACCGAGCATTTGGATTGATCGAAGTTGACGGTCATCTCCGGACGTTCGATATACAGTGCACCCGTGGGGCAAACTGCTGTGCAGGCGCCGCAGTGCGTGCATCGATTGGTATCCCGCCGAATATCCTGGGATGCATTCTGAACCTGAACCCCCTGATCTTTCAGATATTTGATGCCTTCCTTGAAATTTTTTCGGGCGCCGCTCAGCTCCAGCACCATGATACCTTCTTTGCGCGGCAGTATCTGGGCGTTAAGAATATTGAATGTCAAATCATAGTCCTTGGCCAAATGGCAGACCAGGGGACGCTGAACTTCTGTCTGGGGAAAACGGAGTACAAGAATTTTGGAATACACGGGTCATCCTCCAAAAAATCGCATTCTCATCAACGTGATGATGTGTTAATGTAAAGGGAATCGATACCGGTGTCAATATGTGAAGTTGAATACGTCCGACCTCTGTCCTGAAAGTCCATAGCCAAGGAAAAATCCCTGAACATGCCAGACAACCCTAATCGATTATGGATACCCGCATTTATAAGCAGGCGCCAACAGGCATTCAGGCGATATCACGAAGCCTGTGCCGAATATGAATCGGATTATCGACAATTTGGTATCGCGGGCGAATCCCACGAGACGGCTGTCGGAATGCCTGTTTTGATGAAAAACTGGCGAAGCCGGGCCGGTGTGATTCTGCTGCATGGTTACATGGCAGCACCCGCGGAAATGGTGGAGCTGGCCCGGCACCTGAACCAACAGGGATGGTGGGTTTATATCCCCCGGATCAAGGGGCACGGCACATCGCCTGAAGATCTGGCGATTCGAACGGTTGAGGACTGGCGCGCATCTGTCGATACCGGGTATGATCTGATCCGGCATGCCTGCCATAACGTAATTGTCTGTGGGTTTTCAACCGGCGCTGCACTGGCATTGGATTTGGCCGTCCGAACTCCGGCGCCACAGATTCAGGCGGTTATTGCCATCTCCCCGCCGATCAAGCTGAAAAGTCAAACTGCCAGGCTGGCACCGGCCATTGGTAAGTGGAATCAGATAACCACCCGGTTTCATCTGACCGAGGTTCAGAAAGAGTTTATCGAAAATCATCCGGAAAATCCTCATATTAACTATCGCCGTAATCCCATATCCGGTTTTATCGAGCTGGATCGGCTTATCAAATCCCTTGAACCCCGTCTGAAAGATATCGCCATACCGACGTTGATCATTCAGGGAAGCGAAGATCCGGTCGTTGATGAAAAAGGCTCCCGCCAGGCGTTTTGTACCATTGGCGCGAACCAGAAAATTTATATCATGGTCAATTCAACCCGGCATAGCATTGTTCTGGGAGAAGCGGCTCGGCCGGTACATGCCATGATTTCCCACTTTATTCGACGCAACCTGCTCTGACACGTATTGAATTCAGGCTATCTAAATGAATTTTCTATAAGTCTATAATTACATAAATGTAATGCAATCGAATCGAACCATGACAATTGTGTAGAAAGAGAAAAAACCAAAAAGTATTGGCAAAAAATATGATGTATAAAAACAATATGATAATATTGTTTTTATGACTGGCACATGAATTGCTTTATGAAGTGCTAACTGTTTACGAGCGACACGTGACAATTTCCAACGTAAACGTGCATGAATAACTGAAAACTGACCACTAATTTCAAGGCAACACTCATGAATCATGGATGGCTTTACTCCCGGATATGAAAATGACATTTACCGTTTTTCTACTGAATCCTGAATCCTGAATCCTGACTTCTGAATTCTGTTTTTTCATTTTCACAATAAAGCTACTATATGCCTGAATATCCATCTGCCATATTGAAGAAAAAACGCGATCGTCTGATATCCGCGGCCATCCGTGAAAACACACCGGATTTTCTGAATGCCCATACCCTGATCCTGGATGAATATTTTTGTCAATGTTATGAATCCAGCCTGGTCGGGCCACTGCTGATGACTGAAAAAAATCCATACGCCATGATTGCACTGGGCGGATACGGCAGACGGGAGCAGTGCGTTCATTCGGATATCGATCTGCTGTTTCTTTTCGACAAACAGGTGCCGGAAGCCGTGGAATCCCTCATTCAGGAAATTGTGTATCCATTGTGGGATATCGGTATTTCCGTGGGGCATGCCACACGGTCCATTTCGGAATGTCTGGATATTGCAGCCACCGATATCGAGGTCCTGACCTCGCTTCTGGATGGCAGGCTGATCTGCGGCATGACACCGCTTTTCACTTCGTTTATGACGCTGTTGCGGCAGGATGTGATCCTTCCCAAATCCGCTGAACTGGTTTCTATACTGATCGAGGCCAGTGAAAACCGGCACCGCCGGTATGGGGATTCCGCCTATCTGCTGGAACCAAACCTCAAGGAAGGGCAGGGCGGGCTGCGGGACTATCACACCATCCGCTGGATCGCACAGATCCGTTCCGATATCCGGGAGTTCAGGGATCTGGAGTATTATGGATATCTGTCCCATGATGAATTTCAGCAGTTGAATCAGGCGTTGTCGTTTATCTGGATCATTCGCAACAATCTGCATCACATGGCCAACCGAAAATGCGATCAACTTCATTTTGAGTATCAGCCCAGACTGGCCAGGCGTCTTGAATTCATTCGATCTGATGTTCTACACCCGGTGGAACGGATGCTGAGCCGGATTCATGCCGAGATGGAGTTTGTCAAACAGCAGCTTCGGATTTTTCTGTATGATTTGTCGCATGAAAAAAAATCAGCCAGACAGATGAAGGGGGGTGTAAAAACCAGAATAGCGGGCATCGAAATCCAGCGCGGTGCGGTCAATTTTGTTTCCGGTGAGGCGATTTTCCATAACCCGTTTCTCCTGATGCAGATTTTTGAGCAAAGCGCCCGGTTCAATCTTCCCCTGAGCGGAGAAGCCAGACGGTTGATTCGGGAATTTCAGCATCTGGCGGATGAGGATTTTATCGCAGCGTCGCAGACAGTCCGGTCTTTTGAAAAGGTGCTGACAGCGTCATCTCCCCGATTTCATGCCCTGGACGAAATGCTGCTTGCCGGTTTTTTGCCCATATTCATACCCGAATACAAAAAAATCACCAACCGCATTCAATATGACGAATACCATCTGTATCCGGTTGACACGCATTCCCTTCGGGTTGTTACCACCATCAAGAAATTTGGAACCAGCGAAGACAGTGCCGAATGCACCCTGTGCGGCGAATTGTATAAAGACATATTTCCCATGCGAAAATGGCTGTTATGGGCAGGTTTGCTTCACGACGTTGGCAAGGGCGAACAGACCGGCTCCCACTCGCATGTCGGGGCTGTCATGGCCAGGGATATCCTGGCCCGTTACGGCTATAAGAAGCGGGATATCGAGACCGTTGTTTTTTTGATCGAGGAGCACCTGCTGCTCATCAAAACCGCGACCCGGCGGGATATCAACGATGAGGAAACATCCATAGGCTGTGCCAGAAAAATTAAAGACGTTGCCCATTTGAAAATGCTGTATCTGTTGACCGTGGCGGATTCCGTATCCACCGGCCCCAAGGCCTGGAACGAATGGACTTCGGCGCTGTTACGGGATTTTTTTCTCAAAGTGCTCAACATCCTGGAACATGGGGATCTGGCCAGTCAACAGGTGATTCGGGATATGGAAAAGAAGAAGTCCCTCATTCTGCTTTCAGCCGGCTCAGCGTCGGCCGTTCAGGAGATCAAATCGCTATATGAGGTGATGTCCCCCCGATACCTGGTGTATGCATCTGCATCGGATGTGCTGAAGCATATTCATCTGTTTCAGGAAAAAGGTGACTCGGGGTTTGCCTGGAAGATCGAGGGATCGGAGAACACCCATACCCGGATCGTGACCATCTGCGCCAGGGATCGGCCCGGTTTGTTCTCAAAAATCGCCGGCGTGTTCACCCTGAACGGCATGGACATTCTGGATGCACAGATATTCACCTGGCGCAACAACACCGCCCTGGATATTTTTAATGTGACACCACCGCCGGATTTGCTGTTTGAGCAGGAACGATGGGATCGGGCACACAAAAATCTGATGGATGCGCTCTCCGGGAGTCTGGATCTGGCCGTTGCGCTCAGGCATCGGCAGGAGGCCGGTTTTCCGGATAGGCATCAGCAGGATCAGAGGCCCCACCGGGTGGAGGTGGATAACGCCGCCTCCAGTTTTTTTACGATTATCGAGGTGTTTTCCCAGAATTCACCCGGTCTGCTGTATCATATCACAGACGCCATTTTTCGATGTGGACTGGATATATGGGTAGCCAAAATCGCCACAAAGGTCGATCAGATTGTGGATGTGTTTTATGTACGGGATTTTGACGGTCAGAAAATTGATTCTCCGGACCAGGTTGCATCCGTCAGGCATGCGCTGATGAACGTTCTGAGAGGAAACGGAAAACAGGAGGAAACAGATGAAAAAAATTGAGGCGATCATCAAGCCATTCAAGCTGGATGATGTCAAGGAGGCCCTGAATGACATCGGCATTCAGGGGATGACGGTTTCTGAGGTTAAAGGGTACGGTCGACAGAAAGGTCACAAGGAAATCTATCGGGGCGCCGAATATATCGTTGATTTTATTCCCAAGATTAAAATCGAGATCGTTGTGGAAGCGGGAATGGTTGACAAGGTGATTGAAAAAATTCGAAGCGCCGCCAATACCGGGAAGCTTGGGGATGGAAAAATATTTGTGATGCCTGTTGAACAGGCCGTTCGGGTTCGAACCGGAGAAAGAGGAAAGGACGCGATATAGTTTTCAAATTTGAGATTTGAAATTTGATCTGATTTCCAGATTACAACTTTTATCCCAGTGAAAGGAAAAACAAATGAAACCAGTTGATGTATTGGCAATGGCAAAAGAGAATGGTGCAAAGGTGGTGGATCTTCGATTCATGGATTTTCCAGGAGTCTGGCAGCATTTTACCGTACCCATCGGTGAACTGGATGAATCCAGTTTTGAAGAGGGGTTTGGATTTGACGGTTCCAGTATCCGGGGATGGCAGCCCATCAATGCCAGCGACATGCTGATCATGCCGGATTCGACAACCGCAAAAATGGATCCGTTTTTTAAAGAGCCAACGCTGGTTCTGATTGCCAACATTGTGGACCCGGTGACCTTGGAACCCTACAGCCGGGATCCCCGGTTTATCGCCCGGAAGGCGGAAAATTATCTCAAAACCACCGGCATCGGCGACACGGCGTTCATCGGGCCCGAAGCCGAGTTCTTTATTTTTGATGATATCCGGTTTGAGTCCTCACAGAATCGGGCGTTCTATGAAATCGATTCGATTGAAGGCACCTGGAACACGGGCCGGGATGAGGGACCGAATCTGGGATACAAACCCAGACTCAAGGAAGGATATTTTCCGGTTCCGCCAATGGACAAATTTCAGGATCTTCGAACCGAGATGCTGTTGACGCTCGAAAGTCTGGGCATCCGGATTGAAGCCCAGCATCATGAGGTGGCTCAGGCCGGGCAGGCTGAAATTGACATGCGTTTCAAACCCCTGGTCGAGATGGCTGACCAGTTGGTATGGTTCAAATATGTATTGAAAAATGTGGCCTACCGCAACGGCCATACGGTCACCTTTATGCCCAAACCGCTGTATGGCGACAACGGAACCGGCATGCACACCCATATCAGTATCTGGAAAGACGGCACGCCTCTGTTTGCAGGCGATCAGTATGCCGGCGTTTCTCAAATGGCCCTGTGGGCCATTGGTGGAATCCTGAAACACTGCAAGTCGCTCTGTGCATTCACCAACCCCACCACCAATAGTTATAAGCGGCTGGTCCCGGGTTATGAGGCGCCGGTCAATCTGGCCTATTCCAGCCGGAATCGGAGTGCCGCCATTCGAATTCCCATGTACAGCTCGTCTCCAAAAGCAAAACGGATCGAATTCCGGACACCGGATCCCTCCTGCAATGGGTATCTGGCTTTTTCCGCCATTCTGATGGCGGTTCTGGACGGCATTGAAAATAAAATGGATCCGGGTGATCCGCTGGATAAAAACATTTATGATCTGCCGCCCGAAGAACTGGCTGAGGTACCTTCCGCACCGGGTTCGCTGGAAGAGGCACTGGATGCCCTGAAAAATGACCATGCGTTTCTGATGAAAGGGGATGTGTTTACCCAGGATGTCATTGATACCTGGATCGAGTACAAGAAAAAGAATGAAGTGGACCCGGTCAAACTGCGACCCCATCCGCATGAATTTTTGCTGTACTTTGATATATAACCAGATAGCCGACTTATCGCGAAAAGATTTTTTTTGGGTTTTTACCGGTGTCGGGGTCGATATCGGAATCGGGATTGAAGGAGCAAGAAAGTTTCGATACCGATACCGATTCCGACCCCGATACCGAAAATCTTTATCTTGAAAGTCTATCGCTCAGCCTTCAGCGATATTACGTCTTTGCCTGATTGACACAATAAAATGCCAGAATAAACAGCATTCCCCCGATTAAAGCCAGGAGCAGGCAGGAAAACAGGGACGGCACATTTCCGAAAGCCGAAGCCCGAATCGCCCGGGCCGCGTGCGTGAGCGGAAGAATCTGAAGAATGGTCTGGGCCCAATCCGGCATGCGGTCCAGTGGAAAAAAGGTACCGCCCAGAAACGCCATGGGGGTTATGAAAAAGTTGGTCAGAAGCGCCTGATCTGCATGGGATTTGACCAGCATGGCCAGGCACACGGCAAGAGATGCAAAAACAAAGGCATTCAGTGTGACGGCCAGCCAGAAAAACAGGTTATAGGACAGGACCACGCCAAACAGCCAGGCAATCACAATGATCACGCAGGAAGAAATCAGTGCACGGGTGATTCCGGCCATGACCTCGCCGGTTACATACGAAATGTTCCGCATGGGCGCAGCCTGAAATTCCTCAAAAATGCGCCAGTAAAACCGGGCGATATTGATCTCGCTGGCAATGGCAAACGCCTGAATCATGCTGCTCATGGCAATCAGGCCCGGAATCAGGAATTCCACATAGGTTCGGTCATTGATCCGAACGTCATGCCCCATTCCAAAACCAAATGCGATCAGGTAAAGCAGGGGGCTTACTGACATGGATGCGATCTGTTTGAAAAGTTTTTTCCTCAGGATCAGCATTTCCCGCAGATATATGGCCAGAACACACTTCATGGGTGAACCTTTTTTCCGGTCACAGAAATGAATACATCCTCCAGATTGATTCTGCGAATGGAAAAACTGCCCTGCTGGTTTTCAATATGGCGGTTTGCCGCGTCCCGTGTGTCAAAATAAAAGGTCTCCATGTTTTCTGCAACCAGTTGATCCAGTGCCCAGGTTCCGAGTTGGGCCATCAATTTCTGCGGCGTGTCAATGGCCGCGATTCGTCCCTGATCCAGAAAGGCCACCCGGTCTGCCAGAAATTCGGCTTCCTCGATATAATGGGTTGTAAGAAATATGGTTGCCCCCTGTTGCTGAATGCGTTTGATCAAAGCCCAAATCCGGCGCCGGATGGCCGGATCAAGCCCGACCGTTGGCTCATCCAGAAACAGGATTCTGGGCGCATGCATCAGTGCCCGGGCGATCATCACCCGGCGCTTCAGACCGCCGGAAAGATGCTTGATCAGGCTGGCCTTACGGTCACTGAGTTCGATATAGTCCAGTAATTCATCAATCCGGGCAATCCGGTCCTTTCGGGACATATCAAACAGCTTGCCATGAATATCCAGATTTTCAGCCACGGTCAGTTCATGATCCAGGTTGATGGTCTGAGGAACCAGGCCGCACTGCCGTTTGGACTGAAGTGTCTGTTTTTCAATATGAAATCCATTCAGAAACGCATCGCCGGAGGATGGGCTGGAAAGTCCGGTCAGAATATTGATCGTGGTTGTTTTACCCGATCCATTGGGACCCAGATAGGCAAACAGTTCTCCGGATGGTACATGCAGATTGACACCCTTCAGGGCTTCGGTGGTTTTATAGCGTTTGGTCAGATTTTCAATCCGGATCATTCCGCCCAGACCTTTCATTCAATCCGAATCACTCATGCGCGTTCATTGAATGATGCACCGGTTCAATTTGTCGAGTATCTCTTGCGGATCCACATTCCAGCCGATAAAGGCCATGCGTGTGTTTGGCTCTCCGTCCCATTTGGACCATTCGCCTTTACCACCCACAAAATTGATCAGTTCAGTCCGATTGGAAAATTGTACGGAGCCTTTCATTCGAAATACATCCAGCGGCAGTGAGTCAACGAACTGATTGAAGCAGATTTCATCCATTATTCCGGTATGTTCAAAAGAAAATGTAACAAAGTGGTGGGATGATACGGATGTCCCGTGTGATGGATGCGTATGGCTGACATCATATTGTCCGCTCTCATTCATGGCAACTTCATGAAAGAAATTCATGGGTTTCAGTACGATACCGCTGGAAATTGGCCGTGTCCGGAAAATTTCCGGATCAATGCCGCAACGAATGGTGGGAACGACCTGACAATGCGGCATGAGTTCATGAAGTTCTTTTAAATAGACCGGAATTTTTGCTGTATCAAGAAGATCGACCTTGTTCAGCAGAATCAGATGGGCGATTTCAAGCTGATTGTAAAACAGTTTGCCAAAATTTTCACGGGCTTCCCAATAATCGGCATCCAGTACGGTCACAATTTTTTCCAGCTTCAGGGCTTCTGCCAGTGGTGATTCCTGTAACACAGGCACGATGGCGGTTGGGTCCGCGACCCCGGAGGACTCAATAAAAATACGCCCGGGATGGTATTGCTCCAAAATGTTTGTCAAAGACTGTTTGAAATCATTGCTTAATGTACAACAGATACAGCCGCTGTTCAGTTCGACGACATCGGAGCCGGCATTCTTGAGCATATCGCCATCGATACCCACATCCCCAAATTCGTTCACCAGAATGACGGTATCAGACAGGTCGGTTTCCCAGGACAGGATGCGTTTCAATAAGGTGGTTTTGCCCGATCCCAGAAATCCGGAGAGCAGGAAAACGGCGGTTTTTGGATGGGGATGTTGCAGCAGTGGCTGATTCATAGCGTTTTGTTCCTTCAGTGGACGATTATACGATCATAACAACGGTCTGATTTGATTTTTCAACAGGCAGCAGGCAATTCGATCCCTTGGGAGGCCACCCGGCAGATAGCGGATGTTATCCGGCTGAATCAGGCGGTTCATGACACAGCCCTCAGGAATGGATAATTGAAACAGCCCGGTTTCGGTGATGCCTGTGACCGGCTTAAGTTGATTGTTTTCGATCACCAGGCTGTGAATGGGATAATCCTCGCACAGCGGACATCGATAGACCCTTCCATTCGGAAAAATGAAATAATTTTCCGCTACGTTTCCGGCACATTCAAACCGGTCATCGGATTCCAGATAGACTTTGGGATAAATGGCGGTCATGCCCAGGTCAGCGGCGTGCCGTGCGGTTTTTGGTATGATGCCAAGCCAGTCATCGGGTGACACCTGAAGGCAGGTGTCACTGGCGGCGGATGGTGACGCTGCTGAGCGTCCCCGAAGGCCGATTATCTGAATGAAGAAGCGGTCAACACCCAGATGGTGAAGCAGATCGGGCATTTTATCGATTTCATGGATGTTGGCGTGACTGACCGTATAAATGACGCTGGTTCCAAATCCTTTTTTGACCGATTCCCGGATTCCCGCCAGAATGACGGGATACGATCCGTTTCCCCTCAATCGGTCATTGGTTTCTTGTGTGGCGCCATCCAGACTGAAACTGAATGCATCCACCTCATCGGGTGTCACGCGGTTTAAAATATCATGAAAGAGATACCCGTTGGTGTCAACCGTGATGGATTTGTACCCGGTTTTTCGGGCATGGCGGATGGCATGGGAGAGATGGGGGTGCAGCGTGGGTTCGCCACCCAGAAAAATGATATTGGCATTCTGTCCCCGACTGCTGAAAATATCCATCCATGCCATGATGGTCGATATATCCAAGGTGTCGCGGCCATGCTGATCCGGATTGATGTAGCAGTGCCGGCATTGCAGGTTGCATGCGGTCAGGATGTGAAAAAAGACATTGACGCTGTTTTTTGAAAATTCGACGGTTCGGATTCGTCTGTTATGATGTTGGGCCATCAGATTTCTAAATCGCTTTCCAGTCTGTTAATTTTCGGATAACGGTTTGGCAAGGCAACCGGGAAAAGCATAATATCACCGATCATTTTGGATATTACAAGTTATTAAATTAAGAGAGCCCCAGAATCCCAATTTTCCGTCCCGGAAGAAATTATCCAGAAACAGAAAATTTTATCAGGCCTGACCCGGAATCTTCAAAAAAGGTATAAGACCCTGCGGTATAATCTGTCGGCTGCCAGGGTCCAGGTATATGCAATGGCGGCGCAGAACATCACAGCCGTGAATCCGGCTTCAACCGCGATGATCGTCGCCAGGGCAGTGCTGATAACCGAGAAGCAGCCATTGATGCCCCAGGCCCAAGGAATTTCACCCTGGCTTTTTTCCCGGAGCATGGCGATGCCGGCGGGAAAGGGGATTCCCATCAGAAAGGCCGCCGGAAAAATAATGAGCAAGGAGAACAGAAACTTGTTTAACGGTGAAAAACCGATCGTTTTCAGGAGCAGGGGCGTTAAAAAAACGCTGTCAACCAGCAGCAGCAGGATGATTCCCGCCAGGACAACGGACGATTTTATTCTGGAGGATGTTAATCTCGCGGACGCATAGCTGCCCATACCGGAGGCCATGAGCATGGCGCTAATCACGGTAGCGACCGCATGCAGCGTGTTTCCGAAATACAGTCCAAAACGCTGGATCATGGCCATTTCAACAAAGATATAACCGATGCCGATTCCGCTGAAATAGAAGAAAATCCGGGTCCTGCCATGAGATGGCCCGGTTTTGTGAAACAGCGGAATGATCATCAGCACGACCGCAGCCAGCGACGTCTGAAACAGGGTTAAAAACACCACAAGATAGCCGATTTCAAAAAATGGCACCGTCTGCTGTCCGAAATGGTCAACGAGATTCGGGAGGCTTTTCCAACGGAGAAATTGGGCGAAATAGGGACGGTCGTCCGTGGACGGATCAATGTTGAAATCATAGGCGGCGATGAATTCAGCCCGGTTGGGCGAGAGCAGTTGGTCGAGTGCGTTGAAAAAAAGATCATCCAGCAAGACATTGAAAAAAGCGCGTTCCAATGACTGGATGTCGGGCAGAAGTGCCGGATCAAAGCTCAGTTTCCTGCAGAATTCGCGGATGTTTTGAATTTCTTCAGGGGTGAAGGGCGTTTTTTTGACCATGAATGTGATCGTTCCCCAGCTTCGCACAGCCGCAATCACATTTCCGGGATTGTCGATGCCGCGCTCAGCCAGACTTTCGACAATGGTGGACAGAATTTTCAAGGTATGACGCGGCGGATAGTCCATCCAGCAGATGATGCTCAAAACGCCTTTCGGGGTCAGTTTCCGTAAGACATCGCCAAAGGCCTCTTTCGTGAAGAGATAGTGCTCCTGAATCGCGTTGAGCCCGGATGTGCCTCCAAATGTGTCGATGGTCGGCAGGACAATCAGGTCGTAGAACAAAGGATCTGTCAGCAGCCACGTCCGGGAGTCGGTATTTTTCACGGTCAATGCCGGATGTTTCAGGAGGTTGTCCACCTCTCCCGAGAGTTCTGTCTCAAGCAGTGCCAGTAGGACCGGATTCGGCTCAACGGCGGTAATCCGGTCCACTCCCCGGTGGATGGCCTGGACGACATGCGGTCCCGTTGACATGTTCAGCACAAGCGCTGACCTGCGCCCCTCCAGCGCGTAGGGAAGGGAGGCGGTGGAAAAGTCCATTACTGATGTGGCGTTTTCCGGCTGTCGTGCCATCAGCGGGCCAACCCAGTCGCCATTGTTGAAGACCGCCCTGCGTACGGGAACGGTTTCCGGATAAGTCAGACTGAGCCCCGGTGCATAGCGCAGCGCCGGTGAAGAAAAAACCTGCAGGAAACCATAGGGACTGTTTTTTTCCAGCAGCATTTCTGCATCGGGGAGCTGCATGGCCCGACTCAGGCTCTTGAATTCAGACGGGACCAATGTCGGCGGTCGCAGAATTGCCGCCGATATGCAGGTCAGGGAGAGCGTTGCCGTGATCATGATCCAGGCGCCGGGTTTTCTGGAAACGGCCATGAGACCCGATATAAAGGGAATGATTGCCAGAATCGCCGGAATCTTGCCGGGTGGAAATATCCACATCAGGCCCAGTGCGATCAGTCCACCCGCGGCGGAGCCGGTCATATTCCAGCAATACAGTATGCCGATGCAATGGCTGTATTGTGTAAAAGCCAGTCCGATAGCCAGGGCTGCCAGGCAGAAGGGAACAAAGAAGAGGCCATAGGTCATCATCAGCCGGCCTGCATGCAGATCGCCTGCGAACAGCAGATAAGAGTCAAAGCGGATGGCGGGATGTTGCGAAAGACCGATCCCGGCTGCCATGGCTGCGCCACAAAGAAACATCAGGATTGGAAATGCCTGATCAAAACGGTTTGTCAGGGCTTTTTTCAACAGGGACAGACAGGTTCCCGCGGCACCGAATCCCAAGAGAGCAACGGAAATGACCATATAGGCGAAGTGATGCCATTGGGTGATGGCGAGAATTTGCATTAGCGCCAGTTGGTAAGCGATCACGGCCGCCGAAAGCAGTCCAATTGCCATAACCGCTCCGGACGGAATCACGGGCTTCTCCGAAAAGGGACGAAGCGCACGGGCACAAGGCTGGTCGTTTTGACACTTCCCTTTTCTTTTTCCACCAGCATGAGCGTTTGCACCAGAAAAGGGGAGCCGACGGGGATCACCATGCGGCCGCCGTCCTTCAATTGCTTGATGAGCGGCGGTGGGATATATTCCGCGGCGGCGGTCACGACAATGGCGTCAAAAGGCGCCTGGTCAGGCCAGCCGTCGTGCCCGTCAGCCACACGCATCTGGATGTTCTGGTATCCCAGCTTCTGCAGACGATCACGGGTGGCATTGCCCAATTCCGGTATAATCTCAATCGTATATACCTGCTTGACGATTTCCGCCAGCACGGCTGCCTGGTATCCGGAGCCTGCGCCGATCTCCAGAACGCGATCCGCTGCTTTCGGGCGAACCAGCTCCGTCATGTAGGCGACGATATACGGCTGAGAGATGGTCTGCCCGTAACCGATGGGCAGTGGCTGGTCATGATATGCACTGTCGATCAAGGAAGGGGCTACAAAAAGATGCCGCAGTACGGTGCGCATGGCCTGAATCGTGGCATTGTCTTTGATTCCACGCGCCACGATTTGGGTTTGGACCATGGTTTCGCGTTGGGGACGATAGGCATCATCGGCCCATGCGGACGGCAATAAAAGAAGGAAGGCGATAGGAACCAAGGGACATCTCTTGTTCATGGCGGCCTCTTTTAGTTATTCCAGCAGATGAATGCCTGCCGCGACAGCATCCTGTACCGCGGCAGCGTATTCCGAAAGGGTGATTCGCCGGTTGATAGTGGGATCGCTGTCAGCTTTGCCGCAAGGATGGTATTGGGCCATGATGTTGACGGTGATATTGCCGGAGACCTCCCGGGCCAGAAATGTCATGATTTCCCCGGTGCCGGCAATGCAATTGGGCATTACGAGATGCCGTACCAGTAATCCCCGGGAAGCGATTTCAGCTTCATCCAGGATCAGATCACCCACCTGACGGTGCATTTCCCGAATGGCTGCCATCGCGTGCAGACGATAATCGGGGGCCTGGCAGTAACGGTTGGCCCATTCATCGTTCCAGAACTTGAAATCCGGCATATAGATATCGACAATGCCATCCAGCATTTTAATCGTGTCAACCAGATCGTAGCCGCCGGAGTTGTATACCAGAGGAAGGTTTAAGCCCTGCTCGACCGCAAGGACAAGGGCCTGAAGGATCTGGGGGATGACATGGGTTGGTGTTACCAGGTTGATGTTGTGACATCCGAGTTTCATCAAATGCAGCATCATGCCGGCCAGGTGATCGGGCGCCACCTCATCGCCCTTGCCGAGATGGCTGATGTGGGAGTTCTGGCAAAAGGAGCAGAAAAGATTGCAGGAACTGAAGAAGATGGTTCCGGAGCCTCCAGACCCTGTCAGCGGTGCTTCCTCTCCGAAGTGGGGGTGAAAGCTGGCCACTTTGGCCCGAATACCAGTTCGGCAAACGCCCAGTTCGCCGGAGAGACGATCCGCATGGCATTTCCGCGGGCACAGACAGCAATCTTTCAACAGGTCAAGGCACTGTTCCACTCGGGACAGCAACAACCCTTTCCGGTGAAGCTTCAGATAGGATGGTTCGTGATGACGGTTTTTCATAGCATCCCCTGAAATATGCCATCTATAGCGCTTTCAGGATAAAGACTTTGAGTGCGATATCGGCCAGAGGTCAGAGGCCGGAGGTCAGAGGTCAGAGGTCGGAGGTCAGACTTCTGTCTTCTGAGCCCTGCTGCCTTCCCAAAATCATTATCTCAAAAGTTATAGTACCTTTATTCTTCAAGGAACCCTTCGGCATTATTGAGAATACGGAGTTTGTCCGCGATTCCATGCTTTTTGAATCCTTCAGCGATATTGGCTGCAATGGATACAGCTTTTCTGCGAAATTGGGAATACAGGCTATAGATTTCTGAGCGTGGGAAGGATTGCGTCAAGCGATAAACAGCAAGCACAAACTGATGGGCTTTCCGCCAAACCACCAAGTCTTCAAAGTTCTTTGATGGGTCCCTCATTCTGGCTCCTGAATTCTGACTCCTGAATACCTGAGTAGTTATGAAAAATCGACCGTTTGCATTTCTGTCGATATCATTCCAGACAATATTTCGATACCGTCTCGTCAAAGTTAACCGGATAGCATCCATCAAAACAGGCCTTGCAGAAATGATCTTCGGGATTGGGAACACCGGTTGAGGATAGCAGCCCTGGCAGCGTCAGGTAGTGCAGGGTATCCAGCCCAAGAAAACATCGCAGCTCTTCGACTCCCATTCGGGATGCGATCAATTCGCCTTTTGTGGAAAAATCAATGCCATAATGACAGGGAAACCGGTGAGGTGGTCCGCTGACGCGAAGATGCACCCGTTTGACACCCAGCTCCCGAAGCGCTTTAACCCGGGTGCGAACCGTGGTGCCGCGGATGATTGAATCCTCGATGATGATGATATCTTTCCCGGCCAAAAGCTCTTTGACCGGATTCAGCTTGACCCGTACGCCAAAGTCCCGCATGCTCTGGGTGGGTTGAATAAACGTTCGACCCACATAATGGTTTCGAATCATGCCCATTTCAAACGGGATGCCGGATGCTTCGGAATATCCGAGGGCCGCATAGGTTCCGGAATCCGGAAACGGCATGACCAGATCCGCATCCACCGGAGCCTCGCTGGCCAGTTGCCTGCCGTGGTCCTTTCGGGTCAGATACACGTTTTTGCCATAAATCGTGCTGTCGGGCCTGGCAAAATAAATGAATTCAAAAATACAGAAGGACCGCTTGGACGCAGGCGGAATACGAAGGCTTTTAATGCCGTTCTGACCAATGATCACGATCTCGCCCGGATCCAGTTCACGGATGAATTCGGCTTCCACCAGATCCAGCGCACAGGTCTCCGAGGCAAGGACATAACTGCCATTCAGTTTGCCCAGACATAGCGGTCTGAATCCATTGGGATCCTTGATGCCGATCACCTCGCCCCGGCTGGTCATGACAATCAAGGAAAACGCACCTTTCAGCCGGGATGTCGCGGCAATCAGGGCCTGTTCAAACCCCAGAACCAGATTCTTGACAAACAGATGCAGAAAAACCTCGCTGTCCATGGTGGTCTGAAAAATGGATCCCGCTTCTTCCAGTTCGGCCTTCAGTCCATGCGCATTGACCAGATTCCCATTATGCGCGACCGCATAGGATCGCTGCCGATGATGAACCACAAAGGGCTGGGCATTGGTCAGAATCGAGCTGCCGGTAGTGGAATATCGGACATGACCGATGGCGCTTTCTCCCCTCAGGTGCTCAAAATGGGACATGTCAAAGACATCTGACACCAGCCCCATGCCCTTGTGTGCAACGATGGACTGGTCTTGTACCACGGCGATTCCGGCACTTTCCTGCCCCCGGTGCTGAAGCGCATACAGACCGAAATAATTCAGCCGGGCTGATTCCGGATGACCGTAAATGCCAAAAAGTCCGCAGGATTCCCGTGGCTTGTCTTCGATATCGTCTTTTCTGATGTTACAATCGGTGATGGTCATGAGTGATGCTCGTGTAAGGGGTAGGCTTTTTAAATTATTATTATTTTAAATTAATTTTCATGAATCTGAGATAGATTGTTACCGATATTGCCAGGGTGGATTGATTCAATCGCTTCGGGATATCTCTTAACACAGGACCGTCTTTCTTGGCGGACACTACTCTGATGACGTTTCTATCCCAAAAAAACCGAAGCCCCTCGCAATGAAAACAGTTCAACTGCCCTGTGCCATAAACCAATATAATATTCGAATTTGATAGCCCTTGTCAACCTATCCGCGCGTGTTTCAATATCGCTTCAACCTCATCTTAAAAGCGATCTGTCTGGGTTTTCTATGGGATATTGGTCACTGATCCCAGGCGGTATGGCGTTATAGCGCCTGAACTTTTTGAGGCAGTCGGATGATGTCCGGTAAAGCGGATGGATTTTCGGCTTTCAGCGATTGAATCACCTCGGCAAACCGCTCTCCATGTCGGCAATGCTGTTTATACAGGGACAGACAGTCCCGGATAATCGAGATCACCGAATCTTCATCATAAATTCCGGGCAGTTCTTCTCCGAGCCTTGGATGCCGTCCCAGTTTACCACCCAAAAGAATCCGATATCCAACAGCCCCTTTGTCAAGGGTTCCTGTCGGACACACAGAAATGCACTGGCCGCACTGGATACAGGATTTTGTGATGGCAGGACAACCCTCTTCCAGTTGAATGGCATCTTCTTTACAGGTGTCCACGCAGGCGTTACACGCGCTGCATGGCTCTGATGTCACTGCGGGACTGCACACACCGATGATTCCGATATCCCGTATTTGAGGCTGCGAACAGGCGTTCGGACAGTCTGCGACTGCGATCCGAAATTCATGGTGATATTTCAGCCCCTCGGGAACCCGTTGCTTCAAAAAATCCAGCAGATTCTGTTCGGCCATGAACGATTGGATACGTTCGACCATGTCCCCGCTGATGACAGCCCGATTGGGACATCCGCCGGTGCCAAAGCAGGTTTCAATCTGATATCCCTTGATGTCGGTTTCCATGTTTGAAAGATACCGGGCCTGAGTCGCCCGAACTTCCGCCAGGGTGACCAACTGTTTTCCCTCTGCCGCCGCTTCTTTTTCAACACGGGCTCTGACCCGTTTGCGGACAAAAAATGGTACCTTTCTGATTGTCTCCTGAGCCTCCGCAGTCCATTCCATGGAACTGATCCTTCCTGTTGTGCCTTGCTCCGGCAGGCGTTAACGTGGATTCCATCAAGCAAGCGATAGACCTTCATAAAATTCATTTTGTGGGTACAGAAGATCCTCGACCTGTTCCGATACCTGATCCACGCCAATTTCATCCATACAGGCCCGTGTCGGGCATTGCCGCCGAAAGCAGGGGCTGCATGACAGTTGGGCTCGAATGATCCGGTGTTTTTCCCCGAACGGTCCGGTCCGCCACGGTGCCGTCGGTCCGAACAGGGCAACAACCGGTGTATTGACCGCAGCGCATAAATGCATGGGGCCGGTGTCGGTTGTCACCAGAAGATTGGACCGTTCATAAATGGCTGCAAGAACCTTCAAGGTTGTCTGTCCCGCGGTGCTCAGGGACGGGTGTTTCATCTGATGACGGATGTTTTCAATGCTGGTGGCATCTTCCATTGCGCCGGTGAAGACAATGGCCGCCCCTGTTCGTTCCATCAGGACATCGGCCAACTGGGCAAACCGGTCATTCCGCCAGAGCTTGGTTTCCCACTTGGCCACGGGATTGATACAGATGACCGGCTGATCGCTCGGCCTGCCGGTTCCCGATAGCAGACGGTTGGCATGATCCCGGTCTGCCAAGGTAATGGGCAGCCGGTATTCTGTCTCTTGACTGAAAATACCGAGCGGCGCCAGCATCATCAGATTCCGGGTCAGGGCATGAATGTTCATATCCATCGCCGGAATCCGTTCATTCAGAAACAGCCACGATTCTTCGCTGTGCTCCATGCCCCGACCATATCCGATTTTGCGGTCTCCTTTTGCCAGGGTGATGAGCATGGCGCTTTTGAGCAGGGCCTGAAAATCCAGGATAATGTCGTAGCGCGTATCCCGCAGTTCCTGCACAAACGCCCGAATTTCCTGAAAGGCCAGCCCCCGGTTCTTTCCACGGACATCTTTCAGCCAGCGTTTTCTTTTGGAAACGATCACCCGGTCCAGGGCTTCATGTCCCAGAATCAATTCGGATGCGGCTTCTTCAATCAGCCAGGTGATGGTTGCTTGAGGGAATGCGTGTCGTAGCGCATTCAACGCCGGAAGGGTATGCAGGACATCCCCGATGGCACTCAGTTTGACGATCAGGATGTTCATGACAGCAGCCTGCTTGCGAGGTTGGCGACCCTATCGACCGTGACCGCGTCCATGCACCGGTGGTCTGTCAGGCAGTGAGGCTTCATGCAGGGGCCGCAGGAAACCGGGACCCGAAGGATATGGCTGTTTTCATTCAACGGCATGGTGTTCAACCGGGTTGGCCCAAAGATAGCGATCTGGGGGACATTTTGTGCGGCAGCCGCATGCATCAAACCGGAATCATTGGTGATAAACAGACTGCATCGGTCAATCAGGGCAAATGCCTCGCGAAGGGAGGTTTTCCCACACAGGTTGAAGCAGGAATCTCCGATACCCTGCCGGATGGTTTCACCCAAAGCGGCTTCTGTGGGGCTTCCAAATACCAGAAAGCGTCTGTTACCCTCATGATTCAGGCGCTTACAGACCGCAATAAATCGCTCCGGAAACCAGCGTTTGGCGGTTCCAAATGCGGCGCCCGGGTTGATTCCGATAATTGTCATATCCTTGGCATAACCCGATTTCTGAAGCAATTTTTCGGCACACTGCCGCTCGGTATCTGATAAAAACAGTTCCAGGTTTCTCCCGCATGGGACAATCCCCACGCCAGCCACCAGACTGAGGTAATAATCAATCTGATGGGCTGCTCTAATGGCCGGTGTACGGTATACCCGGTGGGTCAGGAGTGCGGATCGTCCATCCGTTGCATATCCGATCCGTACCGGAATGCCGGACAGCCACAGGATCAGACCGGCTTCAAACGCATTCTGGATTGAAATGGCCGCATCGAAGTGATGGTTTCGGAGTTCACGGCACAGTCGGAGAATACCCATCAAGCCGTTATGTTCTTCTTTTGCGTCATACAGTATGACCCGATCCACATAAGGGCAGTGATCATACACCGGTGCTACCCAGGGCTTGGCCAGCATGGTGATTTCGGCATGGGGAAACCATTTGTGTACTGCACGAATGGCCGGAATGCTCATGATGGCATCCCCTACCCAGTTGGCGGAACGAATGAGGATGCGGGCCGGTTGTTTTGTCAGCATCCTCAATTTCCTGAGCCGGTTGGTCCGGCTGGAACAGGCAACTCACAATAATTCAGGGTCTTCCACCGTTGATGAACCCAGAACCACTGATCCGGATAACGTCTGATCATGGCTTCGATGGCCTGATTGTATTGAGCGGTATTGGCCTCGACATCATGGGTGTAGTCGCCAGTCTGAATGAGCGGCAGGGCCGGTTGAAATTCGATGACAAATTTGCTTGCTTCCCGAACGATAAACGCCGGAACCACGGGCGCTTTCGTCCTTAGAGCCAAAATGGCCATACCCTTGTTGGTACACGCGGGTTTGCTGAAAAAATCCACAAAAACCCCTTCGTACCAGTCCACATTCTGATCCATGAGTATGCCGACGACTTCGCACCGCTTAAGTGCCCGCAAAATTTTTCGCATGGCCTTGGTACTTGGAATCAGCCTGGCGCCGAACCGAACCCGTAAACCGGATACCACATGATCCAGTGGACGAAAATCGAGTGGGCGATAGACGATATGAATCGGAAACCTGCCCAGAGTTGGGCCTGCGGTCAAAAGTTCCCAGTTGCCCAGATGGGCGGTCAGCGCCAGAACGCCCTGACCTTTGGCCATGGCCTCATGTATATGGTTCATACCCCGCAAAGTAAAGAATTCGGGCAAATCTGTCAGTTGCTTTCGGCTATACCACGCAAGTTCGAATAGAACGCCGATGATCTGTTCAAACGCCCGTATAGCCAGTTGCACAATTTCATTCGAGGTACGTTCATCTTCGAAGGCCTGTTTCAAATTGCACAGCGCGATATTCCGGTGTTTGGCATCAAGACGATACCACAGATAACCCATCAACCGGCTTAACGATTTTGAAACCGGTATCGGCAACAGGCCCAGGAGATGAAGAAATCTGAATATCAGTCGCGTTGTGAAGCCTTCCATATGATTTACAGTCATCATCTGTCTGCCGTCTTCTGAATTTTGCTTCTTTCCCATACTTTGGCATGTTTTAAAAAAACGTACCATGCGGAATTCATGGCAATGACAAGACCCGGAATGCCATCCAGAAATCCCAGCTTGTAGGCATAGCATTCCAGAAATTTGCCGATGGCATGTAAACACCCGATCGCAACAAACCAGCCTTCGGCGGTTTGTTGCCTGGCATACACATCAGAAAATTGGTTGATGGTATCGATCTGCTCCGAAATATTCCGGTAAACATCATGCAGAATCGGTGCATTCAGTCTTCCCACATGACCCTTGACCGCCAGCCGTTCATGCAGTCCCTCACCCGCCCATTGTCCCGAACCGTTTCTGACCAACCGGACTTTCCGGTCCGGATACCAGCCACCATGACGAATCCACCGGCCCAGATACCTGGATAGTCGTGGCATGGAAAATCCCCGAATATCCGGTGATGCGGTCTGAATGGCCGTCTTGATTTCATCCGTCAGCGGCCCGGACAGCCATTCGTCAGCATCCAGATTCAGAATCCATTCACTTCGGGCCAGGCTCATGGCAAACTGCTTCTGTGCCGCATATCCGGCCCATTCATGAAAAACCACGTGAGCCCCCATGCGGCTGCATATCTCCGGCGTGCCGTCATCACTGCCGGAATCCACCACCACGATCTCATCCGCAAACGCCGCGCTTTTCAGCAGCATGGGGATGCGATCCGCCTCGTTTTTGGCAATGACAGCCACGGAAAGGCGACCCGGCGTTTTGTCAATTCTCGGATTGGATAACACGGGATGATTCATTCATCAAAAGATGGGGCGGTCTGTGGTGTGGCAAATCGGTCCAGTCGGAGCGGCTCGACCGAAATATCGGTCGGCTGATCCGTAATCATCTGCATCATCAGTTTGCCGGTGATCAGAGACAGACCGATCCCGTCTCCTTCATGACCGGCGGCGACATAAAATCCGGGTATCCGGGTTTTTGAAATAATGGGAAAATGATCCGGCGTAAAGGGTCTGAGACCCGCGTAGCTACGAATGATATGGATATGCTCCATGACCGGAAAAAACCGGATGGCCCGCTGCGCCAACGTCTTGAGAACAGGCAAATGGACCGAGGTGTCCATATCGGTGAACTGGCGACTGCTGCCGATCAGAAAATTTCCGGCCCCGGTCGGTTCAAACACAAGTGCAACCCCATATTTTTCCATTTCCGGCGTAATGCGGCGGATGTAACCGCTTTTGCCGAATTTGGCCATCAGGTATCCGAATTCGATTACGCTACGATGGGCGACCGGAAAAGTTCTTTCCGTCACCAGAATCTGTCCCTGTCTGGGTCGGATTGGTATATCCAGACCAACCTGTTTTCCGATTTCAGCAGACCAGACGCCTGCGGCATTGATTACCCGGGGCGTGGATATAACGCCCTGCCCCGTATCAATCCGAAATATTTCATCCTGCCCATTGTGACGAATGGCCGTCACTTCCGCCCCGGTCCAGACCGAAGCGCCCCGCTTTTTTGCATCCCTGACCAGACCGCAGGCAAGGGCCATGGGATTCAGAGTCCCATCCGAGGCAAATTCCAGCCCGCCGGGAATATCATCGGCCAGATGCGGCATGTCCTCATGAATTACCGCATGATCCAGAAGCCGGACCGCAATGCCTTCCGCCGCCATCTGATGGCAGAATTCAGCGGCTGCGGTCAGCTCTTCCTCATTTTCGGCCACCAGAAGGCTTCCAGTCTGGCGCCAGTGAATATCCTCATCCAGTTCTGCAGCCACAACGGAAAACAGGTTCTGGCTGAGTTGAGCCAGTTGGCAGTCAAAGCCCGGGGTTTTATCATTAACCAGAACATTACCTTCGCAGCGTCCGGATGTTCCGGAAGCGATGCCACCCTTTTCGACCAGTGTGACCGATAATCCGGCCCTGGCCAGAAAACAGGCTACGGATGCGCCGATGACGCCGCCGCCAATGACAGCGGCATCCGGGGTATGGGCGGCGGATTTCAAGGAACAATCAATACCGGTAATGATCCGGTTTGTAAGGTCCGTCTACCGGAACGCCAAGATAGTCAGCCTGGGGTTGCGTGAGCCGTGTGAGTTGGACGCTCAGTTTTTCCAGATGCAGACGGGCCACTTCTTCATCCAGTTTTTTGGGCAGGGTGTAGACTTTTTTCTCGAATTTGCCAGTGGCCAGTTCAATCTGGGCCAGACACTGATTGGTGAAGCTGGCACTCATGACAAAACTGGGGTGTCCGGTGGCACATCCCAGATTCACCAGTCGCCCTTCGGCCAGAACCAGAATCGAGCGTCCGGATTCCAGGGTCCATTTGTCAACCTGGGGTTTGATGGTCATTTTTTTGCATAGGGGATTCGATTCCAGATAGCGCATATCGATTTCATTGTCAAAATGACCGATATTGCAGATGATGGCCTCGTTTTTCATCTGTTCCATGTGGGCACCGGTGATGACCTGATAGCAGCCGGTTGCGGTCACAAAAATATCACCAAATGGCGCCGCTTCCTCCATGGTCATGATCTGATACCCTTCCATGGCTGCCTGGAGCGCACAGATCGGATCCACTTCGGTAATGATCACCCGCGCACCAAATCCCCTCATGGACTGGGCGCACCCCTTGCCCACGTCTCCGTATCCGCACACCACCACCACTTTGCCGGCCACCATGATGTCGGTAGCCCGCTTGATACCGTCTGCCAGGGATTCCCGGCATCCATACAGGTTGTCAAATTTGGATTTGGTCACGGAATCGTTGACATTGAACGCGGGAAACAGAAGTTCGTTATTTGCCGCCAGATGATACAGTCGATGCACCCCGGTTGTGGTTTCTTCGGAAACACCCCGAATGCCTGCTGCAATCCGCTGCCATAATTTTGAATCTCTGGCATAAGATGATTTCATCCGGTCCATCAGGCATTTCAAGTCCGGATTGGTGTAGGTTTCTGTCAGCATGACCGGATTATTTTCAATCTTGGCGCCCTGATGAACAAACAGTGTGGCATCTCCCCCGTCATCCACGATCAGATCCGGGCCACGGCCATCCGGCCACAACAGGGCCTGTTCAGTGCACCACCAGAATTCCTCCAGGGTTTCACCTTTCCAGGCAAAAACCGCAGCAGACCCGTTTGCAGCAATGGCTGCTGCCGCATGATCCTGGGTTGAAAAAATGTTGCAAGTGGCCCAGCGAATATCCGCACCCAGTGCCTTGAGGGTTTCAATCAGCATGGCGGTCTGAATGGTCATATGCAGACTGCCTGTTACGCGAAGCCCTTTCAGTGGCTGAATCGGTCCGTACTTTTTCCGAACCGCCATCAGTCCGGGCATCTCATTTTCGGCAAGCTGCATTTCCTTGTTGCCGAATTCGGCAAGAGACAAATCCGCCACCCGGAAGGGAAGTGACAGATCCAGTTCCAGAACACCATTTTTGTCCCGTCTTAATTCAGAAACGGACATATACATTCAATAAACTCCTTTACAGTGAAAATTCGTTCTTTGCGCGTTGATCGGCGTTGGGGTCGGTATCGGAATCGGGATCGAAAAATCAAAAAAGCGTCGATACCGATTCCGACCCCGATACCGACGCCGAGTGATTCCAATTCAGTCCTTTTTCATTCATGGAAGCGATCAGCCCGATCTTGAAAGCTATTGATAGAAAAAGATTGCCTCTTGCTACGGCATCAAATCCCGGCCTTTTCTCGCAATACCGCCGCCATATTGGTGTGTTCCCAGGTAAACTCGGGTTCCGTTCTTCCAAAATGGCCATAGGCGGCTGTTTTTTTGTAAATGGGTCGCAGCAGATCCAGATATTCGATAATGGCGGCAGGCCTGAAGTCAAACGTATCTTTAACAATTTCTCTCACCCGTTCTTTGGGAATCAGTCCGGTTCCCATCATATCGATCATGATCGAAACCGGTTCGGCCACACCAATGGCATAGGCGATCTGGATTTCACATTTTTTGGCAATACCCGATGCCACAATGTTTTTGGCAACATGCCGGGCCATATAGGATGCGCTTCGATCCACCTTGGACGGATCCTTGCCGGAAAAACAGCCGCCGCCGTGACTTCCCTGGCCACCGTACGTATCCACAATGATTTTTCTGCCGGTCAAACCGCAGTCAGCCATGGGACCGCCCAGTACAAAACAACCCGTTGCATTAATAAAGTATCGGGTATCGCCATCGATCATTTCCCGGGGAATCACCTTGTGGATGACTTCCTCGATGATGGCTTCCTTCAGATTTTCGTAAGTAATGTCGGCCTTGTGCTGGGCCGCGATCACGATGGTGTCCACCCGTTTGGGTGCGCCGTTTTCATATTCGATGGTGACCTGGGTCTTGCCATCCGGACGGAGAAAATCCAGACTGCCATTCTTTCGCACCACAGACAGACGCTGACAGAGCTTGTGCGCATACATGATGGGCATGGGCATCAGTTCCGGAGTCTCATCTGTTGCAAACCCAAACATCAGGCCCTGATCACCGGCTCCCTGATCCTTGTACAATCCTTCACCCTTGTTGACGCCACATGCAATATCAGGTGACTGATGATCGATGCTGGTCATGACCGCGCAGGTGCGCCAGTCAAACCCCATCTGGGACGAATGATATCCGATTTCCTTTATTGTTTCTCTGGCGATTTCAGGCATTTCCACATAACAGGTCGTGGTGATTTCACCAGCCAGAAACACCAGACCGGTGGTGACCAGGGTTTCACAGGCCACACGGCAGTTTTTATCCTGAGCCATGATGGCATCCAGAACCGAGTCGGATATCTGGTCTGCAACTTTGTCGGGATGACCTTCTGTAACGGATTCGGACGTAAAAAAGAATTTTTCGTTGGACATAATGGTAAAATCTCCTTGAACAAGATACCCAATCATCAGAAATGCGAATGGATATGAAATGGTAAATACCGGAAAAGATTCATTCCGGGGTTATCTTTGGATTTATGCCGATCACTCAGTTAAATCCGGTTTCAATATCGTGTTGTCAATCAGCCTGGTCTTTCCGACCCGAACTGCCAGTGCCATCAATGCCGGACCATCGATGGTCTCAAGCGGTTCCAGTGTTTCGGAATGGCAGATGGAAACATAATCAATTACCGTATCGTCAAAAGATTGTATCAGAAGACAGGCTGCTTTTACAATCAGTTTGACATCGACTACACCCGAATCGACCATCTTCTGGGACATGAGCAGCGACTGATGAAGAGAGCGTGCAGCAGGTCGCTGAGCGTCGGTAAGATAGGCATTTCGGGAGCTTTTGGCAAGTCCGTCCGGCTCCCGGATGGTAGGGCCGGCGATGATATCCACATTCATATCCAGATCCTGCACCATGCGTCGAATGATCAGGACCTGCTGGTAATCCTTTTGACCAAAAACAGCGATATGGGGTTGGGTGATATGAAACAGCTTGGCAACAACCGTCGCCACCCCCCGAAAATGACCGGGACGTGACAATCCACAAAGATGATTAGGTAACGATTCCAGACTGATATAGGTTTGATAGCCATCGCCATACAGATCTGATGCTTCCGGGGTGAACAGAATATCCACGCCTGCGGACTGACATAAGGCGCTGTCCCGCTCCAGGTTTCGGGGATAGGCGCCAAAATCCTCATTGGGACCGAACTGGGTCGGGTTGACAAAAATGCTTGTGATCAAAATGTCAGATGCGGCTTTTGCACGGTGCATCAAAGACAAATGCCCTTCGTGGAGAAAGCCCATGGTCGGCACCAGGGACAGGATTTTGCCTTGCAGCCGCATCTCTGTTGACAGCGCCTGCATGTCGGCTTTTTTAGAAATGATTTTGATGACGGACCTCCCAGTCTGGCAAAGCCAGAATCAGAATAACGATCACACGACGGCACAACCCGATTCTTAAGTCTGTCTCGCATGATATGAAAACCGGTTACTTTTTTGCGGAATACATGATATGATTTGACGATTTTTGGAAACCACGCATTTTTTCAGGTTGCATGGTTATCGGCCAAAATAGAAATCCACCCTATACCTGTGGAAATGAATGATTAGACCATGCGATCATTTGCAGAACAGATATATCGAATGCGTATATATATCAAGCTGTTTTTTGTGAAACCCCATTTTTTCCGGTTTCCCGGACCGCGCTTCCTGGTCTGAATTATGGCGATTTGATTTCGTTTATTGGCATGAAATCTTTACAGTTGAAAGTCATGGTCAACGCTTTTATCACGTGAAAGGAAATTTGAATGGACATGGTCGGCGAAACAAACGACAATCCGGCACGTATTCAGCCTGTACGTCTTGAATATGACAGTAAAATAAAGTTCAGGTGTCATAGCGGTGTTCGATGTTTTACTCAGTGTTGCCGGGGTATTCGAATCTTATTGACGCCTTATGATATTATCCGGTTAAAAAACCGTCTGGGGTTATCCTCCGAAGATTTTCTGGCCATTTATACAGAGCCTCAACTGCTTGAAAAAACGGATCTTCCGGTCATCACGCTGAAACTGTTGGACGATGAGGCCAAATCCTGTCCCTTTGTTCGGGAGGATGGGTGTCTGATGTATGCTGACAGACCGTCAACCTGCCGGTATTATCCGCTTGGCGTGGCATCATTGAGCCATAAAGACAGTGCCGACGATGAGGGATTTTTCATTTTGATCGAAGAACCCCATTGCAAGGGATTTGAAGAAGACAAAGTCTGGACGATTCGGGACTGGCGCAAAGATCAGGGCGTGGATATCGATGACGATATCAATGCGGGCTGGATCGATCTTCTGGTTCGCAAGCGCTCGTTTCCCAAAAATATTGCGCTGACCGAAAAAAGCAAACAGCTTTTTTTTATGGTCAGCTACAATATCGATAAATTTAAAGCGTTTGTTTTTAACAGCAGTTTTCTTAGCCGATACCCGCTTGACGATGAAACCGTTGAAAAGATAAAAAACAGTGAAATCGAGTTGCTTCGATTCGGCATGAAATGGCTCAAGTCGATTCTGTTCAAAGACAGTGATGTCGCAGCGGCTTAAACATTGAAATGAATCAGGTTTTACGTTTTAAGCATTCAGTTTTAAGCGGGGTGATCCTCTGTGGGCGCCCATTCATAGGGGTGGTCAATTCATCAAGACGGGTCAGCAATATACTGACCCCTGACCCCTGAATTCTGATTACCGATCTCTGTTTTTTATGGTAATTCTTGACATATGATCAATTAAAAAATAGAAGAAAAGTTTTCGTCTGAAAACAGCGGCTAAGGACTGGAACAATGAATGTTGTGTTGAATGGCCTGGTGATCATCTGCGGGAATTACGGTAGCGGCAAGACAGAGGTGGCGGTCAATCTGGCGGCGTACCGAAAGCAACTGGGTGGTACGGTCCGAATTGCCGATTTGGATCTGGTCAATCCCTATTTTCGAACGCGGGAAGTCAGAAATCAGCTCCACGAACTGGGTGTGGAGGTCGTTTTGCCAGCGGAAATGTATATTCATGCTGATTTGCCCATTCTGTCCCGTTCGGTCAGCGGCATGATACGGGATTCTGCCGATCTGACCATTCTGGATGTGGGCGGAGACGAAGCCGGTGCAACGGTTTTGTCATCCCTGGCGAATTCCTTTCAGGGAAAAACACCCCGAATGCTTCAGGTGGTCAATCCGTTCAGACCCCAGACCGGCTCAATTGAGGGCGTGTTGAATATCAAATTGGAAATCGAGCGGGCCTCCAGGCTTACGATCAACGGATTCATCGGCAATGCCAATCTGATCGACGAAACCACGCCGGAACTCATTTATGAAGGATATGAATTTTTGTCACACATATCGAATGACACTCAGATTCCATTGGAATTTGTTACCGTTCCGGCCGATCTCAAGGACGATATTTCTATCGGGCAATTGAATGTACCGATATTATACATACAACGGCAACTGGTTCCGCCCTGGAAACTGACCGGAAGACCCAGAACTTTTTTACCGGTATTACCTTGAAAATATTTGAATTGAGAGATTTGAGATGCGCGTTGAGATCAACCGGGCAAATCCCTTACGTCATTCATGCCATTTGCCTTCCGACTGTTTGACGGATGTGGAAATCCGACTCATAACCTGATATCCAAACCCTGAATCCCTGACTAATTTTTACAGGAGCAAGATAAATGACGTACCAGCATATCATTGACAGTAATCGGTGTAAGGGCTGCGGCCTGTGCGTGGAAGTGTGTCCCAAACATGTTCTGGAAATCGCCAAAGAAGTCAATGCCAAAGGTTATTTCTCGGCATATCAGGCGCGTCCGGAAGACTGCGTGTTTTGTACGACCTGCTGCATCATGTGTCCGGATGTGGCGATAACGATTGTTGAACTGGATGCCGTTCCGGCATAATGGAGGAAAAAATCCATGAGAAAAGTACTCATGAAAGGAAATGAGGCGATTGGCGAGGCGGCGATTCGCGCCGGATGTCTGAATTATTTTGCATATCCGATCACACCCCAGTCAGAAGTGGCGGAATATCTGTCCAAACGGATGCCCGAGGTCAATGGGGTGTTTCTGCAGGGTGAAAGCGAGGTGGCGGTCGGGTACATGATTTTTGGTGCGGCGGCATGTGGCGCACGGGTCATGACCACATCCTCCAGCCCCGGCGTCAGCCTGATGAGTGAAGCCATCAGCTATATCGCCGGCGCCGAATGTCCGGCCGTGTTTGTCAACATCATGCGCGGCGGCCCGGGTCTGGGTGGCATCCTGCCGTCCCAGGCCGATTACCTGCAGGCCACCAAAGGTGGCGGGCATGGGGATTACCGGCTTCTGGTGATGGCACCGGCCAGTGTTCAGGAAGCGGTGGAGATGGTGATGCAGGCTTTTCCTTTGGCTGAAAAATACAGAAACCCGGTGATGATTCTGGGAGACGGCCTGATCGGTCAGATGATGGAGCCGGTTATTTTTCCGGACGATCTGAAATCCGAACCCAGCAACAAGAATAACTGGGCCACCAATGGCATGGATTTCCGCGGCAGCACCAAACGAAATCTGGTACGCTCGCTGTATCTGGACCCGGAAGTTCTGAACGCCCAGAATATGAAACTGAAAGCCAAGTATGAGCAGATGAAGCGGGAAGAAATCCGTTATGAGTCCTATAAGACCGATTCCGACTATCAGGTTCTGATTGTGAGCTATGGCACCATGAGCCGGGTATGCAAGACGGCCATTGACAATCTGCTGGAAGAGGGAATTCGTGTGGCGCTGATTCGGCCCCAAACCCTGTTTCCGTTTCCGGAAGTAGCTATTCGTCAGGCAGCCCTGGCGAAAACCTGCCGAGTGGTCATGTCCATCGAAATGAGCATGGGACAGATGTTGGAAGATGTGGAACGAAGTGTTCAGGGCAAACTTCCGGTCGAGTGGTACGGCAAATGCGGCGGGGAAGTTCCGACGCCTGAAGAAGTCACCGATTCGATCAAATCCTTTTTACAGAAATACAGTAAGGAGTAGAATCCATGGGAAAAACTTTTCACAAACCGGAGGCGCTTTCCGATGCCCAGACCCACTACTGTCCGGGCTGCACCCATGGCGTGATTCACCGGCTGGTTGCGGAAGTGATTGATGAACTGCAGATTCGGGGCAGAACCGTGGGCATTGCACCGGTCGGATGCGCGGTTCTGGCCTATAATTATTTTACATTCGATTTTCAGGAAGCGGCCCACGGTCGGGCTCCGGCCATGGCTACCGGAATCAAACGGGTCCGTCCGGATCTGATGGTGTTCACCTATCAAGGAGATGGTGATCTGGCCAGTATCGGCATGGGTGAAATCATCCATGCGGCCAACCGTGGCGAAAAATTTACCACCATTTTTGTCAATAACGCGGTTTATGGCATGACCGGCGGCCAGATGGCGCCGACCACCATGCCCAATCAGCGGACAACCACATCACCGTTTGGACGCAATGTGGATGAGGTGGGTATGCCGATCAAGGTGGCAGAACTGCTCGCGGCGCTTCAGACACCGGCCTATATTTCCCGTCAGACCGCCATCAAACCCAAATATATTGTCAAAGCCAAAAAAGCCATCAAAAAGGCGTTTGAATACCAACTGGCCGGAAAATGCTTCAGCCTGGTCGAAGTGGTCAGCACCTGCCCCACCAACTGGGGAATGACCGCACTTGAAGCGGTCAACTGGGCCGAGAACACCCTGCTGCCCTATTATCCGCTGGGAGATGTGAAGACGCCGGAGTGAGTCGTGGTCATTCGCTGAAATACTCAATCAATCATGACAGGCAGCCTTCAGGACCGAAACTATTTTGAAGGCTGTCAGGAGGAATACATGCAAAGTGAGGTTATGTTTGCCGGTTTTGGGGGACAGGGCATTCTGTTAAGTGCCAAAATTCTGGCCCATGCCGGAATGGAGCAGGGATTTGAAGTGGGATGGATACCCTCTTACGGCCCGGAAATGCGGGGGGGGACTGCCTACTGCACCGTCGTTATTGCCGACAAACCCATCGGCTCTCCGATCATTCGCAATCCAAAGCATTTGGTGGCGATGAACCGCCCGTCTCTGGAAAAATTTGCACCGGTTGTCAAGCCAGGTGGCGTCATTCTGATCAACAGCTCCCTGATATCGATCGGTTCAAATCGCCCGGATGTTGATGAACTGGCGATTCCGGTCAATGATATCGCAACCGCAGTAGGCAGCCTCAAATCTGCAAATATCGTTGCCCTGGCTGCATTTGTCGCCAGAAGCGGAATTGTGGACAGTGAAATTTTACGGGAATGTATTCGGGAAGAATTTGCCGCCAAGGCCAAGCTGATTCCCTTGAACATGAAGGCATTTGATGAAGGCGTGAAAGCGGCTCAAAAGAAATGAAACTGTCGATTCCCGATTATATCGCATCGATTGCACCGTACAAACCCGGCAAACCCCTGGATGAACTGGCCCGTGAGACAGGTATTACCCATGCCGTCAAACTGGCCTCCAATGAAAATCCCATCGGGCCATCCCCTGCCGCGGTAACTGCCATTCAACACGCGCTGACCAACCTGCACCGCTATCCGGACGGATCGGGCCATGCACTGGTTGTCAAACTGGCGGGTAAACTGGGTATCGATCGGGGTCAGATCGTTCTGGGAAACGGCTCGGATGACATCATCGGCATTCTGACCCGCGCACTGGTCCGGCCCGGGGATGAGGTGATCGTGCCGTCGCCATCTTTTCTGATGTATGACATCATGGTGCGATGCAGCGGAGCGGTTTCTGTCGTGGCTCCCCTGAAAAACCGGGCCATCTGCATCGATGATATTCTGGCTGCAGTCACGCCCCGATGCAAAATGATTTTTCTGTGCAACCCCAACAATCCGACCGGTTCGATTGTTTTCAGGGCTGATTTTGAAAAGCTGATGACATCCCTGCCGCAGGATATCATCGTGGTGGTGGATGAGGCATACATGGAGTTTGTCCGGGATTCCGACTGTGCCAAAAGTCTGGATTATGATCCTGAAAAATACCCGATAGTCACGCTTCGCACCTTTTCAAAGGCTTATGGTCTGGCCGGACTCCGGATCGGATACGGAGTCATGTCAAAAGACCTGGCTGATATTCTGCACCGGGTACGTCAACCCTTCAACACCAATTCTCTGGCGCAGGTTGCCGCAAATGCCGCACTGGATGATGATGATTTTCTTCGGAAAACCATTGACATGGTGCATGACGGGCTGGATTATTTTTATGCTGAATTGGGCCGGATGGGAGTCCGCTATTTTCCCACCCAGGCCAATTTCATGCTGATTGATGTCGGCCAAAGCGCAGATGCGGTGTTTGAGAAACTGCTGAATAAAGGGGTCATTGTCCGGTCCATGCGCGCTTACAGCTATCCGGACTATATCCGGGTCAATGTCGGGCAGCCCCGGGAAAATCAACGGTTCATCCAATCCCTGGAATCGGTAATGTTACGATGATGAATACGTCAATTTCTGAAAATCAGGTTATGGACAGCCATTCACCCTTTGAGATCGATGGGCAAACCATTCTCATTACCATAGATGGTCCTGCCGGCGCCGGTAAGACAACCATCAGCCGATATCTTGCCGGCAAACTGGGATACCGGTATCTGGATACCGGCGCCCTGTACCGGGCCATTGCCTGGGCGATCCATCATGCCGGCCTCAATCCGGATTCCGAAAATGATTCCCGAATCGAAGCATTTCTGAAAACCCTGCTCCTTCAAACCGATTGCACCAAAAATCTCGATACCGTGGTCCGGGTGAATGGCCGGGACGTTTCCGCCCACATCCGATCTTTGGAAATTGCCATGCTGGCATCGGCCATTTCGGCAAAACCGGCTGTTCGCCGGTATCTTCTTGAACTGCAGCAGGAAATCGGTAGGCCAGGGGGTGTGGTGTGTGAAGGCAGGGATATGGGAACCGTGGTGTTTCCCCATGCCGATATCAAATTCTATCTGGATGCCTCCTGTGAAATCCGGGCACGGAGACGATTGCGGGAATTGCCGGATAACAGCGGTATCTGTCTGGAGGATCTCATATCCCAGATACAACAGCGGGATCAGGCGGACAGTACACGGGAGATTGCACCGCTTAAAATGCCGGATGACGCCATCCTGATCGATTCCTCGGATCTGGATATCGATGGTGTCATCGCACGCATGGAAGGCCATCTTCGGGCTCTGGCCCGGAACCGGGCCATCTGGCGGTGATCATTTTTTGTACCCCAAAATTCATATCAAGGCCTCCATCATGTCCAATCCCAACAATTTTTACAAAGTCGAAAAAGAAGGTCCGATTGCCCGGGTGTTTCTGAACCGTCCGGAAAAGAAAAATGCCATGGGACCCGATGCATGGACAGAAATCATTCCCATTTTTCAGGATATTGAGGAGGATGATACCATTCGGGTGGCCATAGTGGCCGGAGAAGGCAGGGATTTTTCCGCCGGTATTGATTTGATGGGCATGGCCTCCATGCTGTCCACTCTGAAAAACTGGGATTTCAGCGCCAAGGCAACAATCAGGCTGTTTCATGATCTGTTCCCGCTTCAAGAAGCCATGACCTGCGTTGAAAAATGTGCCAAGCCCGTGATCTGTGCCTTTCATGGATATTGCATCGGTGCAGCCCTGGATCTGGGAACGGCCTGCGATATCCGCCTGGCAAGCCAGGATGCGCAGATATCACTACGGGAGGCAGCGGTGTCCATCATTGCCGATGTGGGGGTGCTGCAGCGGCTGCCCCTGATTGTGGGTCAGGGTGTGACCCGGGAAATGGCTTTTACCGCCAAATTCATCGACGCCGGTCGCGCCAAAGCTGTCAATCTGGTCAATGAAGTCTACCCGGATAAGGAAACGCTTCTGAAAGGCGCTGAATCCATGGCGCTGGAGATCGCTCAAATGGCGCCTTTGGCCGTTCAGGGTGTCAAAGAAGTTTTGAATTTCTGCCGGGGGAAAAGCGTTGCGGATGGACTGGAATATACGGCAGCCAGAAGCGCCATGATTCTTCCGTCAGACGATCTGACCGAGACCATTACGGCATTCATGGAAAAACGGCAGCCCGTTTATAAAGGCAGATAATAGAAAAAAGACATTGAAAGCGAACTCCCTCACCCGAAGGGAGAGGGAGTTGCGGGTGAAAATCCTGCAGGGCGGGTGATCCCTGCAGGGGGTACAACGCGGATTATTGGGGGTAGGATCCTTTGAACGATGAGGCTTTGGTCAGGCCGTCGGCACTGAAAACTGCAGCCCCTTCCTTCACATAAACCTTGAATGCACCATCAGAAATGGTGGTCCACCATTTTTCCAGTTGTGTAAAGGCATCGACGCCTTTTTCTTTCAGCTTAAATCCGCCGGTCACCATCAGGCTCATCCTGGACTGCTGTCCATCAAACATGCCGTGGACGCGAATCTGATTGGTTTTTCCGGGTGGAATCCACTGGGTTTCCATGGCACTGAGAGAATTCAGATCAAACTCCTCGAATGCAACCGTAAATTTCAGACTTTCCAGCATGACTGGAAAGGAGTTTGGATTTTCAATGTTGAATACAAAAGCCAGATCCAGCGGTGCGCCGTAATCTCCTTTCGTACCCTTTGTTGGTTCAATGGTTTTTGCGTAAAACCACCAGCCCCAGTAATGCGCCACTTCCATGGAATCCAATGTCACGACCGGTGCCTTGAACGTTTCGGCCGTGGGCTTTGGCGCAAATCCGGCGCAGCCGGTTATCATCCCTGCAATGGCCAGAACCAGCGCCATTTTCCATAAACAGTTACCTTTTATCATGTTTTGACCCCCCTTTATCGTAAGATAGTGGTCAGTTATCAGTAATTGGTTGGCCTAAGGTATTTAATATTCGGCCTTTTACATTTCAGGAAAGCCATCGTTTTCTTCGTTTATAGTGCTTGACATCCCGAAAGTTTTTTCTGCCTCCCTTATCTTTCAGCCCCAGATAAAAATCCTTGATATCCGGATTCTGCCGAAGCTTTTCCGCTGTATCATCCATCACGATTCTGCCGTTTTCCATGACATAGGCGTGCGGTGCAACGTTCAGGGCCAGTTTGGCATTCTGTTCGACCAACAGAATCGAAATCCCCTCATCCCGGTTAAGCTGGGTAATGATGTTGAAAATTTCATGGATGAGAAGCGGCGCCAATCCCATGGACGGTTCATCCAGCAGAATCAGCTTGGGGCTTGTCATCAACGCTCTGCCGACAACCGTCATCTGCTGCTCACCACCGCTGATGAATCCGGCGGTTTCGTTGCGCTTTTCCCGAAGCCTGGGGAAATAATGATATACCATCTCCAGGCCATCCTTTACAGATCGACCGGTCTTTTTCCGTAAATGCGCGCCGACTCTCAGGTTCTGTTCCACGGTCAGGTGTTCAAACACCCGTCTGCCCTCGATAACCTGAACAATGCCCAGCTTGGCAATTTTTTCGGCCCGCATTTTGTCGATCCGCTCCCCCATGAACTCGATGGAGCCATCCGTCACCTGGCCATCCTCATGATTGAGCAATCCCGATATGGCTTTCAGCGTCGTACTTTTTCCCGCACCATTGGCGCCCAGCAGGGCAACAATCCCGCCTTTTGGAATTTCAATCGAAACGCCCTTGATGACCAGAATGACTTCGTGATACTTGACTTCGATATTGTTGATCTTCAGAATCATTTCAGCAGTTGACAAGCGGCCCTCCTTTATTTACCACCCCAGCCAGTCTTTTTCCCATTTTGCAGGCCACCCGGCTTTCAGATCCACCTCATCCAGCATGGCAAACTTTCCGCCCTTATACTCATAGATTTTGGCCTTGCTCTGGGGGCGATGATCCGCTGCCGAAAAGGATACCGGCGCCAGACCCAGCCCGATTTCCAGATCCTTCATGGTCTCAAAGCCTTTTTTCAGAATCCCCTCGCCGGTCAGATCTCCGGCCTTGTCAGCCCGCTTCAGGGCCTCGGCCAGTCCCAGCACATTGGCCCACGCCTGAGTGGTGTGAATGGTTCTTTTTTCCAGGGGAACACCCGGATTGAATTTCTGCGCATATTCCTTGACCTTGTCCATCAGCTTGACATCCTGACCAAAAAATGCCCAGGGTGCGCAGCCCATGGCGCCTTCTGCCGCTTTTCCGGCCAGCATGGGGAGGGCTTCATCAAATCCCCAGTTCTTGATGATATGATCCGCACCCAACTCCAGTGCATAGGCATCCCGAAGGGTTGCGGCAACAGACATGACCGTATTGGTATGAAGCACCACATCCGGTTTGAATTCTTTCAATGCCAGAATCTGGCTTTTGGTGTCGATGGCAAAGAGGGAAACATCCTGCTTGGCGCCGATTTCAAATCCAAGGAGGGTTGCCTGATCTTCTGCAGCCTTGATGGATGCGCTGCTGAAGGGAGATGCAAACATATAGGCAAACGCAATTCTGGGTTTTCGTTTGCCAAAGTCCGGTTTCGTGGGCCATTTTTTATTGAACCATGCCGTAATCAATCCTCTGGCCTGGGTGGAATAATCGGTTGCAAAAAACAGGTTGTAGGGTGTTTTTTTTGGGTCGCACAGATGTCCGGAATAGGATGCGGAAACATAGGGCATTTTATCCTTGGCAACTGTCGGGGCCAGGGCTTCGGTGTCACCGGTTCCCCATCCCAGAACGGCTACGCATTTTTTCTGTTTGAAGAGGCTGTATTTGGTCAGTGCTTCCGGAATCCGGTATCCGTAATCAAACTGAAACAGCTTGATTTTCTTTCCGTTGATACCCCCCGTATCATTGACATAATTGATCGCTTCGGCGATACCCATGGCATAGTCCTTGCCAACATCGGATGTCGCGCCGGTCATGTCGTTCAGAGAACCAATATTGATGACATCTTCCGACCAGGCCGTGACAGCCAGTCCGACGGAAAGCACAACTGCAATTAAAAACCACCAGGAATATTTTCCCTTCATACCACTTCCCCCTTTCATCATCAGGTCAATCAGTTAATCGAATGAATGCAACCGCTTCTGTTTCAGGTAAAACGTGTCTCACCTCCCTTGACCAATTATGAATTATGAAAACGGAATGATGAATGTTTCTTGATTAATACGAAAATGGCCACAGATTGAAGTAGTTTTTGATCTGCCACCATCGGTACGCAATCCCATTGGGTTCAAAAATCAGAAACACACAGATGGCCAGACCAAACGCAGATTCCTTGATGAACAAAAAGTCCATCAACAGTTTGGGATAGGCGTCCGAAAGTGGCATGACCGCCATTTGAAGCAGTTCCATGACCACTACCATGAACAGGGCACCAAAAACCGTTCCGTGAATGGATCCAAGTCCGCCAATCAGAATGACACCGACCAGCCACAGCGACCAGAACCAGGGAAAATGCTCGGGACTGATAGCCGCCAGGTTGCTGATCCAGCAGGCGCCGGCAATGCCGCCAATGAAACCGGCCACAAAAAATGCCATCAGCTTGTATTTGACGACATTGATGCCCATGACCTCGGCAGATATATCGTTGTCCCGAATGGCGATCCAGGCCCGGCCCACCCGGGATCGAACCAGGTTGGCGACAGCAGCCAGACAGAGTACACAAAACGTTGTAATCATGTAGTAGACCTTGACATCGCTGTCAATGATCCAGGGACCGATTTTAATGGTACCGGCCGGAAGGGAAAACGCCTGCCCCCGGCCTCCGATCTGACTGATATACTGGGTGATCACAAAATCCACGGTGATAAACTGCGCGGCCATGGAGGTCAGAATCATATAAAAACCCTTGACCCGGGCCGATGGCAGTCCGAACAGGATGCTCCAGATACCGGCTACGACTGCCGCCACAAAAATACTGATGGGATAGGCCAGCCCAAAATCCAGAAGAAACTGGGGCCAGGGAAATTCCAGGATCATCAGCGTGCTGGTATAGGCGCCAACCGCGATAAATGCGGCATGGCCAAGGGTCAGTTGACCACAGAATCCGATCAGTAACTGAACCCCCAGCGCGCCCATGATGGTATATCCGATCTGATTGAAGACACTGATCCAGTAAACATCGGCCACCAGAGGAACCACAATATACAGCAGCAGAATCAGGGTGATCATCTTGCTTTTGATCAGATTGGTCTGCCACCAGGCGTGATCCTGGGCATAGGTCTGGTGATAGACACCGCAGGGTAAAAACGTGGTTGACATGATATGGCTCCGTTAATGTGGTATGCGTTAAACCCGTTCGATCCGTTCCCATCCCCAGATCCCATGGGGTTTGAAGAGAAGGAAAATAGCCATGAATACAAACGGAGCGATCTCCTTGACCCCTCCGGGAAAATACCGGTCCAGATACGCACCTGCCAGATTCTGCAGAACGCCGATGGTGATGCCACCGACAATGGCGCCGGGTATGGAGTTGAGCCCGCCCAGAACAACGGCCGGCAAGACCAGAAGCCCCAGATAGCCGACCGAGATGTTCAACCCATTGATGTTGCCCAGAAGTGTCCCCCCGACGCCGGCAGCCATGAATGCGATGGCCCAGGCCGCTGCATAGACAAACCGGGCACTGACACCGACCGAAAGGGCAGCCATTTCATCATCGGCGGTTGCCTGCATGGACAGTCCCCACTGGGTGTACTTGAAAAAACTGACAAAAATGATAAGAAGAATCATGGCGGCCACAAAACTCCAGACATAGACCTGTCCGACCACAATGGGCCCTAACCGGATCGGTTCAATGGAAAACACCGGCGGATCAAATACACGGGTGTCTGTTCCCCAGATCAATTCCACAATGCCTTTGAAGAAAAAGCTGAGCCCGACTGTCACCATGATGACCGCCAACACCGGCTCACCGATCAGCTTGTCCAAGAAAATTCGCTCGGTCAAAATGCCCAGAATAAAACCGATAACGAGAGAAATGCCCAGAGAGGCCAGGAATGGAACCCCCATGGAATAGAAACTGAGTGAGGTATATGCCCCGATCAGCGTCATTTCCCCCATGGCCAGATTCAAAACACCCGAACATTTATAGATCAGAACCCATCCCAGCGCGACCAGCGCGTAGATGCCGCCAACCATGACGCCGGTTGTGATGGTCATCAAAAACAGTTCCATTTGAGCTCCTTTTTTTTAGCGCCCGGCTGTTAGCCGTCAGCCTTTTTTCACCTTGCAGATATGCAGGTCTATCTTGATATGGGATTGTCTGCCGTCTTCATAATTGATGGTGGTGTCGATATGCACCATGTCTGCGTCCGAATACAGTCCTTCCAGAATTTCCTTGTATCGTCGTTCCACAAACGCCCGTCTCAGCTTACGGGTTCGGGTCAGTTCGTCATCATCCGCATCAAATTCTTTGTACAGGTTGACGAATTTCTGAACCCGGGCCGGTTCGGGCAGATCCTTGTTGGCCTGCATGATCTGTTTTTCCACCAGATCATACACCTCCGGCTTTTGGGACAGTTCCTGATAATTGGTGTAGGTCAGCTTTTTTTCATCGGCCCATTTCCCCACCACAGCATAGTCAATACAGAGAACGGAGGTGATGAAGGGTTTTTTGTCGCCGATGACCCAGGAATCCTTGATATAGGGGCTGAACTTGAGGCGGGTTTCCAGATATTGTGGCGCAAACGGCCGGCCATCCCGAAGAGTGAATACGTCTTTTGTTCGATCGAACACCACCAGATGGCCATCATCATCGATGAATCCCTTGTCATCCGAGTGGAGCCAACCCTCCCGAAGGGTTTTTGCCGTGGCCTCCGGATTTTTGTAATACCCTTTAAAGACAGACGAACTGCGGGTAATGATTTCGCCGTCATCCGTGATTTTGATCTCGGTCCCCGGGATGGGATGACCCACGGTATCAAATTTGATGTCACCACTGCGGTGAACCACGGAAATACCGGCGACCTCGGTCTGTCCGTAAATCTGCTTGAGGTTGACGCCCAGTGCGTGAAAGAACCGGAAATGGTCCGGGCCCATGGCAGCGCCACCGGTATAGGCGTTTCGAACGCGGGACAGGCCCAGATGATCCTTCAATTTTTTCTGAATCGTGATATAGGCCATCCACTCCAGAAATTTCCAGTGCAGGGGAACCGGTTTTTTATCAAACTTCAGATTCGCCACATGATAGCCGATCCGGGTGGACAGCTCGTACATTTTCCGTTTGCCCCATGTGGCGTCCAGATATTTCACCTGAACCGTCCGTGTCATCTGTTCATACATTCGGGGGGGTGCAAACATGACATGTGGTCCAATATCCCGGATATTTTCCTGGGATGTTTCCTGGGATTCGGGAAAATTGAGGGTATAGCCGATCTGAAGTCCGCACGATATCGACATCATCTGTTCGCCGATCCAGGCAAATGGCAGATAGGACACATAGTCATCCGTGTCCAGACAGGGGTCGACGGTCATCAGGCTTTTGCCCATGCTGAGCATGTTATGATGGGACAAAAGGACGCCTTTGGGCAGGGAGGTGGTTCCGGACGTATAAAACAAAAGGGCTGTGTCATCCCCTTTTGCGATTTGAATGAGTTTTTCAAACAGGCCGGGTTCTTTCTGATCCAGTTCCCGACCTTTTTCCCGAACCTCTTCCAGGCTGATGAGAATGTCCTGGTGGTAATTCCGCATGCCCTTGGGGTCATCCCAGATGATTTTTTGGAGCTTGGGGCATTCGTTGACAATGGACAGGGCCTTGTCGACCTCTTCCTGGCCCTCGCCAAACAGGAATTTGGTATCCGAATGATCGATGATGTACCGGACTTCTTCCATCAGACAATCCTGAAACAGCCATACCCCGACGCCACCGGCACAAAGTGCTGCCATTTCCGCCCACAGTCCTTCAGGCCGGTTGGCGCCGATCATGGACACCTTGTCTTCCGGTTTCAGCCCCAGACTGACCAGGCCCAGGGCAATTTGTTTGACATTATCCAGATAATCCTGCCAGGTAAACGGCCGCCAGATACCAAATTCTTTTTCCCGCATGGCCACACGGTTTTTGCCATACCGGGTCGCCTGCTGAAAAAACAGCCGGGGAATGGTCAGGTCTTTTGAAATTTCCACAGAAGATTTGGCGCCGGATGAATCGGTTTTAGGCTCGTGTTGCATACAGATCCTCTTCTCCCAGATATGCCCGAATGACTTCGGGATTGCTCTGCACCTCTGCGGGCGTTCCGTCCATGATCATGTTTCCAAAATTCAGAACAAACACCCGATCAGACAAATCCATGACCACGCCCATGTCGTGTTCGACCAGAAGGCATGTCACCTTCCACCGTTTTTCCTGATTGATATCCAGAATAAAGCGGGCCATGTCCTCCACTTCTTCCAGGTTCAGGCCGGCCAAAGGCTCATCCAGAATCAGCAGGTCGGGCTTCAGGGCCATGGCCCGGCCCAGTTCGACCCGTTTTTGCAACCCATATGGCAGCATCCCCACGGGTTTGCTGCGAATATGCTGGATTTCAAGAAGATCGATAATTTCTTCTTCGATAAACTTCCGGTGTTCGATTTCCTCTCTTGCGGTTTTACCTTTATATATGGCGCCGCTCCAGATACCGGATTTCATATGGATATGCCGCCCCAACCGAATGTTGTCAAGCACCGTCATACCCCCAAACACCTCAACTTTCTGGAAGGTTCTGGCCATACCCAGACGGGCCCGTTCCGAGGGGTTGACATGATTGATCTGCTGACCCTTGAAATACACAGTACCTTTTTGCGGCTTATAGAGCCCGTTGATGCAATTCATCATCACAGTCTTGCCCGCACCGTTCGGGCCAATGACGGAATGAATTTCACCTTTTCGAATCTTGAGTTTGACACCCGCCAGTGCCGTGACCTTTCCAAAATACATATGGACATCATCCAGCTCCAGCAGGACATCATTCGGTTGTGATGTATCGCCCACCCGCCTGTTACCTCCTGTCCGAATTGTCATGGTTAACAGCGCCAGCTTCAAGCTTCGTAAAATCATTGCTGGATCTGTAAATGAACACAATTCATTTGTTATATCCGTTAATATTATTTGTTAATTATTTAGTCAAGAATAATTATGGCTAAAAATGAAATAATTCTTGGCGATGAAAAATGATGCGGGAGACGGGGAAAATGCCCAATGCATAAATTCAATCGTTGAACAGTGTTCAAGTTTATAAGAATATTCTAACATAACTTGACTTCTCGATAAAGTTCGATTATTTGAAAATTCAGACGTTGAATCATGTTCGACATTTTAACATGCTTCAAGAAATGCTCACTCTGCTATTCGGCTGATCAAGGAGCGATTCAATGGACTTTGCGTTTACCAGAGAACAACTCATGTTTAAAAAAGAGGTGATCAATTTTGCCCGAAAAGAAATTGTTCCCCGTGTTCAGGCGCATGATCTGAAAGGGGAATTCGATTTTGAATCCTTTCGAAAAATGGGTGATTTCGGAATTCTGGGTTTACATTTTCCAGAAGAACTGGGGGGCGGCGGGGCCGATGTCATTACCACGGTTCTGGCCGGCGAGGCACTGGGAGAGGCTGGTGTCGATGGAGGGCTGACCCTGGCCTATGGTGCACATACATTTTTGTGTGGGGATACCATTTTCCGGCATGCCACGGATGCACAGCGTAAAAAATATATCCCCAGACTGGCCAGCGGCGAATGGATTGGGTGTATGGGACTGTCTGAACCCGATGCCGGGTCTGATGTCGCCTCCATGAAAACCGTGGCTGAAAAGCGCGGAAACGCATACATTCTGAATGGCGCCAAGATGTGGATTACCAACGGCCCGATCGCCGATGTGGCAGTAGTTTATGCCAAAACCCAGCCAGAGATGCAACATGCGGGGATATCAGCGTTTATTGTCGAAAAAGGCACACGCGGATTTACCGCTGGTTCACCCATAAAAAAAATGGGGGTTCGGACATCTCAGACATCCGAGCTGATTTTTCAGGATTGTGAAATACCCGCTGAAAACCTTCTGGGAAATGAGGGAGAGGGATTTCTCATGGCCATGCAGACCGTGGAATGGGATCGCAGCGCGCTGCTGGCGCCATTTGTGGGAACCGCCACGTATCTGCTGAAAAAATGTTCCAATTATGCCAAAGGCCGCGTTCAGTTTGGCAGACCCATTGGCCAGTTTCAGGCCATCAAGCATAAACTGGCAGATATCCGGATCTTTGGAGAGGCTGCCCGTGCACTGGTTTACCGGATTGCCTGGTGCAAGGATCAGGGCAGACCCCTCAACCATCTGGAGGCGGCCATTGCCAAACTCTTTATCGGTGACTGGAGCCTGAGCCCGACCAATGATGCCGTGGTGCTCCACGGCGGATACGGATACACCCATGAATTTGATGTGGAGCGCATTTTTCGGGACGCTCGTCTGGCGCCGATTGGCGGCGGCACATCCGAAATTCAGAAAATGATCATTTCCAAAATGATTTAGGGGAAAAGGATGAAAACTGAAGGATGAAGGATGAAGGCGGAAGGATGAAAAGAAAAGGATATGGGCCGGCTGCATGGGAATGCCCAAAGGAGCCATAATGAATTTTGATTTTTCTGAAACCGAACAGAATTTTTTGAAAAATCTGACCGAAACAACGGATTCGTGGGCACAGTCCCCGGATTTTGAAAATCCGGACCTGTCCCGTGCCGAAGACAGGATCAGGCTTGCCCTGTCCCATCTGAACAACAGCCCCTATCTGAACCCAACGGCTACCGATATCGGGGCATCCGCCCGAATGACCGGCATGGAAATTCTGGCAGCCCATTCTCCGTCACTCTATCTTTCGGTGGAAATGGGGTTCCGGCTTTTTGGCCGGATGATTTCGGAATGGGGAGCGCCTGAACAGAAGGCAGCCTGGCTTTCTTCGATTATAAACGGGCAGACCATCGGTGCCGTGGCCCTTTCCGAATCCGCCATGAATGTGGACAATGAGCCACTGAAAACAACTGGGACCCTTCAGGGTGATGATGTCGTGGTCACCGGCTCCAAATCCATTGTCATCAACGCACCCATAGCCGACTGGTTTGCCGTGGTCGGTCGAATGGGAGATAGACATGCGGTTTTTCTGGTTCAAAAAGAAAGTCTGGGACTGACAATCGGCAATCGGCTCCAGACGCTGGGGTTTAATGCAGCAGCCATTTCCGGAATTGAACTGTCGGACTGTCGTATTCCCCTGTCTCAGGTCATTTTTCCGGTTGATTCCGGAAACATGCTGAATCATATCCGGCTCTGGGAAAACCAGAGTCTTCTGGGTTGTTGCAACGGCCTGATGAAAGCGGCCTACGAAGAAGCCAAACATCATGCCAAAACCCATAAAAGCGGCGGAAGACCCGTTATCGCCTATCAGGAAGTCGGATTCAAGCTGTCAGAAATGCTGACCCTGCTACAGACATCCCAACTCCTGGCCGCCCGAACCGCCTGGACGATGGAAACCAACCGTTCGGAAGCCGAATCCCTGATGTGGTGCGCCAAGGTTTTTTGCGCCGAAGCCGCAGAGAAAGTGACCGGAAATGCGCTTCAGATTCTGTCCGGCACGGGATATGTTTCCGGAAATGCATCCGAGCGAGCGTATCGATGCGCCAAATTCTGCCAGATCGCCGGAACATCCACAGAGATCAGCCGGGTCAAAATCGGGGATACGGCACTGGGTTATTTATAAAAATTCAGTCGGTTAGCCATATGATCGTATGAATGTATGGCGTCTCCAACCACTATGTCCTTTTCATCCCATAATTTGTTAACCCTTAATGACTCACTTGACTGAAAAGAGACGCATCATGAACGACACCATACCATCCGAACCGCTGTCGCGTAGTGCCCAGCGCAGACAGCGGGAGCGGGAACTGCGGTATCAGACCATTTTACGTGCGTCTGAAACCCTGTTTGCAGCAGAGGGCTATCACAAGACCAGTATGGAGCGTATCGCGGATTCGGCCGAGGTATCCGTGGGCACGGTATATTTTTATTTCAAAAACAAGGAAGATCTCCTCATTCAACTGCTGGATGAAATCGGTTTTGAGCTGCGCAATCTGCTGGGCTCGGAATTTCGAAAAGCCGATGTCAAGCTGGATGGATTTAAAAAAGCCGGTGAAATTTTTTTTGAGGAATTCTGCCAGAAGTATCCGGAGCGGATTGCCATCATCTTTCGTGAATCCGTGGGTCAGAGCGTATTGGTGGAAGAACACCGGAAACATATTTTTGACCGGTTGATCGCCGATGTTCAGTCAGCCCTGATGCGACTGTCCGAAAACAACGGGATTCGGTTTTCAAGTGCGCTGTCAGCAGAAGTCATGGCGGTCAGCATCATGGGCATGTTCGAGCGACTGGCCTATCATTATCTGATTTGGCAGGACCGGTCGGGCGAATTGAAAATCATTGGAAAGGATGCCGTGGATTTTATCCTGGGCGGCATCAAAAACCTGTGCAGATGACTGCATCATGCATCTGAAAGGCGCACTTCATGTTCATACCACCTGTTCGGACGGCAGGCTCACCCCTGCTGAAACCATTCGGGTGTACGAGGCGATGGGATTTGATTTCATTGCGCTGACCGATCACGACCACCTGCTGGGCTGGAACAGCTATCATGAGATAGAATCCATTCAAACCGGCCTGCTGATATTTACGGGAATCGAGCTGACGGTTTTTGAAAAGGGATATGTACATGTCAACCGGATACCGGGTGACCGGGAGGTATTGCATATTTTCAACCATCCGGCCGAACTGGGCCTGCCTTTTTTCAAGGTCGTCGCGCGAATTCAGGCCATCAAACGCCGGTATCCGCTCGATGCCATCGAAATTACCTCAAAAGGATTCAAAACACCGGAATATGATGTTCCGGAAATCGATCTGGTCAAGGTGGCCACAGACGATGCCCATACCCGCCTGATGTGCGGACGGGCCTGGATCGAGATGGACTGTGTTCGAAACAGGGATCGGATTATTCAGGCGATTCGGGCCGGAGATTTCTGGAACTGCTATGTGTGAGTGATGAGATATGAGATGTGAGATGTGAGGGCATGGACTTCAACATTGTCTCCCTTTTTCTCACGACTCACGACTCACCACGCACATCTCACTACTTATAAACCAGGAGGAAGCCACCTATGGCAAGACGCGTCGGGATTTGCGCCGTGGCGCAGACGCCCTATAAACGGGATTATATGGAAGAGCGGTTTCAGGGCATGGGTCTGATGGTGCTGGAATCGCTTCTGGCGCAGACGGGCCTGGATTTTTCTGAAGATCGGGGAATCCAGATGTCCATCAGCGTATCGGATGATATTTTTGACGCCCGCACCATTTCGGATAACGCCATGACTGATGTGCTGGGCGCGCATTTCCGCTGCGAGGAAAAAGTGGCCCAGGAAGGGGCCCAGGCCCTGTATTATGGTCTGGCTGCGATTCAGTCCGGCCATGTGGACGTGGTTCTGATTCTGGGACATTGCAAGGAATCCCAGGCACAAAGCCGGAACATGGTTACCCATCTGGCGTTTGATCCGTTTTATACCCGTCCGGTGGGCTTGGATTTTCTGGCAGCCGCTGGGCTTCAGGCCCGTGCCTATCAGGAAAAATCGGGTGTCACCGACGACCAACTGGCGCAGATCGTGGTTCGGGCCAGACAGAATGCCGTAAAAAATGCCTGCACGCAAGACCTTCCGCCTGTATCCACCGCCGATGTACGGAATTCCCCCCTGATTGCCGATCCCATCCGGAGTCTTCATGCCTATCCGGTATCAGACGGCGCCGTCGGCATGATCCTGGCTGCCGAAGACCGGGCCAGACAATTGTGCCAAACACCGGTCTGGATAACGGGCACCGGAAACTGCATGGACAGTTTTTTTCTGGGAGACCGGGACCTGACATCCAATTTTGCGCTCAAAAAAGCCGCAGAGCGGGCCTATCAGCGAGCCAGTATACAGAATCCGGAAAAAGATATCGATGTGTTCGAAATATCGGATCAGTATGCCTATCAGCATCCCCTGTGGATCGAAGGGCTGGGTGTCTGCCCGTATGGCAAGGGACGGGAGTGGCTGGATCAGAAGGGGCCGGATCGGTTTCATGTCAATCCGTCTGGCGGCATGCTGGCCGGAAATCCCCTGATTCTGGGTGGACTGTCCCGGGCGGCTTCGGTCAGCCTTCAGTTGATGGGAAAGGCTGAAAATGCCCAGATTGACGGGCTCAGGCGGGGGCTGGCTCATGGTGTGATGGGCCCTGCAGGGCAGTTTCACACGGTCATCATTCTGGAAAGGGATTGATACGGAAGAAAGGGAACAGCATGAAAAAAAACAGAAATGTGGGTATTATCGGCATCGGTCAATCCGTGTTTTCCAGTCATCGGGAAGAAGTCAATCAGCCGGAAATGATTCATGAAGCGGTTGCGCTGGCATTGAAACAGGCAGGCATCACTCTGGCGGAGGTGGACTGTGTGGTACATGGGAATATGGAGCTGTTTGAAATGGTTCATCAGCCAGACCTGTGGCATACGATAGGAACCGGGGCATGGGGCAAGGAAACCCTTCGCATTACGACCGGCGGCACAACCGGTGCGACACTGGTCTGTGCAGCGGATCAATTGGTGGCATCCGGCCTTCATGACATTGTTCTGGCCATTGGTTTTGAAAAACTTCAGGAAGGCCACACCACGGGCGGCATCACCAACATGGCCGATCCCCTGTGGGGCAGACAGCTTCAGACCGGTGCGCTGACCGGCGTGACTGCGGCGGAAATCATCGATGAATTTGGCGCGGAACGGGCCAAAAAAGCCGCCATGACCTATCGAATCCTCATGGATAAACATGCCATGAAAAACGAAAAGGCCCATCGCAGACTGGGTCTGGAATTCGATCAGGCTGACGAATTGGCCGTCAATTCTCCGGCCCTGGTCGGTGAGCTTCGCATGATTCACATGTGCTCCCAGAGTGATGGGGCCTGCGCCATGATTTTTGCCTCCGAGGAAAAAGCAAAAAGACTATGCCGCCAGCCTGCCTGGATCAAAGACCATGTCACGGTCCATCGGGAAGAGATGTTCTGCCTGTTTGGAAACGAACCCTATCTGTCTACCCACCGGTATGCGGCCCAAAAGCTGTATGCCAGAAACGCCATCACAGATCCGTTAAAGGAAATCGATGTGTTCGAGATGTATGATCCGTCCAGTTGGTGGGGAATTGACTGGCTTCGGGAATTTCTGCTTCTGGAGGGGGATGCGCATCTGATACTGGTGGAGAATCATGGCATCGGCATGGACGGCGCGTTTCCGGTCAATCCGTCTGGCGGGGTGACCGCATCCAACCCGATCGGCGCTACGGCCATGATTCGGGTCGCCGAAGCGGCCATGCAGATTATGGGAATCGCCGGCGATCATCAGATTAAAAAACCTGTCAATCAGGCCATGGCCTCCGGATTTGGCGGAACCATGTGGACCGTATTGTTTCTGCTGACCCGGGAAGCGCCCCGGCTGAATTCATAATAAACAGGAGGTGGTTATGAACCTGGGTAAATATCTGGATCAGGCTGTACAAAAATTTGGAAACGAGCCGTATCTGCGCTTTTATGAGGATACCCTGACCTATTCGGAATTCGGAAACCGTGTCAATATTCTGGCCAACAGCCTGAAAAATCTTGGATTCACCAAGGGTGATTTCATTCATGTACTGGTTCAGAACAGTCCGGAAGTCCTGATCGCCTATTTTGCCATTCAAAAGATCGGCGCAGTCGCCGGGCCCATCAATGGTTGGTGGAAAGGCCCTGAAATCGAATATCTGCTGAATGATTCAAGCGGATCCGGGCTGATCATCGCGGATCAGTATCTTCCCATCCTGTCAGCAATTCGGGACCGGTGCCCGCATCTGAAAACCGTTATCGAAATCGGCCCGGCATCACAGCCCGGCCATATCCCCTTTTCATCCCTGATGACAGCCGTCGATGCCACGCCAGTGGAATGCCACAGCGATGAACAGGATACGGCCTACATTTTTTATACATCGGGTACAACCGGAAATCCCAAAGGCGTGCTGCTTTCCCATCGCAATGTTCTGGCCGATGTCGAAGGTGTAACGAAAGCCATGGGTCTGGAAGAACGTCAGACCGTCCTGTGTTTTCTGCCCCTGTTTCACGTCAATGCCATGCTGACCTGCACCTTCAGCCTGGGTGTCGGACTGACCATTGTGCTGCGGAAAAACTTCAGCGCCGGTGAATTCTGGGAGGTGGTGGAGCGCTACCAGGTCAATTTCTGGTCAGCCGTGCCTGCCGTGTATCAGATTCTTCTGTCTGATCCCACCCGTCAGAAATACGATCTGAGTTCGCTTAAATTTGGCATCTGCGGGGCTGCGCCCCTGACTCCGGAAACATTTTCCCGCTTTCAGGAAACCTTCAACATTCCGATTGTGGAAGGATATGGCCTGACCGAAGCCACCTGCGTCAGCACCCTGAATCCACGGGACGGGGTCCGAAAAATCGGCTCCATTGGTCTGCCGCTTCCCGGACAGACCATTCGAATTGTGGATGAAGACGGAAAAGATGTCCAAACCGGGCAGCCGGGAGAAATCATCATCGGCGGCGATGCTGTCATGAAAGGCTATTTCAACCGGCCCGAGGAAACCGAATCCGCAATTATCAACGGGTTTCTGCACACCGGCGATGTGGGCTATCAGGATGAAGACGGCTATATTTTCATCGTGGATCGCATCAAGGATATGATCATTCGGGGCGGCGAAAACATTTATCCCAAGGAAATTGACAATCTGCTGGCCACTCATCCCAAGATTCAGGAGGCGGCTACCGTCGGGGTGCCGGATCCGACCATGGGAGAGGCGGTCAAGGTGTTTGTCAAGGCACTCGATGACAGCCTTACCGAAGCCGAAGTGATTGACTATTGCAGTCAGCATCTGGCCAAATTCAAGGTCCCCCAATATGTGGAAATTCTGGAAGATGATTTTCCCCGAAGCCCCATCGGCAAGGTTTTGAAAAAAGATCTGAGAAAATGGGGTATGACGCCCAGACCGAAAAAAAGCAAGGGACCGGAGGTGACGGTCGCGGATATTTTCGGAACCATGGAGTCCCGGGTCAATCCGGATGGGGTCAAGGACATCACGGCCAATTATGGGTATATCATCACCGGAACCGGTGGCGGGGAGTGGACCGTCAGTGTCACGGACGGTGTGGTGCAGGTGTTAAAAGGCCTGCACACACCCCATGTAACGACCACCATATCGGCAAAGGACTGGATTGACATCACGCTCGGTAAGCTGGATGGCATGACGGCATTTACATCCGGCAGGCTAAAGGTGGCGGGGGATCTGGGACTTTTAACCAAGGCCACGCGATTCTTCAAAAAATATTCCCCGCCGTCTGCGGATGGTGAGGCTGAAGAAAAACCGGAAGAGCTGATTGTTCTGAAACAGGTGCTGTCCATTCCCCAGCGGTTTGCCACAGGTCCTGTCATGGGCAAATTCTTGAATGCCCTGAAGGAAAAAAAAATATTGGCCAACAAATGCCCGTCCTGCGGCAGGCTTCAACTGCCGCCGCGGGAGATCTGTGCCGAATGCCGGGTCCGGGCCACCGAGTGGGTCGAGGTCGGACCGGAAGGCGTGATCACCATTCCGGATATCACGTATTATGCCAGCCCGGATCCCCTGACCGGAGAAGGCCGGGAAACCCCCTATATCACCGCTCATTTTCTGCTGGACGGCTGCAAAGGGCATGAAACCCTGTGGCATGAACTGAAACCATCGGATATTGATCAGGCAACAAAAGGGGCACGGGTTCGGCCGGTATGGAACACCAACCGGACCGGCGCAATTACCGATATTCTCTATTTTGAAATCATCCCATGAATTTGAGATTTGAGATTTCAATTTTGAAATATTCCGAATGAATCTCAACTTTCAAGGAGAGAGACCATGCAATCTTCAGACAGTTTTATCGTGGAAGGCAAACTGGCCCTTCCCTATCAATATTTCGCCGGAAGAACCGGAAGCCGGTTCATTATCAGTCTTCGGGATCAAAAAACGATCATGGGCGTCAAATGCAATACCTGTAACACCGTGTTCACACCGCCCCGATCCACCTGTGAACGCTGTTTTGCCGATCTGACTGACAACTGGGTGGAACTGAAACACACCGGAACCGTGACCAATTTTACGGTCATCCGCTATGAGGAGCCGTATCAGCCGGTCAAACCGCCCTATATTATGGGCCTGATCAGACTGGACGGGGCTGACACGCCATTTGCCCATATCGTCAAAGGGGTTCAGGTCAGCCAAATGAAAACCGGATTGCGGGTCAAGGCCGTGTTTGCCAAAAAGACCACATCCACCATCATGGATATCGATCATTTTATGGTCGATGAAAAACCAAAAATTGAGATCGGGTATACCTATGACGAACTGGAAATCGGCATGTCCGCATCCTTTACCAAAACCATTTCAGAAACCGATGTATATCTCTTTGCCGGTATCTCGGGTGATTTCAACCCCATGCATCTGAATGAGGAATTTGCCAAAATGACTCCCTTTGGCACCCGCATCGCTCATGGCGCTCTGCCGCAGTGCCTGATCGCGCCGGTACTGGGCATGAAACTGCCAGGGCTGGGCACAGTCGCGCTGGAAATCACGACCCGGTTCCGGGCCCCCACCTATTTTGGGGATACGATTACGGCAACCGCAGAAATCGCCGAAAAGCTGGAAAAGAAACGATGGGTTAAACTGTCACTGAGATGGACCAACCAGAAAAGCGAACTGGTGGCCGAAGGATCGGCTTTGGTCATTCCGCCTACACCGATGTCCTGAAATAATGATGACTCGGAATATCATTTATGTCTTTTGAGTCCTATTTTATTTCTATAGTTTTTCAGAAAAATAATTTCGTAAACGCTTGCATGGAGCTGGACATCATATATAGACCAATAGGCCCTATTGGATCTATTTTAGGTGCTGTTGCCCAATTCAGTTTTAACAAGGAGAAAAAATGTCTCAGGAAATTTCAGACCGCCGGGATATGGATTTTACGCTATACGAGCAACTGGAAATCGAATCGCTTCTGGCTTCAGAAAAATTTGACGGCATGAACCGAAAGGTTCTGGATATGGTTGTCAATGAGGCCAGAAATCTGGCAGTTAAAGAGCTGCTGCCAATCAACGCATCAGGCGATCGGGAAGGATGCCGTTTTGAAAATGGCGTGGTCAAGGTTCCGGAAAGTTTTCATCGGGCATTCCGGCTCTTTCGGGAAGGCGAATGGATCACGCTGTTCGACGATCCAAAAGTCGGGGGCCAGGGGCTTCCGGTCTCGGTCAGTCTGGCCATATCCGAATATTTCAACGGCGCCAACTGTTCATTTTGTACGTATCCGGGCCTGTGTCACGGCGCAGGGAAACTGATCGAAGTGTATGGTACGGATGACCAGAAAAATCTGTTTCTCAGCAACATGTATACCGGCAAATGGGGCGGGTCCATGCTCTTGACCGAGCCAGGGGCTGGCAGCGATGTCGGGGCTCTGACCACAACCGCAACCCGGAATCCGGATGGCACCTTCAGCATCAGCGGGAGCAAAATTTTTATCACCGCAGGTGAGCAGAATCTGACGGAAAACATCATCCATCCGGTTTTGGCCCGAATCGAAGGCGCACCGGCAGGGATAAAGGGCATATCCATATTTATCGTTCCCAAAATCCGGGTCAATCCGGATGGCAGCCTGGGGGATCCCAATGATGTGATATGCACCGGTATCGAAGAAAAAATGGGGATTCATGGCAGCGCGACGTGCAGTTTGACGCTGGGGGGAAAGGGAAAGTGCCAGGGGCTGCTTCTGGGAGAAGAAAACAAGGGTATGAGGGTGATGTTTCACATGATGAATGAGGCCCGGCTGGGCGTGGGCCTTCAGGCATTTTCCATGTCCAGTGCCGCCTACATGAATGCCCTCAATTACGCCAGAGACAGAATCCAGGGGAAAAGTCTTCTCAGCATGATGGATCCCGCGTCTCCGTCGTTAGCCATCATTCAGCATCCGGATGTAAGACGCATGCTGATCTGGATGAAGGCGTATGTCGATGGGATGAGAAGCTTCATCTATTATATCGGGCATTGTTTTGATCATGTGGCGGTTTCTGAAAATGATGCGGACCGGGACAGGTACCAGGGGCTGATCGAAATGATGACGCCGGTTGTCAAATCTTACTGCTCGGACCGGGCTTTTGAGGTTTGCACCCAGGCGGTTCAGGTGTTTGGGGGATACGGATACACGCAGGAATATCCGGTCGAACAGCTCCTGCGGGACTGCAAGATCACCAGTATCTATGAAGGCACCAATGGCATTCAGGCCATGGATCTCCTGGGCAGAAAGCTGGGTATGAAAAAGGGGGCCTATTTCATGAGTCTGCTGGCCGAGATGCAAAAGACCATTGCAGCCGCCAAAACAATCGAAGTACTGGCCGATCTGGCGACACGAACCGAAGCGGGCGTCAACCGGCTGGGCGAAGTGGCCATGAGTCTGGGGATGAACGCCATGTCGCCCCAGGTAATGACCGCATTTGCGTTTGCTCAGCCGTTTCTGGATGTGGTCGGGGATGTGATCATGGCCTGGATGCATCTGTGGCGGGCCGTGGCTGCCGCACCAAAGCTGGAAAAACTGGCCGGAAACCTAAGTCCGGATGCCAGAAAAGAAGCCGCCCAATCCAACCGGCAGGCAGCTTTCTACGAGGGGGTGCTGAAAACCACAGAGTTTTATATTCGTGCCGTTTTTCCGGTAACGCTGGGCAAAATGAATGCCATCACGGACTTTACGACAGCGGCTGTTGACATGCCGGATATGGCTCTGGGCGGTTGAGCTGAACCATTTTCTGTATCATCCCGGCAGACAAAACAAAGGGGATATTCATCCACTGGAACGAATAGGATATCCACCACCATGCCGAAATGCCGGGATTCCAGGATGTCACATTTCGGCAAAACAGATGCAATCAACTGTTGTCATGGCGTACGATACGTCTGATGCATGCTGTCCATTCGGGTTGACTGTCCCGAGGTGAATTCAAACATGCACGGGTCATCCGAATAGTCCATGAAATTGGTGATCGGATCCAAGCCGGATTGAAAGCTGCAAGTATCGCTTCCGATCGGGCAACCATATGCTGCCCTCCGTTCGGCAGGCGTATCCCTGACCATGTCACGATTCCGACATCCTCCCTGAAATGTATGATACAATCCCAGCCAGTGGCCGATTTCATGGGTCGCCGTGTCACCTTCATCATAGGGAACCGCCTCTCCGCCAGGCAGGGAGGAAAAAAGGACCACAACGCCGTCGTTCTTCGGATTGGCAGCATAATCGAACGGAAAGGTCGACCATCCCAGAAGATCATTTCCGATATTTGCCGTATACAGATTCAAAGCATCTGCCCCGCCCTGCCGAAGTGCCTGTTTTGCCTGGTATTCAGCAGTGGAACCGGGTGTCATGGTATACCATTGTGCATTTGTGGTACGATCGACCGATATGAGTTCAAACACGAATGGTGTTTCCGCCCCGCCGGTCAGGCCGGCATACGATTCATTCAGAACAACTATCTGTTCCTGTATCTGGCTGATAGGCACATCCCCGTTTGAAATACCTGTGCCTTTGTTGATTACATGCACATAAACAGGAATGGTGACCGAACCCGCCACTCTGTCCAGAACGCGGTATTGGGAAGCAAACCGCCTTAGGGCTTCTTCGATGAATTCCTGCTCGATTTCATCGACGACCCGCGTACTGCATCGGCTACCGCTGTCGATAAACGCCTGCTGATTCACCCAGGTATGCCCATTTAACGTAAACGGAAAATCGTCTGTATTTGCCGACCCGATTACAGGGATCAATGCCATAAAAAATATGAGGATAAAAAGGACTGCTTTTTTCATTGATAACCTCCATGAAGAAAAAAAACCAGATTGATAAACGGAATTATTGAATTGTTTCATACATTATTCTGATTATTAAATAATTGCACGAAAAATATTTATGCAAGTCGCCTGATTCAGTGCAACGGCGGAAGGGGAGCGGATGGTGTTTCGGCAGGAGAACATGGAAGGTCTACATGAAGCAACCGCTGTACCTCAATCGGGATGAATGATCGCCAGGGTACCATTTTGCTGCTGAAATTAACAGCGGCAACAATGATTGCCATCCACAGAACGATAATCATGACCGTACCCATGATGACACTGGACTTTTTTCCAGGCAATGCGGCGTCTGCCTTGGCGCGGCATTCCTGCATCACGTCAGCCGGAATCATTTTCACGGCCAGCATGATACCCAAAGGCAGGAGGATCAGATCATCCAAATAGCCCAAAATCGGAATGAAATCCGGGATCAGGTCAATGGGGCTGACGGCATAGGCCACCACCAGGGCCGCCACAATTTTGGCCTTCAAGGGGACACGATTATCCCGGTAGGCCAGTAAAAGGGCTTGAACTTCCGTTTTCAATTCACGGACGCGTGCTTTCCATCGTGCCATCCAGCCTGATTCATTTGTCATTATTTTCTTCTTGAGCAGATGATTATGCTTTGTCTGGTCTGAATCTGCGACGTTATAACCCTCACCCCATCCCGCTCTTGCTGGGAGCGGGTGTTAACGGCAATCGCAATTGATGACCGGCACCGGCTTATGTCACCGGTCGATCATGTTCATCGTCAGTTGTTATCTTGAACGCTTGAATGTCATCTTTATTATTATCCCAGGCACCCTCTATCTTGGCCACCAGCTCTTCGATTTGACAGGGTTTGGCCAGGTAGTCGTAGGCGCCCAGTTTGACTGCCTCCAAGGCCGAATCAATGGATCCGTGACCGGTGAGTATCAGGGTTTGGGTAAAAAGCCCCAGCTTCTTCATCTCCTTCAGGGTGGTGAGCCCGTCCATCCCCGGCATTTTCAGATCCAGCACGACCACATCAAAGGCGTCTTTTTCAAGGGCACGGATTGCCTCTGCCCCGCCATTGACTGACAGGGACTGGTAGCCTCTGGCATCCAACAGCCGATTCATGTTTTTTGTGAAAATTACCTCGTCATCCACCAGCAGTATTTTTGTTCCGATCATCGCTACCTCCATTCCACAGGCGCGTTTGTCACCAGAAAAAATATTTCGATTCAGAACGTCATGGCCATCTCAGACAGCTCAAGCGGCATATTTCATTTGGTTTTCAGGGTCATTCAAAGCCAACTGCACTTCCGATGACCGAAGCGGCAGCCGGATGATAAAATCGGTTCCCTGGTTGAGTATGCTCTTCACCTGAATCTCCCCTCCCAACCGCATGATGATGCTGTAGCAGATCGATAGACCCAGCCCCGTGCCTTTCCCCATGGGTTTGGTGGTAAAAAAGGGATCGAACACTTTGGGCAGATTATCCTCCGGTATACCGCAGCCAGTGTCCGACACAACGATCTCCACAACGCCTTTGGTTTCCAGAAATGTGGAGCTGACGGCCACGGAACCACATTGTTGTTTACCCTCGTGGGCATCAATGGCGTTGGTGACCAGGTTCAAAAACACCTGCTGGAGTTGAGATGGATCCGAAAGAATCGGCGGCACATCCGGCGACAGCCGATCGAAAAAGGTGATGCCGGACGATTTCGCTTCACGCTCCATCAGCTCGACAATCTCCCGGATAAAGGAATTAATGTCCACCATATCCATGACAGATTGCGTTCTTCGGGAAAACCTTAGCAGGTTATGGGTGATGCGTGTGCATCGTTTGATCTGCGTATTGATTTGATTCATGGAATCGTCCAACTGCGCACCGAATTCCGGATCAATGCCGTTGGCATCCCTGGAGGCATCCAGTAGAATTTCGCGTTCAGTTGAAATAATCGCCAGGGGATTGTTTATTTCATGGGCCACACCCAGGGATAGTTGGCCGATGGAGGCCATCTTGCTGGTCTGAATGAGTTGACGGTTCAGGATTTCGGTCTCGGTGTCCCTGTGTTTGACCAGATTCAGCATGTAGCGTGTCACCAGAACCGTAACCAGCAGGATGGTGGCGGCACTGACATGGAGAAAAACCAGAACCGAGAGGTTGGCCCGATTCTCAACACCGAAGGCCTCGTCAAGATCTTGCCGGACCACGAGCATCCATTGTGGCGTCTCCAGCCATGCGGTGCTTACGATCTGCCGCTCCGTTTTTTCGCCTGTGGAACCGGTTTTAACGGCCTCCTGCCGCACCCGGATGCCGGGATGGACTTCGCCCACCGGCATAGAAGAACTTTCCATGATCCGGCCGCTGTATCGGGCGGTGGTCTGATAAATACCAGACCCGTTGACAAGAAACACCTCACCGGTCCTGCCGATCATGACATTTTCCACCAACGCCCGAAATGCCTCCGTATCCACGGTGGCTCTCAGAATCCATGGCCCCTGGTCATCACTCCCTCTGACCGCAATGACAAAATGGGGCTCCCGGCGAAATCCCATGAACATGTCACTGATGTATAGCCCTTTTTCCATGACCATCTTGAACCAGTGAGCCTCTCGATAGTTTTTATTCAGCAGGTCGTAGGGGCCCACATAGGCCATGTGATACCCCTCGGCATCGATGACCCCAAGATCCGTCAGACTCCAGTGCTCCTGATTGATCATGTCGAAAATGAATCTCAGTCGCCCGGGTTGGCGGAAGTCCTGCCGACTGTGGGTCATGGCAAGAAGTTTAAGCCTGGAACTGTGCTCTTTCAAAAACAGTTCGATGACTTTCCGGTGGTGCTGCACTTCGTTTCGAAATGACATCATGACCCGGGTTTCGGCAAAATGCTTGTAATGGATGCTGATACCCCACCCCACCAGCAGTAACGGTAAGACAGAACATACCAGTGTCAGCAGGACAAACCGTCTGGAAAGCCTCCGATACCGGTATTGACGATCGACATCGGGAAAGGCGAATGGTGAATTCTCCGAAATGTTCGATGGTAAGCCCGGCATGTTACCTCCTTCTGCAACTTGTATTTAAACTTGTTTCTTTTTTGATATATCATTAG
>Ga0366817_10021_pt1 | contig 77965 bp, 42 predicted proteins | sample TotcelFGM3001N13_FD_207092 | JGI IMG/M metagenome (GOLD analysis project Ga0366817, IMG submission 207092) | Enriched cells from coal bed in the Powder River Basin, Montana, United States - Total cells FGM rep3 HSBNCT.FGM.300.1.N13 ...
GGCCGTGTTCGTGGGCATGCTGCAGACCGACAGCCGCTTGACGCACCAGTTCACAGGCATCCGCGATGCGCAACCGATCAACCAGTCGCTGGACTTCCGCCAGGTCGTGGCCCTCCACGTACTCCATGACCAAGACCGTGGTCCCGTCGATATCCCGGGCATCGTGCGCTTGGACGATATTGTGGTGGTTCAGTTGTCCGACCGCTTTCATCTCGCGGGCAAACCGCGCCACCGCCGCCTGGTCTCGCGTCCGTTCCTGGGGCAGGATCTTGATGGCGACCACGCGATCCAACCGCATGTGCCGAGCTTTGTAGACCGCCCCCATGCCGCCTTCGCCCAGTTTCTCCAGCAACTGGTAATCGCCTAGCTGCGGCAGATCGCTGCCAGACGGAACGGCGTGGTACGACTCTGTCTGAGCCAAGGCGACAGCTTGGGCGTTCGGAGGCGACGCGGCGCCGAGCCAGGCCTTGGCTGCCACCAAGGCGGCGCGACATTCGGGTTCCTGGGCGTAGCCGTCGGGCGGCACGGCACGGCGGAGGCGCGCTATCAACGAGTCCTGGCCGTCGTCCACGGCCGTCAGCACGGACCGACAGGTGTCGCACGTGGCGATGTGCGCCGCGATACGTTCCGACGATGGTTCGTCGAGTCGTCCCGTGGTGTAGGCCAGAATCTCGTCGCGCGTCGGGTGGGCCTCGGTCGGCATGGACGTTCCTTTCGGCAGACGGCGGGCTCAGACGTACAGAATTCAAAATTGGCGGTCCTACGTCTTCGCCATCACGGGGCGGCCTGCCCGCCAATTTTGAATTCTGTACGTCGGAGCCCTGAACCAATGACTCCGCGCTCGGCGCAGTGCTCCCGCCCCTGCGCACAACTCACTTCACACCAGTCAAGGCGAAAAGACCTGACACGATTTTTCCCCGATTTCTCAACCGCTTGCGGGACAGCAAGTTACGCGTCGGCCTCCTCGGCATCACGGAGCAGTTCGCGGACCCGCCGCAGAACGCGCGATTTGGCTTGATACACCGCATCCACCGTCATGCCCAGCGATTTCGCCACGTCGACACCCCGCTGGTGATCGACGGCCGTCTGCCAGAATGCCTGCCAGGTGCGATCGGCGAATTCCGCCCGCACCAGTTCCAGCACGCCTTGCCAAACCGTATCCGCTTCGGCAACGTCGTCCGAGGACTCCTCCAGAGGTTCAGGGACGTTTTCGAGTTGCTCCAGCGCCGCGCTGCCGCCCACCGCACGCGGGCTGCCGACACGGCGTCGCACATGGTCGGCGACCCGATGCCGGGTGATGGTCCGCAGCCAAGCCCGAAATTGACCGCGCGGGCCGAAACCACGAAAGTCGTCGATACTGGTGGCCACCGAGCCCAGCACGTCCTGCACCACGTCACGGGCGTCCTCGGCCTCGATCCCCGACCGTCGACACCACCCATAGATCAACGGGCCGTACAGCTGCACCAACTGGGTCCACGCCACCGCGTCCCGTGCCTTGACTTGCGCAAGCAGGCCCGTCGACGTCGAGTCCGCGAAGCGAGCGGGCCCGCGGTCAGGAAATTCCGCCGGATCACTCATCATGACGTGCCCACCCGAAAATGTGCAAAACTTCCCCACACGTGCCAACATCTTATCCTCCAGAATGGCCCCGTGCAAGTGGAGCAGGCGGGCGGACTGCGCAGAAACCGGTTGTACCGCGCTATTTCGAAGTTCCTGGGATCATGGCGAACGGTAGGGCGTAAGCCCACCGGTGTATGGACCCTGCGAGCCCTTCACCTTCCGTCAGCTCTTTCCACCGAAAGGGATCAGGACTTGACATCACAGGGCGTGCATTTCGCCGCGCAAGTCCGTTTTCATCCCTCCGCTTCTTCCTCCGCCGCCAGTTCCGCGAACCAGGCATCGAGGGCTTGCTCCAGTGACGAGGGACCATTGAGCGGCGACAAAGCACGGCTCCGCCCCGCCGCCAACACAGGCGCCATCAAGTCGCCCGCGTCGTCGCTGTGATCGTACCCCAGCAAATGCCCCAACTCGTGCATCACCACGGTCAGCAGGTCAAGACCGTCATTGGTCCGTTGTCCGTTGTCCGTTGTCCGTTGTCCCCACTCGCCATCAAGTGACGAATGACCAGGGACAAGTGACGAGTGACGAATGCCTGATGACGAATGACCAGTGACCAATGCCCACCCGAACCTAGCCGCATCGTCGTCGATGCGGATCGAGTTGGTGGCCACGTCGGCCAGGCCCAGATAGGCGCCGCCCAGGTCCGTTACGCGATAGCGGACGGTCTGCAACGCCGCCGCTTGTTCCGCCGTCAACCCCGTCGACATCCAACGCGCCGTGGCCTCGGCCACCACGGGCGCCAGGTCCGCCGTGGTGATCGCCGTCGCGCCCGAATCCAGCGGGTCGCCGGCGGCCAGCAACGGGGCGACGCCGGGAAGCGTTCCCGCGGAGATCTCGATCCCCGAGACGACGAAGTTGCCGTCCCAACCGCCGAAATCCTGGAAGCGAATGTCTAGCGCGCCGTCGGTGACGGTCACCGTGAATGTCCGGATGTCCGTCGTTCCCGCCGGGATGTTGGCGATGGTGTATTGCACTGCGCCTTCCGCGTACACCCGGAAGTTATCCGCGATGTACGTCGTCACGCCGTGGTATTTCGGATTGGAGTGATAGACGCGGACACTGTAGTTGCCATCCGGCAGATCGACGCGGAACGTGGCGTCCTTGGCATAATTCAAATCCGTCCGCAGCGCGCTCATGTTGGGATCTTGCCGATTCGCTCCCGCCACGCGCGTCGTCCAACCATAGCCGCGGGTGGCGCTGTACGTGGTCTGCGGAATGACGGGCAGAAAGTCCGGCTGGACCGGACTGCCGGAGATGCCAAAATCGAATCGCAAAGGAGCCGACTGCTCGGGCGCCGCGTAGGGTTGCAGTGTCGTCCCTCGCGACAGGCCAGAAACCTCCTCGACCAGGATCGTCCAGTTTTCTTCGGCCGCCGAGGTGTCGGTCAGCGTCGCCGGCCGCAGCACCGAGAAGCTGAATTCGCCGCGGTCGTCGGCCATGACCCGCACCCCGAACATCGTGATGTCGCCGTCGGGGCTCACCTTGGCATACTGCACGGGCGAGCCGGCACTGACGGTGACATTCAGCGTGGCAAACGGCGGCGCGCCGCTGCCCGTGTAGGTGTCGACGGTCATGCCATCGGCGGCCAGGGCGTTCAGCGGTACCGTGCCCGGGGGAATGCTGCGGCCAATCGCGATCTCGCCCACCGAGTCGACCGGGCGGATGTCCATCCCGAGGATCACGGCGGTGTAATCCCAGCCGCCCAGATCCCGCATGGTGATCAGGAGGGTACCCAGCCCGTTGTCGGCGTCCACGATCGTGTCGGTCGTGAAGCGAATCCAGCGGTAATAGCCCGTGCCCTCGGTGTTGGGATCGCCGCCGCCCCAGGTGACCAGCACGCCACTGCCGTCCGGCGCGCCGGCGCCCCAGGTGTCGATGATCCGGGTATACGGCAGCGTCGGCGTCTCCGGCGGCTGCGTCCCGTGGGCATCGTACACGTCGAACCGCATGCGGTCGTGATTCCAGGTGACATCGCCGGTCAGGATCATCACCTCGTAGGCCTGGCCCGCCACCAGATCCACCGCAAAGGTCAGCGGATTGCCGTCCCGGTCCGTCGACTGGCCGTCGTACTTCAGCCGCTCCTCGGGCGCGGTGTACGGAGGCAGCACGGGCCAGTTTCGCTCGAAGTACCGCGGCGGCAGCGTCAGCCAACCCATGGCATTCCCGTCGCCGTACAAGGTGAACGGCGAGATACCGATGTAGTTCTCGGCCGTGTAGCCGTGGTAGCCGTCGAAATCGTAGCGGCCGGGCCGGGTCAGCACCACGTCGTTCTTGTCCGAGCCCGCCAGGTACGAGATGTTCATCAACACGCCGCCGGGAGACAGGAAGGCCATTTCCGGCAGATTCAGGAAGCGGGTGGTGATCAGGTCCGTGAGATCATTGTCGATGATCCGGAACTCGGCGCCGAACGGCACCCCGAACTGGACGTCGACCAGCAGCGTTCCGCCGCCCGCGCCCGTGGCTTGCGTGCCGTGCAGATCCGCGTTGGTCGGACCGTTCAGCACCAGTTGATCGTAGCCATTGGTTGCGGCGCCCGGTCCCAGGCCGCCCAATTGCACGCGGAACGTGCCGCCGAACTGGATGTCCACCACGGCGCCGTCGGGCAGGTTGACGGTCAGCTGGCCCGTCTGCGGCGTGCAATTGGCGTAGTCGCCCGGATCGAGAATCCCGCCGGCCAGGACGGTGATGCTGGCGTTGATCACGCCCGTCGTCGTGCGGTCGCCATGGCCGCCCAACACACCGCCGTCCTGGACCACGACGTCGCCGCCGGCCGGAACGTGCGGGGCGGTATCCGTCAAGATGCCGTTGATGATCAGCGTGCCCTCGACCACGGTCACCGTGTCGCTGAAGGTGTTGTTGCGGCCTTGCAGTCGCAACACGCCTTGGCCATTCGGCTTGGCGTCGTTGCCCATCACGATGGCGCCCGCCGTCACGTTGCCGGTGATGCTGCCCGGCGCGGCGCCGATCCAGCCGTCGCAATCGGCCAGGCTGAACGTCACCAGGCCCGCACCGGCCGCGATGTCGCCGCGCAGCTGGATGGTCCCGAAATCGTTGCCGGCAGGCCCCGCGTTGTTCGCGTCGGCGGTGATCGCAATCGGGCCGCCATAGCTGCTGATCGTCCCGGCGACCAGGCCGCGCACGTCGTGATCGGCGTCGAGCGTGATGGCGCCGCCGAACGTGGTAACCTTTTGATTGAGCACCACGTCGCCGCGCGTCAAGCTTTCGTCGGCCGGATTCACCACGTTGGCATCCAGCCAGACCGTCCCGATGGAGCTGCACACCAGCACGCCCCAGCCCGTGGCGATCAACCGCAGGTTGCCGTTTTCGGTGATGATCGTGATATTGCCCGAGGCGCCGCTCTGCGCTGCGAGCTGAACGTCCAGATTTCCGCCCGCGGCGACTTCGGTGACGGCGATATCGCCGCTGGTCGAGTTGAGCGCGTCCAGGGTGACGATATTCGTGTCGAGATCCGCGTTTCCGCCACCGCTGCCGATGCCCGTGGCGGCCCGCAGGATCGCCAGGCCGGCCCGGATATTACGGGCTTCGCCGGCCGTGTTGTCGAGGATCGCGCCCTGGCCATTGCTGGCGTACAAGTTGCCCTCGGCGATACCGCCGGCGGTGATCGGCCCGCCGTAATCGGCGGTGACCGTTACATCACCGCGGACGTTGTCCAGATTGCTGTCTGCGTTCAGGAAGCTCAGATACACATCGTTGGGCGCATTGACGGTGATGTGGCCGTCTTCGGAACTGACCACCGAACTGCTCGCCAGGATCACGTTTCCACCGTCGTATCCGTCGATGGGCGAGTTGCCGTTATAGTCGCTACCCGCACTCAACAGCACCGCCCCCGTACTGGCCGCACTGACCGTGACCGCCCCGGCCAGGCGGATCGAATCGCCCGCGTACAGGAAGATGCTGCCCGCCCCGCCGACGGCCGTGATATTGGCGTTGATCGTCAAATCGTCCGCTGTCGTATTCCCTTCGGCCGCCAGCGTGATATCGCCGCCGTCGTTGTTGATGACGGGCTGGTTCACTTCCTGGGGACTGGCCGCGGTAACGACGATGTTGTCTCCCAAGTTATCATCGGCGGAATCCAGGATCACAATTCCCTGCAGCGAGTCGACCGTGCCGATCTGCAACGCTCCGGTATGGAAAACCTGGATATCACCGCGGTCGGTCACGGCGGCCAGGATCAAGAGAAGACCGTAGGTTTGCGTTTCGAGTCCGCCCAGCGGGTCGCCGGCGTCGCCGATGCCGCTCTGCGCTCGCAACGCCGCGCGGGCGGCCCAGATGTCGGGATCCGTATCGCCGCCGTCCACAATCGCGGCGAACCGGCTGGTGACTTGGACTTCGCCCGGCGTGACGGCGCTGCCTAGCGTAACGTTTCCGCTGGCCGTCAGCTGGATCAAGCCGCCGCCGGAGAAGATCACCGACCCGTCGGTCATGATGATCGCGCCCGCCGCTGCCCCGCCCGTCAGATCGGCATCCGCGGTGACCTCGACGGTGCTGTTGGTACTGGACAAGTCGCCCGCTGCATCGAAGGTGATGTCGGTGCCGGCGCGGAACACGACCTCGTCCACGGCGGTCATCGCTTGCCGCAGCCAAATCGTCCCGCCGCTGATGACATCCGCAGTGGTCGTCGAGGTTGCGATGCCAAAGAACGTGATACTGGTGGTCGCGTCTCGGATATCCAACTGGTAGACGTCCAAGCCCTGGTACGATTGGACGTTGGCGTCGAGCACCAACAGGATCCCGCCGTCGACCAGCGGCCCGGAGAGCGTCAGGTCGCCGCCCTCGCCCGCGGTGAGCGTCAAGTCATAGCCCCCCGCCGCAATGCTGCCGGTGACGAGGATGTTGCCATCCGCCGTCGCTCCGTCGGTGTTGATCGATACATCGGTTCCCAACGTCACGTCGCCGTCCAGCAGCACCTGGTCCGCCGCCGGAGCCCCGTTGGTCGAAATCGTACCGGCATTCAAGTAGATGTCGTCGGCGCGCAAGGTGAGTTGCCCGGAGATCGGCAGCAGGTCCACGACCAGTCCCAATTCCAGGTCTGCATTCACGAAGATTTGGTCCGTGCCCAGGTGTCCGTCGATGGTCAGGTCGGGCGGGAACGGCGCGGAATTGCCGCTGATCGTCAGCGAGTCGTCGCCGGAACCCAGGTCGATCGTCAACACGGCGATGCCCGAGAACTGGATTCCGCTGGCACCCATGCCCAACCCGGTCAAGCTCTCCGGCTCCAGGGTGCCCGTCTTGGACGCCGTGCTGCCCGTGTCGTCGACGTGCAGCGTATCGTGGCCGTTGCCGACCAGTGTCAGCGCACCTTGGATCGCGTCCAGCACGCCGCCGCTGGACGGCGCCAAGCTACCGACGTAGACCGTGTTGACGACCGTCTCGCCGCCGGTGTCGACCTGCAGCGGTCCTTGCGTGGCCCGGACATGGATCGTATCCGCGCCGGCATGGGCGGCCAGCGTCGTCGCGCCGCTGTGCGTGCCGGCCACGGTGAACGTGTCGCCGGCCGAGCCCAGGGCGATGTTCAGAGACTCGAACGTGGCATAGCTGATACTGCCGCCGGCGCCGAAGAGGCCGGAGATCGTCGAGCTGGTGAGCGCGCCCGCGCTGGGCGCGGTATTGCCCGAATCGTCCACGTCCAGGGTGTCCTGCCCGTCGCCGCCGGCGATCGTCAGCAGGGCGCGGATGCCACTCAGCACGCCCCCGGTGTTCTGCGGGTTCCAACTGGCTGGCGGATTGCTGCCGATGGCGACCGTGGCCAGGCTGCCCACTTGAACAAGGTCATCGCCGCCTTGGGTGTGGATCGTAGTCCCGGTACCCGAGGCGACGTTGGTCAAACTGACAAGATCGGCGTCGTTGCCGGTCTGGATTTGCACGACCTGTTTCAGCGCTTCGGGGTCGGCAATCGTTCCGCCGAGGTTGCCCGAGATCTGGCCGCGGAGGTCGATCACCGAACCGACGCCCGGATCGGGATCCGGCGCCGTCGTGTCCGCGTGGATCACGACGGTCGTGCCGGCGTTCAGCTGGCTGGACGTATCGGGTGTCGCGAAATCGCCCGCCATGATCAGATTGTCGCCGACGACCAGCGTGATAGTGGTCCCCGCGTTGATGCGAGAACCGGCCGGCGTTACGAGCGAATCGTCGAACAGGATCAGGTCTTCGCCGATGGCGGCCGTATCGGGGACGGTCAAGGTCACGGAGCGATCGGTCGATTCGATCAGGCCGACGCGCAGGGCGCGATTGGTGGTCTCGGCCACGACGGCGGTCAAGTCGATCGAGCCGTTGGTATTGGCGTACAGCAGGCCGTTGGTCAAGCTGGCGAGCACCACGTTGCCCAGCAAGCTGACCTCGCTGGTCGCCCCGCCGCAGCCGGCGGCCGCGCAACCTTGGAACGTGATATCCTCTCCCGCTTGCACGCGTCGCGTCCCGCCGCTGAACGTGCCGGTGAATTCGTAGGTCGTGGGAATCGTGGTGGTGCCGCTGCCGTACATCCCCAGAACGCTGCTGGGCGTCGGCCCGGCGCCCGACGGCCAATGGCTGGCCACCGTGGTGGTCCGCGGGGGATGGGAAGCCGAAGCGGGCGGCACCGGAATCGCCGGAGAGTCGGGGAACGGCAAGACGCGGGCCGTTTCTTCCACCCGCACGCCTGCCACCGTGCTGCCGGAGGTGGTCTGCAGCAGTCCTGCCAGCAACAGCAAGTCCACCTCGCCGCCCGCCGCGACCAGGTCGAGCTGCGGGCGGAAGTCCGCCACGGCCGGATCGCGCAACAGCCCTTGGATGCTCAGCGCGTTGTCCCCGCCGGCGCGAGCCTGCAGCGCGGTCGGGTGCCCCTGGCTCTGCACCAGCTGGACGTTCACCCGATGATCGCCGATCACGCCGCCCGTCGCACCGATATTGCCGCCCGCAGCCGTTATCGTCAGAGCGTTCGTTCGCACGATCGCCGCACTGCCGGTCGCCACGATATCGCCGCTGACGTTGCTGATCGTCGTCGTCCCGATCGGATTGTCGATGACACCGGCGAGGATCAGCAAGGGCGCGGCGGTGGGATGGGTGTTCGCGATGTCGATCGCCGTCGGCGCGACGCTGGACACGTCGAAGGAAAAATCTGCGTCCCGCTGCACGTTGATCGTGATTTCCTTCTCGCTCGGATCGCCCGCGGAAAAGGCCGTGATGCCGTTGATTTGCAGGTCGCGGCTCGAGGCGTTGGAAATCTCGACGTTGCCGAACGAGCGCTGGAAATTGAAAACCCCGTGACTGCCGCTGATCGTGCCCAGCGGCGGGGTCTCGTCGTCCTGGCTGCCCAAGGCGTTGGCCTCGAAGACCACCTGGCCCGCGGCGGTGTTGGCGAGGCTCTGGACGACGATCGTCCGCCCCGCGGGGACCGTGTCGCCCTGCGCCAGCGGCTGGCCGGTATCGGTCACGATCGTCACGCCGTCGGCGGCGACGATCAGCGCATCGCTGTCGACCACCAGTTGCGGATCGGTATTGCCCAGCAGGCCGACGGTCGCATCCCAGGCGATATCGCGGTGCGCGTTGAAATGGCCGTATCTGTGGTGGCTGCCGAAGACCAGGAAACCGCCGCCGTGGTGTTCATCGCGTTTGTAAGTCGTCACGTTTTGAGTGGTCGAGACCGTCAAATTGGCGGCCGTCAGCAAGGCCGACGTCTGGCCGGTAACGCTCGAGGTGCTGTTGTAATCGGTTTGTGCCGTCGAGTTATCGGCGCCCGCAAAACAGTCGCAACGCGAATTGGAATACGATTTCACAATGATGTTGTCGTGCGTCGACGACAGGTCGATGTTCTGTCCCGTCAGCGTCGCATTCGTATCGAGCACGACCTCGGCGGTATCGTTCATGACCAGTAGCCCCGTGGCGTTGGAGTTGCCGCCGACGCCGGCGCCTAGGGCCGTGGCGCTGACATTGGCATCCACGCTGGTGACGGTCGCTTTCAACATCAGGGTCTCGGCGGTCAGCTGGGCGTTTCCATGAATGGTCGTCCTGGTCCACGCCTTGGTTTTGCCGATAAACAGGCCTTCGTCGCTGTCGTCATTGGCGAACGACCCGCTGCCGGCACCGCTGCCATCGGCGATCGCCGTCACGTTGGCGGACAGATCGCTCTGGGCGTCGATGGTCAGCTGTGCGCCGGCCGTGATCGTCGCGGCATAGATGTCGATCGTCGACGCGTAATCCACGTGGGCGCTGGCATTGGCGGTGGGCAGGCCGGCGAATCCCGATGAACCGATATCGGTCAGGGTGTTGGCGGATTCACTGGTGGTCGAGGTGATCTCGATATCGTCTGCGGCATCCAGCGTCGCCTGGTTATTGACCACTACTTGCGCGGTATTCAACGTGGAAACACTCGAGCGACCGCTGGACACGGCGACGAATCCGCCATTGTTGTTGTCGGCGGAACCGGCCACGTTGGCCGCCGAAGATGCGGCGAGGGTGATGTCGTTGGCGCGGAGCGAGGCCGATTGCCCGATCGTCAGCGTGGAAGTCGGCGTGGACGTGGCACTGGTGTTGGCACTTTCCACCGACACGAGCCCGCCGCCGCCGCCACTGACCGACGCGGTGGCGATGCCGTCGCCCGAGGGGGCATCCGCCAGGCCGGCCGCGCCGCCGATGCCCGCCAGCTGCTGCTGGCCGGTGCTCGTCGCCGTGATCTCGATCACCAGATGGTGCCGGCCGCTGCCCACGCTGGTCAGATCGACGCCGCGCGTGCCGAGCGTGTTGCGTGTACCGGCCAACACGGCGATCGTCTCTGGATCGATCGGATCCAGGGTGATCAGGTTGGTTCCGGCCAACGCATCGGCGTGGGTCGGCGCCAGCTGGAATGTGTCAAGCGTCAGGTACACCACATAGTACGTCTGCTGATCGGTCAGTCCGCCGATCGGCTGGTCGTCGACTTTGCGGAATGTCTGCGGGATGCTCGTGGACACGCCGGTCGTGTCGAGTTCGATCGGCGTGCCGGGCGTGAGGAGATCTTCCAGCTGAATCTGATTGGGCTGAGCCGGATCGAAGATGACCGCATAGCGGCTGCCGTCGACCAGCCCGCCGATCTCCACGGGCAGCCCTGTGTTGGGATCCACTCCCGCCGTATAGATGACGATATCGCCGTCTTGGAAGCCCTGTTCGGTCATCACGGCAGCGCCGAAATAGATGTTGTTGGCAGCCGGATTCGGTGTTACCCCGGTGGGATTCCCGGACGCGTCTGTCGTCACATCCACGTCGATGGCATAGCTGCTGGTCACGGCCGGCGTGGGAGCAGTGTAGGTGACCGCTTGTCCGAGCACGAATCCATGATTGACCAGCATAATGGTCTGCAGATCCAGCTGGACATCCGTTCCCGCGAAATTCTGCGGAGCCGCTGGCACGTGATCGGGATCGACCAGGCGAATGGTGATGGTATCGACCACATTCACCAGATAGGTTTTGCCGTCTTGCAGTCCGCCCACGACCGTGCTGTCGCTGGGTACCGTGTAGACCACTCGGTCACTGGTTCCCGGCTGGCCGTCGCCCTGGAGATTATGGGGCGCGGGGAAGATGATCGTGTCGTCCGCCAGGTTGACACCCGCTGGCGCGGTCGGCGAGGGCACTTGGGCCAGGAAAGTGTCGCCCAGTTGCAGGGAGGTATCGTCCGTGACGACGACACAGTACGTCCGGCCGTCACCCAGACCGGGGATCGGCGGATTTCCGAGGGCCTCGTAGGTAACGTCGGCACCCGTCTGCAAACCGTGGGGCTCGCTGAACACAATCGTGTTCGGAGCGGTCGGGTCGAGGTTGGTTTTGACCTGGTGTTGCGCATCGAAGGTGCCATCGGACAGCTCGGCGGGTCTCCCGTGATTGGTACTGATCGAGATCTCGTTTCCTGCGGACAAAACGGCGTTGTCGGCCACCGTCGCCGCCACGGTTGGCGTCACGGTCACCGTGGCGTCATAATCGGTCACATCGACCACCCCGCCGGTCGAACTTTCGATGTTGGCGTCGGCGTCGGTAAAGCTGTCGGCATCGATAGTGATGTTGCCGCTGACGCGGAGGGTGCCCGCGACGTTGGCCGAGACGGTCGGCTTGGCTTCGGCTTTTGCCGTGGAGGAGGCTACGGAAACGCCGCCGCCGCCGTTTTGCGTGATCCGCCCGGTGGCAATGTCGGAGGCCTGCGCGAGCAGGTTTACATGGTTTGCCCCCATGCCGGCGCCGGCGGTTTCGATCGCGGCGAGTACTTGGGCGGAGGTCTTCCCGTGTGCGGTGCCGGTGGCATTACCGATTCCGATAAATGCGAGACCGGCACCTCCCGAGTTGGTCAAGTAGGCATCGGCCAGATTGCTGGACCGGGATTCCACGTCGATCTGACCAGCGACGGCGTTCACGGTCGCGCCGGCCGCGAGGACCGTCATGACGTCGGCTTTCGCATCCGCCGAGATCGCGGTATCGGAGACGTTAAGCCCGCCCGATCCCCCGGTGCTGGCCGTCGACACCGACGCCAGCTTGTCGCTTAGGAACTTGCCGGTTTGTAGATCGTAATTGTGGCCGGATAGCACTTGGATATTCCCCGCGGAGCTGATCACTCGCGCCCCGTCGTCAATCTGCGTGCGGACGACAGGATGGACCAACGAGGACGCGGGCAACGAGCCGACCGCAAGGAGAACCGCGCCGTTGAAGCCGCTGGAACTGGCCAAGGACTTCGTGGTAACCAGCGATCGGATATCGACGTCATGAGTCGCCGCGACTTGGCCTGATCCGCTGACCGAGGTGGCGACCAGGGGATCATTGGCATCGCCGGTGCCGACGATGGCTTGGACGTTGGTCCCCGTGGTGGCCGCTCCGATTGCGACGGAGCATGCCTCTCCCGACGCATCCACCTCGGCCGTGACCACGGATTGTACGACGACTGCGTCGGCAGAAGCGATGTGGCCCTCGATGTGCGTATTAACAGTGCCCTGCGATTTGCCGGTAACCAGAGTTACGCCGACGGTCACGACGCCGGCTCCGCCATCTGCGTGGGCATTGACGTTGGCGAATTGGTACGAACGACTGGCGACCGTCACTGTGCCCGTGGCGTTGACGGTGGTGCCTGCGCCCAGTCGCGTGTCGATCGTGGGCGCCACAGTGCCCTGGACGTTGGCCCCTTCGCCGCCGGCGATCAGCCCGCCGCTGCCGGCGGTGCCGTCGGCTTGGACTTTCTTGTCCATCAGCGCTGCTCCCGTCGTGCTGTCGACGTTGTGCGAAGACAGCACGTTGATGTTCTGGGCGGCAAGCGTGACGCCCGAGCCGGTGAAGGCATGGAGCGTGGGATCGAGCAGCACCGTAGTCTTGGTGCCAAAGGCCGCCAGTCCCGTGCTGACGGCGACGCCAAACGAGGTCGCATCCGCTCGGGACTGCGAAACACTGTGCAGTGTCACGTCGCCGCTCGTGCTGAGACGCACGTGATCGCCGAGGTACGCAGCAATCTGCCCGGACATCGCCGAATCCACCACGGTACCAGCGCCCGACATGATGAGGCTGCCCGTTCCCAGGCTGATGTTGGTGGTGGCCAAACCATTCAACGTGGCGGTCACGTTGGCCGGCCCGCCGGTAAGCACGATATCGGTGATGGCGCCGCTGGCCGTTGTGCCGTCGGCCGGACCGACGAAGGCGGCCGTGTGGCTGTCATCCGTGATCTTGGCGGTGGCGTTGACCCCGTCGCCCGTCAGCGCCGCGATGCCGACCACAAATGCTGTGCCGTTGGCGGTCAGATCGGCCGTCGCCTCGACACTCAACGCTCCCGCGCGGACCGTCGTGCCCTCGCCCACATAAGCTTGGGTATCGGAACTGACTTGGGCGAACGGTACCAGCACAGAGACCTCGACGAGACCGCCGTCGCCGCCGCGACCATCGGCGTGGGCCGTCGTCGATTCCGCTTTGGCTTGCACCGTCAGCGTGCCCGCGCCTAGCTGGATGCTGGTCGGCACGGCTGATGGCGCCGTTCCCGATTCGGGCCCGACGAAAGCGGTCACATCGCCGCTGATCCTCGCATCCGCTCGACCGCCACCACCGGCGATGCCCCCGATGCCTACCACCAACACATTCGCCGTGGCGTGGGCCTGTGTCGCATCGGCGACGACGCTCAGGCCTGCGGCGGTGACCGTCGAGCCCCCGCTGACGTAGGCCGTGGTCGTCTGGCTGATCGCTGCGTTGGCCAGCAACGCGCTGATGGTGAGCAGCAGCGAGCCCCCGCCGCCATTGGCCTCGGCCGTGGTCTGGGCGGTCGAAGTCGCCTGGACGGTGACGTCGCCGGCCAGGGCCGTCAGCGACGCCTGGTCGGTGACCCACGCGGCTACGCTGCCATCGATGTTCGAGGTCGCATTGGCGCCGTCTCCCGAGGCTTCGACGGAAACCGCCACCGGAATCGCTGTCGCCGTAGCGGTGGGCGTCGAGTCGGCGGTAATCGAGACGGTGCCGTTGGTCGACGACACCGCCGCCTGCTCGATGTAGCTCTGCACCTCGTTCTTGTACGTGTTGGTCACCAGGGCTACGGCGATGGCTCCGGCAATCTCCGACAAGGCGACGCTCACGGCGACCACCTTGCCCTCGAGACTGACCGTATCCGTCGCGGCGACCTCGATCGCTCCACTGGCCGTGACCACACTGCTGCCGTCCATGAACGCTTGGATGCTGCTCTTGGCGTCGTTCGTAACGCTTCCGCCGGCCCCGTCCAGGGCAAACGCGACCCCGGCGAAGGGGTCGGTGGCGGAGATCCCCACGGAAACCGCAGGAGCGGTCGCCTTGATGTTCGCTCCGGAGGCGGGTGGCGTCGCGTTGGACGTCACCCGGACCGAACCACCCGCGGTCACCTGGGCATAAGTGAGGTGCGAACTAACCGTGCCGCCGAGGGTATTCTCGGATTTCGAAGCGGCGGCGCTGGCGGCGGCCGCCAGGCCCTCGGCTGTGCCCGAGCCGGCCAGGGCGATCGCCACGGTCGTCGCCGTGATCTTGGGTTGGGAGGTCGCGGTCAGCTGCACATCCGCCGCAGCGACGACGGTCGAGTTATCCACAAACGCGTCGACCGTATTGCCGATGTCGTTGGTGGCCAGCACGACCGCGACGGCGATCGAACCGTTGAAGCTGGACGAGAATCCCACGGCCAGATTGCCGCCGCCGGCCTGGGCATTGACAGTCGAATGGTCCGTGGCCGCCAGCACGACCGAGCCGCCGGTGCTGGTGACCGTCGCCTGGCTGTCCAGGATGTAGGCCTCGATCGTGTTGCGCAGCGTGTTGGTCGAGTTAGCGCCGTCGCCGGCCCCGTCCAGGCTGGCCGTGCTGGCCACGGCGATGGCCAGGCTGACGAATACGGTCAGCGAATCGACGACGGACGTCGAGCGAGCATCCAAGTGTACATCCCCGCCAGCCGTGACGGTTGCCTCGTCAATATGCGCCAAAATGCGGTTGGCCAGGTTATTGTCCGTCAGCACGACGCCGATCGTCAGCGCACCGCTGAAGCTGCCGGTGCCGAACCCGCCGCCCAGACTGCCGCCGGTGGATTGGGCGTCGATCTTCGGATTGTCGCTCTCCGACGCCTGCACCGTGATGGTCCCGCTGCCCGTGGTGCTGACGCTGCTGCTGCCCAGGATCGCCGCTTCGACGTCCTTGCGCAACGTATTCCGGGTCTCGGCGCCAAAGCCGTCCAGGGCAGCACTGATGCCGCTGGTGGCCGAAATCGATAGTCCGACCCCCACCGTCAGCCCGGCGATGTTCGCGGTCGAGGTCGCGGAGACGTCGATCGCGCCGTGGGCCGTTACGGTCGAGTCCTCGATAAAGGCGCGCACCCGCTGGCGGTCGCTGTCGGTGCCGATCTGATTGGTTGCCTTGGCTGCTTCGATCGTCAGACTGCCGGTGGCATTCTCGCCGACATTGACGGTGATCGTCGCGACCACGACGTTGGCGTTGATCGTCGCGTCGTCGACGGCCGTGACGTTCACGTCGCCCGCCGTCGTCACGTGACTGCCGCCGGTGATCGAGGCCTCGACGTCGCTGGTGATCGTATTGAACGCCTGGGCGCCGACGCCGGACAGCGAGATACTGGTGGCCGAGCTGATGGTCAGCGTGGGCACCGCGGCGACGGGCGCCGAGTTGCTGGTGGCCGTGGAGGTGGCGGCCACGTCCAGGCTGCCGGCGGACGTCACCGACGAGTCGTCGATGTTCGCCTGCAGCGTGTTGGCGATTTCATTGCTCGTGATCGAGATGCCGACCTCGAGCGAAAACGCGGTGCTGTCGGACCAGACGAAGGCCAGGCTGATGGCCGGCGCCACCGCGGTGATCACGGACGTGTCGGTCGCGTCCAGGCGAATATCGCCGCTGCCGATCGTCGCCACCGTGCTGCCCTCGCGGATCGCCGCCGCGGTCGTGTTGCGGATCTCGTTTCCCGAGCCGGCTCCGGCGCCGACCAGCGTGATGCCGGCACCCCCGCCGCCCGACATCGCCGCGCCGACGCTCAACGAAATCGAGATCGCCTCGATTTCCGGTGCGGAGTTGGCCTCCAGCGTCAGCTGGCCACGCGAGGTCACGGTCGAGTCCTCGATCGCCGCCTGGATCGTTCCGCCGGTAATGCCGTTGTAGGATGCCGCGGCTCCGAAGGCGACCGGAACGTTCGTACCGCTGTTACGCTCCACGCTGGCAGCCACGCCGCCGGCATCGGCGAAAACACTGGGCGTGTCCGTTACGGTCAGCAGGATGTCGCCGCCGCTGGCGGTCGAGACGTCGCTGCTGTCCCGGATCAGGGCTTCGACCGTGCTGGTGATCGTGTTGCCCGAGCCCGCGCCGGCGCCGGTCCCTTGCAAGCCGCTGGTGCCGCTGGCCGCGCCGGCGATCGCCCCCGCCCAGGTGTTCGCCTTGATGTCCGACTGCGACTTGGCGTCCAGAACGACGCCGGCTGCGTCGGTCACGGTTGCGCCGGCAAGATACGCTTGGACGGTCGGCGTCAGGTTGTTGATCGCGGCCGAGACCCCGAAGGCGATGGCGCCGCCGAATCCCTGGTTGGCCCGCGACAGGGCAATTGCCGCGCCGCCGCCGTCCGCTTCGATGCTCGAGGTATCATCGGCGCTGACTTCCAGGTTCGCCAGCTGTTGCAGCACGGCGCGATCGACGTAGGCCCGCACGTTGCTGGTGACCTCGTTCCAGGAGAACGAGCCGGCGATGACGAAGGAATTCTTGGCCAGCGCGCCCGCCAGGCCGGCGGAAACCGCCAGGATGCTGCCCGCCGCGGTTGCCTCGACGGTGACGTTGGCGGCCCGAGCGACCGTGGCCCCGACGAGGAACGCTTCGGTCGTCAGCTGCAGATCGTTGTAGCTGAACGATCCGGCCAGGGCCCCGCCGATCGTGCCGTCAGGCTTGGCGCCGATCGCCGCCGCGCCGGTCACGGTGCTCATGCTCGTGTCGTCGCGGGCCTCCAGCGTGACGTCGCCGCTGCGGATCGTCCCGTCGTCGTTGATGTAGGCTTGGGTGCGGTTGGTGATGGTGTTGACCGCAGCATCGCCGGCCAGTGCCACGCCACTGGTCGCCTCGACCGGCCCCGCGTGGCCGCCTCGCGCCGCCGGCTCGCCGGTGGGGATGTTTGAGGCCAGCGCGCCGACCAGGCCAAAGCTCCACAGCTTGCCCGTCGAAGTCGCCTCGAGCTTCAGCGAGCTGACATCGAGCGAGGTGCCTGCGGAACCGATCGTGTCATCGCTGTCCGTCCGCTGTTTGCCGAGAATCGCCAAGGTCGTGCGGTCGATGTCGAGCAAGGCGAAGCCCACGCCGATTCCCAGCCGCTTGGCCAGCTGGGCCGCACCTGCGATGCTGGTGTGCGTCGTCTGGTCGTCGGCCAGCACGTTCACCGGACCGCCGGTAACCAGTGCGCCGCTGGCCAGCTGGGCGATTGTGTGACTGGTCTGGTCCACCCACACGATACTGCCGCTGATGCCGATACTGCCCGAGTCGCCGCCGGACTGGGCAAATTCCAGGGAATAGATATCCTGGCTGGCTGTGACGTCCAGCCCGCCGTTGCGGCCGCTGTACACAGCCACGCCGCCTTCGATCAAGGCCGTGGTCGTATTGTCCATGACCTGGGCCATCGCCGATCCGCCCATGCCGAAGGTCGACGATTTGTTGCCGAAGAACGAGAAGAAATTGCCGACACGGTCAAAACTCGACGTAGCATCCTTGTCGGTGAACGCATCGCGGAATCCGCGTTCGTTCAAGAACAAGTACATGATGCCCGTGACGTTGATCAGTTCCATATTCGTCGCGGCCTCGACGGCGACCTTCTGCTCGTCATTCTGCACGTGCTGGTTCAACTGGGCTCCGTCGCGGACGATGGCGGCAGACGTGTTCGTGTATTGGGTGTAGCCCAGCGAGCCGGAAATCGCCACCGTCGGCAGGTCCGCTTGCTTTGTGGTGTATGCCGAACTGGCCACCCAGACGTTGAAGATCCGGGTCAGGCCCAGCGAACCGTCCAACAACGAGGCCAGATCGCCGATGACGTTGCCTTCACTGGCGTTTTCGAAGAATGAGGAAAACGGAACCAGTTCCAGCGGTTCGACCAGCAGCGGATACTCCAATTCGGACGAGATGTCGATTTGGCCTGCAGCGTCGATCGAAGCGCCGAGCGAGCCGTCGCCGTCGACGATCGCTTGGACGTCATTGGTATAGAACCCCAAGGCCACCGCGACGCCGGAAGCGAATTTCTTGGCGCTGCCCAGGAAGATATTGCCTTGCGCCGTCACCTGCGCCCGTTGTGTCCCTTCGCTGCGCAGGGCGAAATCCCCGTCCGATTCGATCTGTGCCGTCGCGCCCAGCTGCGCCCGCACCGTGTGCTCGAAGATGTTCAAACTGATCCCCGCCGCCCCGCTGAACAGACTGTTGGTCGTCGTGCCACTGCCGTGGGCGGCGCCGTGGTGAAAGCGATCCTTGAAATCGGCATTCAGGATTCCCTTGATGCCGTTCAACGAAGTCTGCAGTTCGGCTTTGGTCAGCAGATCCGCCAGCGTCGGTTCGCCGCCGATGCCGGCGCCCGCGTTCGCGCGGTTATCCGCGGTCAAATGAGCGGCGACCAGGACTCCCGCCACCTCGTCAACCGGCTGGAACTCGTGCGCGGTTCCCGTCGCCTGGGTGGCATCCAGCGCAATCGGCGCTGCGGCCAACGCATCCTGCTTGGATGCGGCCAGGCGAAAAGTGTCGTCATCCAATCGGATGGCGAAATAGGTTGCGGCATTGGTCAAGCCGCGGAGCGCCGGATCTCGCTGGGTCAGGGTCGAGATGCGTTGCAGTCCGTGCCGGTCGCCCGTGGCGCCAGCGGTCAGATCCACGCGGGTTCCCGCAATCGCGTCCGTGGGCGAGGCCGCCAGCCGGATCGTATTCGCATCCACGACGATCACGTAGTACTCCGTGCCGTTGACCAGACCGCCGATCGGCGTTCCGCTGCCCGCCAGGTAGGTCAGCGGGTCGGCGGTGGCCAGGCGGTGGTTCGGCATGCGGATGGTGTCCGCGGCCAGATCGAGGGCCGGCACCAGGGTGGGGTCAAAGTCGATCTGGCGGTCGGGGAACTCGGCGATATTGACCTCGGGGATGACTCGCAGCACGTGCAGCCCCGCGCCCAGCGTCGCGCCACTGCTCAGCGAAATCTCGGTGCCCGTCAGCGCGTCGGCCGCGGTCGCCGCCAGCTGAATATGATCCGCGTCGATGTAGATCGCGAAATAGTTGGTGTTGTCGGCCAGTCCGCCGATCGCGCTGCCGCCGCTGGCCTGATAATTGACTTCGTCCCCTGTGTTCAACCCGTGCCCCGGCAACTCGATCGAATTGTTCACCGTGTCGACCACCGGCACCGTCCGCGTGGGATCGAATGTGGAAACGATCGTGTCGCGCTGGACGCCCTGCATCGTTCCGCTGCCGGTCGACGAGATCGCAATAAACGCGCCGGCCGAGGCGTCGGCCAGGGTGCCGGCCAGGCGGAACGTATTGGCATCCAGCCGGATCACATAGTACTCGTTGCCGTCGGTCAACGGCGAGATCGCATCTCCGTCGCCTTGGAGGTAGATGACCTTCTCGCCCGTCTCCATTTCGTGAGACGGCGAGATGATCAAGTCGCCAACCGTGTCAACTTCGTTCGTAATGAACTGATGCGCCGCGCCGGTGGCGCCGTCCGTCAGGTCGATGGCCACGCCGGCCAAGGCGTTCGCGCGCGAAGCCGCCAGCTGGAAGGCGACTTCGTTCACCGGAATGGCAAAGTAATCGCTGGCATTGCTGAGACCGCCGATCGAGGCCCCACCGCCGGTCTGATACCGCAGACGCTGGCCGGCCACATAGTTGTGAAACGGCACAATCGCGATCGTGTCACTGACCGTATTGACCACCGGCTCGGGCACCGTGCCGGTCGGATCGAAGGCGATCGTCCGCGGAGCGATCACCGTGGTCAGTTCGTGAGGCCCGCTGCCGAGTGTCGCGCCGGCCTCGAGGTCGATGGCCACCGCGTTGACCGCATCGGCCGGGGTGACTGCGAGCTGAATGTACCGCTCGTCAACGCGGATCACAAAATACGGGACACCTTCGTCCAAACCGCCGATCCGCTCGCCGCCCTGCGCACTGTAGGTGACCGCGTCGCCGGTCGACAAGTCGTGATGGACCAGGGCCAGCGTGTTCGTCGACAGATTGAGCACCAGCTCGTTCAGGTCGACGGTTCCCGTGGGATCGACCGTGCTGGTTTGTTCGTTCGGATCGAAGACCGCCGTGCGGCTGAACGTCGTCTTTTTTGTCAGGGTCGGATCGGTGGCGTAGACCAGCGCATCGCCGGTCGCAAAGCCGTGTCCGGGCACGGTAAAGGCGTCCGTCACACGGTCGAAATCGGCCGTGGGCGAAAAAGGCGTGGGCGCCTGGTTGAAAGCGAAAATGTGAGTCGTGCCCAGGCCGCGATCCGTCAAACTGATGGGCACCGGCGTGGGCGCCGTCGCGTCCTCGCGAGTCGCCGCCAGACGGAACGTGTTGATCCCGGTGGGAATGGCGAAATACGCCGTCTGATCCACCAGGCCGCCGATCGCCTCGCCGATGATCTTCTCGCCGCCGACTTCGTCGATCCCGACACCGTAATCCAACTGCTGGCCAGGCGTGAAGCCGTGGCCGGCCAAGGTGATCGTGCTGGTCGCGGGCTCAACCGCGATCTGCGGATTGAACACGACCGCGTCACGCCGCGAAAAGGACTGCGTCGAAGCGGGATCGGCGCCGGTGTTATCGATGTCCAACGGCGCGACGCGGGCCAGTTGAATCGTGTCCTGGTCGACTACGATCACCCGCAGTTTTTCGCCGCTGAGCAGGCCGCCGATCGGATCCAGAGGAATACTCGGATCGTTCGGGTCGCGGGCCTGGTATTCGATGATCTGGCCGTCCTGAAAACCGTGGTTGGGAATGGTGAGCATGTTGCCGCTGACGTTCGTCAGCAGGAGTTCGCGGGTGACGTCCTGGCCGCTGGCCCGCACGGTGCCATCGACCTGGGCGGTGACGTCGCTGTCATCAAACGCCAGCGAGACGCTGACGCCGGCGGCGCCGTCGATGTAGGTGGTGGCGCCGGAGACCGCGTTGTTGGTGATCGTTCCCTCGGAAGTAATCGCCACATTGCCACCGGCGATGATCGTCGCTTGCTCGCCGATCGTCGCCTGTGACGTGGACTTCGAGTTTGTAATGGCCAGGGACACGACGACGTCGCGGGCACTGGCGGGCGCTTCGAGATTGATATTGGACGTGGTCCGCGCGGTGACCGCCGCCGTGGCTGTCGTGTCGGTGCCGATCGTTACGTTCCCGCCCGCTTGAATCAGCGAATCACCTTCGACGGTGGTTTTCGCGGTGCTCGTGGCCTGGCTGTACCCGGCACTGAAGTGATGCGCGATCTTCAGCAACTCGTCATACGCCGCCACCGCCTCGGTCGACGCGTCGACGACCGAACTCGAAGCGAGCGTAACGTCGCCCGCGCTGGAGACCTCGACATCCTGCAGACTTACCGTCGCCTTTGCCCCGCGGATCATCGCGCTGATGGGCGTCTTGGGCAGGAATTTGTCCACCAGAAACTCGACGACCGGCTCGATGAAATTCGCGGTCACCCATTCCGGCAACTCTTCCAGCAGGCTCTTGTCCTCGGATTCGGCAACGATCGAGACGCTCTCGCCCTCGATCGATGCATTCTCGATCGTGATGCTGACGGTCTGGTCCGTGTACCCAATGACGCGTTTAGGAAGCGTAATGTCGTTCTTGATCGCCCCCTCGATCTCGACTTCGCCGCCGCGAATCTCCGTCTTCTCGCCGCTGCCTCCGATCGTCAGCGAAATATCCGTCAGCCTGACTTGCGGAATGAACGGCAAGGCGATCGTGCCGACGTCGATCTTCAGTCGGATCTCGCCCGGTTCAAAGGAACTTGACTCCTCGACGTGCGCCAGCAGCCGGCTGCCGGCTTGGATCTCGATGTTGCGGGCGACGATGGACAAGTCGCCCGAATCGTCCGTGGAATGGGCCGCGGCCGGGTCCCCGCCAACCGGGATGCGGCGAGTCGAAATGGTCGCACTGCCATAGGAGGTGAAGGTGCTGGTTTCGACATCGAAACCGCCGCCGGCTGCGACGATCGCGCCGGCGTCGACGCTGACCGTCTCGGCATTTCGCGTTTTGATCCCCGCGTCCCTCAAATCGACCGTACCAAAGGCCACCGTATCGGTGCCATCGCTGGTATCGATGTCCAACGTTCCCGTAATGTCGGCCAGCGTTGCCTGAACCGTCGTGGCATTCACCTGCGTCACGCCGGCTCCGGCTGTGATTCCCGTCGAGTCGGTCACCACCAAGTTCGTTCCGCTGACGGAAAACGTCAGCTGATTGCCACCGATGTCGCCCATGACGAGCAGATCGCCAGAGACCAGCGACGCGGTCGAAGAGAGGACGATCCGCGGTTCAAGGTTTTCGAAGAACAGCCGCCTGCGGCCTGTCGACCTTCGCCGTTGACCACGACGCTTCGTTGACGGAGAAGAAGCCCAGGACATTCTCGCTCGCTCACTCATGACCTTCCCCTATTCTGGCTACAAGCTACCAATCCGCTCATGGCAACTTCCTAGATATACAGGTCTGCAAATTGCCATTATTGTTAAGCGGCGCAGTTTACGCAGATTATATAATCTACGGCAGGCGATGTCTAGTGTTTGTAGCGGTTATGACAAAAACGCGCCCACCACGAACGATTCCACGGTCAGTCCATGGGTTGCAGGCAGTCAATCTGCCAGCAGTCAATTTCTTACACGGTTAAGAAATTCCGCGTCCCGCGGCTATGGCGTCCGTCCCGCAACGCCATCCGGCGTTCTTTCCAGCCAATGGCGGATGACCAGGACCGCGTAAGCAATCTGTTCTTCGGTCATCGGTGTGCCCATTGGGATCTGGTGCCACTTCCGCAGGCAATTCCGGCAGCAGGTGGCTGTCGCATGCTGGGCGATGAAGACGGGATGGCCTCGCATCGGCGTCTGCTTGCCGTCGTTGTGCGGCTGGGCTGGAGCCAACCGCTGCCGCAGGAACTTGTCCGCGTGCTGGGCGAGGGTCTCCAGCCCCTTCTGCTTCAGGTACTCCGCTTCTTTCGTTCCCAGACGAAATCGGCTGCGGAACTCGGACCTGCCCAAGGCTTCAAACAATTCCTGGAGATTACGCATGGCTTCAGCGACGATTCAAACGCTCTCAAGAAAGGCTTTGCGGTATCCTACCCGAGCCGGGATAGGCGTGGGAAGTACCTTCAAAAGGATGCATCGCGGCAGCCCGCTCCGCGGGATTTCTTAAACGGTTAAGAAATCCCACGCAGATGCTGATCGCCGGGCCGGAACGTCGCCTTGGCTGCTCCCCCCTCCGCGGCATCCTGTACAATGCAGGGCGAACCGCCGCACGATTTACGGGAGATCATGGCGGCCTGCAGCATGTTGGCAGACGGCACCCTTTCGGCTTGCTTGCCGCGGCCACCGTGGCGGCTGAACGTCCGGACCCGATTCACGCGAATGTGGAAAGGCAGATGGCATGAAACCGACAGCAGACGATGTCCTGAAGGCGTTCAAAGGACTGGCGATCGCCGCGGCACGGGTGCGAGAACTGGTGAAGGAACACGGGAAAGATAACCTGCTGGACGACATGCCGCGTCGCCAGAAAGACGCCGTGCGGCAGCATCTGCTGGAAATCCAGAAGGATGTGGAAACCGTGCTCCGAATCATGACCCAGCCCAGCAAGACGGGGGACGATTCCATTGGTCGGCGTACGCGGTGAATGTTCGCCTGCCTGGACGGCACATCGAACACAATGATCGTAGGCCAGCAGTCCGACTGGCTCCTGGACCAGAACCGAACCAAGTCCCAGAAGCTTCTCGCTGGCTCATGCCCCCCCTATTTTATGCACAAGCTACCCATCCACTCATTGCGACAAAACCGCGCCCACCACGAAGGATCTCACGGTCATTCCAGGGGTTGCAGCGCAATGTAGGCTTTGTTGAGGTAACTGCACGTGCATCCGTGGGTCGCGTCGGGCATCAGGACCAATCCCCCGGCGGGGACGGCGTTGATCCAGCACCCGGGCCGAATGCCGCCGTAATTTTCGGTTCGCTCGGTGGCCAGATCGCGATATCCCAGCGTGGCGGAGCGGAAAAGGATCATGTGACGGCAGGCTGCCAGCGTTCCGCAGCCGTAGGAACGCGCGAAACGGAATTGCTGTGGTTCCCCGTTCAACAGGTTCCAGGCGCCCGCCTGGGCGTAAATGGTATCGCCGTTGAGCATGATCCTCGACCGCTGATCCGCCTCGACCGCCCACAGGCGTTTGCCCGTCGACGCTTGATATCCGGCCATGCGCCCGCCAACCTCGGATCGTAGGAAATAGGCATGATTGCGCTGATACGTCATCACCAGCACGTCGTGTTCGCTGCTGTGGGCAAGCATGGTGCCGAACACGTCTTCCTTGGCCGTCCACACGATCTCACCGGAGCGGGCATCGAGCGCGACCAGCACGCCATAAGGATGGCCTGCGGGATCCCCGGCAAGCGTCAGGCGGTGCGGGTCATCCGCGCGTCGCGTCTGGCGGGCGAGCAAGTCGTCTTGGGCCAAGGGACGGTCGATGAGGTAGACTCGACCGTCGCCGATCACGATGGTGTTGTGCCGGATCGAATGCGAGGCCTTATAGGTCCACAGCGGCTCGCCGGTCATCGCGTCGAGGGCGAACAGCGAGGTGGACTCGCCCGGCATTCCCTCCATGTCGGCCTCGCGCCATCCCCACATGGTAACATGCTCGTCGTTCGCCACGCTTCCGAACAGAACTCCGTCGTCGGTGGCGATGAAGCCCCACATGCCGGGCGGCGAACCGGGCGGCGCGGGAGTGGAAAAGCGGGCCACGGCCTGACCGGTCGCCTCGTCGATGCGAAGGGCGGAATTCTCATGCCGCACGTAAACGCTGCGCTGGCCATAGCAGTATCCCGCCCCGGTTACGGCGGCACCCAGAATGTGTTCCTGGTCATAGGGCTTGAGCACATTCTCGATCGGATGCTCCCACAACAGGCGGCCATTGTAGGCATTCAGCGCGTACAGACCATGCATGCCCAGCAGAAAGAGACGCCCCCCGGCAAACAAGGGCGCAGGTCCCCGGCCATGGCGGTCGGGCATGCGCAGCTGCTCGAAATCGGTGAACCAGAGCATCCCCAACGGCCGGCGCACCAATACGTCGGTGGAAGTGAGCGTGGCTCCAACGTTGCAATACTGATGCGTCCAGTCGCCGGCGCCGGGCAACTCGCCGCGCTCGACGCGGCGCATCGCCTGCGCCCTGCCGACGACCGCCACGCCGCCCCAAGGACGCAGCAGCCGCATCATCTCGTCCTTGGCCACGGTATCGGGCCCGTCCGACAACGAGCGGGCGGATACCACGAGGTCGGCGAAGTAGTTGGGGTAGATGGTGCGTGCCGGATCGCCCTGATGCACGGTCACCCGGGTTCCATACAGTCCGGCGGCGGTCAACCGTTCCCGCGCGGCGGCCACGGCCTTGGGGTCGGATTCGACGCCGATGACGTGCAGATCGGTGCGCTGGGCCAGTTCGTACGCCAACCGGCCTTCGCCGCATCCCATGTCCAAGGCATACCCGTCGCGCACCGCGCCAAGCCGAATGATCTCCTCCGTGGCCAGTGCATATTGTTGGTTATCACCCCATGGCCGATCCGCAATCTCGGGGGCCACCGTGCGCGGTTGACCCCCGTTATCCGGGCCGAAGCAATAGATCGTGCCCTGGTCCGTACTCACATAGAGCCTTCCGGCTGCCCAGGCCAGTCCGCTCGCCGCACCATCCACCGCGGCGCGCCACGTGACCACGTGCTCGGGCGATGCCGCTTGCAGATCGAGCGCCGAGACCACGTCGGGCCCGCCCAGGACCAGGGTATCGCCCACGGCGATCATGCCATGCACCTCGTGGGGCGCGTCAAGACTGGACGGCGCCAGCAGCTTCCCGTGGTTCCCGCTTGGGGAGGCATCGCTGAAACGCCCCCCCGGGGTCGCCGGCTGTTCGTCCAGCGGAAGATGGAAAACCAGACCTGCCAAGGGCGTCCGTTCGGCCCGGCCCCGACGGGATAAAACGGCGATCTCTTCGGCGCTCAGCGGCCGGTCGTACACCCGCACGTCGTCCAGGGCTCCGGAGAACCACGGCGACGACGGGCCGCGTTTGTCTCCGCCGATGTAGGAGGCGGTTTGCGGGGACACGTCGTCGCCCGCCTTGTCATGCGTGGCAACCAGCTGGCCGTCCAGATAAAAGAGGATCCGGCCTTGCGCTGCGTCGCGGACAAACGCATAGTGCAGCCATTGGCCGCTGCGCACGTCGACATTAACGATCCAGTCAACTTGGCCCCGATTCCAGTGGATTCGCGGGCGGCCGCCGGTTTGCACCTCCCAATTCACGGACCCTGCCTCGGGATAGTTGCCGGCGACGATTCCGATCCGCTGATGGTCAGGCAGGTCCTGGGGCACCCGCAGCCAGGCGGCGAAGGTATTGGGTTGTCCCGCCCACGGCGCATCGCACGCCACAAGGGCCGCGGTACCGTCCAAACGCAACCCGCCGCCGATCGCTCCCGCAACCGACCGGTCCTCGCCGCCCGCGCCCAGCGGAAGAGGATAAAACTCCCGCGCACTTGCCGCATTCCCCCGGCGATCGACCGCGGCGCTCTTGGCCCAACCGATCGCGTGAACCTTGCGGCCGTCGGAATAAAGCACCCGGTCGGGAGCGGCCACGATCAGGTCGCGTTCCATCACCTGGCCCGCCGACAATCCGGTGGCTTCGGCAAAGAGATGCCCGCCGTTGAAGAAAAACTCCTCGGCGGCCACGACGCTCGCCCCGCCCGTCGGCTTGCCGTAACGCTGTAGGTGAAAATACTTGAGTTCCCCTGTCTGGCGATCGAAGGCTGCCGGCACCCCGCGCCCGGTCGGAACCAACAGGTTTTCCGCCGTGGCGACGAGATAGCCTTGCGCGGCGACACCGCTTTCGGCGCGAGCCCCGCCGTGCGGTTGGTCCCACTCGAGCCCTCCCGACGCGTCGTTGCGCCAGACGAGTTCGCCGGACGCGGCGTCGAGGGCGGAGAGGACAACTCCCTCGGACGGCCAAATGCCTGCGCCAAAGTACACGATCCCGTCGCGGACCACCGGGCCCCCGCGTGCCGGCCAACGCGAGATCATCCGACGATTGCCCAACACCATATCCTGCCGCGGCGCCGGATCGACCCGCCGGAGGAGACGTCCGGTAGCGGCGTCCAGCACGTACAGGCGCCCGTCGTCGCTGACGGCAAACACCCGCCCCTCCCCCAGCGCAGGCGCGAACCGGACGGGCGCATCGGTGATGTAACGCCATCGTTCCGCTGCCGTCCGCGCGTCGAGCGCGATGATGCTGCACTCGGCAGAACTGACCAACAAGACCATGCCGTCACTGACAACCAGCGGGTGGTGCGACTGGTCAAACGACATGCGAGTATCCTCGCCGAGCCACGCCCGCACCGGGACTTGGCGCGGCTGGTAAACCCATTCCAGCACCAAGGGGCCGCCAAACTCGTCAGCGACGAAACCGCTGCGTTCCGCATCGGCGCGGTACTGCGGCCACTGGACCGGTGCCCGCTCCTGTACCGGATCGGCCTTCACCCCCTGGGCAAAGCATGCGACTGCGGCAATTAACGTCGGCAGAACAAATCGGCTGCGGCGGAAACATCTTTTGGGCGGCATGATTGGGCAACGTGTGGCAGGTTACGGACGCCTGCGAACACCCTTATCGGGAAAGATTGGAATGGGTAAGAACTGCCCCAGATCGACCAAGGCAACGTCGCGTCTGCCGTGCCTCGCAGCACGCGGTCAAATCCCTTTTCGACCCCGTCTACGCGATTACTCCTGGCTGCCATTCGATTCGATCCAACCGCCCACAATACCAGTTGCGACGCACTCGCGTCAACTGGCACAGGCCCCGATTCCCGATGGAGCAGCCACCACACCGCCGGTACCCGACACACACCGCCCGACACATACCGCCTGCGGCCCTCTTTCCAGTCGCCGTGCGATCGAAGACAATCCGGCTTTGACCGTGCGGGCTTCCTGCGGGCTACGACCTTCCTTTCGAAACGCAGGGGTACGTCGACGAGCATTTGATAGAAGGAGAACGCGATGCTTCGCAGCACGATTCACGTGGTCTGTCTCTGGTTGCTATTGGCTCCACGGGCGGAGCTTTCGGCGGAAGACTGGCCGATGTGGGGCGGTGACGCGGGGCGGCAGGGGACGGTGCGGACCCAGTTGCCCGAGACGCTGCAGTTGCACTGGGTGCGGCACTTGCCGGCGCCGCGGCCGGCGTGGCAGCCTCAGCCCGACGACGGCGACAAGCTGCAATTCGATCGTTCCTATGCGCCGGTGGTGCTGGGCGACAAGCTCTATCTGGCCTCGATGGTGACCGATCGCCTGACCGCCTACCACGTGGACAGCGGCGACGAGGCGTGGCGTTACTACGCCGACGGCCCGCTGAGATTAGCGCCGGCGGCGGCGGAAGGCCGCGTGTACGTTGTCTCTGACGACGGCCACCTGGTTTGCCTGGACGCGGAGACGGGCCAATGCCTGTGGAGGTTTTGCGCTGCGCCCGCGGCGCAGCGTGTGCTGGGCAACGAGCGGGTGATCAGCATGTGGCCGGCCCGGGGCGGCCCGGTGATCCTGGACGGCATCGTCTATTTCGGGGCCGGGATCTGGCCGATGCACGGCACCTTTGTCTATGCGTTGCGCGCGGATACGGGCCAAGTGGTGTGGGCCAATACCGGGGACGGCACCAACTGGTTGGCACAGCCGCATGGCGGCGCTTATGCTTTTGCCGGGCTGGCGCCGCAAGGCTATCTGGCGGCCGCCGGCGACCACCTGGTCGTCTCCGGAGGCCGCACGCCGCCGGCCCTGTTGGACCGACAGACCGGCGAGTTGGTGCATATCAATCTCCAGTCCAAACCCCACGGCGGGTACCAGGTGAGCACCGACGGCGAGTTCTATTACAACCACGGCCGCAAGTACCGGTTGAGCGACGGCGGCGAAGCGGGCACGGGCAAGCTGGAGGACGAGACGCTGCAAGCCCGAGCCCGCCAATTGCAGGACCAGCTGGACAGCCCGGTCTATTCCATCCTGGCCGCCCGCAACCGGCTGATCATGACGACCGACAACGGAACGCTGTACTGTTTCGGCGCGGCCACCAGCCAGAGGCCGACGCGGCACGAAGCGTCGAGCCGGGCGGTGACTCCAACGGCCGTGACCCCAACCGACGTGCCCCCAACCGCGGATGCCGCCGGGCAACATGCGGAAGCGATCCTCGCAGCGACCGGCGTGCGGGAGGGGTACGCCCTGGTCGTTGGCGTCGGCGACGGCCTGCTGTTGGAGCAACTGGCGGTTCGCAGCGACTTGCAGCTGGTCGGAATCGATGCGGATGCGGCGAAGATCGCGGCGCTGCGGCGACGGTTTGACGATGCCGGTCTGTACGGAACCCGCATCGCCCTGCTGCCCCGCGCACCGGGCGGCCTTCAGGAGCAGTATCCCCCTTACATCTCGTCGCTGATCGTGGTGGAGAACCCAGCGGCGCTCGGCTTGGCCACGGCCACGGCGGAATCTGACAATTCGCTGGAATGCCTGGCGAGCATCTACGCCATGCTTCGCCCGTACGGCGGCCGAGCCGTCTTGAACGTCGATCCTCGGGAACCGGGCAGCAGCGCGGTGCGGACCGCGCTGGAGCGGTTTTCGCCGGCCAACGGCCGCGTGATGCTCGAGCACGACCGCTTGCTGCTGGCGCGCGATGGAGCGATTCCCGACACCGACGACTGGACGCACCAATACTCCGATTCCGCCAACACGGTCTTCTCGCGCGATGCGACGGTGCGTCTGCCGCTGGGTATCCTCTGGTTCGGGGGGCCGAGCAATGATGCCATCCTGCCGCGGCACGGGCACGGACCGATTCCCCACGTAGTCGCGGGGCGAATCATCCTGCCGGGTGTCGATACGCTCACCGCCCGCGACGTGTACACCGGCCGCCCGTTGTGGCAGGCGTCCTTCCCCGGCCTCGGGCATCCGTTTACCGACCTGGAATTCGAGGCCCAATACCGCCAGGGTCGCAGTGTGTTCATGCATTCCCGCGACGGGCTGGGAGCCAACTACATCGGCAGTCCTTTTGTCTCGCTGCCCGATGCGATCTATGTGCGCTACCGAACTCGCATCTACCGGTTGGACCCGCAAGACGGCCAGACGCGGGACGAGTTCCCGCTTCCTGTCGCCGCCGAAGACCGCGATACGGCCGACTGGGGACACATCAGCGCTTGGGACAACCTGCTGATTACCACCGTCGAACCGCACGTGTTCGGCGAGGCCGGACTGGGACGTCATTTTCCGCGGATGGCCGATATCAAGGGCCGCGACTGGAACGCCACCTCCAGCCGCCGCCTGGTCGTGCTGGACCGCCACACGGGCAAGGTCCTCTGGACCCGCGACGCGGAAATCGGCTTCCGCCACAACACCATTGTCACCTCTGCCGGCCAGCTGTTTCTGATCGACGGCCTCTCGGATCAAGCGATGGAGTCGCTTGTGCGGCGGGGCCAGCAGCCGGACCATCCCACGATCCTGGCCCTCGATGCGCATACAGGCCAGCCGCGGTGGCAGAGCCACGAGGGGGTGTTCGGAACCTGGCTGGGCTATTCCGAAACGCACGACGTGCTGCTTCAAGCGGGACGCCGCGGCGGGCTGCGCGATCTGCCTGACGAGCCGAACAGCCGCATCAGCGCCTTGCGGGGCAGCGACGGATCGCTCCTGTGGCAGCGCGCCCTGCGTTACTCCGGCCCGCTGGCACTGCATGACCAGACGGTGATCCTGGCCATCGCCGGCCGGGACGGCGCCAATCAGGGGCTGGATCTGCTGACCGGCGAAGACCGTCTGCGGCGTCATCCGCTGACCGACGAGCAGACCCCTTGGTCGTACTGGCGGACCTACGGCTGTAACACGATCAACGCCAGCCAGCACCTGCTGCTGTTCCGATCCGGAGCGGCCGGCTTTGCCGACCTGGAATCCGACGGCGGCACCGGGACCTTCGGCGGCTTCCGCTCCGGCTGTACCAACAACCTGATCGCCGCCAACGGCGTTTTGAACGCGCCCGACTATACCCGCACCTGTACCTGTTCCTATCATCAACAGACATCGCTGGCCCTGATCCACATGCCTCACATGGACGTCTGGACCGCCAATCCCGACGGACTCGGGAGCGGACGGATCGCGCGGGTGGGGATCAATCTGGGCGCGCCGGGCAATCGCCGAGCAGCGAACGGGACCTTGTGGGTCGAGTATCCGCGAGCCGGTGCCCCGGGTGCCGAGTTGGACATCCACGTCGGCCCCGACGACGTCGCCTGGTACCGCAAGCACTCGCTGCTGGTCGATGATCCGGAGGGTTATCCGTGGGTCGCGGCGTCCGGCGGCGAAGGGCTGCAATCGCTCCGCATCGACAACCTGCAACACGCTCGCTATCGGGTGCGGTTGCATTTCGCCGAACCGCGTCTGGACCGCGCGGGAGAGCGCGTCTTCGACATCCTGCTGCAAGGCAGGCCGGTGAGGGAGGGCTTTGACATCGTCCGCCTGGCCGGCGGGCCCAACCGGAGTATCATTCAGGAATTCACGGTCGACGCGGACGGGGTGTTGACCGTGGAGTTACGGGCTCACGCAACGTCATCCGCTCCACCGGTGATCAGCGGTATCGAGTTGGTGGCGACTTCTGCGGCGGTTACGACGCTTCCGGCGACCGGGCTCGGCCGCGACTCGGCAACCCTGAACGGGACGCTTGTCCGGGTCGAGCGCGCGGAGTCGGCCGCAGCGTTCTTCCGCTGGCGCGAGAGCGGCAGCGCCGCATGGCAAACCACGCCCGCTCGCCCCTGGACCGAACGCGGCGGCTTCTCCGAAACGCTGCAAGGCTTGACGTTCGAGGCGCGTTACGAATTCCAGGCGGCGGCACGCATCGACGGGGAAGAACTCGCGGGCGCGATCCGCACGTTCCAGCCCAGCGATACATTCGCCCTGGCCTTTGACAACCACTTCGTCCGCGTGCCGCATCATGCGGCGCTGAACCCCGCCTCGGACAGCTTTACGATCGAGGCCTGGGCGAAACTCACTGCGGCAGACAACGCGGGCGATGCGTGGGATCTGATCATCGCCAAGCGGGCTCCCAACGGATACTATCTCGGGATGCGCCGCGGGCACGGCTGGAACTTTATGTTGCGGGACGATCAGGGCAAGCGGACCGACACGCAGTCGGATCGCCCGATCGCCGAGATCTACGACCGCTGGGTCTTTGTCCAGGCGGTCATCGATCGGCAGAACCAGCGGCAAATCCTTCGCGTGTACGATCCGCAGCAGACGGCCTGGCACGAAGCCGCGGTGAGTCCGCCGGGGAATATCGGGGCATCCCACGACCTGTATTTCGGCAAAGATGTGGATGCCGGACAGTTTCCCATCCACGGCCAGCTGGGACCGATCCGCTTTTGGCGCAAGTCGAGAACGCGGGAAGACGCCGAGGCGGACATGAACGCCAGGCTCGCGGGTGGCGAACCCGGCCTGGTCGGCTACTGGCCGATGCACGAAGCGGTCGGGAACCAGCTGGCGGACACCTCCGCGGCGGCAAATCACGGCACGATCGTTGGCGCCCTGTGGACAGCACGGACGCGGGAGGACGAGCAAGAAAAGTAAGAAGCATCACACTTGGGCAAACGCTACCACGCAATTCTTGATTTCGGGAAGCGGTGTGTTCATCGTCGGGGCTTTCTCTGCTCGCCCGATTGCCCGCCGCCCTTCGGCTTGGCCGGCGTTTCGGCATGATCGGAAACGTCGACGTACGAGTCGAAGACGCGGACTTTGGCCCACATGTCCCGGAATTCCTCGACGAACTTCTGGTGCCGTTCGTCCTGTTGGTAGACGTCGTGCGCCGCCTTGCTCTTGAACACCACGCGCAAGGCCACGTCGAAATCCCGGTCGTTCACTTCGCGATCGAATTCCGCAGCCAGCGTTCCGGCCGAGAACCACACCGTGCCGGGATGCCCGGTCAAGTACTTCTTGCAGCCGGCGATCAGCCGGGTGCGCGCCTCCGGCGACTTGTCCTTGAGCGAGAAGTAAACGTCGTGGGCTAGCATGCGATCTTCGCCGTGCGCCGCAACGCCGGCAAACAGGCAACAGAGGACGGCCGAAAGGGTCAGATAGACGAAACGGGATGTCATGCACAGGCTCCTTGAAAAAAAGGGGAATACTTCGAGTTTCCGCTGCGGTTCACGCAAACCGGTCCTGAATCGCTTGTACGGTCAGATCCTCGTCGCGCAGCGCCTCCATGGCCACCACGGCGGCTTCGGCGGCTTGGATCGTGGTGGTGCAGGAGACGCCTTGCTGGACGGCGGCGGCGCGGATTCGGCCTTCGTCCGTGCGGGCCCCCTTGCCGCTGGGCGTGTTCATCACCAGGCCGATCTTGCCGTCGATCATCAGGTCGATCAAGTTGGGATGGCCCTCGGCAATCTTCTTGACGCGCTCGACCGGAATGCCCGCTTCCTGCAGACGGCGAGCGGTGCCGCCGGTGGCGATCAGTTCGAACCCCAGCTTGGCCAAGCGGGCCGCCAACTCGACGATCCGGTCCTTGTGCCGGGCTGCGACGCTGATGAAAATCTTGCCCTGCTTGGGCGGCAGCACGACGCCGGCGGCCAGTTGACTCTTGGCAAAGGCCAGCGAGAACCGGTCGCTGATCCCCATCACCTCGCCCGTGCTGCGCATTTCCGGTCCCAGCACGATATCGACCCCCGCAAACTTCTGGAACGGGAACACGCTTTCCTTGATGGACACGTGCGACGGAATCGGCTCGCGGTCGATGCCCAGCTCGGCCAAGGTCATGCCGGCCATCACTTTGGCAGCCAGTTTGGCGACCGGGACGCCCGTCGCTTTGGCCACGAAGGGGACCGTTCGGCTGGCTCGCGGATTCACCTCCAGGACGTAAATGAGCGGCCGGCCGTCCTCACGTTTGACGGCGAATTGCACGTTCATCAGGCCGATCACGTTCAGCCGTTTGGCCATCGCGTGCGTGGCCTCGCGGATTTCCTGGACGACCGGGCCGGGCAGACTGTACGGCGGAATGCAGCAGGCGGAATCGCCGGAATGCACACCCGCCTCCTCGATATGCTCCATGACCCCCATCACGACCACGTCCTGGCCGTCGCTGATTGCGTCCACGTCGACTTCGGTGGCGTCTTCCAGAAAGCGATCGATCAGCACGGGCTGGCCTTGCGAGGCCAGCAGCGCTTCGACCACGTATTTCCGAAACTGGTCCATGTCGTAACAGATCTCCATCGCGCGGCCGCCCAACACAAAGCTGGGCCGAACCAAGGCCGGAAAGCCGACGTGCTCGACGGCATCACAGGCCTGATTCAGATTCATCGCGATGCCGTTGGCCGGCTGTCGAAGTCCCAGGTCGTGGAGCAGTTTCTGGAACTTCTCGCGGTCCTCGGCGGCTTCGATCGTGTCCACGCTGGTGCCGATGATCGGCACTCCGGCCGAGTCCAGCGCGCGGGCCAGGTTCAATGGCGTCTGGCCGCCGAATTGGACGATCACGCCGTCCGGCTGGACGCGGTCGCAGATATTCAACACGTCCTCGGCCGTCAACGGCTCGAAGAACAACAGATCACTGGTGTCGTAATCCGTGCTGACCGTCTCCGGGTTCGAGTTCACCATGATCGACTCGATGCCCATCTCGCGGAGCGCAAAGCTGGCGTGGCAACAGCAATAATCGAACTCGATTCCCTGCCCGATCCGGTTCGGCCCGCCGCCCAGGATCATGATCCGCTTGCGGCCCGGTTGCTTGGCCGGCGTCTCGTCCTCGTCTTCGTACGTCGAATAGAAATAAGGCGTGTAGGCCTCGAACTCGGCGGCGCACGTGTCGACCGATTTGAACGTGGCGACGATCCCGCGCGACTTGCGATGCTCGCGCACGATCATATCGTAGGTGCCCCAGAGCGTCGCCAGCTGGCGGTCGGAGAACCCGAACCGTTTGGCCTGGCGAAGCGTGACGTCGTCCACCTCCGTGACGTCCTGGAATCTCCGCAACTGCTCCTCCAACTCGACAATCTCGGAGATCTGATCGAGGAACCAGGGGTCGATCGCCGACAGCTCGTGAATCTGTTCGCAGCTCATCCCGAATTTCATGGCGTAACGCACGAACCAGATGCGGTCGGCGTTGGGCATCGCCAGTTTGGCCCGAATCTCGTCTTCGCCGGGTTGTTTCGGAGTGCCCCACAGGTCTTTGCTGTCGCAGCCCAAGCCAAAGCAGCCGACCTCTAAACCGCGCAGCGCCTTCTGCAGCGACTCCTTGAACGTCCGCCCGATGGCCATCGTTTCGCCGACGCTTTTCATCTGCGTCATCAGCGTGGCGTCCGCCTCGGGGAATTTTTCGAAAGCGAACCGCGGAATTTTCGTGACCACATAGTCGATCGTGGGCTCGAAACAAGCCTTGGTCTTGCGCGTGATGTCGTTGGCCAGTTCGTGCAGCCGGTAGCCCACCGCCAGCTTGGCGGCAATCTTGGCGATGGGAAAGCCCGTGGCCTTGGAAGCCAGGGCGCTGGAACGGCTGACCCGGGGGTTCATTTCGATCACCACCATCCGACCGGTCTGCGGATGGATCGCGAATTGGATGTTCGAGCCGCCCGTCTCGACCCCGATTTCGCGCATCACGGCGATGCTGGCGTCCCGCATCCGCTGGTACTCTTTGTCCGTCAGCGTCTGGGCCGGAGCCACGGTGATCGAATCGCCCGTATGCACGCCCATGGGATCAAAGTTCTCGATGCAGCAGATGATCACGACGTTGTCGTCCAAGTCGCGCATCACCTCCATCTCGTACTCTTTCCAGCCCAGGATGGACTGTTCGATCAGCACTTGCGAGGTGGGCGATTGATCCAGGCCGCGGCGGACGAGCGAGTCGAACTCCTCGGAATTGTAGGCGATCGCGGAACCGGTGCCGCCCAACGTAAAACTGGGCCGCACGACGCAAGGTAGGCCGATCTGCTTGACGGCCTCGCGAGCCTCTTGGATGGTGTGAACCGTTTCGCCGCGACAGACCTCCAGCCCAATCTTCTCCATGGCCGCTTTGAACTGGTCGCGGGCTTCGGCCTTGTCGATGACGGCTGCGTTGGCCCCGATCATTTTGACGCCATACTTGTCCAGTACGCCATGCCGGGACAGGTCCATCGCCACATTCAACCCGGTCTGGCCGCCCAGCGTCGGCAGGATGGCATCGGGCCGCTCCCGCTCGATCACTTTGGCTACCGTCTCCCACGTCAACGGCTCGATATACGTCCGATCGGCCATCGACGGATCCGTCATGATGGTGGCTGGATTCGAGTTGACCAGGACCACCTCATAACCTTCCTCACGCAAAGCCTTGCAAGCTTGCGTGCCGGAATAGTCGAATTCGCAGGCCTGGCCGATAATGATCGGGCCGGAACCAATCAGCAGAATCTTGTGGATGTCGTTGCGGCGGGGCACTTTTCCGTCCTATCCATCAAAAAGGCGCTTCGATCCTGAATGCGTGGCGGTCACACACAGCAAATAAAAGTGGTCCAAGTTAACACCACATCGGCTCCGGTATCAAGGGGCCGGTGTTTGCGACAAGCGATTTGCATGGTAGAAAGATCGAAGAGTGCGGATGCCGTCGTTTTGATGTCACAACGAACTGCGAGGATTTAATCATGGAGCGTCGTTTCTTAGGCGGAGCGTCGATGCGGCGGTTCTGGGCGCTTGCCCGCTTGTCATGCGCAGTGCTGGTTGCGTTGTCCTGCGGAATCGCGGACTGCCAGGAAACGCAAACGGTCATTCCCGCCCCCCCGACCGACCCGTCGGCCGATCCCACGGGCCCGATGTGGGACATGGCAGAATTGTCCAAGCCGCCACAGGCATGGCCGGCCGAGGACTTTTCTCGATCCGGGTCCGGGCAGGGGGTCCGAGCCGTTTTCTTCCAGGGGCCGGCGTACCAGGGCCGCGAGACGCGCGTTTTCGCCTGGATCGGCCTTCCGGACGTACCAGCAGGCACGACGGTCCCCGGGGTGGTCCTGATTCACGGCGGCGGTGGAACGGCGTTCGACGCCTGGGTGCGGCGGTGGACGTCGCGGGGGTATGCCGCCATTGCCATGGACACCTGCGGATGCGTACCCAAAGGCTCCTACGGGCGTTGGGAAAGGCATGAATTGGGTGGTCCGCCGGGATGGGGTGGCTGGAACCAGATCGATCAGCCGCGGGAAGACCAGTGGACGTACCACGCCGTGGCAGACGCCATCCTCGCCCATAGTCTGCTGCTGTCCCTGCCCGAGGTGGACCCCAGCCGTACGGGGGTGACCGGGATTTCCTGGGGCGGATACCTGACCTGTCTTGTGGCCGGCGTCGACCAACGGTTCAAATTCGCCGTGCCTGTCTACGGCTGCGGTTTTACCAACGAACATACGTTTGCGGGCAGCGTCAACGGGCTGGGCCCCGAACGCAGCGCACGCTGGATGCGCTGGTGGGATCCGTCGGTGTATCTTCCGGACGCTTCCCTGCCGATGTGCTGGGTAACGGGCAGCAACGATTTCGCCTACACGTTCAACGCACTCCAGAAATCCTACCGGTTGCCCAAAGGGCCGCGGACGCTGTGCATCCGCCTGCGGATGCCCCACGGCCACGGAGAGGCGGGAGAAGGCCCGAAGGAAACCTTCGCCTTTGCCGACAGCGTGCTCCAAGGCGGCCCCCCGCTGCCGCGATTGACGGGACAAGGGCGTGAATCCCACCAGGTCTGGGCGGCCTTCGAGACTGGCGGCAAGATTACCAAGGCGGAACTGAACGTCACCCGGGACGTCGGCAAGTGGCCGGAACGGAAATGGGAAGCCCTGCCGGCCCAGGTGGATGCGTCGGGACGAGTCACTGCGACCCTGCCGCAAGGCGTCACGGTCTATTACCTGAACGTGTTCGATGACCGCGACTGCGTGGCGAGCACGGAGCACGAGGAGCTTGTGAAAGAGGCTCCGTCGACTGATTGAACCGAAGATCAACGCCTTACGTCCGTCGAAACAATGCTGACAGCCCGTTTCGACGACCGAATCAACAGCCCGCAAGCCGCTGGCATCTTTGCAAGGATCCATCTTCCTTGCGACAGGCGAGTCTCCCTGCGGATCAAACAGTCCAAGGTGCATCGTCTGTCGAGGAGCCTGCGGCGTGCCTTGAGTGTCTCAAGCTGCAGAGTCGACGGGAATTGCTGATGAATCGCCGCCGCTTTTTGCGTAACAGTGCAAGGGTCGCCGCCGCCGGAGCGGCCGGTGTGCTAGGGTACACGTTCGGCATCGAGCCGCATTGGGTCGAGGTCGTCCAACGGCCGTTGCCGGTCGCGGGGTTGCCCCCCTCGCTGGTCGGCAACCGTTTGATCCAGATCAGCGATTTGCACGTGGGGCCGCAAGTTGACGATTCGTACCTCGTCGCCTGCTTGCAAACGGTCGCCCAGTTGAAGCCCGACCTTCTGACGATCACGGGCGACCTGATCACGTATCGCGAGCCGAAACAGCTGTTGCAACTTCGCCAGCTCCTCACGCACTTGCCAAAACCGCGTCTGGCCTCTTTCGCCGTGCTCGGCAACCACGATTACGGGCCCCGTTGGTCCATGCCTGACGTCGCCGCCAACGTGACGGGAGAGCTGAACCGTGCCGGCGTGCGCGTGCTGCGGAATGAATCCGTCCCTGTGGCTGGCCTGACGTTCGTGGGATTGGACGACCTGTGGGGCAGAGCTTTCGCGCCGGAGCGCGCCCTGGGCGGAATCAGCGCCACGCAAGCCGCCATCGCACTCTGCCATAACCCGGACGCCGCCGACAGGCCGGGCTGGGGCACCTTTCGCGGCTGGATCCTCGCCGGTCACACCCATGGCGGCCAGTGTAAATCGCCGTTCCTGCCGCCACCGATCCTGCCGGTGCGAAACCGGCGTTACGTCGCCGGCGAGGTTCCGCTGGCCGACGGCCGACGATTGTACATCAATCGCGGCCTCGGACACTCGCTGCAAGTCCGCTTCAACGCTCGGCCGGAGATCACCGTGTTCACGTTGACAACGGGCACTGCGTGAAAAAGGCGGCCAACGCACCCGGCCTTCCGCAATTTTGCGCCATGCCCTGACAGACACGGCCGCTGTGGCAGCGGTCCCGATCGCGAGCTTTCATCTTGATTGTCCCGGTGGTATTTCTTACAAGCACGCTTTTCGATTGTCGGTCACCCACGGGGGGGCTTTGTGCCCGGAATCTCCTCGCTAGCATTGCTGCTGATGCTGTTCGCCGTCTGGTCCGCAGGCACCGGCCAGCTGCTAGCCCAGAATCGGCTTGGGGACATCTTGCCCGAGCCAAGTTCCTGCAGCCAGCCGCCTGCACCGTCCGTTTGGCTCGACGACACCAGGGACCCGCTCTTTCGGCGTCTTCCCCCGCCGGACGCCCCTCCTCCGCCGGACGATCTGCTGATAGACGACTTTGTCAGGGTGGACGAGCCGCAGGCGGATCCGTTTCCCCGTGGCGGTCCCTTTGGCGCCGCCCCCGGCGATGGTTCCCCCGGCGATGGCGGCCGCGCGCCGTTCACCGCCCGACTGTTCTGGATTCCGCAACAGGACTTGAAGAATCAGCCCGGTGACCTGGCCGTCAACGGCGAGGAAATCGAGTTGGCCTTTCCGTTGCGCATCGCCCCCGACGGAATCTGGCTGGCCCTGGCCAGCGTGCAGCGGCTGGAGATCAGCACGTCGGCGGTGCTCCCGGATTCCGGTCTGCCTGTGCCCAATCAACTGTGGGATATCGAGGTGGGCACGATGCATCTCCGCGAGTTGGCGAACGGCTGGCGCGCCGGCGGCATGCTTCGCGTCGGTTCACCCAGCGATCAGCCGTTCGCGGCCCTGCGCGATATGACGGTCACCCTCCTCGGCTTCCTGACCGTCCCCAGCGGCGAACGCGACGCCTGGAGTTTCAGCCTTTTCTACTCGCCCACAGGCCAAATCGTCTTTCCTATTCCAGGCATCGCCTATCGCTGGCGTCCCAGCCCTCAATTCCAAGCGGACTTGGGGATCCCGTTTTCCCTGCAGTACCGGCCGACCGAGACCTTGACGCTGAGCGCCAGCTACCGGCCGCTGACCGACGTCCAGGTACTCGTTCGACAATCGCTGGGTGAATCCTGGAGCGTCTACGGCGGCTATCGAACCGTGAACGAAACCTTCTTGCTGGCCGACCGCTCGAACGATCGGGAACGGACCTACATCTTCGACCAGCGTTTGACGCTGGGCGCGACGCGGGAACTGGGCCGGAACTGGAGTCTGGACCTCTCGTCCGCCTATGTTTTCGACCGCCATGTTTTCCAGGCGGAAAAGTTCTCCGGCAGCCGTCGAGACGAATTGACGATCGACCCAGGGTTCGCAGGCACGCTGCAGCTGTTGTGGACCCGCTGAGGCGACATCTTGAACCGAGCGAGACCACCTTGTTCGCCCAGTTCTCCTGCGTGGCAAAGATCTATTCCCTGCCATCACGGCTCGGCTGTGTCACGGCCAGGAGGGGCGTGCCAGGCGGCGGCGCGGCCAAAGGTATCAGGATGCAAATGAGGAAGGACACCGTCTGGTTCGCGCTGGATACACGGTGCAGGAGCAGGCCGCGCAAGGTGATGAACGGTCGCTTGTAGGGCATATCTTCTCCGAGACGCCGCGTAAATCGGCCGGAATGCGCTAGCCCGGATTACTCACAAGGTAGGACGGATTGGCAATCAGGAGATCCATCCTACAAGGGGGATGGATCACGGTTGTGTCCGGCGCGTGCGGCGATCGGCCTCAGGCTTGCGCGGCGCTCTTGTACTTGGCCCAGTAGTCGGGCATCAACGCTCGGACTTGGACTTCCATTTCTTCATCGCTGATGGACGTGATGCGGCCGTGGACTTCGTACTGGTCCAGGACCCAGCGGGCGACTTTGTGGCACTTGATTTTGTTGATCCGCTCGTCGCCTTTGAGGCCGAAGAACTCGTTGATCCACAGCACCACGCCGTCGGCGCCGGTCTTGTCGGTCAGCGAAACGCGCGGCGGCCGGTTCAGCAGCTTGGTCGTATCGAAGATGTTGTAGATCCGTTCATCCTGCCGCAGTCCGCCGGCATGGATCCCGGCGCTGGTGGTGTTGAACTGTTTGCCGACAAACGGGTAGTTGACCGGGATCGGAAAGTCGATGGACCGCATATAGTCGGCGATCTCGGTGATCAGCTCGGTGCGGATGCCGCACAGGTCGTGCTTCAGCGAGATGTACTCGATGACGGCGCCTTCCAGCGGCGGGTTACCGGTGCGTTCGCCAAAGCCGAACAGCGTCCCGTTGAGCGCGTCGCAGCCGTACAGCCAAGCGGTGGCTCCGTTGGCATGGACGCGGTGAAAGTCGTTGTGTCCGTGCCATTCCAAGCGGTGGCTGGGCACGCCGCACTCGCGATTCAACTTGTAAATCATCTTCGGCACGCTCCGCGGCAATTCCACGCCGGGATAGTGCAAGCCGAAACCCATCGTGTCGCAGATCCGGATCTTGACCGCCTTGTCCTCCGGCACCTGCTCGCTCATCCGCATCAAGCGGTCCACAAACGGCAGCACGAACCCGTCCCAATCGGCGCGGGTCGCGTCCTCCAGATGGCACCGCGGCCGGATCCCGGCCTCGAACGCCGCATCGACCACTTCGCAATACGAATCCATGCACTCCTGGCGGCTCTTGAACTTCAGCTTGTTGAAGATGTGATAGTCCGAACTGCTGGTCAACATGCCGGTCTCTTGCAAGCCGGCTTCTTTGACCAGGCGGAAATCGCCTTTCACCGCGCGGATCCAGCCGGTGCATTCCGGGTACTTGTGCCCCAGCGCCCGACAGCGATCGAGCGTGTCGCGATCGTTCTTGGTGTACAGGAAGAATTCGGTCTGCCGGATGACGCCGCGGGGCCCCCCCAGCTGGGCCAGCAGATCGTACAGATGGACCATCTGGTCGATGCTGTACGGCGGGCGAGCCTGCTGGCCGTCGCGGAAGGTGGTGTCCGTGATCACGATGTCGCGGGTGCCGACCGACGTCGGATCGAATTCGACCAGTTGGCCGTCGATCTTTTCCAGCAGCGGGCCGTCGAAACGGATCTTCGGGGGCAGATCGTAATCAAACGTTGCTTCCAGCAGATTCGGGACGGTCGAATCGACCAGCGGGTGCTCTTTTCGCGCGGAATGAGCGGTCATAATCGGACTCCTTGCAAGAGTTGATAGAAGGCCCGGCACCACGGCCGGTTCGAAACGGGGAGCCCGCACGGACGGAAACGAACGGGCGGAAACGAACGGACTAGACAGCGACGCCTTGCGCTTTACAGACGCCCTCGATAAACTCGGCGGCCGTGCCGACGCTCTGCACCGACAGGGCCGCATCCTCGTCCATCTCGATGCCGAATTCCTCTTCGAACATGGCCACCAGTTCGATCGACTGGACGCTTTCGGCGCCCAGGTCGGCCGTGAAGCTATGTTCCGGCTTGATGTCGGCCGGGTCCAGTTGCAGCACGCGCGCCGTGACTTGAACAACGCGATCCAGAACACTCGCCATGATTGGTTCTCCTAGCGCGGGCAGGTACCCGCAATCCAAGGTAGGGTAGGTCGAGGTACGAGACCCACCCGCATCTTACCACACCAAGGGTTCGGCAGGTCCCGTACCTCGACCTACCCCGAAATGTCTGTGACGCCGACGAACGAAGGCATCAGCCGATTTGCTGGCGGAGTGCCCGGCGGCCCTTCTTGACCGCTTCCATCCGCGGCCCCTCGGTCAAGCGAAAGATTTCGTCCCACATGGCCTGTTGAGCGGCCGTCCAGACGCGTTTCCGCCGCCCCATGGCTGTCTGGGCGGTCTCGTACAGTTTCCGCTTGCCAAAGCCCTTGGTCACGACGCCTTCCAGGAACCAGGCGAAGGACGGAATGAACTTTGGCAGCGGCTTGCCGGTCGCGGCAATCAGCGCCATCGCTCCGACGTAGGCGCCCGTATTCAGCAGCGTGCCGATCGACGTCTTGGCGTGATCGCCGATCAAGGCTCCGACTTTGGTCGAGCCGGTGTCGATCGCCCCCTTGCCATCCAACGAGACCTCGACCGTCGTGTAGTCGTTTTTCAGATCGCTGTTGGTCGTCAGCGCCCCCAGGTTGACCCACTCTCCCACGTACGCGTGCCCGAGGAAGCCGTCGTGATATTTGTTCGAGTAGCCTTGGATGATCGACTCCTCGACCTCGCCGCCCACTCGGCACATCGGTCCGATCGAGTTCCCCTCGCGGCACTTGGCCCCCAGCAGGATGCTGTGGGGACCGATATAGCACGGTCCTTCGATCCGCGTAAAGGGATGGATTTCGGCGCCTTGGTCGATGTACACCGGACCATGTTCCGCGTCGATCACGACCATCGGATGCAACCGGGCGCCCGCGGCGATGAACACGTCATTGCGGCTGCCTCGCAGCGCCGCGGGATCTTCCACGATGCCCTCGATCCCGCGGCGTCCCGCCGCCGCAAAATCCTTCACCAGTTGGGCGGGATTCGCCAGGACCAGATCCCAGGTGTAGTTCCACAAGGCGATCTCGCCGGCCGCCGGCAACAAGGCTTTGCCAGCGGCGGCCAGCAACGTTTCCAACGACTCGGCCGGCAACCTGGCGGCGTCTTCCCGCGCGATCCTCGCGAACAGGCAGTTGCCGTCCGTGTCGAACGCCACTTGACTCGGCCCGACCGGCGCGACGTCGAAGGCGTCCGCTTGGACCCGCGCATTTACCAGCAGCAAGTCGTCGCCTTGAAGCGAGGAAACCTGATTGATCGGCCATGCCGTCGTCTCACGGACCACGTCCGCCATGTACTCGGGCACGAATCCTGCCACATCGCGGGCTCCCAGCTTGGCGATCAGTTTCTCGCCCAGCGTGGTCATGCCGCAACGCAACTCCCAGATCGGCCGGCTGAGCGCCAGCGGATCGAAGTTCCGCCGCGAAGGAGACGGGCAGTCCAGCAGAATTAGACGCATGGAACAAGCTCCCCCTTGGAAAACAGATGTTCGTCCGAGACGATCCGGCGATGTCTCCAATCGAGATGGTGATGATTGACGAGCAGGCCTGCGCACTTGCAGGCCTGCGCAACGTGTCCGGGCTGAAACGGTTGTGGCCCGGCTGATGGCTATCCCACCCGGTATCGCGGATGATTGGGATCGGGCTTCAAGCCGCGTTCCATGGCTACCTGGCTGTGGCCGGTGTCGATCATGGCCACGGCCGGGAAGATGTACTTGGCGTCCTCGACGGGGCCGTACAGCAAGAAGTCGCCGCCGATCGCCACGGCCGAGGCACAGGCCGCGGCCACGCAGGCGTCCTTGGCTTCGCCGCCCAGTTTCTTCTTCAGGCCCTTCCAGGTGGCCACGGCATTGTGGACGCCGCCGCCCGCGGGCAAGCCGAATTCGTCCTTGATTTCGAACAGCGCCTGGCACGCCTGGCCGTAGGTCGCCAGGTCCAAGAAGCAGGTGTCCACCAGCAGCTTGCGGATGCCCGCCTGTTCCAGCCGAGGCAACAACTGCCGCACGCACTCGACCCGGCCCGCGGCCGTAAAGTCCAGCAGGTAGTAGGTCAGCAGAATCGCGCTGGTGACGCCCGCGTCCTGAATCGCCTGCAGTTCGTCGTCCTGCATCTCCGGCTGAACCGAGTTGTACACGACGCGATCCGTCAATCCGGCTTCGGCGGCGTATTTCAGACCGGCCAACCGCACGTCGGTGGTCGTGCCATCGATCAGCAGCGGGGCCTTGCTGACCCGCGCGGCGAACTCCAGGTGCTTGCACATCGCCTCGGGCGAGTCGCCCACGACGTCCAACATACAGGGATTGCCGGTCCGCTCGGACCATTCGTCCTGGTTGCGGATCACGCGTTCCGCCCGTTCGGGATCAAAGCCGCCTTGGTCGTCGTTCAGCAGAACGTTGTGCCCGTGATAGAACACCGTGCCGATCAGCACCGCCGGGCGGACGCCCGGTTGTCCGCCGACCTTGACGCCGCCGATGTCGAACGTCTTCTGCTCGGCGGAGAATTGCAGGAAGCCCTTGGTCATCTTCGATTTCCTTCCTTAGCCGGCGACCACCGGCAGGTGCGACAAGGCCATCGCGATCTCGTCTTCGGGGTACTCGTAGTCTTTCAATTGCCCGGCCAGATAGGCCGTGTAGGCGCTCATGTCGAAATGTCCATGTCCACACAGATTGAACAGGATGGCGCGGCTGACGCCTTCTTCTTTGCAGCGATTCGCTTCGCGAATCACGGCCGCGATGGCATGGTTCGCTTCCGGCGCCGGCAGGATGCCTTCGAGACTGGCGAATTCGACGCCGGCCGCAAAGCACTCGACTTGATGCACGGCGATGGCTTCGGTCAGTCCCAGCTTGAGCAGATGGCTCACCAGCGGCGCCATGCCGTGGTACCGCAGTCCGCCTGTGTGGATGGCCGGCGGGATAAACTCGCTGCCCAGCGTATGCATCTTCAGCAGAGGCGTCAGATGGGCCGTATCGCCAAAGTCATAGGCATGCTGGCCGCGGGTCAGCGAGGGACAGGCGGCCGGTTCCACCGCGACCACCCGCAGCTTCTCGTAACCCTCGCCCCGCAGTTTGGCACCCACGAAGGGGAACACGATACCTGCGAAGTTCGAGCCGCCGCCGGTGCAGGCCACGATCACGTCCGGCTGGTCGCCGGCCATCGCCATCTGTTCCATGGCTTCCAAGCCGATCACGGACTGGTGCATCAGCACGTGATTCAAGACGCTGCCCAGCGCATAATTGGCGTCCGGGCATTGGGCTGCGATCTCCACCGCCTCGGAAATCGCGATGCCGAGCGACCCGGGCGAGTTGGGGTCCTTGGCCAGAATCGCGCGTCCGGCTGCCGTCTCTTCGCTGGGACTGGGCGTGACTTCCGCACCGAAGGTCTGCATCAGCGCTTTGCGGTACGGCTTCTGTTCATAGCTCACGCGAACCATGAAGACCTTACATTCCAAGCCAAAGTACGCACAGCCCATGGCCAGCGACGAGCCCCATTGACCGGCCCCGGTCTCGGTGGTCAAGCGTTTCACGCCGGCCAGCTTGTTATAGTAGGCCTGCGGCACCGCGGTGTTCGGCTTGTGCGACCCGGCGGGACTCACGCCTTCGTACTTGTAGTAGATCCGCGCAGGAGTGCCGAGCGCCTTTTCCAATCGCCGCGCCCGATGCAGGGGCGTCGGTCGCCATTGGCGATAGATCTGCCGCACCGCTTCGGGAATCTCGATCTCGCGCTCGAGCGAGACCTCTTGCTCGATCAAGCTCATCGGGAAAATCGCAGCGAGATCCTCCGGCCCGATCGGCTTGCCCGTCCCGGGATGCAGTACCGGCGGAGCGGGCTCGGGAAAATCCGCTTGAATGTTGTACCAGGCGAGCGGAATTCGCTCTTCACTCATGACGTACTTGATTTGGTCACTCATCAGCAGCCTCCGATGATTGGTAGGAAAATGACAGCGTAAACGAGCCGCGGCCCGCTGTAAACATGGGAACCGACAATGGGAGCCGCAAATTCCGGGACGAACAGGAAGACACGATCGTGCCGTAGACCTCCTTAACGTCTACTATCCCGGAAAAATGTGAACGCTGATTATCGCGTTGGGCGTATCTGACTACCGTCGTCTTCTTTCGGTGCCGGTGTTGAACAAAAACACGGCGACAAGCCGCCATCCAGCAAATGTGTCAACCAAGATACAGATGCGCCATCGCTTTGATGACAAACCGCCGATCTTTAATGAATCTGCGGATTTTCTTGATTCTCCGCAAGATGTTACTGTAAAAAGACTTGTGGTAATCCATCTGAAATTCGGCACACTCGATGCTCCATCATGCCTTCCAGTAAGTGGCCCAACGAACCAAGGGCCGCAAGGAGCCGATTCTTTTCACAGTTTCCAAGACAGGAGATGGATCATGCGACGGGCAAGCTACTTTTTGGCAGCGGTCGTTCTCGCCGGCCTTGTCACCACCACCGCGTTGGGCAGCGAACCACATTCGCGCCGGTCTTTGGACGATCGAGCCAGCATCCAGACGGTCGCGCACCCCGGGATGCCTTCCAGGCACGGCAGTTACCACAACCACCACCCGTACGGCAGACATGGATATTCCCACGGCTACCACCACAGCAGGCGGCCGATTGTGGTCTATCCGCCGTATTATGGCGGCGGCTACGGGCCGATCTATCCGAGCTATCCGCACCGATGCGGTCCGCATTGCGGGCCCCGTTGCGGATACGTCTATCCGCCCAACAATTTCTACTACCGCGGCAGTGGCTTGGGATTCTCGTTCAGTTTCTAGCGGTTTGTCAAACGCAGGAATTCGGATTCGTTGAAAGCCGACGTAACCCGAAGCCTAAGCGAGGAGATGCGGCGGATTGCCGTTTCGCCCCCGCTTTCGCTTCGGGTTACGCGCTGATTAGGGGCGTTCGTTCCTGTGCGTAAGACTTCCTGTTGCGTTCCTCGACGGACGAACGCGGCCCCGTGGTTGCCATGGCGCTACAATGGTATCATCGACGACTTCTGATGCAAGTTTCGCGTTTAGGGAAGAAGGAACGCTGCTATGCCCCGGCCTGCCTGCGGTTTGTTCGCTGGTGTTTCGCTCGCGTTGCTGGGCTTGATGCTGCCTTGGCTCTCTGGCTGTGGACCATCGTCCTCGTCCCCGACCGACAAGCGGCAGTTCGTAACGCTGGGAACCGCGCCGGTGGGCGGGGCCTTTCGCCCGGTGGGCGACGCGCTGGCCTCCGTGCTGAACGAATTCAAAGGGGAGAACAACTGGCGGGTACAGTCCAAGGGAACCAAGGGCTCGCAACAGAACATCCGCGAACTGGACTCGGGTGACATTCAGCTGGCAATGTCCAATTCCGCGATCACCTATTATGCGATTCGTGGCGAGGGCGGCTGGGACAAGCCGTACGAGATGCGCGCCATCGTGACGCTGGCTGCGAACGTTGGGCTGTTCATTACCAAACGAGACGCGGGCATCCAGACAATCGCCGACCTGAAGAACAAACGCGTGGTCGTCGGGCCGTCGGGTGCGGGCTTCGAGATGTTCCTGGGCCCCTTGATGACCGCGCACGGGGTGACGTACCGCAACGAGACCCAAGAGTTTACCCCCGTCAATGCGACCTATTCCGAAGCCGTGTCGATGTTGGGCGACGGCGCGGCCGATGCGGCCTTCATGGGCGGCGCGATCCCGACCCAGGCGGTCACCCAAGCCGCGACAACGTACGATCTGTTCTTCGTGCCGTATGACGAAGAGATCCGCAAACAGCTGATCCGCGAATACCCGTTCTACGAAGCGATGACGATTCCCGCCAAGACGCGGGACGGCAAGGAAACCTATCGCGGCATGACCGAGGATTTTGTGGCCATGAACGTCGGCTCGATGCACCTGATCACCACGGCGGGCCAGGATGAGGCGCTCGTCTACCAGATCACCAAGACGATCTGGGAAAACCGCGCGGAGATTGTCAAGCAGCACCGTGCGGGACTGTCGATCAACGAGACGAACGCCGCGCGGTTCACCGGGACGCCGTTCCACCCCGGCGCGATTCGTTTCTACCAGGAGATCGGCATCTGGAGCGAGGCGGACGCTGGCTCGGCGGACGCTGGCTCGGCAGACGCTGGCTCGGCAGACGAAGCCGACCATCCCGCAGCTCCGCCTGCCACCGACGACGCAACGCAACCGCCGGTCGAGCCGGCGCCGGCGGACGATACGAGCGACGCGACGGAATCTTGATCAGGCCAGCCACGCGGACGGAGGTGTGTTGTGTCGAAACGGACCGGCTCCCTGGTGGTCAGCGGCCTGAGCGTGGTGCTATGCCTGTTCACCCTGATTACCGTCAACTACAACATCTTGCAGCCGCAATCGGCGCTGGCCGTCTTCGTGATGTTGGGGATGCTGCTGTGCTTTTTGACCTACCCGGCGGCGAAATGGATCAAGCGCCCCGAGGACGAACCGACCGACGAGAACCTCGCTCGCTGGAAACGCGAACGCGCGTACTGGCTGGTTGATCGCATCGCCGGCGTGGTGCTGGCCGTATTGACGGTGGTCTGTTTCGCGTACCTCTTCGTTCAGACCGAACCCTGGCCGCTGTTGAAGACTTACGTATGGTCCGGCGGCCAGTCGCTGGGAAATCGCGCGGGTCAGGAGACGAGTCTGGATTTCCTGATCGGCGGCCTCGGCTTGCTGCTGGTCCTGGAAGCGACGCGGCGCAGCATCGGTTGGGTCGTGCCCCTGCTGTCGCTCGTATTCCTGCTGCACGCCTGGTGGGCGCCGGATCTGCCGGATTGGCTGCTGCCGCATCAGGGGTTGAGTGTCAAGCAGATCATCGGTTCCACGTTCTTACAGTCCTTGGGTGTGCTCGGCCCGGCGGCCAGCGTGATGTTCACCTACGTGTTCCTGTTCGTGCTGTTCGGAGCGTTTCTCGAGATGTCCGGCGCGACCCAGTTCATCATCGACTTTTCCGAACGCGTGTTTGGGGGGACCCGAGGCGGTCCGGCCAAGGTCTCGGTGGTGAGCAGCGGTTTGATGGGCTCGCTGTCGGGCAGCGCGGTGGCCAACGCGGTCACGACGGGCAGTTTTACGATCCCCATGATGCGCAGCGCCGGTTTTCCGCCGCACGTGGCGGCGGGGATCGAAGCCGCGGCCTCGTCCGGCGGCGCGCTGGTGCCCCCGGTGATGGGCGCCGGAGCGTATATGATGCTCGAGTTCATCGAGCGCGCACCAGGCCAGCCGCAGCTGACGTTCCTGGAGATCGCCAAAGCCGCCCTGATCCCTGCGATCCTGTACTACTTCTCGCTGTTGATGATCGTGCATTTCTATTCGCAGCGGATCGGAGCCCGCGGCGTGGACGAAGCCGAACTCAAGAAGCATCGCATCTGGGAGTTCGAGGGACTGGTGTTCGTCGCCGCACTCGGCGTGCTGGTCGGCCTGTTGTTGCTGGGCTTCTCGGCTTTCAAGGCAGTGACCGGATCGCTGGTCGTGATCCTGGTCCTGGCGGCCCTGCGCCGGCGGCTGCAGCTGGACATCCGCGCGCGCGTTTTCGCGCTGGGTTGTTTTGTGCTGGTCGTCGTGCTGCACCAGTTGACGGGCTTGGCGGCCAAGTCGCCGGCGGTGGTGGGCAGCTGGTTCCAGCCGTTTGTGGCCACGTCGTGGCGGCATCCGTTGGAAGGCCACCTCGCGGGCCGGCTGATCTTCGATTCGCTGCTCGGATCGTCGATCGTAGGCATGATCGGCTTGTTGCTGTTTGCACTGGTCAACCGCAGTTGGCGGCCGGAGATGCTGGCGGCGATGACCCGTTCGGCCCAGAACGGCATCTCGCTGGTGGCGGCTAGCGCCTGTGTGGGCATCATCATCGGCATCGTCCAGACGACCCCGATGGCCAACGACTTTGGCGAGGCGATCAAAAGCGTGGTGGAATCCAGCCTGCTGTTGGCACTGATCGGCATCATGTTCTGCTCGCTGATCCTGGGCATGGGCGTACCGTCGGTGGTCTGCTATCTGCTGATGGCCACGTTGATGGGATCGCTGTTGGGCGAGATGGGCGTGGATCCGCTGGCGGCCCACTTGTTCATCTTCTATTTCGGCATGATGTCGATGGTCACGCCGCCGGTCTCTTTGGCGGCCTACGCCACCGCGTCGATCGCCGGCGCCAATATCATGGCGGCGTCCAATGCCGCTTTCCGCTTTGCCCTGGTCGGTTTCACCTTGCCGTACATGTTCATCTACCGGCCGACGCTGTTGCTGATGAGCGAGAGCGGCGAGCCGTTTTCCGCGAGCGATCTGCCGGAACTGACGTTTGCCTTGGTCGTGGCCGTGCTGGGCATCATTTCGCTGGCGGCCGGTCTGACCGGTTATCTGAAAACGACCATGTCCGCCCTGCCTCGCGCGTTGGCCTTCGCGGCCGCCCTGCTGATGCTGGTGCCACGGCTGGAGATTGGCGGCCGCGACTTTGGCCATCTGCTCGATATCGGCGGCATCGCCCTGTTCGTCGTGATCTTGATCCTGAATTGGCGACAAGCCCGCCGCTTGCAGCGTCCCAGCCTGCCAGAGCACGCCACGACGTAGCACAGGCTGCCAGCCTGTGACTGTCGCCAACGCGTCGCCAACCAGTTCGGGATGGTGTCCATCGTCGAAGCCGGTACAATGTTAGTTTTGCGAGACTTCAAGGAGTACAACCATGAAACGAATTGCGCCATGGCTGATCCTGCTGGCGGCCTGCCACGTGGCTTCGGCGGTCGAAACCACGGGCGACGATGCAGAATGGACCAGCCTGTTCAACGGGAAGAACCTGGACGGTTGGACCGTCAAATGCCGACCGGCTGACCAGGACAAGATCGGATACTGGCAGGTGGTGAACGGTGCGATCACCGCCGAAACGCCGCCCGGAAGCAAGCACCACTACATCTGGCTGCTGACGGAAAAGGAGTATGGCGATTTCTCGTTGCGGTTGAAAGTCCAGACCTACCGCAAGACCACCGGCAACAGTGGAGTCCAGGTTCGCAGCCGATATGACGACGCGGCGGGTTGGCTCGATGGTCCCCAGGTGGACATCCATCCGCCCGGCCCTTGGCGGTGTGGCTTCATCTACGACGAAACCAGGGGCGCCCAGATCTGGCTGTGGCCCGACGTGGGGCGGCCAGCCAATGCAAAGCCCGAACACGCCCCCCAGGGCTGGAAATGGTCCCACGCCGATGACCGGGAGGTGTGGAACGACGTCCAGATCACTTGCCAGGGCACCCAAATCACAACGGTCATCAACGGGGTTACCGTCGCCGACTACGACGGGACGGGACGATTGGACGACGAGCCCCACCGGAGTCGGAACGTCGGCATGAAGGGGCATATCGGGCTTCAGATCCACCCCGGCGACGAACTGCTCATTCGCTTCAAGGAGATCGAAGTGAGGCAGCCGTAAGAAACTCGATCTTCGTCATCAATCCGTACAAATGGAACGGCATTCCGAACGCCGAGAACGGTTTCCAATGGTGTTGTTTGCGGGGCCGTGTTTCGACGCCAATCTCGAACGATTGCGGCCAGGCTGATTGGGATCGCCGTGCTCGTTGCTAGAATGGGTTGCTGCGTGCCAAGCGGAACCGAATGGAAACGCGACTGTCAAGACCAAGGGGAGTCTCATGGAGCGGCTGCTGTTCATGGCGTATGCCTCGTGCCTGGTGCTGATTGCCGGCCTACCGGCCGCCGCTGACAGTCTGGCGCAACGCCCCAATGTGATCCTCGTCATGGCGGATGATCTCGGCTGGTCCGACATCGGCTGCTACGGCGGCGAGATCCCTACGGCACACATTGACTCGCTGGCTCGGGACGGGCTGCGGTTTACCCAGTTTTACAACAATGCCATCTGCGGGCCGACGCGGGCTTCTCTGCTCACCGGGCTATATTGCCAGCAGGTCGGTCATCGAGGTGATCGCTGGAATGAGCCCAAGGATTTTGGCAAGTGCGTCACGGTTGCCGAACTGCTGCAGGCGGCCGGGTATCGCACGATGATGGTCGGGAAATGGCAGGGCCGGGACCTGCCGGCCGACCGGGGTTTCGACCGTTTCTTCGGCCCGATGTGCCAAGCCAAAATCAGCTACTTTCACGAGGTCGAGCAGAATCCGTTTCGTCTCGACCGCGAGCCCTGGGAACTGCCACAGGAGTTCTACCTGACGGACGCCATCAACGAGTTCGCGGTCCAGTTTCTGGAAGAGGCGGTCGACCGTGAACAACCCTTCTTTCTGTACGTATCGCACATCGCCCCGCATTGGCCGTTGCACGCCCGTGAAGCGGCCATCGCCCCGCATCGGCAGCGGTACCGGGAACACGGTTGGGACCAGTGGCGGTGGCGGCGTTTCCACAAGCAGCGCGAACTGGGCGTCATTTCCGGCAGTTGGGAACTGTCGCCGCGACCGGCGAGCATCCTCGACTGGGCGGCGGACTCGCACCAGGACTGGCAGGCCGAGCGCATGGCGGTGTACGCGGCGCAGGTGGCGGCCATCGACCGCGGCGTGGGCGAGCTGCTGGAGATCGTCCGGAAGGCTGGCGAGGCCGACAATACCCTGGTGATGTTTCTGTCCGATAACGGGGCCGCGCCGGACGGTGAACTCGCGCCCACACCAGGCGGGTTCGGCTTCACCCCGAACGCCAAGAACGCTCACTGGCGCAAAGACGGCGTGCCGATTCGTCCCGGCAGCGGCCCGGATAACCTGCCCGGCCCGCACGACACCTTCGCTGCCTACGGGCTGGCCTGGGCCAACGTCAGCAATACGCCGCTGCGCGGTACCAAGCTGACCGGGTATGAAGGCGGCATCCGCACCCCGCTGATTGTCCGCTGGCCCGCCGTCGTTCGCCAACACGGCGGGTTGACGGATCAGGTCGGGCATGTGATCGACATCATGGCGACCTGTTTGGAGGTGGCGGGGGAACCGTATCCCGCCGAGTTTGATGGCCGCAAGCCGTTGCCCATGGAGGGCAAGAGTCTGCTGCCGATCTTCCAGGACCGTCAGCGACCGGGGCATGACGTGCTGTGCTGGAGCGTACCGCAGCATCATGCCATCCGCATGGGCCGATGGAAAGCGATTCGCCCAAGCGGCGGTGGAGCGTGGCAGCTCTACGATCTCGAAGCGGACGGCACCGAAACCGTCGACCTGGCAGCACGCCATCCCGAGCGGACGGAAGAACTTGCGGTTCGGTTTGAAAAATGGCGTGAACGCGTGGGGGCAAAATGATGGAAAACCAACAGCGGCCGTTGGGAAACGTGTCGCCGCTCAGGATGAGGGTATCGTTCTCGCCTGCGCCGCCGTCGTAATTCAATCCCGATTCCTGCCACGCAAGCAACGCTTCGCTTGCGTGCCTCGTTTTCAACGGGCGGCCCGATACGCTATACTGCGTCCTCGTGTGGTCAGCCGTCTTTGGAAAAAGGGAATCAATATGGGCGCGATCGACATCCTGGTGTTCGTGGTGTTCGTGGTCTCGGTAATCTCCATCGGGCTGTGGAAGAGCAAGGGGGAACAGACCCACAGCGAACACGGAGCGCAGGACTATTTTCTGGCCGGTCGCGGCCTGACCTGGTGGCTGATCGGGTTCTCGCTGATCGCCGCCAACATTTCGACCGAGCAATTCGTGGGGATGAGCGGCAAGGCTGCCGATTGGCTGGGCATGGCCATCGCCAGCTACGAATGGATGGCCGCCATCACGCTGGTGGTCGTCGCCTTTCTGTTCCTGCCGACGTTCCTGAAGAGCGGTATTTATACGATCCCGGAATTCCTCGAATACCGCTACAACACGTTCGCTCGCACGGTCATGGCCCTGTGTACGATGGTGATCCTGGTCGGCGTGCCAACGGCCTCGGTGATCTATTCAGGCGCCAAAGTCATCACGGGGAACTTTCAGGGCGTCGCCCCATTCGGTTTTGACCTGGGCAACATCACCGTCGGCTGCTGGATCATCGGGATTCTCTCGGCCGTCTATGTGTTTGCGGGCGGCCTCAAAGCGTGCGCGTGGGCCGATTTGATTCAGGGCACGGCCTTGGTCTTGGGCGGCGTGGTGATCGCGGCTTTCGCGCTCAGCCTGCTGGCCGACCGGGATCCGCAGGAGCTGATGCAAACCGCCCGCAACCAGGAGGTGACCGCCGAATCGTTGCAGAACGCCGGGCCCATCCAGCGATTCTGGGATCTGAACAAAGGCCCGCTGCCCGACGGCAAAACCCACATGGTGCGGGATATCAAGGACAAGGAAATCCCCTGGACAGCCCTGCTGATCGGGCTGTGGATTCCCAACTTTTTCTACTGGGGCTTGAACCAGTACATCACGCAACGCACGCTGGGCTCGCGGTCGTTGGCCGAGGGCCAGCGGGGGATTGTGTTCGCCGCCTTCCTCAAGCTGATCATCCCCTTTATCGTCGTCGTCCCCGGCATCCTGGCGTACAACTTGTTCCAAGGCCAGTTGAAGCACGATGCCGTGAATCGCAACGCCTTACTCCTGTCCGAGGATGCGCCGGACTTGTACGTGTCGCTGTCCGACACGATGAAACCCGACCGCGATCAAGTGCGCAACAAGAACATTGTGGCTCGGGTCGATGAAAACCTGAGCCGCAGCCGAACGCCGGCCAAGCCCTTTGTCTACAAGTTCGATGCCACGTTCGCCAACCTGCACCCGCAGGACGTTGCGGCCGTGGTGGCTTACAATCTGCGGCAAGTGGACGGCAAACTGGCCGTCGACGGCGCGCCGGACGAGAACGCATCCCCAGCGGCCTGGGCTGCTTTCAGCCAGCAGCTGGCCGCCACCGTCAGCGAACGGGCCGCCGAGACGCTACGCACCGAGACCTTGGTCGCCCTCGATTACGACAACGCCTTTCCGACGTTGATCCGCGAACTACTGCCCAAAGGCAACGGCATCAAAGGCTTTGTGCTGGCGGCCATCTTCGGCGCGGTGGTCAGTTCCATCGCCGCCATGTTGAACTCGGCTTCGACCATCTTTGCCATGGACATCTACCGCAAGTTGCGGAAGGGAGCCAGCCAATACGAACTGGTCACCGTCGGCCGCGTCTGCGTCGTGGCATTCGTGTTGATCGCCATTCTGATCGCTCCCTCGCTGGGGCATCCCCGCTTCGGCGGTATCTTCACCTTTATCCAGGAATTCCAGGGCTTTATTTCGTCCGGTATCCTGGCCATCTTCTTGTTCGGGGTGCTCGTGCATCGAGCGCCGCGCTACGTCGGCACGGTGGGCTTGCTGCTGAACCCGGTGTTATATGGGATCTTCAAGTTCAGCCCGCAGATTCCCGTCCTGAAGAGCATCGGCGTGCTGCAGACGATCGCCACCTGGTCGTTCCTGGACCGCATGGCCCTGTGTTTCGGACTGATCATCGCCGTGCTGAGCATCATGACGCTGGTCCGCCCGCTGGCCAAACCGGTGGATCTACCGGTGAACCCCAAGATGGACATGACGACATCCCAGGGAGCCAAAGTGGCCGGCGCGGTGGTGATCCTGCTGACGCTCGTCCTGTACGTGATCTTCTGGTAACGCCAAGCCCTTGCGCAGGGTCTTCGCTTTTTCGGGTTCATCCGGCGGAAGCGCGCGACCGGATTTTGCGAGGAGCCCTTCGATTGACGTGAAGACTCGCGCATTGCCCCGAAGGGGCGGAACAAATCAGCCTGGGGCATAGCGACGCGGCATGAGCCGCGAGCGACGCCCCAGGTAGTGAATCCACAAGTACGCAAAGCCCTGAAAGGGCGGAACAAACGCCCGGCGAGTTCTGTTTCGCCCTTTCAGGGCTGGCATGTTCCGGGTCCGGCGTACCCGGGGCGACGTTCGCGGGTGCCCCCGCTTCACTCTGCCCCGGGCTGGCATGTTCGGCCCCGTTGGGGCAAAGAACGGCCTTGCGCGCGCTCGTTCCAGATGAACCGTTTGTCTTTGGATGGTCTTCCTGCAAGGATGGCAGACGAGAGCCAGGGAATCGGATCAAGTCGACCGCTGCTCGATATTTTCCAGAGCCGTGTGGTATTGCTGCAATTCCCGCTCGGTACGGGCCGTCAGATCGCGGAATGCGGCCTCCGGCAACACGCCGTTGCGGAACAGATCGTCGTAATGCTTCCCGGGCTCCTTCGTGGCCGTAAATGCAGATTGCTCATTTTGATACGTAGATTTCGGATTTTGCTGGGGCTGCGCACGATCGTGTTTCGGCCTCCGCGGATGGCTCCGCTCTCGCTTGCCCGTACGTCAGCCTTTCCAGGCTGAACAACTGCTTGCCTGTCAGGCTGGAAAGCCTAACGTACTCTACCGGCCTGAACCATCCACCGAACTGCAACTGGGCTAAACTCGTAAGGTCGCTCCGCGACCAACTCCGCACGGCCAGCTCTTCGATCTTCTCCACGATCTTCTCCACGATCTTCTCCACGGCGCCAAGCTGATTCAGGTGCGGGCGTCGCCGCTGTCGTCCCGCAGCGTCAGCAGGCGGTCGCTTTCCCGCAGCGGACGGTCCAGATCGGGCGGCATCTGGACCGTGCCATCCGCCAATTCGACGGCCACGATCTGGACGCCGAAACGGCTGCGAAAGCCACAGTGGCGAATCGACTTGCCCAAGGCGTCCAGCGGCACCAACAGCCGCTGGACGGGCGCAGCGCCCGCGGGTGACACGGCTGACAGCAGGTTGTCGAGCCGAGCCTCCTGGTCCATGGCCAGCAGCCCCTGGTACTCTTCGAGAATCGCCCGGCGGCTGGCTTCGATCCGCCTGACCGCGGCATGAAAAACCCGCTCGCGGGTCAGCATCCCCAACCAGCGGCCCGCGTCCCGATCGGAAACCACGGGCAGGACATGCAGGTTGCCATGACGAAAAATCTCCAACGCGTGGTACAGGTCATCTTCCGGGGCCAGCGTGGGCACGTCTTCCGTCATGATGTCCACGGCCAGTACCGTTTGGGCCAGTTGTCGGTCCAGCGCGGAGCGTTCCAAGCCGGGCAGCGTCACGACCCCGCGCAACCGGCCACCCTCGACCACGGCAAAGATCGGTTGCGCGCCCGGCTGAATCATCCGCGCGATCTCGGCCAGCGACGTCTCAGGGGCCAGCGTGTACGGCCAATTCGGTTCGAGGAAATCCCGTACCCGCGAGGACTCGAGGATGCGAATCACCGCGTCTGCCGCATGGACCGGCGACTGGGCCGCGGTCGGGACCTGCTCGCGATTCAGTCCCCAGCGGCGGCCAATCACATAAGCGGCGGCGCAGACCAGCATCAGGGGCACGATCAGCCGATAGCTGCCCGTCATCTCGGCCACCATCACCACCGCGGCCAGCGGCACGCGCATCGTGGCCGCCAGCACGCCCCCCATGCCGACCGGGATCAAAGCCCGCCGCAACGGTTCCGAAACCAGGCCGGGAAACAGGGCTTCCAGGACCGCGCCGGCCAGTGCGCCGGTGACCCCGCCCAGGAACAGACTGGGGCCCAGCAGACCGCCCGCGCCTCCGCTGCCCACCGTCGCGCTGGTCGCCCAGCATTTGACCAGCACGACCGTCGCCAGCAAGCCGCTCCAATGCCACCACGAAATGTCGACGGAGCCGGCGAACAGCGATCCGTCCAGGGCCTGTTGCACAAAGCGGTAGCGGCTGTCGATGACCGCCGGGACCAGGCAGGCCAAGCCGCCGGTCACCAGACCGCCCACCGCGGGCCGCAGCATGCTCGGCAACGGCAAGGCCGGGGCCAGCCAGCCCGAGACAAAGCGAAATGAAAGACTGAACAAGATGCTCACCAGGCCGCACGCCAAGCCCAGGAAAGCGTAGGGGATCAGTTCCCACGCCGAGGCGAACACCAGGGCCACCGTGCCGGGCAACAACGGCGTGGCCAGTCCCCACAGCGACATGAACACGGTATAGCTGACCACGGACGCAACCACCGACGGCACGATCGCCTCCGACTCGTAATCGCCCTCGCTGTACGGTACGCTGACGGCAAACAAGGCTCCGCCCAGCGGACAGCGAAAAATGGCTCCCACGCCTGCGGCACATCCGGCGATCAGCATCAGCCGCCGCTGTCGCGGCGTGACGCGGAATAGCCGAGCCAGCGACGAACCGATCGCCGCCCCCAACGCGGCCACTGGACCTTCGGGTCCCGCGGAACCGCCCGAGGCGATGACCACGACGGACGCGGCGGCGTACGTCACCGGCGGACGGAGCGGCATCGCGCCGCGGTCGTGATGAAATGCCCGGGTCAGGGCTTCGGTCCCGTGCGTTTTGACCGTCGGGCAGATCCAGCGCAGCAACAGCCCGGACAACAGGCCTCCCAGGACCGGCAGCAGCAACAACCCCCCGTTGAATTGCCCCCGTCGGCCCAAATCCTGCGGCATGAAGCGGCCGATTAACAGATTGGTCCCGTCGTGCAGGCCCCATTCCATCGCCGCCGCGGACAGCCCGGCGGCGACGCCGATCAGCATGGCCAGCAACAGCGGGCGCGCTCGTCGCCAAGCGAATTCGGTGGTGTCGGAAATCTCGTGGGACAAATCTGCCTCCGGCCTGACACGGGCGAGCAAAACCAGCGAGTTCTAGGCATCAAACAAGCATAGGTTCGGTTCCCCGTGGTTGACAGAACGACAAGAAACTCGAAAACTCCCCGCGTTAGCAAGTTTTTGGTCGGGGCTCCAACGTCCCCAGAACAATTATCGTGCATGAGCTGCGCGACTTCGACAATCTGTATTACGAGGTCTGCAACGAGCCCTATTTCGGCGGGGTGACGCAGGCGTGGCAGAACCGTATCACCGACGTGATCGTCGATGCCCAAAGAAACCATCCCCGGAAGCACCTGATTTCGCACAACGTGGCCAACGGCGCCGCCAAGGTCAGCAACCCGCATCCCGCCGTTTCCTTGTTCAACTTTCACTACGCAAGCCCGCCCGATGCCGTCGCGCTGAACGCTCATCTGAACAAGCCCATCGGAGACAACGAGACGGGGTTTCGAGGCACGCACGATTTCCCCTACCGGAAGGAAGCTTGGGACTTCATTCTTGCCGGCGGCGCGCTCTTCAATCAGCTGGATTATTCCTTCACCGTCGGGCACGAACGCGGCACGTTCGAGTTCCCGCCGACTCAGCCGGGCGGCGGTGGACTGGCTTTTCGGCGGCAGATGCGAACGTTGAAGGAGTTCATGCACTCGTTCGATTTCCTCCGCATGAAGCCCAGCACTTCGGTGGTGCGCGGTGGCCTTCCGGACGGATTCGGATCGCGGGTGTTGGCCGAAGCCGGTCATGCCTACGCCATCTATGTCAGTCCGGCGGTTCAACCGAAAAACTACGCGCCGGATCCCAAGCGAGCGGCAAGATCCTTTGCCCTGGAACTCGATCTGCCCAAAGGTACCTATGCCGCCGAGTGGCTCCATCCGGAGTCTGGCAAGATCAAACGGCGCGAGGTCATCCGGTCCGCCGGACGGGTCGTCATCCACTCACCGGAATTCCAGGAAGATCTTGCGCTGCGGATTCAGCGAGATGCCTCCGGAGAATCTTCGCCTTGAACAACGCGGCGTGAGCGTTGGGGACACTACCGCATGAAATGCAAAACCCTCGGATTCTCGTTGCTGCAGATCTGCCTCGGCATCTCCTGGCTGTTCTGGGGGATGGCGTTTCTCTATCTTCTGCGGATAAGCAGCGTTTTTCTTCCGGTTCACAAGTTTTTCGGTCCGGTGATTTACGTCGTCCTGTTGGGCGGGCCGCTGATCCAGAGAACGCTCCACTCTTACGCGGCGGTCAACTCGAGCGTGCCCCGCCCCCTGCCGCCGCAGGCGGACCTGCCGGTTTTCCCCGGTGCCGAGGGGTTCGGGACCCGAACCCCGGCCGGGCGCGGCGGCCAGGTGTTGTTCGTCACCTCGCTGGCGGACAGCGGCCCTGGCAGTCTGCGCGAGGCGTTGAACCAGCCGTTTCCCAGGACCATCCTGTTTCGTGTCGGCGGGACGATTGAACTGGTAGGGGAATTCCATCCCGAACCAGCCGGCGACCGTGCATGATCTGCTGCTTCAGAAGAGCGACGGCACGTTCGCGCTGGTGCTGTGGGGGGAACGCTTTGCTGGCGGCTCGGACAAAATCACGGTGAATCTGGGCGCGAGCTACGCAACGGTCAACGTGTATGACCCGACCGTCGGCACGTCACCACGGCAGACGCTCACCGATACCCCTTCCGTTACGTTGACGTTGACCAACCATCCTGTTGTCTTGGAGATCAAGGGCTGACCCAAAGGAGATCCGAAGATGCTCGAACAAAGGTACCGAATCCCGCCCCGGATGCGTCGAGACAGCGATATTTGTGAAAGGCTACGCTTTCTATCTTGGAGAATTCAGCGATGACCAGCACCCGTTTGTGCGGAACGCTCGCCTTCCTCCTCGCCGCAACAGCACTTGCCGCGAGAGGACAGGAAGATTTTCAGTGGCAAAAGGTCCGTCCGGAGGCCGAGAGGATGTCCTCGCGCAAGCTGGCTGAGGCGACCGAGGCCCTTTCCCGGCGAGGCACGAAGACTTTTCTGGTGATTCGAAACGACAAGATCGTCCACGAGTGGTACGCCCCGGACTTCGACCCCCAACAGAAACACTACACCGCCTCGCTGGCCAAGGCGCTGGTCGGCAGCGTTTCCCTGATGCTCGCCTTGAACGATGGGCGGCTGGGCGTGGATGACCCGGCCTGCGACTACATTCCCCAATGGAAAGAGCATCCTCAGAAATCGAGGATCACGATCCGGCACCTGGCCACGCATTCCTCTGGTATTGAAGACGCCGAACAGGACGGGATTCCCCATGCCGATCTTCCCGGCTGGAAGGGACAATTCTGGAAGCGGAACCCGGATCCGTTCAGCGTCTCGCGGGATCACGCGCCGGTGATCTTCGAGCCCGGCAGCAGGTACGCCTACAGCAATCCCGGTATGGCGATGCTTTCGCATGCCGTCACAGCCAGCTTGCAGGGAACCGAGCACACCGATGTCCGGACGTTGCTGCGCGAGCGGATCATGAGGCCCATCGGCGTGGCGGATAATGACTGGTCGGTCGGATACGGCGCGACGAACCAGGTCGATGGTTTGAATTTGATCGCCAACTGGGGCGGCGGCGGGTATACCGCGCGAGCGGTGGCGCGGGTCGGGCGGCTCATGCTGCGAAAAGGAAGCTGGCAGGGGCAGCAGCTTGTCGAGCCTCGATGGGTCGAGCAGGTGGTCGCGTTTGCCGGTACACCGTCGCCCGATCGGCCACCTGGAAATCCCGCTCCGGCGTCCGGACTCGGTTGGTGGACCAATGCCGACGGGGTGTGGGCCCAGGTGCCGCGCGACGCTTTTGCCGGGGCAGGGGGCGGCAACCAGGTGCTGTTGGTCGTGCCCAGCCTGGACCTGATCGTGGTGCGCAACGGTGCGAATCTCTACGACGCCTCGAAAGGCGAGGGATTCTGGGCGGGGATCGAACGTTACGTGTTCAATCCGGTCATCGAGGCTGTTCTCGACACCGAAAGCAACTCGGCGCCTTGAGGGTGAAGCAAAGCTTGATAGGGTGGTTCCATGAAGAGCGTCAATAGAATGGGATCTGAGCGTTATCAATCCCGACTCGTGATCCCCGGTCGTGCGGTCTGGTTCCTGGTCGTGCTGCTGGCCTTTGTCGGTCGTGTGGCCGGGCAGCCGAACCATTTCTACGTGGCGCCGAATGGGAATGATGCCTGGTCCGGCCTGAGGGCTGCGCCCGATCCGGAACGTGGGGACGGCCCATTCGCCACGCTGCAACGCGCCCGCGACGCCGTCCGCGAACTGAAACGCCGCCAGGGAGACGTCTTGAGTCAGCCCGTGACCGTGCTGCTGCGAGGCGGCGTTTACCACCTGGCCGAGCCGCTCTGTCTGAATGCCGAAGATGCAGGCACGGAGCAAGCTCCGATCACCTACGCTGCTTACGGGGATGAGAAACCGGTGATCAGCGGAGGGCGACCCATCCGGGACTTCAAGCCGGTCGAGCTGGACGGCAAGACCGTCTGGGCGGCAGATCTGCCGGAGGTCCGGGAAGGCAAGTGGTTCTTTCACCAGCTCTGGGTGGATGGAGAACGGTGGCCGCGGGCGCGCTACCCGAAACGGGGCTACTTCCGCGTGGTTGCGGTTCCCAATGCCCCCGAGGAGTGGCGCGAAGGGGGCAACTGCTTCCGCTATCGTGATGGCGACCTGGGCGCCTGGGCCGTCGGCGGCGATACGGAGCTGGTGGTGATGAACCGCTGGGTGGAGTCCCGCCTGCCTGTGGAACACGTAGACGAGCGCGAGCGGGTGGTTCACTTCGGGAAGCGTTCCGTGTTCCGGCTCGACCCCGGCGATCTCTACTACGTGGAGCACGCCCGCGGCCTGTTGGACGCCCCCGGCGAGTGGTATCTCGACCGCGCGGCGGGCATCCTCTACTTGGTGCCGCTGCCAGACGTGACACCGGAACCGATCGAGGTCGTCGCTCCCGTTCTCGAGGACGTAATCCGTATCGAGGGCGCGCCGGCCGAGGGGCAATGGGTCGAGCACCTGACCTTCCGCGGGTTCATTTTTTCGCACACGGAATGGTATTTCCCGCCCGGCTCGACCATGGAGTACCTCAGACCGGACAGGACTCTGGAAGAGGCGCCGTATCTGAAGCCGGACGTGGGCGGCTGCCACCAGGCGGCGGCGCGGGTACCGGCGGCGGTCGCTGTGTCCGGCGCGCGCGGTGTGACGTTCGAGGGGTGTCACTTCATTCACCTGGGTGGTTACGGGGTGGCGTTTCAGGACGGTTGCCGGCACAACCGCATCGCCGGGTGCGAAATGACGGACCTCGGTGCGGGTGGCGTCAAGATCGGCGAGACGCTCCTCCGGGAGGCCGTCGCCGAGCAGACCTTCGGCAACGAGGTGGTCGACTGCCACATCCACAACGTGGGCCGCCTTTTCCACAGCGCCGTCGGCATCTGGGTGGGCCAGAGCTATGACAACCGCCTGGCACACAACCACATCCACGACCTCTACTACTCGGCGATCTCCATCGGTTGGACTTTCGCCTCCGCCCTGGCTCTCCCGCTCTGGCTGTGGGATTCCAGCCTTTCCATGTCGATACCGTCGGGCCACGGCTTACACCAAACGAACTTCCAACGAACGTAGCTCCATGAAAAGGAAGACGAAATGAAATCAGGAAGCAGAGACATCTCGAAGATAAGCTGCATCGCATGGCTACTGGTCGGTATCCCTCTTGCCAGCGGAACGCTTTCCGCTTCGGCACAATTATCCAAACAGGTCCAACTGTACCACTGGGTGGATTTCGCGATCGAAGCCCCGGGAACTGCTGGAGGCATCGACAAGTGGGACGTGGAAGGCTCGTGCGTCTGGACGCATGAGAGCGGCGCCGTTCGACGCACCAGCCTGCTGTGGTACTCCGGATCGAAGGACACCTACGTCTATCGTTTCGGCGGGTCATTGCCGGGCCGTTGGACTGGTACGACGCGCTCGCCGGTCGCGGCGCTCAACGGACTGGAACTGACCGTCGACGTGGTGCCGTCCGGCAATCCGGACCGGATCGGCTGGAGCGGGCAACTATCGGACGAACCGACCGCTTGGGCGCACCAGAAAGGTCCCGCCGGCCAGTTGGTCAAGTGCACGCCCATTCTGATCATGATGCCGGATGTGGGACATTGGCATGATGACCTGGACAGGATGCGAGCTTACGTCGCCGAGTTCCACGAGAACCACGGCTTCACTGGCGGCCATCTTTCCACGATCGGCCGCAGTTGGTTCGAGACCGGTTCGACCGCCAGTCTCCGCACCGCCCCCGCGGCGCCCGATGTCAGGACCTTTGCGGCACTCGAGGCGGCCGCATCCGAGTGGTCCGAGCGGGGCGGCTGGCTGCATCTATGGATGTGGGGCAAGGGCGGCAGCGGGGATTTCTCCAATCTGCCTGGAGGTTACAACGGCGAGCACAGCCGACGCATCAACCGCTACCTGGCCGCTCGGCTTGGCCCCGTGCCCGGTTGGTCCCTGGGCATCGGCTGGGATGTGGAATTCTGGGCGGATGAGGCAAAAATCAAGTGGTGGTTGGATGATCTCGTCCCGCAACTCGGCGGCTGGCATCACTGGATGGGGGCCCGCTATTCCGACAGCGATACCGGACAAGGAAGGGACCCGGAACCTGCCAACAAGGGCGAGTATCTGGCACGTGGGATCGCCTGGAATACGCTTCGCCCAGGCAGCGAGCAGTACGCGGGCTGGGAACATTGGGCCACGATGACCAACGACAGCGCGATCGACGCCGGCTTGGCTGCGTTTGCCGACCGGCCGATGATGAGTGAAGACCGCTTTCGACGGCGGGACGGCGTTTGGCCGCAAAAAGATTTCCGTTCCGACGACGACATCCTGAAGGAGATCCCGCGTTGGGCTACGCGCGGCGTCGGAGCGATCTACGGCCGACTGCTCGACCGCAACGTCGAAGGAAGCCAGCCGTGGCCCAACCGAGCCGCGATCAAAGCGGTGATCGAAAGTATCGACGAATGAGGCATTCGAAGGAGTCCAACGATGACCAGAACCGAGATGTGTGGAAGCAAGATGTGTGGAATACTCGTCCTCGCATTCGCCGGAGTGACTTTTGCGGTGGAGGTCCAGGATCGAGACCGATGGCCCGGCGCCCCGTATCCCCCGAGCGAATTGATCCAGGCGGTCGAGTGGTCGCCCGCCGATACGGTCATCCGCAAGGCCGATGGCAGCGACAATTGGCCGATCACCTGGGCCGATGACGATCATCTCTATACCGCCTATGGCGACGGCTGGGGGTTCGTGCCCAAGGTGGACAAGAAGCTCAGTCTGGGGTTCGCTAGAGTTGCTGGCGGCCCGGTGGACTTCGTGGGTGTGAACATCCGCACCGAGACCGGCGAGCGGCAGGGCGACGACCGCAGAGGTCCGAAGGCCAGCGGCATGCTTTGCGTGGACGGTGTGCTGTACATGCTGGTGCGGAACACCGGCAATTCGCAAGTTGCCTGGTCCGAGGATCACGCCAGAACCTGGCGATGGTCCGACTGGAAGTTCGAGACCAGCTTTGGTGTACCGACCTTTCTGAACTTCGGCAAGAACTACGCCGGCGCGCGGGACGACTATGTCTACGTCTACTCGAACGACCACGACAGCGCTTACGAGGCGGGCGACCGCATGGTCATGGCCCGCGTGCCGAAGGACAGAATCCGCGAGCGGGACGCCTACGAATTCTTCCGGGGACTCGATGGTCAAAGCCAACCGCTGTGGACCGGGGACATCCGCGACCGAGGCGCCGTCTTCGTACACCCAGGCCGCTGCTACCGCTCGGGGATCAGCTACAACGCCGGTCTGAAGCGGTATCTCTGGTGCCAGATTCTCCCGGAGAGCACGGACTCGAGGGGCCCGCGCTATCAGGGCGGCTTCGGCATCTACGAGGCCCCGGAACCCTGGGGCCCCTGGCACACGGTCTTCTTCACCGAGACCTGGGACATGGGCCCCGGCGAAAGCGGCAGCTTGCCCACGAAATGGATGAGCGAGGACGGTCGAACCTGCCACCTGCTGTTCTCCGGCAACGACTGCTTCTCCGTGCGCAAACTCACCCTGCACGGAAAATGAACGAACCAGCATGATGGTCTTTGACGGATACCGATGAATAACCGCGGGAAAGGAGAGGCGATGAAGAAGGTACGAATTGTTTCTGTTGTGGCGATCGCAGCGAGCTTGTTCTCGCTGGCAGGCACCGCTGCGGCGGATTATTTCCCGCCTTCGGAATCACACGGCGGTTGGCGGAAGCTCGACGAGCCGGAGGAGATCCGCAGGACGGCTGGCATGGACCCGGTGAAGCTTGACGATCTGAAGCGGTGGCTGCTGGAAAGCGACTCGCGGAATTTCGCGGCGGTCGTCATTCGCCGGGGGCATATCGTGCTCGAAGTCGAGCGAGGCAACAGCGCCAAGACGGACTCCCGCCGCGTGGCCTCAGTCTCCAAGGCGGTTTGTGCAACGGTGCTGGCGATTGCGTCCGAGCAGAGTCGGCAGGGGCAGACTCTGCGCAAGATGAAGTTCGACGACCCGGCTTTCGATTTCATCCCCTGGGCCCAGCCGCTGAGCGATCCCCGAAAGGCTCAGATCACCGTCAAGCAACTGCTCAATCACACGTCTGGCCTGTGTCCCGAAGCGACCGGCGCACCGAACGACGGCACCTGGGAGTACATCCTGGGACACAGTGGCGATCCTCGCACTGCCAAACTGGCTTTCGACCCCGGTACCGCCTGCGGCTACTCCACGCATGCCTTGCACCATGCCTCCTTGGTGTGCGAGACGGTCACCGGCAAGCCTTACGACCAGTTCGCCATCGAAGCCCTCTTTCGGCCGCTCGGCATCGAGCGATGGTGGTTTCAGGTTTTCGATGGCGGCGAAGGGATCGGCCGGCATCCGACGCATGGCCTGGGCATGCCCGCGCGCGATCTCGCCCGCATCGCTTACTGTATGCTACGTGGCGGGCGGTGGAACGACCGGCAGGTGATCCCGGCATGGTTCGTCGGAGAGACCGCCGCAGCCACGCACAACGTCCGGAGCCCGGAGATGCGCTGGAAGCTCAATCCGCAGACATTCTCCCACGGCTGGGAATTGCCGGCCGTCCGTGGCACGCCCGGAAGCCCATCCGAGGAAACGCCTCACCGCGACATACCAGCCGACGCACGCTACAAGCCCGGCTCGGGCGGCCAACTCGTCGCGTTCGTGCCCAGCCTCGATTTGGTCATTACACGCCAAACCGGTGGCAGCGGCCAGTGGGCCTATGAGGAATACCTTCGCCGAGCGTGTGCAGCGGTGATTCGGGACTGAGTGCGGACAGTGCCTTGGACTTCCACGAGAATTGGAGAAGAACATGAGAAGCAGCGTCGATTTCATTCTGGCCGTCCTGTTGTTCTCCGTGTCGGCCACGGCGGCTGCCGCGGAAGCTCCGTATCCCCCCAGCCCCGTCATTGCGGACCTGGTGCTCGACTGGTCGACGCATCAGCGCCACGCTCAGGGGAGCGACAACTTCCAGTTGACTTGGGCGGACGACGACCATCAGTACGGCTGGTGGGGCGACGGTGGCGGCTTCGGCGGCACGAACACCGACGGACGCGTCAGCCTCGGCTTCGCCCGGATCGAAGGCGACGGGAACAACTACCGGGGCTACAACGTCTGGGGCGGGAAGAATGCCGAGAACCCCGAGAAGTTCAACGGCAAAAGTTGGGGGACCATCTGCGTCAAGGGTGTCCTCTACTCCTGGATCGTGCCCGATGTGCCGGACACGGGCGGCCCGCGCGACCACTACCGGTACATCGAACTCGCCAAATCGACCGACTGCGGCGCGACCTGGGCCAAGGCGGACTGGCGCTGGACGGGCGAGGACAACCTCATCATCCCGACTTTTCTGAACTTCGGCAAGAACAACGCCGGTGCGCGGGATGAATTCGTGTACTCGTACTTCATTCGCCCGCAGTATCCCGGCGTCCGCGAGCGCGGCGGCGACGGCTACGGGCTGAACGTCCACAAGCCGGGCGCACTCTTCCTGGCCCGCGTCCACCAGGACCGGATCTTCGAGAGCCGCGACGCGTACGAGTGGTTCACGGGCATGGACGGCGACGCGCCGACGTGGGGAACGCTTAAAGAGAAGCAGCCGGTCTTCGAGAACCCGGACGGGACGGGCTGGTGCCTGAGCGCAAGCTACAACCCGGGGCTGGGCCGCTACCTGCTCGCAACCGAGCACACCAAGTCGCATGCCGGCATCATGGGGCTGTTCGATGCTCCGGAGCCCTGGGGGCCGTGGACGACCGTGGAATATTGGACCGCAGACAACCGGTTTGGCGCCCAGCGGCCGGGCAGCGACCTGGACTGGCGGGATAACCTATTCTTCTTCTCCTTCGCGCCAAAATGGTGGAGCGAGGACGGGCGCGAATTCACGCTCGTCTTCACCGGGGGCGGGAGCGGACGGGACAACGACTCCTTCAACGCCATGCGAGGGAGATTCTCTCTGAGGAGCCCGGTCGCCGGTCCGCTTCGCGTCCACTCCGAGAACCCGCGGTATTTCACCGACGGCAGCAGCAAGGTAGTGTATCTGACGGGGTTCCAGTACTGGGATGTCGTGCGAGAGGATGGCTCGCCGGGTCCGGACGCCATGGACTTCACGGAGTTCCTGGATATTGCCGAGCGATACGGGACGAACTTCGTGCGGCTGTGGCGATGGAACGAGTTGGCGAAGTTCCGCTACTCCCGCGACGGGGAGGCGTTTCAGTCCAGCCCCTGTCCCTGGATGCGAACCGGGCCGGGGACCGCCTTAGACGGCAAGCCGAAATTCGAGCTGACGAGGTTCGATCCGGCCTATTTCGACCGGCTGCGCTCGCGGGTAATGGCCGCCGGCAAACGGGGTTTCTACGTCGCCGTCATGCTCTTCGAGGGCCACTCCTTGCAGTTCTCCGACCTGCCCTGGCGGTGGGACGGACACCCCTTCCACAAGGACAACAATATCAACGGTCTCGACGGCGACCCCGACGGCAGCGGACGCGCCATCCGCCTGCACACCCTGGAACTGCCCGCGGTCACCGCGGTGCAGGAGGCGTATGTGCGGAGGGTCATCGACACCGTCAACGACCTGGACAACGTGCTGTACGAGATCACGAACGAGAGCCATCCGGGGTCCGCCGAGTGGCAATACCACATGATCCGCTTCATCAAGGCATATCAGGCGGACAAGCCCAAGCAGCATCCCGTGTGGATGAGTTCTCATCAGGGTGGCCCGAGCAACGCGGTCCTGTTTGACAGTCCGGCCGACTGCATCGCGCCTACGCCGGAAGGAGGCTACCGAGACAACCCGCCGGCCGCCGACGGCCGGAAGGTGATTCTCTCCGACACGGACCACCTCTGGGGAGCGCCGGGCGATCGCGTGTGGGTCTGGAAGACCTTCCTGCGAGGACTGAACCCCATCAACTACATGGAGCTGACGCAACTGGTGGACCCATCACCCCGCCTGGAGCAGGCCCGCCGGGCAATGGGAGATACCCGCCGTTGGGCCGGGCGGATGAACCTGGCGGCAATGACCCCGCGCAACGATCTGGCCTCGACCGGTTACTGCCTGGCTCATCCGGGGCGCGAATACCTTGTCTATCAGCCCAAGGCCGGCGAGGCCTTGACCGTCGAACTGAATGCGGGCAAGTATCGATACGAATGGTTCAACCCGGCACAAGGAAAGACAGTCGGAACCGGCGAAATCGAAACCCCGGGCCGGTCGCGGCAATTCAAGCCGCCTTTCGATGGCGACGCCGTGCTGTACCTCAAGGCCCTGCCATGATCTCAAGAACCACGCCGCACAATGGGATTCAAAGAGAGCCCTTCGGAGGAAAGCATCATGCAGACGACGAGAACAGCGATTTGCACCTGCCTGGGCGTGCTGATTGGATTTGCCGCCCTGGCACACGCGGACCCTGCAAAAGAACCGCTCCGCCTCCATCCCGACAACCCGCGCTACTTTGAATTCCGCGGACAGCCGGCTGTGCTGATCACCTCGGGTGAGCATTACGGTGCGGTCATCAACCTCGATTTCGATTACATCGCCTACCTGGACGAGTTGGAGGATCATGGTTTCAATAGGAGGATGCGCTCACGGAGGCTCAGGCGGCAGTCACCCGGAAGATCGTCCGCGAACTCAACCCTTTCGACAACGTCTATTACGAGATCTGCAACGAACCTTATGAACGAGGGGGAATGCATCCGGAATGGCAGGGCCGGATGATCGCCGCAATCCGGGAGGCCGAAAAGTCCTTGCCGAACCAACATCTCATCTCGCTGAACGTCGCGCATGGCTCGGCCCGGATCGCCAAGCCGCACCCGGAGGTTTCGCTCTACAACTTTCACGCCGCAAAGCCCGAGGCCGTCACGTTGAACTACGGCCTTGGAAAAGCCATCGGCCACAACGAAACCGGCGGCTCCCGCCGGGACGACGCGACGTACCGCATCGAGGGCTGGGAATTCATTCTCGCCGGCGGCGCACTGTTCAGCCATCTCGATTTTTCCTTCGCCATCAACCATCCGCGAGGCACGCAGCTCGACCATCGGGGGCCGGGCGGCGGCAGTCCTGCCCTGCGACAGCAGTTGCGCATTTTGAAGGAGTTCATTCACAGCTTCGAGTTTGTGAAGATGCAGCCGGACAATTCTGTGATCCAAGGCGGAGTTCCCGAAAAGGGCCGAGCTTGGGCGCTGGTCGAGCCCGGGCGGGCCTATGCAATCTATATGGTCGGGCGAGGCCCCGCTGAACTGACGCTCGAATTACCCTCGGGGGCGTTTCGGGTCGAATGGATCAACACGCTCAACGGCTCGCTGGACAAGGAGGAATCCTTTCCACACGATGGCGGTGCCAGGCGGCTCCAGTCGCCTGGTTTTGCCCAGGGTATCGCCCTGCGCGTTAAAGCGGAATGAAATCATAGCAGGCAAGGAAAGATAACTACTGGAAGTGAGATGATGCGTCCTATTCATTCCCTTAAGTCAGTTCCCGCTGGCCTGGTTTTGTCGATCCTATTGCCGGTGATCGCCGGCGCCGTTTCAGCAGAGACGCCAGTCGAGACCATGCTGATCACCAAGGAGATGGAATTCCCGGCTCACCAAGTGAATCTCGGAGACTTCCAGTCGCCCTTGGTGACCTTGAACGGGAGAATCTACCTGGTGTGGGTGGACGATCAACTGCGGACGAGGATCGCGAAGAAGGCACCGGACGGAACGATCACGACCAACGTCATCTTCGACGAGACCGATCCCGACCCCTATCACAACGAAGCATCCGTGGGAATCGACCGGGACGGGTATATCCACGTGGTTGGCAATATGCACAACTCGCCATACGGTCGTCCCCACAACGATAACCCCTACTACAAGCACCCTTGGCAGTACAAAGTATCCAACCGTCCGGAGGATACCCGGCAGAGACCGGCAGCACCAGCGCCTGTATCTTCGACCATCTCCGCCTGGCGCAGACCGGCCAATTGCGTTATCAAGCTCAGTCGGGTGGAGTGGTGAGAGTCTATACGGCGACGTTCACCAGCCGCCAGTCGAAATGAACCTGAAACCGTTGTCCGATGCTAACTTCAAACCGAGGCGAATCAGCATGAAAACCCGAATCCTCTTTGTATTCGTCGTTGCTTTCACCACCGGTGGGCCTATCATCGGCATAGCCAGAAAACGAACATCCTGCCTGAACTCTGGACGCTTCCTTAACCCAACAGGAGACAGAAGAATGCTGACACGACACCACCAGACGCACCGCATCGGAATCATCGTCGCATTGGCGGTGGCGATGGCCTTGCAAAACGGCGCCGCACACGCCGACAACGCCGACCGGATCCGGCCGTGGTCGGAGAATCCGGCCTACTGGCAGTACCAGGGCCAACCCGTGATGCTGCTGGGCGGCAGCAAGACGGACCACATCTTTCTGCTCGACGACCTGAAGGAGCACCTGGACGAGATCCACTCGGTCGGCGCCAACTACGTGCGCAACACAATGAGCCAGCGCGAGGGCATCGAGCTGAAACCGCACAAGCTGCTGCCGGACGGCAAATTCGACATGGACCAGTGGAACGACGAGTACTGGCAGCGGTTCCAGAACATGCTGAAGTGGACCCACGAGCGCGACATCATCGTCCAGATCGAGGTCTGGGACCGCTTCGATTATGCGGAAGGGAACTGGGAAATAAGTCCTTGGAACCCCAAGAACAACGTCAACTACGACTACCAGGGTTCGGGTTTCGGGAAGGTATACAGCAACGGTCACCTCTACCGTGATGAACATCCGTTCTTCCACACGATCAAAGGCACCCGGCAATACAGCAGCCGGTACGAGGTGATACGGAGATATCAGGAGGCGTTCGTGGACAAGATGTTGTCCTACAGCTTGCCCTATGGCCATGTCCTCTACTGCATGAACAATGAAACTTCGTCCGAAGCCGGCTGGGGGCAATTCTGGATCCGTTGGATCCAGAAACGGGCGGCCGAAAAGGGCGTGACCGTCTGGGCAACCGACATGTTTGACGACGCCTACCTGGGCCCCCAAGCAAAGAATGCTCCGATCGTCTTCGACGATCCCGAGCACTACATGTTTGCGGACATCTCGCAGGTGAACAGCCGGAACTTCGACCAAATGCATTGGGATAGGCTGCGGTGGCTTCTGCAGCAGATCAGCAAGCATCCGCGTCCCAGCAATCACACCAAAATCTATGGCAGCGGCTACCACAGCTTCGGCGCAGGCGGCCCGGAAGATGGCATCGAGCGATTCTGGCGCAACATCCTCGGAGGCTCGGCCGCGGCGCGATTCCACCGTCCGGACGCCGGCAACGGACTGAACGATCTGGCCAAGAGCAGCATCGCGGCGGCGCGCCTTCTCGAAAGCCAGATCAAGTTCTGGGACATCACACCGCACATGGAATTGCTGTCCGACCGCGAGCCCAACGAGGCTTACTTGGCCGCGAAGCCGGGTGAATGTTATGCGGTGTATTTCAGCAACGGCGGATCCGTCCGGCTGGATCTCTCCGGCGCCCCGGGTACATTCAGCATCACTTGGATCAGCGTCGCGATGGGCATCCCCGTCCAGACGTCGCAAACAGGCGGATACCGCTTGATGGACAAGACCATCGAAGGAGGCCGCGCCGTGACACTCGCCGCGCCGTACAAAGGCGGCTGGGTCGCCGCGCTCGTGAAACAATGAAGGAGCTGACATGCTGGACGCACACCCCCATCGACTGCTTGTCGTAGCGGCTCTGGTGATGATACTTGCCGTGGCCGTTGCCGATGTAGATGCTGCCACGTTTCACGTCGCGATGTCCGGCGACGACAACGCGGCGGGAACCGCGGCGGCGCCGTGGCGGACGATCCAGAAGGCCGTCGCCATCGCCCGAGCCGGAGATACCGTCGTCGTTCACGGCGGCGTGTACACAGGACACGTGATCTTCCGGCACTCGGGCCAGCCGGACAAGCCGATCGTGCTGAAGTCGGCCCCCGGCCAGCGGCCTGTGTTCGACGGAGAGGGGAAAGGGCGGATCGAGCTGAAATCGCAGCAGGGCTGGCGGAAACCCATCGGCTGGATCGTCGTCGAGGGCTTCGAGATCCGCAACGGCTGGGACGGCATCAAGTTCTACAACGCCCACCACATCGTGCTGCGCGACAATCACATCCACAGCAACCTCAACCAGGGCATCCTGGGCAACGGTCACCATGTCCGCATCGAAGGGAACATCATCGCCCGCAACGGCTTCAAAGCGGACAACGAGCGCAGTAACCTGGAACACGGTATCTACTGCACCGGCACCGACTTCAGAATCGTCAACAATGTGATCCACTCGAACAAAGCCTACGGAATACAGGTGGCCGGATATCCGTACCATCCGGAGAACCACCCCGGACCGGAATTCGCCGACGCGCGCCGCTGGCTGATCAGCAACAAGCGGATTGAGGGCGCGCGGCGATAGGTCCACGCACCCGTTCCGATGGTGACCGAATCTGTAGCATGGTAATTTCAGATCACTGCGAACATCAAAAAGGAAAGAGACGATGCAAGCCAACAACCCGTACTTCCGATCATGGCTGGGGGTGGCGCTCCTGCCAGCCATCGTGTTGAATGTTGCCGTGTCTGTGGGGGCCGAGCAGGAGGGCCGCATCCGGCCGTATTCCGAGAATCCGTTCTACTGGCAATACCGGGGCCAGCCGGTGCTGCTGTTGGGCGGCAGCAAGGATGACAATCTGTTCCAGATCCCGGACCTGAAGGAGCATCTGGACGAGATGGTCTCGGTGGGTGCGAATACCATCCGCAACACGATGAGCGACCGGCTGGACCAGGGCTTCGAGGTGCATCCGTTCCACCAGCGGCTCGACGGACAGTTCGACCTGGACCGCTGGAACGACGAGTACTGGCGGCGCTTCGAGAACCTGCTGCGCTGGACCGCCCAGCGGGACATCATTGTGCAGATCGAGCTGTGGGACAAATGGGACATGCACGCGGACCAGTGGAAACGCAATCCGTGGCACCCCGCCAATAATATCAATCTCACGCACGAAAACACTCGCCTGGCCAACGCCTATGTTCGCCCCCAGTACCGCGACGGCACGTCCCACGGCAAGCCGCACGACTTCTTCCTGAGCGTGCCGGCGTTGAATGACGACCGCGTCCTGCTGTCCTACCAACAGCGGTTCGTCGACAAGGTTTTGTCGTATTCGCTGCGCTGCGATCACGTGTTGTACTGCATCAGCAACGAGATCCACCCTCAGTATCCGCCGCAGTGGGGATGGTACTGGGCAGACTATCTCCGCAAACAGGCTTCGACCGCCAGCCGCGGAATCGAGGTGACCGAGATGTTCTGGTCGTTGGACCTGAAGGCCGAACCGCACCGCGCGTCGCTGGACCGTCCGGAGGCCTACAGCTTTTTCGAGGCATCGCAGAACAGCGGCATGCTGGACCCGGAAGAGCATTGGAATAACCTCCGATTCGTGTACCAACGTCTGAGTTCCCAGCCGCGTCCTATCAATAACACGAAGATCCATGGTGCTGATAGCGGACCTGTCTGGGCGGGCACGACGCGCAATGCCCAGGAGAAGTTCTGGCGGAACGTCTTCGGCGGGTCGGCCTCCAGCCGGTTCCACCGCCCGCCGACCGGCTTGGGACTGAGCGAGGCCGCCCAAGTCCACATCAAGAGCCTGCGCATGCTGACCGACGCCACGCACGTCTTTGGATGTGTGCCGCGCAACGATCTGCTGTCCGACCGCCAGCCGAACGAAGCCTATTGTCTGGCCGAGCCCGGACGGCAATACGCGGTCTACTTTCCGGACGGAGGCGAAGTGAGCCTGGATATATCTGCCAGCAAAGGGACGCTGCAGCTCCGCTGGCTGGACATCACCCGCAGCGCCTGGCAGGAACCGCAGCCGGTTACGGGCGGCGGAAGCCTGAAGGTGAAAACACCCGGGCAGGGACCTTGGGCGGTGCTGGTTTTGGCCGAGCAGTGATGAGAACTTAACCGGCTACGGCGGAACCTGAGGCCCAGCGGTCGGCGATCATGCGGGCGCTGCAGATGTGGGTCTGAGCCGGTGGACTGAGGCCGTGGCCCGAGGGCGGACGATGGAAGCGCGCCGAGGCGGCTCCGCCCAAAATGTTCCGCCAGAAGCACTCTTCGCCCGTCCGGTAGCCATCCGTCTAACCGACCTCGTCGCCGCCGTAGATTTTCGTGTTGTTGATCGGGCGAGGCCGCTCGGCAAGCGGGCCGCGGAGGTACTGAAGGTTGTCCCAGTGCGTTTGCCGCACCGGCCGGTTCAGTTGGCCCACGTCCAGGAAGGCGTACAGATCGTGCTGCGCGATCAGGTGCCGGAAGTCTGCCCGACGAGCCACGGATGGACCTCCGCACCTCGGAGGGCCCATGCCTTTGGGATTGACTTCGGGCCGCACAACCGGCATCGTACCACTGCCGATGCTGTTTGGGATGGCAGCGATCCAGGAATGCCGTAAAACAAGAGACGGCCAGGATCCTTCGTGACAGCGGGGCAACGCCCATGAAAGAAAGCGACTGAGCCATGGACCGAGGAAGCGTCTCCGTCGAGAGCCGTCTTGTGCTGACAGTCAAAAGCGAAGTGTTCAACCGTTTTTGTCTCTTGACCGGCGGTGGGTTCCACGTCTGCATTCCATCGGCTTGCACAATCAGTTCTTCTGGTTCAAGAACCGCTGTCAAGGCGACGTCAATTGGAAGACAAGCTTCCCTTTCCAGTGCCCGGTTCTTTCTCAAGCCGGGGTGTTGCGTCAAACGCACTTCCTCAATACCGTAGGACGATAGGCATGGGATTCTCCTTCTCGGGAAACGGAACGATGGACACCGATCGCGCCATTGGCGGTTTCCGCCAAATTGCCCCCGGCTTATTGCTGATCGTTTTTTGGGGCTCGCGCCCGGCATCGCTCCCGGCGGCGGAATACCGGCTGTTCTGGGGCGACGTGCATACCCACACGGATCTTTCCGACGGGAAGGGAACGCCCGGCGAGGTGCTGGCCCACGCGCGCGACGCGGCACAGTTGGACTTTGTGATCCTCACCGACCACGACTTCGGCAACGGCCCGCCGTGGCGCATGTCGCAGGCGGCCTGGAACCAGATCCAGGATCAAGCCGACCAGTACACGGTCAACGGCAAGTTCGCTGCGATCGCCGGGTACGAATGGACCTCGCAAGCCAAGTACTGGACCGACGTCGGAGCGGGCGAGCCCTCGGAGCGGCTCTTCCCCGGGCCGCCAAAGTTCTACAACCACAAGAACGTCTATTTTCCGGACCGGATCAAGTACATCTTCAGCGCCAAGGATCCTGCTTACCACACGCCCGATCTGTTGGCCGAGGCGGTGCGGAAGCATGGCGGATTGATCCACAACAATCATCCGTTTGGCAGCGACTCGGGCGATCAATGGGACTACTCGCCGCAGCACAGTTCGGTGATCGCCAACACTGAGATGGGCCCCGACGTGCTGCACTACAAGGGCAACATCTACCAGTTGAATTGGGAGCAAGGGGTGCGCGAGTTTCTCGCCCGGGGCGGCAGGACCGGTTTCGTCGGGGGAACGGATACGCACGTAGGCAAACCGGCGGCGCGGACCGCTGTGCTGGCCGAAGAGCTGACGCGGCGAGCCATCTTCGAGGCGTTACGGAGCCGCCGCAACTACGCGGTATCGCACGCCCGCATCCGCTTGGATTTCCGGATCGACGGTCGCTGGATGGGCGAACAGGTCGTCACCCGCGACAAGCCGGAAATCGCCGTCTCGGTCACCGGCACCGCCCCGGTTGCCGAGCTGGAAATCATCCGCGATGGCTCGGTTCTCTACCGCGCAGCGCCGAACGCCTGCGAGGTCGAGTTCCGGTATCGGGACGATTCGTTCCGGCAGTCGAGCTATTACTATCTCCGGGTCGTGCAGAGCGACAAGGACGAGCACGGCAACCCTTCGCGCGCCTGGTCCAGCCCCATTTGGGTCAGCCGCGGGAAAGGGGCTCCGCCCTCAGGCACATCGAGATCAAGCTGGTGAGCAAGCGCGTCGTTCTCTTGGTGGAAGGTCCGGAGAAACGATCTCAAGCGACGGCTAATCCCCGTTCAGGTCGATCGCTGCCAGGTCTTCGGCACCAAGGTGAGGAAAGCGGGCGAAAAAAACAGGGACAGTGGCAGCAACACCGGCTGGCCTTGTAAACTTGTTTTCCGCCCCGCGCCAGCTAAGCGATCATTCTAACGCCTGCCGTCCTGCACGCCTGC